>WBZU01001898.1_pt1 | contig 15081 bp, 11 predicted proteins | sample 5204311 | NCBI WGS metagenome assembly WBZU01 (sample SAMN12344359, study PRJNA552823) | activated sludge metagenome | biome: Activated sludge suspended growth; feature: Nitrification reactor; material: Wastewater; isolation source: activated sludge from nitrification reactor of wastewater...
CCATCTCCTGCTGTGCCAGTGCATCGACCGCAAACTTGAACAGGTCGGGCAGGTCGTACTGCGACGCGTCCACATTCATCGGCAGTACGATTTTGACATTCTCCATCCAGATCTTGGCTGCCTCGGCACTGAATAGGAAGTCAAGATAGCGCCCGGCTGCTTCCACATTCTGGCTGTTGGCGGAGACGAAGTAGCCTGAGCCTAGGCCAGCCGGCGGCAGTACAGGCTTGCCATCCACCGACGGGAAAAAGAGCCAGCCCACCTCAAAGTCTGTGGCGTTCTCCAGCACACGACCCATCAGCCACGTGCCGGTGAAGTGCATCAGCGCCTGCCCGCTGTAGAAGAGCGCTGCGCCGTCATCGTAGCTGACCGCAGCCGGGTCGGGCACGAAACAGCCAGCCTTGTTCATCTCGTCAAACCATATGCGGATGGCATTGACCACTTCCGGGTCATCCCAGCGGCCATCGCCAAAGAGGACGGTATCCATCTTCTCTTTGCCGAGCACATTGTTGGCGACGATGCTGAAGGTGTGATAGGCGGGCCATTTGCCCTGGTCGGCAAAGGAGATCGCCACTAGATCATTCTCCTGTGCCACTTGGCAGATCGCCAGCAGGTCTTCGTAAGTCTGCGGCACGCTGAGGCCAAGTTGGTCGAAGAGATCCATGTTGTAGTAGGCGCCGTAGAACTCCAGCTCGTTGCCGATTCCGTAGACCTGACCGTCGAAGGTGACTCGATCCGTCGTCCACGGGAAGATGCGATCTTCCCAGCCATACTGCAGGTAGAGATCATCGATGGGGCGAATCAGCCCGGCACTGGCAAGCACACCAGCAAAGCCTGGGCCGGTGTCGTAGTAGAGGACGTCGGGCGCATCGTTGGCGGCCAACGTCGTCTGCACTACGGTGCGCATATCCTCCGTGACCATCGCCTCGCGCTGGATCGTGATGTCGGGGTTCTGTTCCATGAAGAGCTGATTGAGTTGCTCGACGCCAGCGTTCATGCCCTCATCGGTGAAGCTGTCGAGCACGCGCAGGGTGACCGTTTCGCTTTCTACGGGTGCCTCCTGGTCTGCCGCCGGTGCGACCGCAGGCGCGGCACAGCCCGACAGCACCAGTACGAGCAAGGCGATAAAACCGATGCGTAGATACCTTTTCATATTTCCTCCTTGAAGGTGTGAACGGGAAGCCAGTAGAAGAACAGCGAATGTGCGCTCGACGAATACAGACACCGGTTATTCTGCATGTCATCGATGACACATGGCCGACAAGAGAAGCGCCAGCACTCACGCCAGGCGCTTGGTTATGGCGCGGCCTATCTTTGCGTTCGCGGTGCAGCCGATGAGGCGCGCACGATTAACTCCGTCGCCAGTTTCTTGCCATGAAACTTCAGTTTGCGTTGCGGATGTTCGATCGCCTCGATCGCCACCTGAGCGGCTGCTTTGCCCACTTCTACCATTGGAATCGCTACGGTCGTCAACGGCGGCGACAGGTAGAGAGAATAGGTATTGTCAAAGCCCACCACCGACAATTCGTCTGGGACGCGCAAGTGCAGGTCATGCGCCGCCTGTAGCACGCCCGCTGCCATGATGTCGGAAAAAACCAGGAGGGCGGTCATATCCGGCTCATTCGCCAGCAGTTGTTGTAGCCCTCGGTAGCCATCGACGATAGAATAAGGGTTTAGCTCAAGCGACACCCACGAATTAGCCACCTCGACGCCGGCAACAGCCAGGGCGTCGAGATACCCTCGGTAGCGCTGGTTGTCCACCAATTCCGGAGAACCATCCACCACCTTGCCCAGATATCCAATGCGGCGGTGGCCGAGTTGGAGTAGATGCGCCATTGCGGCGCGTGCGCCAGTGTAGTTGTCGACCAATACCATGTGCGAATCGACGGGCACAGGGCGCTCCACCTGCACCACTTCGAGGCAAGCATCAAGAGCTAACGCCACATTGGCGGCATCGCGCGGGGTGGTAAAGATCACTGCCTCCACCTGCCGCTGGATGAATGCCTCGATCCCCTGCCGTTCGCGTGCGGCGCTGTTGAGCGCATTCCATAGCACAACATTGTAGCCGCACTCGACTGCTACCTCTTCGACGCCCACTTCGACGCCAGCAAAGAAGGGATTGGGCAGCAGGCTCGTTAGCACATGGCCGATGGTATAGGATCGCTGCCTGCGCAGACTCTGCGCCACCAAGTTTAGCTGAAATCCCGTTTCTTGAATTGCCTGCTCAACTTGCTGACGGGCTTCCTCGGACACATAGCCCTGATTGTGAATCACCCGTCCGACGGTTGCGGTCGATACACCTGCGCGGCGAGCGACATCAATCATGCGAACGCGGTGACTGTTTTTTGCCGATGCCATGTTCGGTGCCATGAAAGAGTTGGAATGCAGGAATCGAATGTGTTATCGATGACACATGGTAGCATGCTACGCAACGCTTGTCAATGGTCAGTTTTTTCAAGATGCTGATGGGGAGGCTATGTCCTATCGGGGTATGTTGTTGTGGAAACATAGTAGCTTGGCGCGCTAGATCACCTCGATCCCTTCACGACTCACCACCTCGCCGATCCGCCAAGCCGGCTGGCCGTTCTCGGCACAGTCGTGCTCGAAGCGCGCTGTGTTTGCCGCCGGCACAGCCAGCAGCAGGCCGCCGCTGGTCTCGGCCTCCCACAGCAGGGTGCGCAGGCCCGGAGCGACGCTCTCGGCGACGCGCACGTGCCGGCCGAAGTGCTGGGGATTGCGCGTTGCGCCGCGCGTCAGGTAGCCGGCTTCGATGTAGGCGAGCACGCCCGCCAGTACCGGCACGGCGGCCGCCTCGATGACAAAACCGGCGCCGGCCTCGCGCTCGCTGGCAATTGCCATTTCTGCGCCGTGGCCGAGCAGGCCAAACCCTGTGATGTCGGTGGCGGCGACCACCTCCGCCGCACGCGCCGCACGCGCCGCCGCGCGATTGAGCCGCAGCATGGAGACCACGGCATCGTCCAGGTGGCGGACATCCAGGTCGGGCTTGCCCTGCGCCTTGCGCGCCAGGCGGTGCACGCCGCTTTCGCCCGGCCCAGTCAGCTTGGCCGCGGTCGTGATGACACCGGTGCCTAGCGGCTTGGTCAGGTAAAGCTGATCGCCCGGCCGCGCGCCGCCTTTGCGCATGACCTGCTGCGGGTGAATGAGACCGGTCACGGCCAGGCCAAAGAAAGGTTCCGGGTTGGTAACGGTGTGGCCGCCGGTCACAGCGGCCCCTGCCTCGCGCACCTTGGCCGCGCCCCCGGTGAAGATCTGCGCGATGGTCGCCGTGTCCATGCCTTCGGGAAAGCCGGCAATGTTGAGCACGAAGAGCACATCGCCACCCATGGCGTAGACGTCGCTCATAGCATTGGCCGCCGCAATCGCACCGTAGGTCCACGGGTCGTCGACGACAGGCGTGAAGAAATCCGTGGTCGTGATCAGGGCGCGTTCGTCGTCCAGCCGCACCACAGCCGCGTCGTCCGGCTCGCCCAGCCCGACCAGGACGTTGGGATATTCGGTTGCCGGGAAGAACCCGGCCAGTTGGCGCACGACCTGCGCGAGTGACTCCGGCGGGAGCTTGGACGCTCAGCCCGCGCAGGCCACCAGCGCCGTCAACGGCTTATCCGACATGCATACCTCGTAAAGATGAAATGTGCTCAACCGAGATAGTTGAGCACAAGAGCGATCAGTAGAACGATGACGGCGCCGAAGAGAACCATCTCGAGCACTGCGCGCATGGCCGTACTGCGCGCCTTGCGTTTGTCCTCGCGGGCCTTCTTCCCCTTTTCGGTCACTTCTTTCATCGTTTTATCGTGCGACTGGCGCAGGTTCTTGCTTGCATTCCAGCGGCGGTTGATGGCAAACCAGGACCAAGTCATCAGCCAACCGACTACGATGCCAACGAGCAGTACGATGAAGTAATTCATAGAACGATGCCAGCTCCCTGCGCTGTCGCCGTGGACAGGGCAGACCAGGGACCGCTGGGGCAGGCGGCGTTACTCTACATAGTGCGCCCAGCGTTGCTCGGCGCGCTGCGGGCGCGGGTTGAAGGCCATCTCAATGGCAAAATCAGCCATCGCCTTGACGGCCCATTCAAAATAGTGCGGCGTGACGCTGTTGATGTCCATATCGGGCGCCGGGTTCATGAAGTCGATGGCATAGGGCACGCCGCCGCGCACGGCAAACTCGATGCTGTTCATGTCGTAGCCCATGACCTCGTTGATCTGTCGTGCGTACTGCACGATTTGATCGCCGAGTTCCGGGGTCAGATGCTCATGCTCGACGATGTAACGGCGATTTTTGGGGTCATACTTGATGGGCATAATGTTCGTCTGCCCGACGCAGATGCAGCGCACGAACTGGTCGAATTCGATGAATTCCTGGAGGATCATGCAGAGCGTACCGGTCTCGTCGTAGGCGCGGATCAACTCGTCGATGGTGTTGACCTTGTAGACATTCTTCCAGCCGCCGCCCCAAGCATCCTTGAGAATGGCCGGCAGCCCGGTATAGACGACGATAGCGTCCCAGTCCAACGGGTAGTTGAGGTTGCGCAGGCTCTCGCTGACGACGCCTTCCGGGTACGCCTTCATGGGCAGCACGATGGTCTTGGGCGACGGAATCCCCATGCGCGTGATCAGGCTTGCCCCGAAAAACTTGTCGTCGGCGCTCCACCAGAAGGGGTTGTTGATGCAATAGGCGCCCTGCAACATGGCGTTCTTCAAATAGGCCCGGTAGTACGGAATCTCGTGGCTGATCCGGTCGATGAGCACGGCATACTCGCACGGCTCGTCCATGCGCGTGCCGCCCAGTTTGACGTATTCGGCAACAACGCCCGCATTGCGCCCATTCACCTCTTCGATGAAGGCCGGGGGAAAGCTCCACTCACGGCCGACGATCAACCCGATTTTCTTGACGCTCATGAATCCTCCGGAAGTTGCTCTTGTGGTATCGCGGATAATAGGAATTGAGTGCAGTGGCTAGTCGTGCCCGCTGACGTACTGCCGCACCATCTTCATCCAGTAGGGCCAGTCGTGACTCCAGCCATCCCACTCGCGGAAGGCGTGCGGCACGCCCTTGTCCCAAAGCGCACGGCTCAACGCCCGGTTGTTCTCGATGTTTGGGTCATCGCGTCCGGCGACAAGGATGATGTCCATGCGCCGTAGGGCTTCGAGCTGGTTGTGATCGTGCATGTTCGGCACAAACGCGCTGGGCGTGTTGTAGTAGATGTTGTCGTCATGGTAGCCGCCAAAGAAGCTGCTCATGTCGTACTTGCCGCTCAACGCCAGGACACGGCCGAAAAGATGCGGATGGCGGAAGGCAATGTTGACGGCGTGATAGGCGCCAAAGCTGCACCCGTGCGTCATCAGGAACGGGTTCGGGTTCTTCGACCAGCTCATCGGTAGCACTTCATTGAGCAGATAGTCCTCGTACTGCATGTGGCGCCAGATCTTGCCGCCGGGGTGCGCCCAGCCGTTGTAGAAGCTCTCGGCGTCGACACTATCAACGCAGTAGAGTTGCAGCCAGCCATTCTCCAGGTGATCGGCCAGGTTCGCCACCATGCCGCGATCTTCATACTCGTAATAGCGGCCCATGCTCGTGGGGAAGACCAGCATGCGCGCCCCGGCGTGACCGAAAACGAGCAGTTCCATGTCGCGGTTCAACCGCGGGCTATACCACTTGTGATACTCACGGTTCATTGAAAATCCTCAGGTTGGTCATGACAGGTGAATCAAGCTGTGGGCGTCGGTATAGCCGCTTTCGGCTGTGTTCTGGTTCTCCGGATCGCGCAGCCAGTAGCCTTGCGGGTGCGCGGCATCGACGACCCAGAAGCGATAGAGATGAACACCGGCCGGCAACCGTACGACACCATGCCACCAGCCGTTGGCGGCCGGCGCCAGGCATAATCGCTCCGGCTGCCAACGGTTGAAGCTGCCGAGCACGCTGACGCTCCGTGCACCGGCCGCCCATAGGCCAAAATAAACGGGACGTTCTTTGCCGGCTGCGCTGTCCGGCGCAAGTATCGACAATGTACCCTGAAGCAGCCATTTCTGCAATTCGTTTTCGTTCAGCGGTGTGCCACTGACGGGAAAGCCGGTCAGCGCGCCGCCATGTGTGCGCAAGGCTGCCGCCACCGCGCGCGCCGGCTGAATCAGTCCGGCACCCGTCTGCCGCGGCAGCAGGTGGGGCAGCGCCAACGACGTCGAGAGCAGGATCTCGCGAATGTCGGCGCCGTGCAGGTTCGGGTTGGCTTGCACCATCTGCGCCGCCACCGCCGCAACCTGCGTCACGGCCACGCTGGTGCCGTCCACATGCTGGTAGTAAGGATGCGCCCACTTGTGCGCGTTCATGCGTTGGCGCAGGCCGTGCCAGACTTCGGGCATCCAGTGATTGACATCCACGGTAATCTGCTGCGCTGTCGGCTCCGGGTGTTCGTCCGCGCCTGCCTGCCCGTGCCGCACATCGTCGGGCAGATCGCCGCCCTCGCCACGCAGCACGCGCCGGACGCGATCGATGGCCACCATCTCGTGAAAGACGTGGCTGGGCGGCAGCACCGGCGCCGGCAGCCAGCGTCCCAAGGCAAGAATCTCCGGCTTGCGTACCAGTTTGTGCTGGTAGTGGACGGAGCCCGTGTTGTGGTGATAAAGGGAGAGTGTCTCGACTTCAGACGTTTCGGCCGGGCGCCAGCGGCGGTTGTGGTCCTCGATGCCGCCGACGGTCATGACGGTGGGCGTCTGCGCCGGCGCCAGCAACTCGTCGACGCCACGGTTGCCTGCCGCCGCGGCTACAAAGACGCCGCGCTGTGCCAGCGCGTGCGCCGCCCGGCACACCGGGTTGCTTGCCCACTCTTCGGGAAAGTCGCCGCCCACGCTGATGTTCACCACGCGCACGCCATACCGCTGCCAGCGGTCGTCGTCGAGCAGCCAGTTCAGCCCGCGCAGGATGTCTTCTTCGGGAATGCGGCCGCCGCCACGCCCGATCTTGACCGCGAGCAGCACAGCCTCCGGCGCGTAGCCGCGATAACGGCCATCACTGAGCCGGCCGTTGCCGGCCGCTGTGCTCGTCGTCATCTGGCCGTGCCAGCTATCGCCGGCGCCATCCCACAGGCTGGGCACATCCAGCCCGACGCGCTCACCGCCATCTGTCAGGTCGGCATAGTCGACAAAGCGTAGCCCGGCCGCCTCGACCAGCGTGCGCCACTGGCGCTGTGGCAGATGATGCCAGGCCGGCAAGCCGGTGGGCCAATGGTCGCGGGCCGCCAGATCCGGATGAGGATAGTAGCCGCTATCGAGAAAGGCAATCGTGACACCGGCTGCCGGGACGGTGTGATAATCGGGCAGGCGTTCCGGCTGGCTGAGGACCGTTTCCTCGGCCGGGTGGTAATACGGGAAGGTCGTGTGCGGGTCGGTTGCGCCATGCAGCGACACCTGGCTGCGGCGCGCGGCGAAATGGCTGGCGTAGGTCTTGGCGCAAACGGGGCAAAGTCCCTGGCCGGGCGACCACCCAGGCAGTGCCTGGCGTACGAGGTTGGTGACGGCAGGCGTCAGCGTCGCGGCGTAGTCCAGCAGCGGCTGCGGATAGGGCGTGCCGCACAATGGGCACGGCGCATCGTTCACGCGCTGCCCGCCTTGCGTGCGAGATCGTCCCAGTCGACCCCAAAGCCGAAGCCGGGCTCACCAGCATCCGGGTTGCGAAACTCAAGGAGCAGGTCGAATTCGTGGCGATCAACGACGCTCTGCGCGTCGCCGACGCCGCGCGTCATCTCGGCGATGACGCGGTAGGTGGCACCCGGCGCCGGGTTACGCATGTGCAGCGTCGTCTCGGCGCGCGTCTCGGCTTGGGCCATCATGTAGACGCTGCAATTCTCGCTCCCGTCAGGGTTCAGCACGATGACCTCAAGATTGGGCTTCTCTTCATCCTGTGTTGCAGTGACCCAGAGCCGCGTCCAGACGCGCTTCAAATCGGGGTAGGGGTAGAGCACGCAGCGTTCGATCTTGAGCGTCTCGTCACCCTGAAAAAGCGAGATTTCCATAGACTCATGCCATGCTTTCTGCGGTTGATTTCGGGCGCTGCCAATTTCTTTCCAACCGGCCTGCGCGTTGACATGATAGTCAGGGGAACGCAAATGGACAAGCCCGAACGTCTGTAGGTGTACAACTGGGGGATCGTGCGGGCAACGACCTCTGCGGTGACGGCCAGAACACGGGAAGGCGTGGGAGTCGAACCCACCGCAGCCGGCTCTGCGCCGCCTGCCGCCGATTTTGAAGACCGGGGCGCCCACCGGGACACATCCCTCCCCATTCGCCATTGTACTGGCGACTTCAGCACGCACCAAACTGCCGTTCTCGCCGCCCGTCCCAGGGCCTCAGGTTTGCGTGTTCCCTATGAATCCACTACAATTCGCGGCTAGATTATGCCTCCGCTGCACACGTGCGGGACCGAAATAGGCACTTTCGGTTGACGGTTGTGGTGGCGTCCTGCGTCGTCGCTACTTCTGTGCCGCGATCCCGACAGTTCTTGGAAAGGATTGACCCGTTGATGAAAGCCGCGATTTCTGTGCGTTTCCTTTATCCGGTTCTGCTATTGTCGCTTGCCCTGCTGCTCATGGCCTGTCAGCCGATTGCCCCGTCGCCCGCCGCGGTCGAAGCCAACATGACGCCGACTGAGCTGCCCGAGGCGACACCCGAACCGACGCCAGAACCAGTGGTTGCAGCAGCCCCGGCCACAGCCGGTGCGGTCAATGTCCCAATCTTGTTATCCATCCCGGCAATCGACCTGGAAATTCCGATTGAGCCCATGGGCTGGGAAGCCACCACGCAGGCAGGCCAGCGTACCACGCGCTGGGTAGTCCCTGAAGAATCAGCCGGCTGGGCGCTGAACAGCGCCGGCGCCGGGCAGAACGGGAATGTGGTTTTGGCCGGGCATCAGGCGCGCGGCGCGGCCGTCTTCGCCCCCATCACATTGGGCGATCTTGCCGTTGACCAGGAAATTGACTTGACGGGGGAGGATGGTGCCGTGTTTGCCTATCGCGTCGTCGAGGTTTCCGACCCAATCCCGGTCATCGGCGCAACCGATGACGAGAACGCCGAGTCCGCCGCCTACCTGGCACCCACCTCGCAGGGGCAGCTCACACTGGTTACCGGCTGGCCAGTCGATACGACGACGCATCGCGTCTTTGTTGTCGCCGAGCTGGTTGGTGCCGCCGAGTAACGTCTCGCCGTGACCGGAACACCTGCCATGGCCCGCCACCGCGAGTCCACAGCCAGGCTGCACTGCTCGGTTGTCGTGCCCGTCTACAACGGCGCGGCTGTCATCGAGCGCTGTCTGGATGGGCTCGGCTGCCAGAGCATCTCCAGCGATCGTTACGAAGTCATCGTCGTCGACGACGGCTCGACGGATACGACGTCCGCGGTCGTGACGGCGTGGGCCGCGCGCCACCCGTCGATCCAATTGCGCCTGCTGCGCCAGCCGAATGCCGGCCCGGCAGCGGCACGCAACTTCGGCGCGCGAGAGGCGCAATCGCCCCTGGTGCTCTTTACCGACGGCGACTGCGCGCCGACGCGCACCTGGGTTGAAGCGATGGCGGCGCCGTTCGCCGACGGCGGGATCGTCGGCGCCAAGGGCACCTACGTCACCGAGCAGGCTGGTTTGATCCCGCGGTTTGTCCAGTCCGAATACGAAGACCGCTACGACCGCATGCGCGGGCACGCGCAGATCGACTTCATCGACACCTATTCTGCCGCGTACCGGCGTGACGTCTTTCTCGAGAACACCGGGTTCGACCCGATTTTTACGACGGCCAGCGTCGAGGATCAGGAGTTCAGCTTTCGCCTGGCGCAGAAGGGCTATCGCCTTGTCTTTGCGCCGGATGCCAAGGTGTCTCATCTCCACGACAGCGACCTGGGCGAGTATTTTCGGCGCAAATATTACATCGGCTTCTGGAAAGCGCTGATGATCCGCTGGCACCCGGAGCGCATGGTGCAGGACAGCCATACGCCGCAGGTACTCAAGGTGCAGATCGTACTGCTGGCGGCGCTGCTGGGCCTGGCGCCGCTGGCGCTACTGGGCATGATCTGGGCGCCGCTCACCTGGCTCTGGCTGGGCGTGGCGCTCTGCCTGCTGGCCTTTGCCGCGACGACTGCGCCCTTTGTCGCCAAGCTGGCGCAGCGTTCGCCAGGGCTGGCGCTGATCGGGCCACTGATGCTGGTCGTGCGTGCGCTGGCGCTGGGTAGCGGCTACCTGGTGGGAACCATCCATTTTGCCGGCACTGTGCCCGGCTCGCGGCAGCCGGTCATCCCCGGTTGGAAGCGGCTGATCAAGCGCGGCGTTGACATCACCGGCGCGTTGTGTGGCCTGGCGATTTCAATCCCGCTGGTTGCCATTGCCGCGCTGGCCATCAAGCTGGATTCGCCGGGGCCGATCTTTTTCTGGCAGGTGCGCGTGGGAGAAAACGGGCGCACGTTCCGGATCGCCAAGTTGCGGACCATGGTCGCCGATGCGGAGCAGCGCTTGCCGGCATTGGTCGACTTGAACGGGCTGGAAGAGCCCGCCTTCAAGCTGCCGCAAGATCCGCGGGTGACGCGTGTGGGCCGTATCCTGCGCCGGACCTCGCTCGACGAGGCACCGCAATTCTACAATGTGTTGCGTGGCGAAATGAGCCTCGTCGGCCCGCGGCCGGAAGAGGAGCGCGTCGTCCAGTTGTACCAGGATCACCACCGCCGCCGGCTGGCGGTCAAGCCCGGGCTGACCGGGCCGATGCAGGTCAGAGGCCGCGGTGATCTTGGCTTTGCGGAACGCCTGCAATTGGAACTTGATTATATCGAGCACTATAGTTTGTGGCGCGATTTCGCCATTCTCGCACGCACCCTGCCTGCCATTATTCATGGCAACGGGGCGCGCTAGACAAAGGATGGGGCTATGAAGTTTGAGAAACGACGATTGATGACAGTATTGTCGGTGCGGCGTCATTGGATGTGGCTGGCAGTGATTGTGGCAACTGTCTTGTTCTGGGCAGGCGGGCAAGGAATTGCTGATGCGGCGGATACGCCGCGAGGTCATGTGCAACAACAGCCCCCCGGCACCATCCCCGAGCCGACACCTGAACCGACGTTCGCCCCAAAACCAACGTCGCGGCCGGACAGAGACAACGGCAGCAGCAAGCCAACGGCAACTCCCCTCCCATCCGGTGGGCAACCGGCGCCAGACACAGGCTCATCCACAGTCCTGACCGGCACGATCAATGTGCCCGTGCTCAATGTCCGCCAGGGGCCTGGCACCACCTACCCAATTATTGGGCGCGTCGGCCGGGACGCGGTGGTGACGATTCTTGGGCGCAACCGCGCTGCCACCTGGCTGAACTTCTGCTGCGTGCCAGACACGGAGACGCACGGGTGGATCAGCGCCCAGTTTGTCACACCCAGCTACACACAGGAGCAGGCCGCAACGATTCCGGTCGTTGATGCTGCTTTGCCTACGCCGACGGTAGCACCGACGGCTCGTCCAATTGATCCAGGCGCACGGACCGGGGTCGTCTCCGCGGTGGCGCTCAATATACGGGAGGCACCCAGCACCGATGCGGCCATTCTTGGCAAGGTGCGCAGCGGCGCGATCGTGACGGTGCTGGCCCGCAACACCGCCGGCGACTGGTGGCTGGTCTGCTGCGTGCCGGCCACCAACGAGAATGGCTGGGTCGCAGCTGAGTTCGTGACGCCCAATTTCAACGATGCGGCCAGCCTGCCGGTGACCACCGGGCGCGACGCACCGGCGACACCGACGAAGGCGCCGGCGATCGCTACACCAATCCCGACGCCGGCACCCTTGGAGGAGACCACGCTGGCGGGCTCCCTTGAGCAAAACCCGCCGGCAGCTCTGCAAGGTGAGCAGATCGTGCTCTCCTTCACTGTGACGAATACCGGAGCAGCCGACGCCAGCATGGTCGAACTTAGTTTTGAATTGCCGGCCGGTCTGGAGTTTGTCAGCGCATCCGCCGACGGCGGTGACGTCACCCAGGAGACTGCAACCAGCGGCGCGGCGATTGTCGTGGTGGCGTGGGAAAGCCTGCCCGCCGGTGAGAGTGCCGGTGCCAAGGTGACGGCCGCCATCGACCCGGGCACAGCCGACGGTACCGTCATCGACGGCGCGGCCGCCGTAATGGCGGAGAATGCGAAGATGGCCTCGATTGCGGTCAGTGTTGGGTTGCCACCGACACAGCCGCCCGATTTCCAATAGTCTTCCTGGCTTCTTTCGATCGGGGTACGGCACGCGTCCGTACCCCGATTTCTTCTGTTCTGGCGCCCGCTATGAACATTGCTTCGCCCGACCCCATTGCCCATGATCGCCCACTTCAACTAGCCGCGGCCGGCGCCGGTCTGGCCGCGCTTGCGCTCTATGCGGCAGCCCTGGCACCTGGCGTGACCTGGGCCCATCAAGGCGCCGATGGTGGGGAACTCCTGGCCGCGGCCGTAACCAGCGGCGTGCCGCATCCTCCCGGCTATCCACTATACATGATGATCCTCCAAGCGTGGCTGGGGCTGACGGGGCTGCTGGCGCCGGCGGTCGACGTGGCCGCGCGGGGGAATTGGCTGAGTGCGCTGTTCGGCGCGGCCAGCGTTGCCGTCACGGTGCTAGTCGCCGGTCACCTGCTGCGGCGCGCCGCGTGGGGCTGGCTATGGGCGCTGCTCGCCGGATTGGCGTGGGCCACCGCACCGCTACCGTGGAGTCAGTCCATCATCACCGAGGTGTACAGCTTTCATGCACTGTTGGTGGCGCTGCTGGCGTGGGCGGTGCTGGTCAAACCGCAACGCGTGTGGTATGTTGTCGTGCCGGTTGCGCTCGGCATCGCCCATCATCTCACCATTGTGCTGCTGTTGCCGGCGGCCTACTATGCGCTCGTCAAGGCACAGTCAGGGCGTCGACGCTGGCTGCTGCCGCTGTTGGCGCTTGGGGCAGGGGTCGTGCTGGGCGGCCTGTTCTATGTCAGAATTCCGATTGTGGCTGCACAGGGGCCGCCGCCGGTGAATTGGGGCTATGCTGACAATCTGGCCGGCTTCTGGTGGCTGGTGAGCGGCGCAGCGTATCGTGGCTATCTGCTTACGGGGACACCGGCTGCGGCGTTTGGGCGGGTTACGGCCTGGGCGTTCACCGTGACCAGCCAATTTACGCCGGTTGGGCTGGCCCTGGGCTTTGCCGGGCTCGCGGTCTGGGACCGGACATCGCCGCACCTGCGCACCTTTAGCCTGCTCTGGGTCACGCCGGTCAGTATCTACGCTATCTTGTATTACACCCGCGACAGTGAGATCTACCTGCTGCCGGTCGTGTGGATCGTGAGCATCTGGATGGCGGTCGGGGCGGCTGCAATCGTGGCATGGCTGCGGCCGCGGGTGGCGAGCCTGCCCCTGGTCCCGATTGCGGGCGTGACGTTTGCCATCGGCCTGCTGTTGATGGTCGTACTGCGCTGGCCGGCGATCGCGTTGCGCAACGACGCCGAGGCCCGCACCTACATTGCTGCGGTGAGCGCGGTCCTGGAGCCAGGCAGCATCCTGGTGACATTGGGCGATAAGGAGACATTTGTCGCCTGGTATGGTACGTGGGCCAGCGGCTCGCTGGCGAATGCGGCACCGGGCGTGATTCCCATCAACGAATCACTCTACCAATTTGACTGGTATCAACGTTTGCAGCACGATCTCTATCCGGATGTTCCTGCCATCGATCAATCGGCACGTGCCGCGGTCGAGGCCAATCTTGGCATCCGGCCCATCTATTTTGCCGAAAAACCGGCGTGGCTGGACCCCGCCTCTCTCGAGACGGTAGGGCCACTCTGGCGAGTGAAACCGTAACTATGCTCGAACAGCAGATCTCGTCGTCGCAGCCGACCCGACCGCACACCACACACCGAACATGGCGCCTAGCCCTGGTTGCAGCCTTGCTATTGCTGGTCGCCATCGTCATTTTCAAAGGGGTTACCCTGTCGCTGGCTGCCTGGGAGACGTACCGCTCGGCCACGCAGTTGCGGGCGATGCTCGCGGTGTCGCCGCTGCTCAGCAATATGCCGGCCATCCAGGAGACTGTTGGCGAACTCGAGGCAAACTATGAGCGGCTGGCCGGTGAGGTGCAGCCGCTGCTGCCGGCCGCTGCCTTGTTGCGTGCGGTGCCGGAGTACGGGCCGTTGGCCGACGCCTCACCTGAATTGCTCAGTGCGGGCGAACAGGGTCTGACCCTGCTGCACAAAGGTGTCGACCTCGCCGGGCCGGTCATTGCAGATCTGCGCGCTGCTCAACCGAATGCCTCGATCGTGGACCTGCTGCCGCAGACTGCCAGCCGCATCGGGCCGGAACTGCCGGCGCTGGCCGCCGATATCGCGGCGTTGCGGACGAGTCTGGCGGCGCTCGACACGACCACCATGCCAGACCGTGCGGGCAGCCTGCTGCAAGCGGCTCCCGGGGCCTTGGCCCTGGCCGAAGTCGCCGCACGCCTCGGCCCTGAATTGCCCGCGCTGCTGGGCATGGATGGCCCCAAGCACTACCTGGTGCTCGTGCAGAATAACCATGAATTGCGTGCGACAGGTGGTTTCATCGCCGCGATTGGCAAAATCACGCTGGACCAGGGCAAGTTGGTGGAACTCGACTTTGTCGACAGCTACGATATCTATCGCAACGACGGCGTCTATCCGCCCGCACCGGCCGCCATGCAGAAGTACATGTATATCCCTCTGATGCTCATGCGCGATGCCAACTGGTCGCCCGACCTGCCGACGGCGGCCAAGGTGGCGCGGGCGCTCTACAAGAGTGACACGGGCGTCGAGATCGACGGCATTGTGACGGTCGATTTGAACGCGGTCAAAACGATATTTGGCGCGTTGGGCGAGGTGCCGGTTCCGGGTTTCGACGAGCCATTGACGGGCGACAATATCGAGGAGCAGGTCGTGCGCTTGTGGGAACGTCCGGCGGAAGGGGACACCGCCGTTGGTGGCGCCACACCCGAGGAACTTGGCGCCTGGTGGGAGCAGCGCAAAGCCTTCATCCCAACATTGACGCAGGCCGCGCTAGCCCAAGTGCAGAATGGCGGCGCCAACTATCTCGACCTGGC
>WBZU01001899.1_pt1 | contig 15066 bp, 11 predicted proteins | sample 5204311 | NCBI WGS metagenome assembly WBZU01 (sample SAMN12344359, study PRJNA552823) | activated sludge metagenome | biome: Activated sludge suspended growth; feature: Nitrification reactor; material: Wastewater; isolation source: activated sludge from nitrification reactor of wastewater...
GATGGTCCGCGCCGATCAGGCCGCCGGCCTGGTGGATGCCCCCTGGCCACCGGTGTACCCGAAGATGGCCGGCGAGCCCCGGCGCGTCGCCCCCAGCCGCGCCAAGAAGCCCTGACCCTCGCCCCCGCTCCGGCCCACGCCCCATCCCCCACGCCCCACCCCCCACCCCCGCCAGCATGGGCGCGAGAACTTCAGATATCCGAGGGTTTCGCGCCCATGCGAGCCGCGGCCGTGCCTCCCCCGCCAGCATGGGCGCGAGAACTTCAGATATCCGAGGGTTTCGCGCCCATGCGGGTGGGTGAGAGGCCGAGGGCGGCGGCGCGCTCGAGGACGCCAGCGCGCTCGGCGCCGATCGTGGTGCTGTCGCCGTGACCGGTGTGCACCACGGTGTGGTCGGGCAGGGCGAGGAGGCGGTCACGGATCGAGCGCAGGATCGTCGGTTCGTCGCTGAAGCTGCGCCCGGTGGCGCCCGGCCCGCCGCAGAACAGCGTGTCGCCGCTGAACACCACGCCGTCGGTGGCATCGTGGAAGCAGCAGCACCCTGGCGAGTGGCCCGGTGTGTGCAGGATGCCCAATTCGTGGCCGCCGACGCTGAGGGCGGCGCCGGGCCGGACCTCGCCGTCAGGTGAGTGGCCCACCCACACGGCGTCCCACAGCATGCGGTCGGCCGGGTGCAGCAGGATGGGGGCGTCGACCGCGTCACGCAGCGGCACGGCGGCGTTGATGTGGTCGTTGTGGCCGTGGGTCAACACGATGGCCCGCACCCGCCGGCCGTTGACCGCGTCAACGATGGGCAGGTGGTCGTGGGCTGCGTCGAAGACGATCACCTCGCGGTCGTCGCCGACCAGCCAGACGTTGTTGGTGACCTGCCACTCCCCCCCGTCGAGGGCGAAGATCCCGTCGGTGGTGACGAGCTCGACGGTCACAGCACCACGACGCTGCGCAGGACTTCGCCACGCTCCATCTTGTGGAACGCCTCCTCGACCCCGTCGAGGCCGATGGTCTCGGAGACGAACTTGTCCAGCGGCAGACGTCCCTGCTGGAACAGGTCGATGAGCATCGGGAAGTCACGCGACGGCAGGCAGTCGCCGTACCAGCTGCTCTTCAACGATCCACCCCTGCCGAAGACCTCGATGAAGGGCAGCTCCAGCGTCATGTCCGGGCGGGGCACGCCGACCAGCACCACCGTGCCGGCCAGGTCCCGGGCCTCGAACGCCTGGCGGTACACCGCGGGATTCCCGACGGCCTCGATGCACACGTCGGCGCCGTTGCCGTCGGTGACCGACTTGATGTACTCGACCGCGTCGGCGGTTCCGGCGTTGACAACGTGCGTAGCCCCGAACTCCTTGGCCCATGCCAGCTTGCGATCGTCAACATCGACGGCGACGATGGTGCGCGCCCCGGCCAGACGGGCGCCGGCGATGGCCGCATCACCGACACCACCGCAGCCGAACACGGCCACGGAGTCGCCGCGGGTGACGCCGCCGGTGTTGATCGCCGCCCCGATCCCGGCCATGACACCGCAGCCCAGCAGCCCGGCGGTCGCCGCGGGCGCGGTGGGATCCACCTTGGTGCACTGCCCGGCCGCCACCAGCGTCTTGTCGGCGAAGGCGCCGATGCCCAGCGCCGGAGACAGCACGGTGCCGTCCTCTAGGGTCATCTTCTGGGTGGCGTTGAACGTGCTGAAGCAGTACCACGGCCGGCCGCGCAGGCAGCTGCGGCAGGTGCCGCACACCGCCCGCCAGTTGAGGATGACGAAATCACCGGGCGCCACGTTCGTCACTCCGTCGCCGACGGCCTCCACCACGCCGGCAGCCTCGTGACCCAGCAGGAACGGGAAGTCGTCGTTGATCCCGCCCTCGCGGTAGTGCAGATCGGTGTGGCACACGCCGCACGCCTGCACGACGACCACGGCCTCGCCCGGGCCGGGGTCAGGGATGACGACGGTTTCGATGCTGACGGGCGCGCCTTTCGCGCGGGCGATCACGCCCCGGACCTTCTGTGGCATGGTGAGCCTCCTTCGGGCGGACACGTTAGCCCTGCCCGATCGGCCAGCAGGTGCCCGTCAGGCGCTCAGCGCGGCTCGGACCGCCAGTTCCAGATACGGGGACAGCAGCGCCGCCGCCGCCGAGGTGATGTGGCTGTCATCGCGGTAGCCGAGGATGTTGCCGATGATGACTGGGCACCGTTTCGGGGCGCACAGCCAGTCACTCGTGGGGATGAACACCGCGTCGTGGCTCGCGGCGACCTTGCTCTCGGCAGCCAATCGCCCGGGGCGGATGGCCTGCTGGCGCGTCATCACGCAGCGGTTCACGGATCGCACGTTGCCGGCCAAGCAGGACGGGATGTCGTCGACGGGTGTCGGCGTGTCGCCCAGCACCAGCACCTGCTTGGTCAGCGGGCGCATCGCCGTGAGGGTGTCGTTCAACCCTCGGGCCCAGGCCTTGTCCGGCGACGTGCTCCCGGCCCAGCCCGCCGCCCGGTAGCGGTACCCCGACATCATCACCAAGTCCGGCTTCAGCTCGCCGATCCGCTTCACCACGTTGTCCCGCCAGGTGAAGCACTCCTTCTGCATCTCCACGGTGGGGATGGCCGCCGAGGGGCAGCGCTTCTTGGTCATCACGACCAGTCGCCAGCCCTGCTTGTCGGCGATCGTGCGCATCGCCGGGAACCATTGGGCAGCGTGCGAGTCTCCGTACAGCACGATGGTGATGGCGCCGTCGGCCTTGCCGAACACGCAATCCTTGGGTACCGCCTGACCGGGATCAAGGATGCAGCCGTTGTCGTAGATCGCCGGCTTGTCACCGCGCACCTGGCGCAGGCTGGGATTCAGGTTCGCCGGCACCTTGGTGGTGTCGGCCGAGGCGGCGAGCAGTTGACGGTTGGCGGCGATCAGCGCGTCCAGCTCGCCGAGCAAGGCGGCGTTGCCGACCCCAGGCGTGCCGGTGCCGGGCGGGGCCGCCGTTGGAAGCGTCCCACCGAGCGGGATGGTCTCGAACGGTGTCGGGGCGGTGACGATGCTGTCCGCCGTGCCAGCTGGGCCGATGGGAGATCCTGATCCGGGCGGCGCGATCTGGGCATCCGACCCCGGAGTGCTCGCGCCGGACAGCGTCGTGTCCCCCAGCGAGGTACCCGGCGGCGCCGAGCCGACCGGCAGCGGATCCGTCCCGGGCAGGACGGTCCCTCTGTCGGGCAGCGTGGCCAGCACCACGGGGACCACCACATCACTGGTCTGCAACGACTGGCGGGTCTGCGCCCCGGTCAGGATCACGGCGATCGCACCGACGATCATCCACGCTCCCGCGGCGTAGCTGCGCGGCGACGACGACTGCAACCTCGCCGAGTACCGCACCGGGTTCTCCACGAGGGCGAACGACAGCGCCGACACGGCGACGGCCCCGACCAGGATGGCCAGGCGGACCCACCACGACAGTGGGCCGTACTTGGCCTCGATCATCACCAGCGCCGGCCAGTGCCACAGGTAGATGGCGTAACTGCGCTCACCCACCCACTGCAGCGGCGCCCAGGCCAGCAGCAGGACCGGGCCGTCGGGTGTCGCCCGACCCCCTGCGGCGATGACCGCCGCGGTCCCAGCCACCGGCAGGAGCGCAGCCCAACCGGGGAACCGGGTGAGGTCGGTGAACCACAGCGCGCTGGCCACGATCCCGCCCAGACCGATCCATCCCAGACTGGCCCGCAACGTGGCGGGGACGCGGGCCAGCGCGCCGGCCGACAGCGCCAGCGCGGCGCCGGTCAGCAGCTCCCAGGCGCGGGTGGGAAGCATGTAGTAGGCGAAGGTGCCGTGCGAGGACGTCAGCACGCCGCAGGCGACGAGGGAGATCACCCAGCCGGCGCCGACCACCCAGGTCAGCACGGTGCGGCTGCCCCGCCGCAGGGCCAGCAGCCCGGCGACCACCAGCGGCCAGACCACGTAGAACTGCTCCTCCAGCGACAGCGACCAGTAGTGCCGCAACGGCGACGGCGCCAGACCGGCGCGCAGGTAGTCCCAACCGCGATGGGTCAGGGCGATGTTCATCGAGAACAGCGATGACCAAGTGGCGTCGAAGGCCAGGTCCTTCTGGGCCAGCGGATCGATCAGCCAATGGGCGGCGATCACGGTTGCTGCGATGACCAGCAGCGACGCCGGGAGCAGGCGGCGGACCCGCCGGGCCCAGAATGCGCCGAGCGACACCCGGCCGGTGCGCACCTGCTCGTTCAGCAGCAGGCGGGTGATCAGGAACCCGGAGACGACGAAGAACACGTCGACGCCGACGTAGCCACCGGTGAACCCCGCCAGGCGGGCGTGATACAGCAGGACCCCCGCGACCGCGATCGCCCGCAGGCCCTCGATGTCGGGGCGAAACGACCTGTCGACCTGCGCGGTCATGAACCGGGGACGGTGAAGCGCTGGAAGAACGCCCAGATCACTTCGTTGGCGGACACGGACATGGTGGTGGGGCCGACCATCTTCGACACGGCGACGAGGAACTGGCTCCCCGGCCAGGTGTGCCCGCCACCGTCCACGCGCCACAGTTGCACGTCGACGCCGGCCGGGCAGGTGTAGTCGAACTCGTCCACGTCGTCGCTGACCGGGTCCGGGGTGACGGTGGCGTCGCAGCCGTCACGCGCCGCCCAGGCAGCGATGCGCTGCGGCACGGTGGTGAGCATCTCTGGTGGCAACACTGCGTCGGGCACGGTGCCGATCGGACCGCTGCCGTCGGCGCTGGGCAGCAGGGCCACGCCCGGCCCGACCCCTCCGTCGTAGGGCACGAAGGGATCCGCCGTGCCATGGATGGCCAGCACCGGCACCGGCCGTCCCGGTGTGCACTCCGGCGGGTCGAGCAGGCCGGTCACCATGGCGAACGCTGCCACCCGGTCGCTGAGATCACAGGCCAGCCGGGATGTCATCATCGCCCCGTTGGACATGCCCGCGACGTAGACGCGCGAGGTGTCCACGCACGTGGTGGCCGCGACATCGTCGAGCACAGCACCGATGAACGCCACGTCCGGGCCACGTGGTGTCAGGACCCAGCGCGGTACGTCACGGGTGATCTGCGGGGTGACGGTCACGAAGCCGGCGGTGTCGCCGAACGGGCCGAGCCCGGTCAGCTGCACCTGGACCTCGACCGACGAGCTGTACCCGTGCATGCTGATCACGACCGGCAGCGGCCCCTGCTTGCCCGGCGGGACGTGGAGCAGGTACCGACCCGCCGTGTCACCGACCGTCAGTGGCACGTCGCGGTCGGCGGCGCCCGGGGCCGCCGAGCAACCGGCGCTCGGCGTCGCCGGCGCTGGCGAGACCGGCGCCTCCGACGACGGCGGAACGGTGGCGCCCGCCGCCCGCGCCGGGCCTGCCGAGGCGACGAGCACGAGTCCGAGCACCAGGCGATGTCCACTGCGCATCCGACCATGCTGGCATACGAGGCTCGCTGCTACCGTCCCCTCATGGACGCCACTGCTGATCGTTCCTCGTTGTCCGAGGCCGCCAGATCCCGGCTCGCCCACCTCGAAGCCGGGGGCTCCCTCGACCTGCTCGACGGCGCCATGTACGTCGACGGGACGTACGAGACCTACCAGTGGATGCGCGCCAACTCCCCGGTTCACTGGGACGACACCAACGAGCTGTGGGGCATCTTCCGCTACGACGACATCGTCGAGATCGAGCGGCGCAAGGATGTGTTCTCCAACGCCGACCAGACCAAGGGTGGCTACCGCCCGAACCTGCCCGCCGATCCGTCGATCATCGGCTTCGACGATCCATTGCACGCCAAGCGCCGGGCCCTCGTCGCCCGCTGGTTCACCCCGAAGGCGATGAACGAATGGGCCGACCACGTCCACGACGTGGTGGTCGAGCTGATGGATGCGATGGTCGCCAAGGGTGGCGAGGTCGAGGTGATCAGCGACCTGGCGTCACCGCTGCCCGCCAAGATGATCGGCCGCCTGCTGGGCTTCGGTGAGGAGCGCTGGCGGGACCTGGCGAGGTGGTCGGAGACGACCATCGCCCTCGGTGGCGGCCCGCGGTACGCGAACGACGAGGGTGTCGTTGCCGTGTTCGAGTTCGTCGGCGCCTGCACCGAGTTGTACGAGCAGCGCAAGGGGTGCCCGGCTCACGACGTGATGAGCATGTGGACCACCGCCGACATCGACGGCGTGCCGATCACCCTGGACGACGTGATCAGCGATTGCCTGCTGCTGCTCGACGGTGGCGCCGAGACCACCCGCACGGTGATCGCCCGGACCATCTGGAACCTGATCCGCTTCCCCGAGCAGTGGGAGAGGTTGAAAGCCGGCGCCGACCTCACGACCGCGGTGGAGGAGTTCATCCGCTTCGTCACCCCGGTGCACAACATGTGCCGGGTGGCGCTGGAGGACTACGACCTGCACGGCACCACCATCCGCGCCGGCCAGCAGGTGGTGCTGATGTACGGATCCGCCAACCGTGACGAGGCCCACTTCACCAACCCGGAGGCGTTCGACATCACCCGTACCCCGAACCAGCACATCGCCTTCGGCTTCGGGACGCACTTCTGCCTGGGCACGTCGCTGGCTCGGCTGGAGATCCGTACGTTCTTCGACGAGCTGCTCAAGCGGGTGTCCGGGATGCGGATCACGCCGGGGACGGCCCCGGTGGAGATGGCCAACTCGTTCGTGTTCGGGGTCAAGGAGGCCCACGTCCAGTTCGACCTGATCGACGCCTGAGTCGTGACCACCCTCGACCCCGAACTGTTCCTCCCCGAGCCGTCACCTCGGGCCGTGCGCTACACGGTCATCTCCGTCGATGACCACCTCTGCGAGCCGGCGCACACCTTCACGGGTCGCCTGCCCGCAGCGCTGCAGGATCGCGCCCCGCGGGTGGTGGTCGACGAGGCCGGTCACGAGGTGTGGGAGTTCGACGGCCATCGGTTCAGCCAGGTGGGCATGAACGCCGTCGCCGGACGGCGCCCGGAGACCGTCCGCCTCGAGCCGTTCCGCTTCGACCAGATGCGCCCGGGTTGTTACGACCCGCACCACCGGGTGGCCGACATGGACATCGCCGGGGTGTGGGCGGCGGTCAACTTCCCGTCGATGATCACTGGGTTCGCCGGCCGGGTGTTCTCGGCCTGCAGCGACGCCGGGCTGGGGCTGGCAACGATGCGCGCCTGGAACGACTGGTTCCACGATGAGTGGGCGACGGTGTACCCCGAGCGGTTCATCCCCCTCGGGATCACCCACCTTGCCGACAGTAGGGCCGGCGCCGCCGAGGTCCGCCGCAATGCCGCCCGCGGCTTCAAGACCGTCACCCTGCCCGAGCGCCCGCACCTCATCGGCTTCCCCTCGCTGTTCGACGCCGACCACTGGGATCCGATCATCGAGGCGTGCGTCGAGACCGACACGATCATCTCCGTCCACGTCGGGTCCTCGGGCGGCTATCCGTCGCCGCCGGGCGCGCCCGCGCTGCAATTGGGCGCCACGCTGTTCGGTCAGCTCTCCCTGGCGGCATGCGCCGAGTGGTTGTGGTCGGGCATCGCCGTCCGCTTCCCCACCGTCAAGATCGCGATGAGTGAAGGCGGGATCGGCTGGGTGCCGATGCTGCTCGACCGGCTGGACAACATCATCGACCGCAGCGGCTACGGCATCGCCGGCTGGGGCATCCGCCCGGCAGACGTGCTGCGCCGCAACTTCTGGTTCTGCACGCTGGACGATCCGAGCACCATCGAGCTGCGCGACCGCATCGGCGTCGAGCGCATCATGCTGGAGACCGACTACCCCCACGGCGACGGAACCTGGCCCGACACCCAGGACGTGATCGAGCGGTACTGGGGGCACATCCCCGCCGCCGAGCTGCGGCGGATGTGCAGCATGAACGCCGCCGAGCTGTTTCGCCACCCGCTGCCCCCCACCGTCCTGCCCGCCGACCCGGCTGCGGCATAGGTTGGCGGCGATGAGTCCCATCAAACCGTACCCACCAGTGGTCGACGGGCTGGTCGTCACGGTGGCCGACGGCGTCGTCACCGTGCTGTTCGACCGCGCCGAGCGACGCAACGCGCTGACCGACGACATGGTCCTGGCCCTGACCGACGTCGTCGACGCGGCGACCGCCGACGACAGCACGCGCGTCCTGCACCTCACGGCCGCCGGTCGTGACTTCTGTACGGGGTTCGACCTATCGCTGCGCGGCGGTGGCCCGCCGCCGCGCACCGGCGCCATCCAGCGGCGGATGCGCTGGCACGTCGGGCGGCTGATGCCCGCCCTCGTGGACGCCCAGATCCCCATCGTGTGCAGCGTGCAGGGGGCGGCCTCGGGGCTCGGCATGGCCATCGCCCTGGCCGCCGACTTCACGATCGCCGCAGAAGACGCCAAGTTCATCTCGCCGTTCACCGGGATGGGGTTCACGCCCGACAGCGCCCTGTCGTGGCTGCTGCCGCGACTCATCGGCGTGGCCCGGGCCAAGGACGTGCTGATGCTCGGGCGGCGGGTCAGCGGCGCCGACGCCGCGGCCTGGGGCATGATCCACGCCGCCGTGCCCGCCGAGGAACTGGCCGGAGCGTCCGCCGACCTCGTCGCTCGGGTGGGGACCACGGCGTCCGTGGCGGTGGGTCTGGCCAAGGCGCTGATCCACCGAGGGCTCAGCGTGGACATGACCCGGCACCTGGCCGACGAGGCACTGGCGATGGAGCTGTCCAGCCGCAGCGACGACTTCCGGGAGGCCGGTCAGGCCGCGCGGGACAACCGCCGCCCCGACTTCACCGGGCGCTGACCGCACGCCCGGTGGGGGTCATCGCGGTGCCGGATCGTCCTCTTCGAGGATCTCCCAGACGTTTCCCTGCGGATCACGGATCATCGCGAAACGCGCCCCCGGCCGGTGGGATTGCACGGGCGTGATCACCTCGGCGCCGGCAGCCACAGCATGGTCCACGAGCGCGCTGGCGTCGGTGACGTGCAACGCGGCGTAGGCCATCCCGGCGCCGTGATGCCACACTGGAGCGGGTGGGGGAACCACCGCGCCGCCGGCGGGCTGGAAGATCTTGCAGCGCGCCGCACCGCTGACCATCCGCAGCACCACGCCCTGGGGAAACTCCAGCCGGCGCTCGACGGTGAAGCCCATCCCGGTGCAGTAGAACGCCGCCAGCGCGTCGGCGTCGACGCTGACGATGCCCACCTCGGCGCCCGTCGCAGTGGCGAGTGGTCGTGCCATGGCATTCTCCTAGCACGCCGCCGTGACCTCCGGCGCACCTGAACGATTCTGCCGTCCGATGCGACCACCGGGCCTTCGACGCGGTAAGCCAGGATCACCACGGAGGAGCAGAGGATGATTCACGGGTACGCCCACGAACGCTTCGGACGCGTCGCCGATACCTTCGCCAGCCAGATCGACAAGACCGACGGTGGCGCGTCGGTGGCGCTGTTCCATCACGGGGAGCTGGTGGTGGACCTGTGGGGCGGCAAGCGCACGGCCGACGACCCCTGGGAACGGGACACCCTGGCGATGTGCTTCAGCACCACCAAGGGAGTGACGGCTACCGCCGTCCACGTGCTGGCCGATCGTGGGCTGATCGACTACGACGCCCCCGTCGCCGCCTACTGGCCGGAGTTCGCCCGCAACGGCAAGGAGGCGATCACGGTTCGCCACGTGCTCAGCCACTCCGCCGGTCTGCACCGCTTCGGCACCATCGTCGATCACGGCTCGCGGATGCTCGACTGGGAGCACATGACCGCCGCCCTCGCCGCGGCCCGACCGGCCTACCCGCCCGGCACCACCGCCGGCTACCACGCGCTGACCTTCGGGTGGCTCACCGGTGAGCTGGTCCGGCGGATCACCGGGGTGTCGCTGAACACCTTCGTCCAGGAGAACATCGCAGAGCCGCTCGACCTGCGCGGGTTGTTCATCGGCTGCCCACCGGACGAGCGCGGCCGGGTGGCCAGCCTGAAGCCGATGCTGCCCAAGCTGCCGGCGCCATTGCGCCCACTCGGCAGCCGGGCGCTCAAGCCGGTGTCGCAGCTGCTTAGCCGGGCGGGGGCGCCGATCAACCTGCGCCGCGTTCACTCCGCCTTGCTGGCCCGCGGGATGGAGGACGTCATGTTGAGCCGAGAACTGCTCGACGCCGAGGTGCCGGCGATGAACGGCCATTTCGACGCGGTCTCGCTGGCCACGATGTACGCCATGCTGGCCAACGGCGGGGCGTTCGGCGGGGTTCGCATCCTCTCCGAGGAGGCGGTCGAGCGGGCCACTGCGGTGCAGAACGACCAGCGTGACCACGTCGTGGTGGTGAACATGCAGTGGCGCCTCGGCTACCACCGGATCCCGCGGGCCTGCAATCGGCTGCCGCAGATCTACGGGCACCTCGGCTTCGGCGGCTCCGGAGCATGGGCCGACCCCGAGCACGACCTGTCACTGGCGATGGTCTGCAACCGGGGAGGCGGGACGCCCATCGGTGACCTGCGCATCATGCGGCTCACGAGCGCCGCCACCGACTGCGTCCTGGGTGGTCAGCGCTCCGCCGCCCGGCGTCGATAGACGACCTCGAGGAACCTGGCGACTGCCCGGATCGCGTGGGTCCCGCGCACCGAACGGAACACCTCGAACGCGTGCTGCGCCCCCGGCAGTTCGGCGTAGGCGACCGGGGAGGTCGAGGTCTGGCGCAGCGTGGCAACGAACCGCCTGGCCTGCTCCACTGGCACGAGTGAGTCGTTGTCACCGTGGAGGACGAACATCGGTGGGGCGTCGGCGCACACACGCGCTACTGGGGAGGCGGACTCCCACGCCTGGCGGTTGTCGCCCACCCTGGCCTTCATCACGAACCGTTCCCACACCCGGAGGATCTCTCGGCGACCCGACCCGGCCAGGTCACCCACGTCGTACACGCCGTAGAACGGCACGGCCGCATCGACCGACGTGTCGGCCGATTCAAAACCCGGTTGCAACGCCGGATCGTTGGAAGTGAGCGCGGCAAGGGCGACGAGGTGGCCGCCGGCCGACCCCCCGGTGATGGCGATGAAGCCCGGGTCGCCCCCCTGCTCGGCGATGTGCTGACGGACCCATGCCAGGCCGCGCTTGACGTCCACGATGTGATCGGGCCAGGTGGCCTTGGGTGACAGGCGGTACGTCATCGACACCCCGACCCACCCGCGGCGGGCCATCTCCGAGAGGAGCAACTCGCCCTGGATCGTCTTGTCGCCGATCACCCACCCGCCGCCGTGAACGTGGACCAGCACCGGCGCCCTGGCATCGCCCGGCAGGTCGGGGTCACGCCAGATGTCCAGCCGGTTGCGCCTGAACGGCCCGTACGACACATCTGTGGCGACCCGGTAGCGGTGCTCTCCCACCGCCGGCAGGACTCGCTGCGCCAAGGTCAACGGCGGGTCGGCGTCCTCGGCCAGTTCCCGGCGGTAGCCGGCGCCCAGCGCGGCGCGCAAGGCCTCGTCGAGCACGGCCGGGCTGCGCCCCGCGGCGCGGGCCAGACCAACCAGTCCGGCCCATGAGCCGATCGTCAGCACCATCCCGGCCTTGCCGGCTGGCGAGCGCGGTCCGCCTCGTCGGACCAGGGCGGCGAGGCCAACGGCCTGCGCGCCGACGGTGAGCAGCGGTGCTTCGCTGGTGGGCCATGCGGCGGTGAACGACAGCGCGGCAAGGTTGCCGCGCCGGATGATCGGCCGGTAGGCGTTCAGGGTGTTGACGGCGCCCAGCACGCCGAACCCCAGCAGTCGTCGATCTCGCCCCACGGCTCATCTGTAGCAGACCGGCGGGGTCGGTGGGTGGTCGACAACCCGACCGAGCCGTCGGGAACGACCGGCGACTCGTCGCCCGGCGCGACGAGGCCCCGGTGATCACCCACCGGGGCCTCGTTCATTCGGGTGTTTGAGCGGCGACGGTGGTCGCCGGGGTGACTACTTCATCCAGCCGACGTCTTCGTACTTCGTCGGCGTCTGGAAGCCGAACGCACCGAAGTTGGCCAGCTTGGCGTTGATGGCCACCAGTTCGGGCCGCTGGTACAGCGGCAGGGTGGTGACTTCCTCCCACAGCAGCTTGTCAGCCTGGTTCGCCAGGGCAGTGCGCTCCGTAGCGTCCACCGTGACCTGGACCTTCTTGACGATGTCGTCGAAGCCGGTGATGAACGAGTTGGAGTAGTTGCTGTCCGAGCAGTTGCCGAAGATCTGGTCGAACCGGAAGGGGAACGGCGTCCCCACCCAGGTGAAGGCGATCAGCTCGAAGTCACGGGAGTCGAGCACGTTGGAGAACTCCTCCACGGGCACGTCGACGATCTGGACCTCGATGCCGACTTCCTTCAACTGGGCCTGGATCAGCTGGGCCTCGTTCTCCGAGACCGGCACGCCGACCAACTGGCTGAACTTGACGGTCAGGCGCTGGCCGTTCTTCTCACGGATGCCGTCGGCGCCGGCCACCCAGCCGGCCGCCTCGAGGTCGGCCTTGGCCTTCTCCCGGTCCAGGGCGAAGTCGGTGGCGTTGTCCACGTAGCCGGCCTGGTTCTCCACGAAGATGTGGTTGTTCAGTGGCTTGGCCGGCCACGGGATGCCTGCCAGGTCGGACTTGCCGATGTCGGCACGGTCCAACGAACGCACGATCGCCTGGCGGATGGCCTTGTCGGCGATCAACCCGGCGTGGTTGTTGAACGTGACGTGACGCCAGTTCGGGCCGGCGGCGGCTCGCACCGTACCTCCCGGGGTGGTGTTGGCCAGCTGGAATCCGTTGGGATCGGGTCCGATGTCGAAGGTGTCCAACTCGTTGTTCGAGTAGGCGGTGGGGACCGCGTCCGGGCTGACGACCCGGAAGATCAACTTGTCGAGCAGCGGCTTGTCGCCCCACCAGTTCGGGTTCGGAATCTCGGTGAGCACACCCTGGGTGGTGTCGATCGAGTCGAGGATGAACGGACCGGTGAACCACTCCTTCTTCAGCTCTCCCCAGCCGTTCTCGTAGGTGTCGGCGTCGGCGTAGGACTCCTTGGGCACCAACCCGCTGAACAGCGCCTTGTAGTCCGGATACACGTCGTCGAACGTGACGATGACTTCCAGGGCGTCGGCGCCGGCGGCGACGGACGTGATCCGGTCGTAGCCGTCGGTGGAGACCACGCTGTAGGCGGGATCCTTGCCGTTCAGCACCTCCCAGTTGCGGATCCAGTCAGTGGCGTCGATTTGACGCCCGCTGTTCCAGATGGCCTTGGGGTTGAGCTTGTACGTCACCGTGAACGGCTGCCCTGCGGTGCCGTCGGAGGTCGACGACTCGAGGACATAGTTCGGATCCAGCGCGGTGGTCCCATCGGCGGCGAAGTTCCACACGCTGTAGCTCATCGGCGCACGGATGGCGCTGTAGTCGTTCTCGTTGCCGAGCGGGTGGTTCGGGTTCCAGTTGTCGGCGAACGAGGCCACCGCCTGACGAAGCTCCCCGCCCTGCTGGAGGGCATCGCGCGGCTGGGGGTTGATGTCGATCTTCGACGTCGAGTCGAGTTCGGTCACCACCGGCGGCACGGTGTCGCGCGGCTTCGGCGGCGTGGTCTCGGCCGGCGTGGTGTCTGGGGGCGTGGTGTCTGGCGGGGTGGTGGCCGCCGGCGACGTGGCAGGGGTCGTCGCCGGCGTGGTCGCTGGAGTGGTGGCCGGTGTTGTCACCGGTGTGGTGTCCGGCGGGACCAGGGCCGCGCACGGATCGGCCGGTGTGGTGCCCGGCGTCGTCGCAACGCGCTGAGCGCCCGCGGTGGCGCTGGTCACGGCCAGGCCACCCGCCGCCGCCAATGCGGAGACCAGCAACGCGGCACGTGCGGTCCTTCTCCTACGAATCATGATTCCTCCCATGTGGCGCGTGGTAGAGCGCAAGTGCACACCGTACCCGATGGATCGGTCCCGGCGTTCCAGCGGCGCCCACTCTTCGGAACGAACGCGCGCCGGTCCTAGACGACGCGGATCACTTCTGGGAAGTGGCACGCCACCTGATGGTCGTCGACGCCGCTTGCCGCAGCGTGCAGGGCTGGATCGTCGGCGTCACAGCGGGCGCGGTCGGCGCCGTCCAGCGTCAGGTACTTCGGGCAGCGGCTACGGAACCGGCACCCCGACGGGCGTTCCATCGGGCTGGGCAGGTCACCCGACAGGATGATCCGGTGGCGGCTGCGCTCCTTGTCCGGATCGGGAATCGGGATGGCCGACAGCAGGGCCTGGGTGTAGGGGTGCGAGGGCTGCTCGAACACGGCGTCGACCTCACCGATCTCGACGATGCGGCCGAGGTACATCACCGCAACCCGGTCGGCGATGTGGCGCACCACGGCGAGGTCGTGGGCGACAAAGAGGTAGGCCAACCCGAGGCGGGCGCGCAGTTCGTCGAGCAGGTTGATGACCCCGGCCTGGATCGAGACGTCCAGCGCGGCGACCGGTTCGTCGAGCACGACGAGCTTGGGCTCCAGGGCGAGCGCCCTGGCGATGACGATGCGTTGGCGCTGCCCACCGGAGAACGCCTGCGGATAGCGGCTGGCGTGGCTGGGCTCCAGCCCCACCATCTCCAGCAACTCGTTGATCCGCTGGTCGATGCGCTGGCGTGAGTATCCGTGGGTCCGCATCGGCTCGGCCAGGATGTCGTACACCGGTAGGCGCGGATCCAGCGCCGACATCGGGTCCTGGAACACGACCTGCAGGTCACGGCGGATGGCCTTGCGTTGATGCTTGTCGTGCAGCTCGGCGGTGTCCTGCCCGAGGACCACGATGTGTCCGGCCTGCGGTTTGACCAGATCGAGGATCTGCAGCAGGGTCGTGGTCTTGCCACATCCCGACTCACCGACGAGCCCGAGCGTCTCCCCGGCGCGGACGTCCAACGAGACACCGTCGACGGCGTGCACCGTACCGACGCGCTTCTTGAAGATGGCGCCCTTCAGCAGCGGGAACTCGCGCACCAGGCCGTCGATCCGCAACACCTCGGCCCGCTCCAGGCGCGGCACGGAATCGACGTCTGCCACGTGCAGGGCCGGCAGTGGGTAGATGTCGGCGTAGGTCCAGGCATGCTCGGCGATCTCGTCACGCCGACGGCAGGCCACCTGATGATGCGACGAGCCATCGGTCGGCGCCAGGTCGGGTTCGAGCTCCCGGCAGGCC
>WBZU01001901.1_pt1 | contig 15040 bp, 14 predicted proteins | sample 5204311 | NCBI WGS metagenome assembly WBZU01 (sample SAMN12344359, study PRJNA552823) | activated sludge metagenome | biome: Activated sludge suspended growth; feature: Nitrification reactor; material: Wastewater; isolation source: activated sludge from nitrification reactor of wastewater...
CCCAGCGGCCGGTCCCTGACCCCATCGGCAGGTCGGGCCGAGCCTTGATGGCGCGCCGGCCGGCCGGGCCGCCGGTCGGGCCGCGCCGATAGGGTCGCGACCCGTGGCCGACGACCTCCACCAGGTGGTCACGTCCCGGCTCCGGGACGGCGACCAGCGCTACACGGCGGGCCGCCGCGCCCTGGTGGACGCGCTGGCCGGCGCCGGCCGGCCTCTCACCGCCTCCGAGGTCCTCGAGGCCGGCGGCCTGGCCCAGAGCTCGGCCTACCGGAACCTGGCGGTGCTCGAGACGTGCGGGGTGGTCCACCGGGTGGCCGGCTCCGACGAGTTCGCCCGGTTCGAACTGGCCGAGGACCTCACCGACCACCACCACCACCTGATCTGCACCGGCTGCGGCCAGGTCGCGGACTTCACCGTGGACGACGCCCTCGAGCGCTCGCTGGAGGCGGCGATGCGGGAGGTGGCCGCCACCACCGGGTTCGCCCCCGCCCACCACCGCCTGGACCTGCTCGGCCGCTGCGCCGCCTGCGGCTGACCGCCGCCGGTTCCGATCCACCTCACCCCGCTCGTCCGAGCCCGTCTCGAGGAACGCCCGTGACCACCCCCGCCGCCGAGGCCGCCCGCCGCCGGACCTTCGCCATCATCTCTCACCCCGACGCCGGCAAGACCACGCTCACCGAGAAGTTCCTGCTCTACGGCGGGGCGCTGGTGGGCGGGGCCGGTGCGGTCAAGGCCCGCGGCGACCGCCGCTCGGCCACCTCGGACTGGATGGAGCTCGAGCAGCAGCGCGGCATCTCGATCACCTCGACGGTGCTCCAGTTCCCGTACCGGGATCGGGTGGTCAACCTGCTCGACACCCCGGGCCACCGCGACTTCTCCGAGGACACCTACCGGGTGCTGGCCGCGGCCGACGCGGCCGTGATGGTCCTCGACGCGGCCAAGGGCATCGAGCCGCAGACGCTCAAGCTCTTCGAGGTGGTCAAGGCCCGGCAGATGCCGCTGATCACCTTCATCAACAAGTGGGACCGGCCGGGCCGGGACGCGCTCGAGCTGCTCGACGAGATCGAGCAGCAGATCGGCGTGGTCGCCGCCCCGGTCACGTGGCCGGTGGGGATCGCCGGCGACTTCCGGGGGGTGGTCGATCGGCGCTCGGGCGACTTCGTCCGCTTCACCCGCACGGCGCGGGGCGCCACCGAGGCGCCCGAGGAGATCGTCGATCCGGTCCGCGCCGAGGCCGAGGAGGGCGACGCCTGGGTGGCGGCGCGCGACGAGATCGAGCTGCTGGCCACCTCGGGGCTCGACCACGACGAGGAGCTGTTCCTCGGCGGGGAGCTGTCGCCCACGTTCTTCGGCTCGGCGCTGACCAACTTCGGGGTGCGCCTCCTGCTCGACGCGGTGATCGACCTCGCCCCGCCGGCCACCCCGCGCCTCGACGCCGAGGGCGTCGCCCGACCGCTCGACGCGCCGTTCAGCGGCTTCGCCTTCAAGGTCCAGGCCAACATGGACAAGGCTCACCGGGACCGCATCGCCTTCGTGCGGGTCTGCTCGGGGACCTTCGAGCGCGGGATGGTGGTCACCCACGGGCCGACGGGCAAGCCGTTCGCCACCAAGTACGCGCACGCCGTGCACGGCGCCGAGCGCGAGACCCTCGAGGTGGCCTACCCGGGCGACGTGATCGGCCTCGTCAACGCCACCGACGTGCGGGTGGGCGACACGCTCTGGTTCGGGGAGCCGGTGGCCTTCCCCCGGATCCCCGCCTTCGCCCCGGAGCACTTCTCGGTGGCGCGGGTCCGCGACACCGGGCGGTTCAAGCAGTTCCGCAAGGGGATCGCCCAGCTGGACGAGGAGGGGGTGGTCCAGGTCCTGCGCGACGCGGACGTGGGCGACCAGGCCCCGGTGCTGGCCGCCGTGGGCCCGATGCAGTTCGACGTGGCGGTCCACCGGCTCGAGACCGAGTTCGGCGCACCGGTCGAGCTCAGCCCCACCGCCTACACGGTGGCCCGCCGGACCGACGCGGCGAGCGCGCCGGCGCTGCGGGGGATGCGCGGCGTGCGGGTGCTCGACCGGGCCGACGGCACCACGCTGGCCCTCTTCGAGAGCCCCTACTGGCTCGACCGCCTCGCCGCCGACCACCCGGAGCTCACGCTGGAGTCCCTGGTGGCCGCGGACCAGGTCGGTCGCTGAGGACGACCGGCGGGCGGGCAGTGTTCCCGGCTCGTCGGATGACGGGAGCACGTGGCCAAGCACGAAAATGACGATCGGCCTTGACGCCGACGCTAGCGATCCGTAGCGTGGGGCCATGGCGGGGCCCCACGTTCGACCACCGCGGTGAGCGCGGTCCTCTGGGTCGACGGGCTGCGGCTGGTCCGGCGCCGCCGGTGCCTGATCGAGGACGCCACGTTCGAGATCGGCACGGGCGTGACCGTCCTGCTCGGGCCGAACGGGGTCGGCAAGTCCACCCTGCTCCGAGCGCTGGCCGGCGTCGACCGACCCCACGAGGGATCGATCCGGCTCCTGGGCGACCCGCACCGGCAGCCGGGCGAGGCGAGCTATCGCTCGGCGATCGGCTACCTGCCCCAGGAGCCCGGGTTCCCCGGGCGGTTCACCGTCCAGGAGGCGATCGGCTATGCCGCCTGGCTCCAGGGCGTGGGGACGGCCGAGGCCGTTCGCCGCACGCTGGCCGACCTCCACCTCGAGCGGGAGGCGGACGTCGCCCTCCGGATCCTCTCCGGGGGGACGCGTCGGCGAGCGATGCTCGGGACCGCGATCGTCCACCGCCCCCAGCTGCTCCTCCTCGACGAGCCGACCGTTGGGATGGACGCCCACCACCGCCACCTCTTCCGCCAGTCGCTGGAGGCGGTGGCGGCCACCAGTGCGGTGGTCCTCAGCACCCACGTCTTCTCCGACGTGGACGGGCTGGCCGACCGCGCCTTGGTGCTCGGCGACCAACGCCTCGCGTTCGACGGCCCGATCGACGACCTCCTCGCCCTCGGGGAGGAGCTCCCGGCGCCGCGCGGCCGGGGGTCGGAGTCGCCGGTCGATCGGGCGGTCCGCCGCCTCGGGAGCGGTCGATGAGGGCGCCCGAGGCCGATCGCATCGCCGCCCCGTCGTGGCGATGGGCCATCCGTCGCAACCTGGTCCGCGGGCCCTGGCCGGTGATCCTGGTCGTGCTGGGGGCGATCCTCGCCGCCCACGTCCTGCTCCGCCCCACGTGGTGGCGATACGAGTGGTTCTGGGCCTGGTACCAGTACCAGTTCTCCACGATCCTGGTGGGCCCGGTGGTGGCGGGGATCGCCTCGGTGTGGGGCGCGAGCTGGTCGAAGGCTCGGGGGTCGATCGAACCGAGCGGGCGCGTGGGGCCCACCTTGGTGGCCGCCCTCGTCGCGCTGGCGGTGCCGATCACCCTCGTGTACCTGCTGGGCCTGGCCGGGGTCTCGGTCGTGGTGGCGAGGACCACCGGGTCGGCGCCCGACGCGGCCACCCTCGGCACGGTCTTCCCGGCGCTGGCGCTCCTGCTCGCGTGTGCCGCGGTCGGCCTCGGCGCCGGGTACCGGAGCGGGGTGCGGTCGCTCGCCCCGGTGTGGACCCTGGGCGTGTTCGCCCTCCTGATGGCCACCTACACCGCCTTCCCCGACCGGTTCGGCAAGGTCGGCGGCGCGACGGCGTCGCTGGTCGGACTGCGCACCCGGCCGGTGGTGGAGCTCGGCCAGGTGTTCGAGTTCACCGGCATCGCCATCGTCGCCATCGCCCTGGCCGGGCTCGGCCGACGCTCGCGTGGTGGGCTGGCCGGGCTCGCGGCCGGCGTCGTGGTGGCCGGCCTCGGCATCGCCGTGCTGGTCCCGGCCGGTTCCAACGAGTTCGAGGCCCGGCCGGTGCACCTGGCGTGCCGCGGGTCCGGGCCCACGATCTGCCTGGCCGACGGGTGGACGGCCGCCGAGCCCGAGCTGCGAGCGATCCTCGGCCGGTACGACCGTGCGCTGGTGGCGGCGGGGCTTCCCCGCTTCAGGACCTACACGCAGGCCTACCCCGCGCCGCGAGGGCAGGTCCCGTTCGATCCGGTGTTCGTGCTGCGCTACGGGCCGGAGGGCCCGGCGGACGGCCTGGTGATCAACCAGTGGCTCCCCGACGACTGCCTGCGGTGGACCGACGTGATGAGCGCGTCGGTCGAGACCCTCGAGGGCTACCTCCAGCGGGCGTGGGCCGCCGATGGTCGCCTGGCCGTGCCCGAGGCGGAGCAGGCCCGGCTCGCCGCCGCGCTCGACGTGGTGCGGACCTGCGACGGGTGATCGGCCGGCGCCGGGCCCCGGGCCCGCTGGTCATCGGTCGGGCCCTCGGCGGCGGGGCCTACCTCGTCGGGGGTGCGGCCACCCTCGCCGCGTGGCGGTTGCTGCCGCGGCGGTCCTTGGCGGTGCTGGGCCGCGACGGCGTGTACTCCGTGATCTGGCCGCTGGTGCCGGCGCTGCTCGCGGTCGCGGTGCCGGCGGCGGTGCGGTTCGATGCTCGCCTGCTCGAGCGGGTCTCCGGGCGGCCCCGGTGGACGCTGCGCGCCCGGGGGCTCGGGCTCCTGGCGGTCGTCGGGGCGGTGGTCGTCGCCGGGTCGCCCTACGACGCCGCCACCTGTGCCCGGAACCTCCTCGTCCTCGTCGGCGGCGCCCTGGTCGCCGCCTCCCTGCTCCCGGCGTCGGTGGCGTGGGTGCCGATCGCCCTCTATCCGCCGTGCGCCTGGCTGCTCGGGACGAGGACGAACGAGATCCACGCCGCCTGGGCGGTGCCGCTGCGGCCGGCGGGCGATCCGCTGGCCTGGCGGGTCGCGGTGGTGGTGGCGATGGTGGGGGTGGTGGTCCACCTGGTGCTGGGCACGCGGGGCGGGGCGGGCGACGACGACCTCAGCAGGTGAGGCCGTCGTCGGGGAGCTCGAGGTCGAGGAAGTAGGCGTCCACCGCGTCGTCGACGCAGGACTTGCCCTGGGCGTAGATCGTGTGGCCCTCGCCCTCGTTGGTGATCAGGCGGGCCCCGGGGATGCGCTTCGCCACCGCCACCCCGTCCTCGTAGGGCGTGGCCGGATCGCCGGTGGTGCTGATCAGGACGATCGGGGCCAGGCCCTCGAGGTCGGTGGGCACGGGCTCGAGCGGTTGGGGCGGCGTGGGCCAGAGGGCGCAGCGCACGTAGTCGTTCACCAGCCCCTCACCCACCTCGGGGTACTCGGCGCCGACCTTCTTGGCCTCGGCGAGGATCGCCTTCGGGTCTGAGGGCCACTCGCTGTCGAGGCAGCTCACCGCGAAGTAGATCTCGAAGCCGTTGTCGTAGCCGCCGTCGCCGTCGCCGCCGAGGTAGTACTCGGCCAGCTCGACCAGGCCGTCGCCGTCGGCGGCGAGCGCGTCCTGGAGGGCGCGGCCGAGATCGGGCCAGAGGTACTCCGAGTACAGGGCCTGGCCGACGGCGAGGTTGACCACGCCCGGGGTGGCCGGCCGGTCGGGGTCGGAGGTGGGGATCGGCGTCCGTTCGCTGTCGGCGATCACCTGGTCGAGGGCGGTCTTGGCGTCCTCGTCGAGCCCGCAGCCGTCGGTGTCGCAGCCGTGTTCCCAGTTGCCGAGCGCGCGGTTGAAGCCGGCGGCCTGGTCGGCGGCGCCCTGGAGGCCGGTCTTGGACGGATCGACCACCCCGTCGAGCACCATCGCCCGCACCTTGGTGGGGAAGAGGCGGGCGTACTGCTGGCCGATCGAGGTGCCGTAGGAGTAGCCGAGGTAGGTGAGCTGGTCGTCGCCCAGCGCCTGGCGGACGAGATCCATGTCCTTGGCGACGTCGACCGTGCCGAGGTGGGGGAGCAGGTCGGCGTACTTCGCCTCGCACTCGTCGACGAACTCCTGGGACACCTTCAGGTAGTGGTCGACGTCGGCCTGGTCCTCCATGGTGGGGTCGGCGTCGTAGATGTCGCGCAGGTGGGAGTGGCAGTCGAGGGGGGAGCTGCGGCCGACGCCGCGCGGGTCGAAGCCGACGATGTCGAAGCGGTCCTCGATGTCGCCCGCCAGCGGGAGGGACTCCACCGTCTCGATGGCCGAGCCGCCCGGGCCGCCGGGGTTGACCAGCAGGGACCCGATGCGCCGATCGGGGTCCTCGGCGGGGTGGCGGACGAGGGCGAGGGTGAGCTGCTCGCCGTCGGGATCGTCGTGGTCGAGCGGGACCTCGAGCTCGGCACACTGGTAGCGGTCGTCGCAGTCGGTCCAGTCGAGGGTGCCGGTGCCGCCGGCCTCGCCGCCACCCCCGGCGGTGGTGGTGGGACGGTCGGAGCCGGCGGTGGTGGGGGTCGTGCCGATCGGCCCGTCGGCCTTGCCGCCCGTGGCGGTGCAGGCGGCCAGCGCGCCGGCCAGGAGGGCGACGGCGACCATCAGGGCGGGGAGGCGGCGGCCGGGCGAGGTCATGCCGCGGGGTCCGGCGCGTCGGCGCTGGGGAGGGGGACCTCGAGGTGGTCGAGCCGCCGGTTGAGCTCGGCCAGCGCCTCGCCGACCCGGTCGACCGCGGAGCGGAGGTCATCGGCGGTGACCACGTCGGCCAGGGTCAGGCGGACCGAGCTGAGCTCGCGAGCCAGGAACTCGGTGTCGGCCTGGGTGCGGGCGTTGACCTCGCGATCGACCTCGGCCTGGGCGCGATCGCGGTCGTCCTGGCGGTTCTGGGCCAGCAGGATCAGCGGCGCGGCGTAGGCGGCCTGGGTGGAGAAGGCCAGGTTGAGCAGGATGAACGGGTACTTGTCCCAGCGCAGGAACGCGAACGAGACGTTGATCCCGATCCAGGCGATCACGATGATCGTCTGGACCACCAGGAACCGGGCGGTGCCGAGGGTGCGGGCGATCGTCTCGGAGAACCGGCCGAACGCCTCGGGGTCGTAGAAGTCCCCGAACCGGGCGCGGCGGGGCTGAGAGAGGTCTTCGCGGCGGGTCACGGCGCCGCCCTCCGGCGCCGGCCGGCGCGACGGCGCCAGCCGTCGGGCAGCACGTGATCGAGCACGTCGTCCACGGTGACCGCCCCCACCAACCGGCCGGCGCGGTCGCACACCGGGAGGGCCAGCAGGTCGTAGGAGGCGAGGCGCTCGGCGACGTCGCGCAGCGGCAGGTCGGGCGGCACCGGCTCGGCGCCGTCGCCCACGCAGTCCTCGAGGGTGGTGGCCGGCGGTTCCCGCAGCAGGCGCTGGATCCCCACCACGCCGAGGAAGCGGCCGGTGGGCGTGGAGGTGGGCGGCTGGGTCACGAAGACCTGGGCGGCCAGCTCGGTGGGCACCTCGCGCCGGCGCACCTGGGCCAGCGCCTCGGCCACGGTGGTGGTGTGGCCGAGCACGACCGGCTCGGGGGTCATCAGGCCGCCGGCGGTGTTCTCGTCGTAGGCGAGGAGGCGGCGCAGCGGCGTGGACTCCTCGGGCCGCATGCGGGTGAGCAGCTCGGCGCGGTCGCCCTCGTCGAGGTCGGCCAGGAGGTCGACGGCGTCGTCGGGCTCCATCTCCTCGAGCACGTGGGCGGCGCGGTCGAGGTCGAGGGTCTCGATGAGGCGGACCGCCTCCTCGTCGGGCATCTCCTCGAGGAGGTCGGCGACCTGCTCGTCGGCCAGCAGGGCCACCACCTGCTGGCGCCGGGCCAGCGGGAGCGACTGGAGCCGGCTGACCACGTCGGTGGGGTGGAGGTCGCGCAGCTCGGCCACCTGCGCCTCCTCGGGCGTGCCGGCGAAGTGCTGGGCGATGTCGGCCCACGCCACCACGTGGGGGGCGCGGCGCCGCAGCGGCCCGCGCCGGCCGAGGGCGGCCTGGGTGACGTACCAGAACGCTTGGTCAGGGCCGGGGGAGATGGCGAGGTCGGTCAGGTACTCGTCGTCGATCCGGGTGTCGAACAGGTCGGCGACCGCGAGGCGCTCGCCGGCGCGCTGCTGGAACGGGCGCAGGTCCACGGTGCCGCCCCGCATCCGCACGCCGGTGGCGCCGATCTCGACCACCCGGGCGATGTTGACGAAGATCCCGCGCCGCTGGAACTGGGCGATGAAGCCGAGCACCCGGTACTCGTGATCGGACGGCGCCAGCACGACGTCTTGGACGCGGCCGACCGTGCCGCCGTCGCCGTCGATCAACGGCAGCCGCACGAGGCGGGAGACGAACGCGGTGGTGGCCGACACGTCGGTCGACGCTACCCCCCGCCCCCCGGATCGACCGCCGACATCGGGACGGGCGGAGCGGTCAGGGAGCGATCCGCGGATCGGCCGCCAGGCGGAGGGCCAGGTGGTCGGCGAGGACGAGGGCGACCCGGCGACGATCTCGGCTCACGCCCCGCCGGTCGCCGGGACGGCCCTCCAGCCATCCGAGCACCTCGTCGCCCTGGCGGACCGCCAGCGCGACCCCCTCGTCGGGCAGGAGGAACCCGTCCCCCTCGAACCGGTAGGGCGCCTCGACCCGTCCGTCGGGGGCCAGCTCGACGAGCACCGACGGGTCGGCACCGGACCGGAAGCGGCACTCGACCAGCCCGAGCGTGCCGGCCACCTCGGCCTCGACGGCGGCCAGGACGGTGCGGAGGGGCGCCCCCTCGGCGGTCAGGCCGGCCACGCGGTAGAGCCCGTCGACCTCGGCCTGCGCACGACGCTGGAGCGCCCAGCCCTCCTGGCGGGACGACGCCAGCTGGCCGATGACGAGGCCGAGGAGCACCAGCCCGACGGTGGTGAGGACGTCGTCGTGGCCCTTGATGGCGAGCGATCCGTAGGGCCGGGTGTGGAAGACGTCGAACGAGGCGGCGGCGACCAGGCCGGTGCCCGCTCCCGGGATGCGCCCGCCGGTGCCCGCGGCCAGGGCCACCACCCCGGCCAGGGCCAGCGCCACGTTGGCCTGGTCCACCTCGCCGCGGACCGTGCCGAGCAGGCCGCCCACCGCGATGGCCAGGATCGTGCCGATCCCCAGCCCCATCACCTCGCCGTCGGTCAATCGTCGTCGCATGCCACCGTTGTACGACCGCAGGGCGGTGGTCGGCGTCAACGCCCCGCCAACCTTTGCGGCGGCCGCGCCAACAACGCGTCAACGCCGTTCCCACCGGCCCCGGGCCTGCGTACAACGCCGTCCATGGCCGATCTCCTCTTCGTCGCCGTGACCGTCGGGTTCTTCGCCGTGACGGTCGCCTTCACCTCCGCCTGCGACCGGATCCTCGGTCCGGATCACGACCTCGACCCGGCCGTCACCGATCGGGGCGGGGCGCGCTCGGACCGCTCGGAGCAGCCGACGCGCCCCGCCTCGTCCCGCGTCGAGGTCGAGGGGGCGAGCCGATGACCTTCGACAACGTGGTCGGCCTCGTGGTCGCCCTCGCGCTGGTCGCCTACCTGGTGGTCGCCCTGATCTTCCCGGAGCGGTTCTGATGGCCGTCGCATCGTGGGCCCAGCTGGCGGTGCTCGTCGTCCTGATCGTCGTCGGCACCCGCCTGCTCGGCCCCTACCTGGCGTCGGTGTTCGATCGCGGGCCGTCGCGGGCCGACCGGGTCTTCGGCCCCGTCGAGCGCCTCGCCTACCGGATCGGTGGGATCGACGAGGACCGCGAGCAGCGGTGGAACGTCTACGCCCTCTCGCTCCTGGCCTTCAGCCTCTGCTCGGTGCTGTTCCTCTTCGGGCTCCAGCGGGTGCAGGGCGTGCTGCCCCTGAACCCGGACGGTCATGGCGCGGTGCCGGCGCCGCTGGCGTGGAACACCGCGGTGAGCTTCGTGACCAACACGAACTGGCAGAACTACGGGGGGGAGGCGACCCTCAGCCACCTGACCCAGGTCATCGGGCTGACCGTGCAGAACTTCGTGTCGCCGGTGGTGGGGCTCTGCGTGGCCATGGCGCTGGTGCGGGGCCTGTCCCGGCGCCGGTCCGGCACGGTCGGGAACTTCTGGGTCGACCTCGTGCGGGGCACGGTGCGGGTCATGCTGCCGCTCTGCCTGGTGGTGGCGGTGGTGCTGGTCGGTCGTGGCGCCATCCAGAACCTCCACGGCGGGACGACGGTGCACACCCTCGACGGGGCCGTGCAGGTGATCCCCGGTGGGCCCTTCGCCAGCCAGGAGGCGGCCAAGGTGGTCGGCACCAACGGCGGCGGGACGCTCAACGCCAACTCGATGCACCCGTTCTCGAACGTCGATGGCTTCACCGACCTGCTCCAGGTCCTGTCGCTGCTCCTGATCCCGTTCGCGGTGACCCACGCCTTCGGGCGGATGGTGGGCGACGCCCGCCAGGGCTGGGTGCTGTTCGCCACCATGTTCCTGCTCTGGGCCGGCGCGGTGGCGCTGGCCACCGGGATGGAGGTGCGCGGCAACCCGCAGCTGCGGGCCGCGGGGGTGAGCCAGACGGCCACCGCCACCCAGGGCGGCGGCAACCTCGAGGGCAAGGAGGTGCGGTTCGGCGCCGCCGGCTGCGGGGTGTTCTCGGCCAGCACGACCGGGACCTCCACCGGCGCGGTCAACTGCGCCCACGACTCGATGACCCCGCTCGGGGGCTTGGCCCCGCTGAGCGGGATGATGCTGGGCGAGGTGAGCCCGGGCGGCGTGGGCGCCGGCCTCTACGGGATCCTCGTCTTCGCCCTCCTGGCGGTGTTCATCGCCGGCCTGATGGTGGGGCGGACCCCCGAGTACCTCGGCAAGAAGGTGCAGGCGGCCGAGATGAAGCTGGTCGTGCTGTTCATCGTGGTGGTGCCGGTGGCGGTGCTCGGGTTCACCGCGGCCAGCGTGGTGACCGGCAACCGCCACGCCCTCCTCAACGCCGGCCCCCACGGCCTGACCGAGATGGCCTACGCCTTCACCTCGGCCGGCAACAACAACGGCAGCGCCTTCGGCGGCCTGGCCGCCAACACCGACTGGTTCAACACCACGCTCGGCCTGACGATGCTCGTCGGCCGGTTCCTGTTGATCGTGCCGGTCCTGGCCATCGCCGGCTCGTTGGGCCGCAAGCAACCGGTGCCGGCGTCGTCGGGCACGTTCCCGACCACCACCCCGCTCTTCGTGGGGCTGTTGGTCGGCGTGATCCTGATCGTCGTGGGCCTGACCTACTTCCCCGTCGTGGCGCTCGGCCCGGTCGTCGAGCACCTCGGCCTGTCGTGACCCGATCGGAGCCCTCGTGACCTCCCCCACCCTCGATGCCGGCGCGGCACCGTCCTCGGACGGGCCGGCCGACGAAGCCGGCCGCCGTGATCCCGCCGCCAAGGCGTCGCTCTTCAAGCCGGAGATCGTCCGCCGGGCGGTGGTCGACAGCTTCGCCAAGCTCGATCCGCGGGTGATGGCCCGCAACCCGGTGATGTTCATCGTCGAGGTGGGCAGCGTCCTCACCACGATCCTGTTCGTCCGGAGCCTCGGCCAGGCCGGCGTCGACCACCTCTTCGCCGGCCTGGTGGCCGGCTGGCTCTGGTTCACGGTCCTCTTCGCGAACTTCGCCGAGGCGGTGGCCGAGGGTCGCGGCAAGGCCCAGGCCGACACGCTCCGCAAGACCCGGTCCGAGACGGTGGCCAGGGTGCGCCTGGCCGACGGGTCGGTCGAGGAGCGGGCCTCGGACCGCCTGGCCCCGGGCGACGAGTGCGTCGTCGGTCCGGGCGAGCTGATCCCCGGCGACGGTGAGGTGGTCGAGGGCATCGCCACGGTCGACGAGTCGGCGATCACCGGCGAATCCGCGCCCGTGATCCGTGAGAGCGGCGGCGACCGGTCGGCGGTCACCGGCGGCACGCGGGTGCTCTCCGACGGCATCGTCGTCCGCATCACCCAGAAGCCGGGCGAGGGCTTCATCGACCGCATGATCGCCCTGGTCGAGGGGGCCGAGCGCCAGAAGACCCCCAACGAGGTGGCGCTCAACATCCTCCTGTGCGGCCTGACGCTGGTGTTCCTGCTGGCCACGGTGACCCTGCAGCCGCTGGCGATCTACTCCGGCGCCGAGCAGGAGATCGTGGTGCTGGTCGCCCTGCTGGTGTGCCTGATCCCCACCACGATCGGCGGCCTGCTCTCGGCCATCGGCATCGCCGGCATGGACCGGATGGTGCAGAAGAACGTGCTGGCCATGTCGGGTCGGGCGGTCGAGGCGGCCGGCGACGTCTCGACGTTGCTGCTCGACAAGACCGGCACGATCACCTTCGGCAATCGGATGGCCGCCGCGTTCCTCCCCGTCTCGGGGGCGACCGAGGCGGAGGTGGCCGAGGCGGCGCTGCTGTCGAGCCTGGCCGACGAGACACCCGAGGGTCGCTCGATCGTGGCGCTGGCCCGGGACGCGCACGGCTTCGATCCCGAGCGGCGGCTCGACGACGCGGTGCTGGTGCCGTTCACCGCTCAGACCCGAATGTCCGGGGTGGACGTCGGCGAGGGGGGGACGGCCCGGTCGATCCGCAAGGGGGCGACCGACTCGGTGGTCCGCTGGGTGGCCGAGCAGGGCGGCACGGTGCCCGACGATCTGCGCTCGGCGGTGGAGGGCATCGCCAACGAGGGCGGCACGCCGCTGGTGGTGGCCGACGGGCCTCGGGTGGTGGGGATCGTCCACCTCAAGGACACGGTCAAGCCCGGGATGGTCGAGCGGTTCGCCGAGCTGCGGGCCCTCGGCATCCGGACGGTGATGATCACCGGCGACAACCCGCTCACCGCCAAGGCGATCGCCGCGGAGGCCGGGGTGGACGACTACCTGGCCGAGGCCACCCCCGAGGACAAGATGGCCCGGATCCGCGAGGAGCAGGCCGGCGGGAAGCTCGTGGCGATGACCGGCGACGGCACCAACGACGCCCCGGCCCTCGCCCTCGCCGACGTGGGCGTGGCGATGAACAGCGGGACCCAGGCCGCCAAGGAGGCCGGGAACATGGTCGACCTCGACTCGGACCCGACCAAGCTGATCGACGTCGTCGAGATCGGCAAGCAGCTGCTGATCACCCGGGGGGCGCTCACCACGTTCTCGATCGCCAACGACGTGGCCAAGTACTTCGCCATCCTCCCGGCGATGTTCGTGGCCCGCTACCCGGACCTCGAGACGCTGAACGTCATGCGCCTCGGCTCGGCCAACTCGGCGATCCTGTCGGCGGTGGTGTTCAACGCCCTGGTCATCGTGGCGCTGATCCCGATCGCCCTCCGAGGCGTGAAGTTCCGACCGGGAGGCGCCGCGGAGATCCTGCGGCGCAACCTGCTCGTCTACGGGCTGGGCGGCCTCGTCGCCCCGTTCGTCGGCATCAAGCTCATCGACCTGGTGATCACCGGACTGGGGGTCCGCTGACATGACCCGATTCACCCGCCAACTGGGGCCCGCCGTGCGGCTGCTCCTCGTCCTCACCGTGCTGACCGGCGTGCTCTACCCGTTGGCGGTCACCGGCATCGCGCAGGCGTTGTTCCGCTCGAAGGCCGACGGCTCCCTCGTTCGCAACGCGAACGGCCAGGTCGTGGGTTCGTCGCTGCTCGGCCAGGAGTTCGTGGGTGAGGGCTGGTTCCACGGACGGCCCTCCGCCGCCGGGCCGGGGGCCACCGGCGCCCACGACGTCGCCCCCGGCATCGACGTCACCGACCCGGCCAACGCGGTCTCCGGCTCGTCCAACCTGGGCCCGACCAACCCCGACCTGCTCCGGGCGGTCCAGGACCGCGCCGTCGCCTACCGGTCCGAGAACGGGTTGGCGGCCGACGCGCTGGTCCCGGTGGACGCCGTCACCGCTTCGGGCTCGGGGGTCGACCCGGACATCTCGGTGGCCAACGCCCGCCTCCAGGCCCCCCGGGTGGCGAGGGAGCGCGGTGTCCCCGAGGACGAGGTCCTGCGGCTGGTCGACGACGCCACCACCGGCCGCACCTTCGGTTTCCTCGGGGAGCCGGGGGTGAACGTGCTGCTCCTCAACCTCGCCGTCGAGCGGGCGGCCCGGTCCTAGGGTCCAGGCGGTGGCCGCCGACCCCAACGCCGCGCCGGCCCGACGTCGGGGTCGGCTGCGGATCTACCTCGGCGCCGCCCCCGGGGTGGGCAAGACGTTCGCGATGCTCGACGAGGGCCGGCGGCGGGCCGCCCGGGGCACCGACGTGGTCGTGGCCTACGTCGAGACCCACGGCCGGCCCCGCACCGAGGCCGCCGTCGAGGGCCTCGAGGTGCTGCCCCGCCAGGTGATCGAGCACCGCGGCGCCCGCTTCGAGGAGCTCGACCTCGACGCCGTCCTGGCGCGGGCGCCCGAGGTGGCGCTGGTCGACGAACTGGCCCACACCAACGTGCCCGGCTGCCGCCACGCCAAGCGGGTGGGCGACGTCGAGGAGCTGCTCGACGCCGGGATCGACGTGATCACCACGGTGAACGTGCAGCACCTCGAATCGCTCAACGACGTGGTCGAGGAGATCACCGGGGTCGTGCAGCGCGAGACGGTGCCCGACCTCGTCGTGCGGTCGGCCGACCAGGTGGAGCTGGTCGACATGGACCCCGAGGCCCTCCGCCGCCGGATGGCCCACGGCAACGTGTACGCCCCGGAGAAGGTCGACGCCGCGCTGGCCAACTACTTCCGCATCGGGAACCTCACCGCGCTGCGGGAGCTGGCCCTGCTGTGGGTGGCCGATCGGGTGGACGAGGCGTTGACCGGGTACCTCGAGGCCCACGGGATCCGGGGCCAGTGGGAGACGCGCGAGCGGGTGGTGGTGGCGGTGACGGGGGCCGAGTCGGGCACGGCCCTGATCCGGCGGGCGGCCCGCATGGCCACCCGGGCCAAGGGGGACCTGCTCGGGGTCCACGTGCGGGCCGCCGACGGGCTCTCCGGGGGATCGCCCGAGCTGCTCGACGCCCATCGCCAGCTCGTCGAGGACCTCGGGGGCACCTACCACGAGGTGATCGGGACCGACGTGGCCGGCGCCCTCACCGCCTTCGCCGAGGCCGAGCGGGCCACCCAGCTCGTGCTCGGCGCGTCGGGCCGGAGCCGGTGGAAGGAGCTGACCAAGGGGTCGATCGTCAACGCCGTGGCCCGCCGGACCGGCGCCTTCGACCTCCACGTCATCAGCGCCGAGCCCGGCGGCGGTGGCCCCCTGCCGGTCCTGCCGGCCCGTTCGGTCGGGCTGGGCTCGCGCCGGCTCCTCTTGGGGTGGTC
>WBZU01001903.1_pt1 | contig 15026 bp, 10 predicted proteins | sample 5204311 | NCBI WGS metagenome assembly WBZU01 (sample SAMN12344359, study PRJNA552823) | activated sludge metagenome | biome: Activated sludge suspended growth; feature: Nitrification reactor; material: Wastewater; isolation source: activated sludge from nitrification reactor of wastewater...
CGTCGGCTCGGAGGATCGGATGTGGGTGTCGGTCAGCTTGAGCGACATGATGTAGCCCATGGTGCCGAACGAGACATCGACGAAAAACAGGAAGTAATAGAGGAACTCGTAGAACTCGCGGAAGGTGACGATCTTTCCGAGGTCGTACTGATACAGGCGCACCAGGTCGGCACACATGTAGCCGAACATCAGCGGCAGGAAGAAGCCCTTGATCAGCCAGCCGAGCAGGTGCTGCCCCACCGTGCGGCCATCGACATCCGACCACTGGAAGGTGAGGACGCGCCCGAACTGCCACAACCCGTCGTGCGGATTTTGCATGCGGCCATCGACAAGGTAGATGTAGGGCAGTGCGATGACGAGCACCGCCGGAATCGCGACACGCAGCAGTGTCCAGAAATGCTGGTAGAACGGCGACCTGGTCGAGTACTCCGGAAACAGCCAGTAGAGAAAGGCAATGAAACCGAGGCTGCCGGCGAATCCGGCAAACTTGGTGATCGTGCGGTCCCACGAAGGGTCGGCCGGACTACGCATCAATCCGGCCGATGGGTTGCGCCACACGCGCCGCCACAGCATGTCCGGCACGAAGACACCCAATGCGATGACGAGTATCAGCAACGCCGCATCATAGGCCACCATCTGGAAGGGCCGAAGCAGGGAGAGCACCACGATCCCCGCAAAAAAAGCCGCCAACCCGCTGAGCGCAATCAGCGGATGCGTTGCCGAGACGGGTCTCAGGCAACCACCGACAGCAGATTGGTCGACAGCGGCCGATTTCGGCACCGGCGACACGAGCGGCTTGCGACGGTTCTTCACGCCTTCTCCGGGCCGGACTGATCGAGCAGCGTACTGAGCAGACGTGCCGCGTCGACAGGCGCAACGTGTGAAACATCGTTCGGCATCGCGGTCTCGCCCCCCGTTCTGCCGACGCTCGGCGGCGCAATAACCAATGCTTTCGGTCCGCCGCGCGACGACTCGGCAGTCAGGATACTCCGAAGCGGATCGCTCGCGTCCAGAAGGACAACATCGGCGCCAAGCAGGGTGTCGGCCACCGACTCTTCGAATGGCTCGACAAACAGCCTGCGTGTTGCGACCATCAACCCGATTTGCCGATCCGCCATGGCCGGATCTCCCCCCGCTACGCCACAGAGTAAGAAGAACACGTCGTTGCGCGCCGCGTTAAAGCCCGCCGCCAGGTCGAGGAAGTGCGCGGCGAACGCCCTGTCTGCGCCCGACGACCAGCCCAGGACGATCCTCGAGCAGCCGGGAATCGCCAACTGTTCGCGCAGCTTGTGGCGTGCCGCGACACGGACTTCGGCATCGTCGGACAACACGATCCGGGGCGCGCCGGTTTGGTTCACGGGGCTCGCATCTTCCTCGGCATGCAGCCCGTCACCGGCGCGGGGTGACGCCGATCCGACCAAACTGCGCAGCAAGCTGGCTACCTTTCGCAGCGGTGCCGTGAGCTGCCATGAGTGGGAACGGCGCATCGCTTCGCCATCCGCCACTGCACGGCTCGCACGACCTTCGGCCTCGCCGCAGCGACGGTGCGCCGCGGCGAGTTGCCCACCGAGTTCGCGCCCATGGTCCTGTGCTTCGATGAGTGATGCTCGCAAACGATGGCCGGCGTCCTCCAGGCGCTTTCTCTCCTTTGCTGCGCGGATCGACAAGGTCAGGGCAATCGAGGCCTGCAATGCACATTGCGTATCGTCCGCACCGGCACTCCGGGCCAGCGGAAGCAGCGCATGATAATCGGCGACCATTTGCGACGCGGTGCGCGCCGGCCTTGACAGAACGGCTCGTTGTAGCGCGGCAAGCAGATCGCCGTCGCGCCCGAGCCGCTCTACCGCGGCAACGACCGCATCGGGATCCGGCGCGACGAGCAGGCCATCTCGGCCATCGCGAATCCGCTCCGCGAAGGCACCGACGCGGGTTGCGATCACAGGCAAGCCGATTTCGAGCATTTCGCTCAGCGTGTAGCTGAAGGACTCGGGGACGACCGATAGCAGCAGCGCGGCATCGGGCATGAATTCACGGATATGTCGGACGAGATTTTCGTGCGCATAGTGACTCACGACCGTCACGCCTTCAGCATCATGGAACGGCGCGCCGAACCGGCCGCAACCGAGAAGCAGGATGTCCGCATGCTGCACCAATCGCGGCAGTGCCGCGGCAAACAACGCCAGCCCCTTGTGCGGCAGCAAGCGGCCAGGAACGACCAGTCGCAGTTTTTGCCCGGCAACGGGTTCCCCGGAAATTGTGCTTTCGCGGATTCCTGGCAACGGCGGCAATCCGTGCGGAATGGTCGCGCAGGACCGGCCCGCGATCCCGGGGAATAGCTGCATCCACCGGCCCCATGCGCTTGCCGACGGCGCCGCGATCCTGATCCACGGTTGCGCCAGGCGCCTTGCATAGGATTCGCGGAAGGCCAGCCAGAATCCGGCATCGGTGTTGTGCCAGAACGCGTTGTGGGGATTGCCTTGCATGCATCGCGCGAGTGCCGTTGAGTCGCAGGTGGTGCAGGGCTGGCCGAATGTCGCGAACATCGCCGGACAGAACGGATACAGGTCGTGAAGTACGACAACCGTCGGCAATCCGGTGTCGAGCGCCTCGAGCGAGTGGCCGACGAGCGAGGACACGACCATGGCCTGCACGCCGAAGGTCGCAACGATTTCGTCCAGGATGAGGCGATACTCGAGATTCAACGTATCCGTTGCCCGAATCGGCTTTTCGAGATCCCACTGCATCAGGGGGGCGTCGAGGAACTGCGGATCGCACAGTTCTATGCGCCACGCTGCAAAATCGCGATTGCTAACCGAACGCAGAACCAGATTGCGCCGGACAGTATCGTACGCACAGAAATCCGCGATCCAGCGGTTGGTGCCGCCATCCCAGCTGTGCGTGAAATGCAGCTGAACCGGACCGGACACTCCGGGCGTAGCGCCCCGTCTCGTACGCTGCTCGCAAATGACGGAATCCCGTTCGTCGCCACCGAGCGCGTATCGGGCGTCGTCAATGGCACGCCGCACGCAGGCAACCGGATCGCGACGGGAGAAGTCCCCGAGAGCGTCGAGATATCGGGGATGCGCTTCCAGCAGGCGTTGCAGGCCGGCGCGCTGCAACCCGGTGCGTTCCGTGCCGAAACTGACGCTGCCCTGATGGAAGACGAATACGTCCGCGGCAAGTACGCTGCGCCATCCCACGGCACGGGCGCGCAACGAGAAATCGTTTTCCTCGCCATAGCCGCGACCGAAGCGTTCGACGTCGAAATTCCCGACGGCATCGAGAGACGCTCGCCGGATGTACATGCAGAAGCCGACTGCGGTAGGAAGCTCGATGTGCCTGCCGGCGTTTGTCGTGGCGATCAGCCGATCGAGCCGGGACAGGCCGAGCGTTCCCGGCACGCCACCGGCCCATCCATCGAACGGGTAGGAACAGATCGTTGCGTTGTTCGAGAACGGCGTCACGGTGCCGATATCCGGCTCGCGATACGCGCATGCGGCCAACCTCTCCAGCCAGCCGGCAGCCACTTCGGTGTCGCTGTTCAGGAGTACGACATCGCGATCGCGGTGAAGTGACATCCCGCGATTCACGCTTTCGACGAAACCGCGATTGGTTTCGTTCTTCAGCAACGTGATCGAGCCGCTTCGACTCAACGCGTCGAGGTATTCCGCGAGTGCGGGTTCCGGCGATGCGTCATCGACAACAACGACCTCGACTGCGCGGACATCGCAATTCGCGAGAACGCTGTCGAGGCATCGCCGCGTTTGTTCATGGCCACGATAGACCGGAACGATCACGTCGATCATCTGCCGTTCAGCCTCGTTCCCGCCGCCGCATGCGCATGAAGGGGCGCTCGACCAGATAGTAGGAAACCGCCGATACTGCAAGCGTCAGCGGCAAACCGACGAGGAGCGCCGATCCGAGCCGAACGACGCCCTCGCCGGTGAATAAGCCCGCCTCCTTGAGTGCGACGAGTACCGGAAAGTGCCAGAGGTACATGCTGTAGCTGACGATTCCCATGAAATGCATCACCCGGTTGCCAAGCAGCGCATTGGCCAACCTTCCCCCGCTCGCCCCCGCGAGCAGGATGCCTGCGACGGCAAGACTCAGCGCTGGCGTCCAGAGATAGAAGATGGGATTGTCGGCCCAGTAGAGGCTTGCCTGCTGACTCAGCCAGTAGATGGCCACAGTCAGCAGCCCGATTCCCAGAAAGACCAAGCGATCCCGGTTGGCGAACACGTCGGTCCATCGCGTCAGCGCATCTCTGTTCACAAGAACCACCGCAGCCAGCATGCCGATGCCGAACATGTCCATGCTGCCCGGCAATTGGTACGACGCAATCACCCGCACTGGAACGGGGCTGCCGGCCAGGACGGTGACGACACCATGGCGCCACAGCACCATCGATGCAAGGCTGAGCGACACCAGCAACCAGAGTCGATTCCATCTTAGCAACGGCGCAAGCAGCGGCAGAACCAGATAGAAGGAAAACTCGATCGGCAGCGTCCACCAGACACCGTTGCGCGGCTCGACACCCAGCGGCGGCGGTACGAAGAGCATGAATAGATGCTGCAGCAGGTCGGTTGGCGTGGGCAATGCCGACGCTCCGTGAAGGTGGTATGCGTACGCGAGCAGAATCGCAAGCTGGACATAATATGCGGGGAAAACCCGCAACACGCGGTGTTGCAGGTACAGCCACGTCGCGGGCTTGTCGCGCCGCCCGGCCTGCCATTCGGCAAACGGCAGTGCGAGAAGGAACCCGGACAGGACGAAGAATATCGAGACCCCGGCGCCTCCCATGCGAAAGAAGGGCGTCAGGTCGACCTGCCATTCGCCGAGGTTGAAACCGACGAAGGCCATCCCCGATTGACCCCAGGCGTGGTAGAGAAACACCCACAGGGCAGCCAGGCCGCGGAACCCCGTCAGCGCAACCATTTCGCCAGTTCGAGTGCCCCGTTGCACGGCGAGGCCGACACGAAGCGACCCGTCTGTCATTGGGGCGCACTCGGGGTCACGAGACTCGTGATCATCCGGTCAGGAGGCCGCGTGAAGCGGTCATCGGGCCGGCGAAACCTTGATGAGTCCAAGGGCATTACCTTCCCGAATCGCCAAGCACCGATGCGATAAGGCGCCATGGATTGTCTTCAAGGTCGGCCCCCGCCGCATCGTGGTCCGGCACATGGAACTGCAAGTGATAAGCGACGATTCGCGCCTCTGATGGCTGCGTCAGCCGGAATCGCAGGTAGGCGAGATCGAACAGGGCTTGTCGTGGCACGAGGTAACCGTACAGATAGAAGGCAAGGCGTGCGAGCAGCGCGCGATTATCACGGGCCTCCAGCAGGAATGCATACGACGTATCGCCGAGCACCGTAACCGGCACGCCCCAAAGCACCGACTCGAGACCGACGCTGGAGTTGATCGTCAATATCCGGCTGCAACCGCGCACAAACGCAATGCTGTCCGGCGACTGATCGAGCTCGAATCCCTGCCCCGGTTTGAGCCAGTACCCGCTCCCCGGATGGCTGCGTACGACAAGCTTCGCCCGCCCCCCATACTTCAGCTTCGCATGAACGATCAGCGACTGGTTGTCGAAGCCGTTGCCATACGCGACAAGATTGGAATCGTCCTCGACCTGCAACGCCACCCCGACGCGTCCGCCCATAGCCGGCTGCGGTGACTCACTTTGCAGGGTGAAGAACCCTCGCAAGGCAACGAGATCGAACGCCGGCGGTTCGCCACCGATCGCGGCGAATCGGGCCGCCGCCTCGGTGTGTCCATTGACGCCGCTGAAATCGAAATAGGCGGTCGGTCGATACTCCGGTGCACGCAGCGGTCCAACCTCGAGGTGAACAACCCTGATGTCATGGCGATTCGCAATCGCGGTCAGTGACGGGCAGTTGCACCAGGTCACGATTGCTTCGATCTTCGCGCCACCCGCGATCTCTGCCGTCAGCGCCTGGTCGATTGCCGCCTCGAGCTGCGGGATGCGCCGGGTAAGCATCCTGCGAAACGCCTCTAGGGGATTGTCCAGACATTCGCGCAGCAGACCGTGAAAGAGGTCTGCCGGCAGGAAGCGCAGCGCATGCTGCTCCAGGTCTGATCGGGACGGTATGCGATAGCCGTAATCGTTGCAGGCATGTTCACCGACCTCCCAGCGGCCTTCCGCAGCGAAGCGCTGCGGGTCGGCAATGTAGTCCTCTCCGATAAGGAACAGGACTCTCTCGCGATAGGCCGAGAGCATCTTGTAGAACACCCAGAGATACGGCGCCGGAACAGCCCGCACGGGGAACGGCACGAGAAAGACCGCGATCACGTGCCCGCTCCCGACCGAACGGTCACAGTCACGGGCGCATGGACAACGCCGACCTGGCTGCGTGGCGACCAGACCGTCAGCTTGCGCATGGGGCGCCGTTGATCCAGTTCCTCTCTGGCATCCTTGTCGAAGCGGGCCAGCCCGCAGTGAATCAGATACTCGCCCGCGCTGACCGGCAGTCTGACGCGGTAGTCGACCTCCGTCGGCCCTGCGGGCAGGTCGATCCGCACGCCTGCATTCAGGTTGTTGTCGCCCCAGATGTCGCCTCCCATGGTCTTCGAAAGCGATACGCCGAGCACGACATCCGGAATCCAATCGGAGGAGAGTATCCGGAATCGGAAGACGACCTCGTCACCCGACTGAATGACCGGTTGGTCCGGGTCGCCAGAACTGGCGCCACAGTGTACGTGGAGCTCATCGATGATCGCTCTCGCCGACCCGAACCGCACCTCTTCCAATGCCGCATTGCGCTGGCTCGCCTGCCTCGCCGCCAGTTCCTGCGACGTCACGGCCGATACAACCGATGGCCGAGACACCGTCGATTCAGGCAGGTGCTGTTGCGCCATCATGCCCTTCTCGTAGGCAAGCACCGCCTCCAACACCTGCGGCGTGTCGTGGGAAACCCTGCCGCCGTCGAGCACGATGCAGCGATCGGCGTACTGGAGAATGCTGCCCGTCGAATGCGTGACCATGAGGATGGTCACGCCGCGATCGCGCAGTTCCTCCATGCGCCGGAAACATTTGTACTGAAAACCGATATCCCCGACGGACAGGGCCTCGTCCACGACAAGAATCTCGGGATCGACACATGCCTGTACGGCGAAGGCAAGCCGCACATACATGCCGCTCGAATAGGTCTTGACAGGCTGGTCGAGAAATTCGCCGATGTCGGCGAATGCGGCAATGGCATCGAACCGGGCCTCCACCTGCTCCCGGCTCAATCCCAGCAGAGCACCATTGAGGAACACGTTCTCGGCGCCCGTGAATTCGGGATTGAACCCCGCGCCAAGTTCGAGCAGCGCAGCAATCCTGCCGCGCGTCTCGACGACGCCGGACGTCGGCGTGAGGGTGCCGCAAATGATCTGCAGCAACGTCGATTTTCCCGCGCCGTTCCTGCCGATGATGCCGACGGTCTCGCCACGAAAGATGTCGAATGACACGTCGCGAAGCGCCCAGAACTCGCGGTGATATTGTCCCGGCGCTTTTCCGGCATAGCGTCGCAGACGGGGCAGGAGAAACTGCTTCAATCGATCTCGCGGCTTGTCGTAGATCGGATAACACTTCGAGATGCCGCGAGCGCTGATCACGACGGGGGACATCTCCGCTCCGCGCGCGCTCGCCGCTTCGTTCCCGCTCATCTCGTTCGCGATCGCAGAGGACATCTTAGAGTACGTCTGCGAACCCCTTTCGGGTTCGCTGAAACCAGACGTAACCGAACCACGCACACGACACCGCCACGCCGGAGTAGACAAGCAGACCACGCCACGACGGCAGCCGCCCCCAGATCAGTACGTCTCGTGCCTGCTCGATGACGAGTGTAAGGGGGTTCAGCAGTAGCCAGGGTCTGATGAACTCGGGAAGCGCTGCAGTGGGATAGAAGACGGGTGCGAGGAACATCAGAACGGTCGTCAGTATGCCTATCGTCTGGCCGACGTCGCGCAGATAGACGCCCAGTGACGCAAGAAACCATGCGAAGCCGAGCGCGAGAACGACGAGCGGAACCATTACAAGTGGTGCGAATACTGCTGTCCAGGGCAGGCTTCCATTGACCAGCAGAATGGCCGCAACAAGGACGCCCGTACTGACGAGGCCATGAAAGACCGCTGCACCGGCTGCGACGACCGGCAAGATCTCGAGCGGGAAAACCACCTTCTTGACGTAGTTGACGTTGCCGAGTACGAGCGACGGTGCCCGGTTCAGTATCTCTGCAAACAGTCCGTTGAGGATCAACCCCACGAACAGTACGAGCGCGAACTGGGCATGGCTGGCCTGCACATCACCTTCGACCATCCAGCGCGCCTTGAACACGCCCGAGAAGACGAACGTGTAGACAACGAGCATCAACACCGGATTGAAGAACGACCATGCGAGACCAAAGAGAGAACCACGATATCGCCCGAGGACTTCTCGCCACGTCATCTGTCGAATCAGGTCGCGGTTGCGCCACAGGCCGCGAGCCATCGCAGCTGGCGTCACGGGAAGGTTATCGTGCGGATTCATGGATTGCGTTCCGGTTCAGTTGCCTGCACCGCAATTGCGAAGCGAGGCGGCGAGCCCCTCCAGATCGAACTCCCTTGCGCGTGCCACCGACGCGTCGACGTACGCGTCAACGTTTCGGCGCGTAATGACGTGCGATTCCGCTTTCAGCGCAGCAAGGATTTTCGAATCGATCGCATCCGCGTAATGCGAGAGATCCTTGTAATTTGCGATGTCGTCCGGAAACGATTCGGTTTCAAATCCGGAAACGCGCATGTTGGGCAGGGCTTCGGCCTGCTCCGCAAGATATCGGATCATCGCGATGTGAACAGCGGAATGGATCGGACGTGCCTGGTGCCAGATTCCATACGTCGCGCGGTAATAGGGCGGAAAGAAGAAATCGAACCGGGTCTCGGGATGGCGCCTGACGTGCCGGAGTACATTCTCGTCCACATAACGCTTTGCGGCCTCGGCTCGCTGCTGCAGCTCCTCTGCCGATGGAGATTGCTCAACCCCGCTCGCCTTGTTATCGATGGCCTTGCGCAGTTGCATGTAGGCGTCGCGGATCTGGTAATTATCTTTGGCGCCGCACCAGTTACGAATCCCGCCGAAGCGCACGGCGTATTCCGTTTGATTGATCCACGCATTGGGCCTGTCGAGCGAGACGGCCGTGCCGACGCAGTCTGGAGCACCCGACCAGTGGAGCAGGCACTTCGCGAAGTGTTCGTTGAGATAGACCCGGATGTCGTTGAGCGGATTCCGGTCATACAGGAAGTCGAAGGTTGGCAACGGGTACAGAGAATACCCCTTCCGGGTGCCGATGTAGACGTGGTCGAGCGTGTAGATGACGTGGCGGATCTGCCGGCGGCGGAAGATGTCGTCCAGGATGAGGGAACGCTCGATGAAGTCCGACGCGGTGATCGACAGGTTCGCCATGCTTTCGTCGAACAGCCTGCCTGCTTCCTCGGCCGAGGTGTTCTCTGTCATGCTCGTCCCGAGTATCAGTCCGTCGAATGGCTCGCGCCTGATGATTGCGGCTGCCTGAAGACGAAAGTTGCTGTGCAGCGTTTGGGGTCGCGCCCAGGGTTTGTGATAGATCTGGAGAGGGTCATAAACCAAGAGCGGTACGAATCCTGTCGCAAGTGGCAGGACGAGGAACAGAAAGTAGAGTTGCACGAACCGACGTGCACCGTGTCGAAGCGAATTGCGGCGCATGTCAGAAGTTGAAATAGATGAACTCGCTGTATTTCGAAGCGAGTATGCCGACCAGTGATGCCGATGCCATGAGGCCACAAAGGATGGCCCTTCCCGGCCCGATCGCGCGCGCTTCGCCGGTAAATGGCGCCAGCTGGTTGCTGTTACGGAATGCGAGGACGATCACGAAGGCGCCAACCATCCAGAGCACCATTTGAAAGGCGTCGTTGCCCGTGCGCAGGATGGGTCCGAAGCTGATTCCCAAAGACTTCAGTTGAGGCAACCAGTCGCCGAATGCGGGTGGAAGCACGACGCCGTTGATACCTGCCATGCCTTCGAGAACGCGCTTCGCATCAGCCATGTCGCGGGCGCGGAAGAATACCCAGGCAAGGTTGACGAAGTTGAACGTGATCAACCACGCAAGCCATTGGGGTAGCGCGATGCCAAGCTGCACCCAGGCTCGGTGAATGATCATTGCAGCGCCATGCAGTCCCCCCCAGATGACGAACATCCAGCTCGCGCCATGCCATAGCCCACCGAGAACGAAGGTGATCATCAGATTGGCCAGCACCCGGGCGCGACCTCGCCGGTTTCCGCCCAGGGGGGCGTACAGATAATCGCGCAGGAAGCGGCTCAATGTAATGTGCCAGCGCCGCCAGAACTCCTGGATGTTCCGAGCCTTGTAGGGCGAATTGAAGTTGATCGGCAAGCGGATGTTGAACAGCAGCGCCGAGCCCAATGCCATGTCGGTATAGCCGCTGAAGTCGAAGTAGAGCTGAAACGTATAGGAAAGGCTCGAGATCCAGGCCTCGAAGAAGGACAGACTGATCGGCTGATCGAATCCGGCCGTTGCCCAGACGCTGAACGTATCGGCGATCACGACCTTCTTGAACAGTCCCATGCTGATCAGGCTCAGGCCGAGTGCAAGGTTGTGCGGTCGAGGACGGAGGTTCTTCCGCGACTCGAACTGGGGCATCATTTCCCTGTGGTGCAGGATTGGGCCGGCAATCAGGTGCGGAAAGAACGTCACGAAGAGGACATAGTTCGAGAAGCTGTATTCCCCCGCAATTCTCCTACGGCAGTCGACGAGATATGCCATTTGCGTAAACGTAAAGAAGCTCACCGCAAGAGGCAGCACGATATTCGGCACCGGGAACTGAACTCCCAATAGGAGGTTGGCGTTCTCGACCACGAATCCCGCGTATTTGAACCAGGCGAGAAGGCCGAGATTGAATATCACGCCGACGACGAGCAATCGGGATCCGGCGGATCGATCCGGGGAGGCGTCTGCATTCAGACGGACGCCCAACCAGAAATTGGCCAAGACGGAAGCCAGCATCAGCACGAGATATGCCGGCGCCCACCACGCATAGAAGAACAGGCTTGCCGCGACGAGCCAGACTTTGCCAGCCACAGCCAGTCGCTTGGAATTCAGCCAGAAGTAGACAAGCGAGCAGATCGGGAGAAATGCGAGCAGATACTCCGCTGAGTTGAACAGCATTTATGTAGGGTTGTGGTGTCCGCTAGCTCGGGCGGAAACTGCCATTTTGCCACTGAGCCCAATTTGACCGAACTTTGCAAAAAGATCATCACGAACAACCGTTACAGCGCCACATGGCCCGTGAACTTACAGCGTCAGCCTTTGCAGCGGCGACCCATATTGAAGGATACGCCGCGAGACTTGCTCACACTAGTTCTTTGTCACCGCCTCGAAGGTTGCGTCATCAATCTGGATGTCCTGGGTGCCGGCAAACCGGGCCACGAATTCGCTCTGTCGCTGTTTCAGGAAATCCGTTCGGAGCTTGTTCGTCAGTTGCGCCTCGACCGCGCCGAACTCTTGATTGGCTGCCCGCCGATACTCGAGTTGCTTGATGATGTGGAAACCGTACCGGGTACGCACGAGATCACTCAGTTCGCCGGGTTTGAGGGCGAACGCGGCCTTTTCGAACGGCGGAACGGTCTTCCCTTTTTCGACCCAACCAGGGAGTTCCCCGCCGCGATTCGCAGAGCCCTTGTCGTCCGAGTTCTGTTTGGCCAATTCTGAAAAGTCGGCGCCCTCCTTCAGTTTCGACAGTATCGATTCGGCCTTTTCGCGCATCTCCCGTTCTTGCAAGCGATCGTCTTCCGGGTCCACTCGGACCAAGATGTGGGAAATGCGAACTGCCTCGGGAACTGCATACGCTGCGCGATTTACCTCGAACTGCTCGCGTGCAAGCGAGCGAAAGTCCTGCGCCTCGCTCGTTGTTCGAGCCGCTTCCGCAGTGAGATAACTCTGCACGACCACGTCCCTCTCAGCCCTCCGTATTTTTGCCTTGATTTCGTCTGTCTTGGTGAATCCGGCGGCCACAGCCGCATCGGCAATGCGACGATCCTGCAGCACGCCCCCTGCAAAACGCGCGAGAGCTTTCTTGTCGGCGGAAATCTTTGCGCGGATATCGGGCGGCAGCGACAGCAACTCAGTCTTGAGTTCTGAAAGCGAGATCGACGATTCGCCGTCGGTAAACGTCGAGTCAGCAGAAAAGGCACTTTGTGAAAAAACGGTCGTGCCAACGACAAACACGAGGGGTCTGAGGAGTTTCATTGTCTGGCGAAAAAAAGGTTGCGGAACACTGGTTACGCCTCGTGGACAAAGCACTAAGTTCTATCCGGCAAACGCAAAACGCCCGGATGAGTAACATCCGGGCGCTAATTACCCTACAAAGAATTCGTTAGTTGGTGAACGAAGCAGGTTCCGCAATTTTGAACGTGCAGTTCGTAGGTGAACATGCCGTTGTCGTTTTAATGTTCAGGTAGTAGTAGGTGTTCGGAGCAACCGGGCAGTTGGTTCCGTTGAGAATGATCAGGGGGTTACCACCGGAATTGGCCGTCTTGTTGCACGTCGACGGGCCCGTAAAATCGCCGGGTTGCGAGCTCAGCGAAACCTGAACCGCCGCAGGCACACCCGCGCCCGTGCCACTCGAAACTTTGAAATATGAACCTGTTACGACCGTTGCTTCGCTCAAGTAACGGATCGACATGGTGTGTCCTTGCGCCATAGTGATTGTGGTCGTCACTCCGTTCCGGGTTTCCACCAGCGACGAGCCACAAACATTGAGTTGGGACTTCTGATTGGCACAACCGGGAATCACTGTAGTACCGCCCACACCGCCGGTTTCGGACTGGTCAACAACCCAAACATCTGTCATCCCTTCCGGTATCCAGGTGCCGGTAAACATACCCGGGTCGTTGGCTGCGCCGCTCGTACCGCTCGTACTCGTACCGCTCGTACTCGTACCGCTCGTACTCGTACCGCTCGTACTCGTACCGCTCGTACTCGTACCGCTCGTACTCGTACCGCCATTACAACCCGTGTAGCTGATGCTACCGTCACCGGCAACGGTACCGCCCGTACACGAATACATCGTGCCATTGATCGAAACGTTGGCTGCCCAGACGGAAACGACGACTGTACCGGCGATCACGCCACCTACTGCCGCGCGTAGAAATCTTTGTGAAACGGTCATGGAATGCACCTCCTTGAAAATGCGAGCCTTGGCTAGACAACAACTTGCTTCGAGAAGTTAACGTTAAGTCTACTCCCCAACTTTAGGCCTCGCGAGGAAAAATTTGTGACACGCCTGACCTGATGTGACTTTATTGCGGATCGCGAGCAATTGGATGCCCTACGTACTGCGCCCCTCCCGCAGAATGGGGCTTCTCCAGAAGAAAACAATGGCCCGCGGGCGGGCCATTGTTGAATGACAGCCGGAATGACTTGCGCCACTCCGGACCAAAGTCATGCAGCCTTAGGGCGTAGGAACAATGGTGCGGGCATGCGGCATGCCCGAACCGTAGTTGCGGTTGTTTCCTGCATCGGCGGCATTGTTTCGACCGATCGCCGAGAAGCCGATCACTGGTAGGCCGGTGATTCCATTATTACCAGGAGCTCCGGTCAGACTAAGGTTTGCCCAACCAGACGTACCGACAGTGCTTGTGTCGACGCTCAACTGCACTCCGCTACCCAGCAATGCCGAATTGTTGAAGGTAAGCACGTTGACTTCGTTACACAGGGTCGCACCGCCAGGGCCATTGGGGCGCGGCGAGAACTGTGATTGCCCAACCGTAACCTGCGTCTTTTCCTCGCGATCGTAGATCGACAGCGCGATAGGATCACAAGACCGGCCAGCAGGCGCGAACACTTCATGGAACGGCGGCAAAGCCGCAGTCACGCCATCGTCCGTGTAGAAGTGCTTGGTGGGGAACGTGACAACCCAGTCGGTTTTGGTCGAACTTTGGCCAGCCTCCCCTGTGGCGTACTCATTGATCACATTGTTGGCCTGCAACAGTACGCTAATTGCATCGACTGAGGGAGCGGCAACAGCGGCGATCGCCGTCGTAGTTGGCAAACCGTCGATCAGTTGGAACGCCGACGGTACGATCTCACCATCACCCAAGGTCGGGCTCAAATCCTGCGGCCTGAAGATGATCGTGTCGGTATCCTGGAAGTTCTGGATGGCCGTCGGCGCGGCGTCAAATGCCGTGCCGTTCGAAACGTTGATCAGGGTGGCATTCCCGATGAGCACATTGGCCGGAGCAGTGAAGCTTGAGAAAACGCCCGAACCGGAGGCGGCATTGGTAAGGTTTGCGGGATCAATCATCGCCGCGTCGAACGTTGCGCAATTGCGCGGAACGCCAGCGACGTGTTGCGTAGCGAATTCGATCGTGTTTGTCGAACCAATCGCTGATTCCGGAACCGTCGAGATTGCCATCTCAATGATTTCGAAGTACCCCTCCTGAACCCGGCTTATTGCAGTACCGGCACCATCTTCCTCGAACGGCGGGGCATTCGTATAGGCAGCATTCGTAAAGTCGATCTGGGTCGAACCGTTCGGACCGTCCGGCAAAATCGGCGACGTGCAGGACTTATCGAAGGTACGAACCAAAGCTCCCGAGCCGTTGACAGTCACGCCGGCAGTCCAGACGTCGTGCGGCGACAACGCGACGTTGAAGTCGCGCACTTCGCGACTGTTCTTGGCTTCGCGCCAGCGGATCTTGAAGACCGTCGTACGATCAGAAGTATTCGTGACGGACAGGATCGTATCGAACCCGTTCAGAACGGTGTAGTACGGGAAGAGCAGCACTTCGCCCTTGCCATCCTGGGCCACGTTCATGGCGTGAGCAGGCGCCGACATCATCGCGACACCGCCGAGCGCCGAGGCGACCGCCAGAGTCACAACCTTCTTGCGCGTGTTTTTGAGCAGCTTCATATTTATCCAACTCCTTGCAAGGTCAAAAAAATTCGACGCCAGGCGCCTGGGCCGACACTTTCACCAGAAGACCGGGA
>WBZU01001904.1_pt1 | contig 15019 bp, 11 predicted proteins | sample 5204311 | NCBI WGS metagenome assembly WBZU01 (sample SAMN12344359, study PRJNA552823) | activated sludge metagenome | biome: Activated sludge suspended growth; feature: Nitrification reactor; material: Wastewater; isolation source: activated sludge from nitrification reactor of wastewater...
CACAAAGACCGAAGGATCCTTACTTCAAAGGACTGGGTCCGTTGCGGACCGGGTGCACCGAATGCGCCGGATGTATGGTGGGCTGCCGCCATGGAGCCAAAAACACCCTGGATAAGAATTACCTGTGGTTTGCCGAGAACATGTTCGGAGCCGGGGTGTTGGCTGAAACCCGGGTAGTGAAGATTGAAAGTCAGCATGAAGAGTACAGGGTACATACCGAGAGCAGCACTTCCTGGTTTGAAAAAAAATCAACTGTTTATCGCGCCCGCGGCATTGTTATGAGTGGAGGTGTTTTGGGTACCCTCGACTTGTTGTTGCGGCAAAAGCACATAGATAAAACGCTCACCCGTTTGTCGGATAAACTGGGAGAGAATATTCTCACCAATTCTGAAATGCTATCCGGTGTTGTAAGTGCTGATCGAAAATTAAACCATGGTATTGCTATCAGTTCTGTTTTTGAACCAGACGACAACACCCACATTGAGTTGTGCAAGTTTCCCAATGGATCCGGAGCCATGACCCGATTGGCGGTTATGGCGGCCGGCCATGGAACACCCCCTGTCCGAACCCTGAAAATGATGGGAAACATGATCATGCAGCCGTGGAATACCCTGCGATCGGTTTTCAACTGGAAGCTGGCAGAAACCAGCATCATCTTCCTGATCATGCAATCGTTGCCCAATGCCATGCAGTTGCGGCTTAGGCGCGGTTTGCTTGGATCGCGTCTCGTGATGAGCAATGACCTGGGTCAAAAGGTACCAAGCTTCATTCCCATCGGTCAGGAAGCCCTTTACCGATTTGCAAAAAAGGTGAAGGGCGTGCCTCACAATGCTTTCAGTGAGGTAATGTTCGGATTGTCATCAACCGCTCATATCCTTGGCGGATGTCCCATGGGAAAGTCTGCAGCCGAAGGTGTTGTTGATGAGTCCTTTCGGGTTCATGGATATAAGAATTTCTATATCCTCGATGGCAGCATCATGCCCTGTAATCTGGGGGTTAATCCATCGCTGACCATTACAGCCCTTAGTGAATACGCCATGGACCAGATTCCACCCGCACCAGACAACAAAATAGTGACCCTGCAGGACCGCCTTCTTTCCGTACCTTCCGCCTGATCCCCAGCCCCATGCAAACATTCTTAGAATTACCGGTCGCCGAAGATGATGAAACCCGAATGGTCTTGGTGAACATGGCCAGCATTGGCCGCATTTACCCCAACCCGCAGAGCACGAAGAAGAGCATTGTCGAGTTGAACTACCACAGCATCAATGATGCACCCGTGTACCTGGAAGTGGAAATGGCTTATGAAACATTACGAGCCCGTTTGATGGAGTAAGCCAGCGCTTATAGTGGCCTGCTTTTGTTGGCACGAATCATTTCGCCATAACCTTGCTCCGAACCCAATGCAATAACAGCCATGGTAATGCGTCGTGTTTTTGTCTGAATAGTCTTTGCGCTTTCAATCCACTTGCTAAAATAATTCTGATGTGACTTGGGCAATGTCTTGAAGTGAGCCAATGCCCGGGGGTCGTCCTTAAGACACTTCATAAAGTCCGAAGAAAGTTGCAGTGGGCGATCGTCGGGTAGCAGTTCCACCAGCAATGCATCGCCGGCCTGTTTACCCAGCTTTTTCCTCATCGGTCCGTTGATGGGAAGGATGAAATCACCATCGCCCATGGGAATAAGAGCCACCCGTTCAATTTCCAATTGATCCAGCTTTCCCCTCACACGAAAGGAAGTCCGCTCGGCTTTTAGTTGTGTTGCCCTGGCCCTGGAGATGACTATATAAGACCAACCGGTCTTTTCTCCTTTCTTGTCGAACTTGAGGATGGTGGTGCGATATCGAATCATGGCAAATGCGAAGGTCGCGATCGGCAGGTGAATTTTCAATGGAACCAAACCAAACACCACCAACATTGGTTAATGATTAAATTGCCGGCATGAATCCCATTCAACAGATTATTCGACTTGGATTTCCCTGGGAAACACGGGATCCGTTTTTGTTCTGTGTCCACCATCATGACTTCTACCCGGCAGGGAATGAACACCTCGGTCCGGTGGAGTCGTTGGCTGGTCGTAACATAGGCAATGATTTCGATCCCCGCCAAAAATGGCGTATGTACCATGGCGATACGGTACCCGGGTTTCCGGCGCATCCCCATTGCGGATTTGAAACCGTAACGGTAGTTAATAAAGGTCTTATCGATCATTCTGATTCATTGGGAGCAGCAGGAAGATTTGGCAATGGCGATGTGCAATGGATGACTGCCGGAAAGGGAGTTCAGCATTGCGAAATGTTCCCGCTGCTCAATCGTGATAGCGATAACCCCCTGGAGCTTTTTCAACTGTGGCTCAATCTGCCCAAGGCAAAGAAATCGGCTGAGCCCTTTTTCTCCATGCTGTGGTCTGAGACAATACCAGTCGTTCAGGCGAAGGACAAAAGCGGGAAGGTCACGCATATCAAAATTGTAGCGGGTGCCCTCGGCGACAAGCAAGCCCCCGCGCCCGGGCCGGACTCGTGGGCCGCAAATCCCGCTCATGAGGTAGCGATCTGGACCATCAACATGGAGCCATTTGCCGAATGGACATTGCCCGCAACACGGCAAGAGGTGAACCGCATGCTTTATTATTACAAAGGATCAAGCCTTCGGGTACATACGCAGGAGATACAGCGAGGTCATGGTGTGGAGTTGAACAGCAGAGAATCCGTGACGTTGGTCAATGGCCCGGATGAAGCCCGGTTATTGATGCTTCAGGGCAAACCCATCGGAGAACCCGTGGCGCAATACGGTCCGTTTGTAACGAATAGTCAATCTGAAATACAGGATGTAATCAGGGAATACCAACGCACACAATTTGGGGGTTGGCCGTGGCCATCACACGATCATACGCATCCCCGGGAGCGCGGGCGTTTCGCCCGATACGCCGATGGCCACGAAGAAATAAAATAGATCCGCACACGGTACTGCCCACTCATCTTCTTTGATCAAGAAATGAGACGGGGAAGATTTATATTGTTCCAAAATCTTTCCCCATGAAATACCTGCTACTCATCTTTATTTGTCTGGGCGTCTTAACGTCCTCAGCACAGAAAAAAACCGCCGTCCCCACTGCACCGACTGCGGTGACCAACCTTGATGCAACCTTTAAGGCGGCACGATGGCGAAACATTGGACCATTCCGCGGCGGTCGGTCCGTAACCTCCACGGGTGTAGTAGGCGATCCGCTCACGTACTACATGGGAAGTACCGGAGGCGGACTTTGGAAGACGAATGATGCCGGGATGTCCTGGTTCAATATTTCTGACGGTTATTTCAAGACCGGATCTGTTGGCGCCGTTGCCGTAGCCGAAAGTGATCCCAATGTGATCTATGTAGGCATGGGCGAGCACGCCCCACGCGGTGTCACAACTTCGTATGGAGACGGTGTATATAAATCAACTGATGCGGGAAAGACGTGGACAAAGATGGGGCTCGACCTTACCCGCCACATCTCGTACATCAGAATTCATCCATCCAACCCCGATGTGGTGTTTGTTGCTGCGCAGGGTGCCCTACATGGCCCTGCCCCTGATCGCGGCGTTTATAAGTCCACAGATGGTGGCATGACCTGGAAGAAGACTTTGTATGTTGATGAGAACACAGGTTGCGCGGACCTCAGTATGGACATGACAAATCCGCGTATACTTTATGCGGCCATGTGGGATCACCGTCGCCTTCCCTGGCAGGTAATCAGCGGAGGCAAAGGTAGCGGTTTGTATAAATCAACTGATGGCGGCGAAACGTGGAATAAAATCCAGCAGGGACTCCCCAAAGAATTGGGAAAGATGAGTGTCTCGGTATGCCGGTCTAATCCCGACAAAGTCTATGCGCTGGTGGAGAGTGATACGCAAAAAGAACAAGGAGGGCTGTTTGTTTCAGTCAACGGCGGCAAGAGTTGGGACCGCATAAGCAAAGACCACCGCCTTGTTCAGCGCGCGTGGTACTATATCGAAGTGTTTGCCGATCCGCAAAATGAAGAGATCGTTTACGTTCTCAATTCACCGGGTTTAAAATCAATTGATGGCGGTAAGTCCTGGGAATACCTCCGCACGGGTCATGGTGACTACCATCAGCTGTGGATCAACCCGCTCAACAACAAGAATATTATTATCTCCGATGACGGTGGCGCTACCATCACCGTTAACAACGGCCTGACCTGGTCAACACAAAATAATCAGCCGACCGCACAATTCTACCGAGTCAACACCGACAACTTGTTCCCGTATCGGGTATATGGTGGTCAGCAGGATAATACATCAGTAATGATTGAAAGCCGCAATCCGTCAGGATGGGCAATCACCGATCACAATTGGAATGCTTCTGCCGGCGGTGAGAGCGCGTTTATTGCATTCAACCCAGATGACCCCCGCTACGCCATGGGGGGCAGCTACCAGGGTACCATCGAGTTGCTGGATCAAAAAACCAATGAAGGCAAAGGGGTCATGATTTCTCCCATCCAGTATCAGGCGCTACAGCCTAAGCATATGAAATACCGGTTTAACTGGAATGCGCCCATCATCTGGTCCAGACATGACAATGCGTTTTATCATGGCGGAAACAAACTCTTCAAAACCACCAACCTGGGCAAGAGCTGGGAAGTAATCTCTCCCGACCTCACCCGAAACGACGAATCAAAACTCGGAATCAGCGGAGTGCCCTACACCAATGAAGGGGCCGGCGGCGAAAACTATGGCACCTTGTCGTATGTGAAAGACTCACCGAATGAAAAAGGTGTGATCTGGACCGGAAGCGATGATGGCCTCGTGCATGTAACCCGCGACGGTGGCAAGACGTGGACCAATGTTACTCCTGCAGGTTTGCAGGAATGTTTGATCAACAGCATTGAAGTGTCGCCACATGATAACGCCACGGCGTATATCGCCACCACCCGTTATAAGTTCAATGACTTCACGCCGGGGATATATAAAACAACTGATTACGGAAAATCGTGGGTAAAGATCAATGACGGAATCCCGTACGGCGCCTTTACCCGCGTGGTGCGGGAAGATGACGTGCGCAAAGACTTGTTGTATGCCGGAACAGAAACCGGATTCTATGTTTCTTACAATGGTGGGAAGAACTGGTCAGCCTGCCAGTTGAATCTTCCTGTGGTGGCCATCACTGACCTGATGATTCGCCAGGGTGACCTGGTGGCATCAACTCAGGGAAGGGCGTTCTGGATCTTTGATGACCTGTCGATATTCCGTCAATATGATGCTTCGGCTAAGGGATTTCAATTGTTCCGTCCGGAAGATGCCATTCGTGTTTCCGGCTTTAGTCCGATGGATGCTCCGGCCAGCGACAACGAAGAGAAGGGCCCTTCCGCACCGATGGGCACCAACGGACCAACGGGGGTAGTGATGTACTACATGCTTCCTGAAAAAGTAGATTCGGTCGCCAGCCTCACACTACAGATCAAAGATGCTCAGGGTGCGGTAGTGCATGTCTATACCTCAGAACCAGATAAGAAGTTCGTTTCATTCCCGGGAGGACCCGGCCCCGATCCAACCTTGTCCAAAAAGGGCGGCTTGAATCGATTTGTATGGAATATGAGATATCCTTCCGTAGAGGGTGCCCCCAATGTGTACATCGAGGGTAGCTACCGCGGGCATAAGGCTTCTCCCGGCGTCTACACGGCCATCATGAAGTACGGTGCCGAAGAAAAGACCACAACCTTTTCAATTCTGCCCAATCCCGGTATTCAGGCTACTGCCGCAGACTACCAGGAGAGCCATGAATTCTTGAGCAAAGTAGAAGCTGGTATTACGGAAATCCACCGAGCCGTCAACCAACTGAAAGAAGCCAAACGTCAGACCGAAGACCTGATCAAGGTACTGGAAGGAGATGCCCCGCGCAAAGAGATCAAAGACGCGGCCGAAGCGCTGGTAAAGAAAATATCAGCCTGGGATGAGAAGGTGGTGCAACGTAAATCCGAAAGCAATGATGATATCATCAATTTCGTCAACAAGATCAGCGCGGATTACATCTTTCTCAAAGGTGAATCAGATTCAAACACGCCGATGGTATCACAAGGTGCACGTGAGCAATTAGATACTTTGAATAGCCTTTGGAGGTCCTACAAAGCAGAGTTTGATGAAATGGTTCAGAAGGATATTGTGAACCTCAACACCCTGTGCAAACAGAAGGGTGTGGATAAAGTCTCTTTGCCTACCGGCAAGTAATGATGGAATCAATCCCTGCGCCCACTGCTGAGGAGGTCAGACCCGAACTGGAGTTTCTGACCTCCCGCAGCAGTGGTGCCGGCGGACAAAATGTAAACAAGGTAAATTCCAAGGTTACCCTGCAATGGGATGTAGTCAACAGTGCACGGTTACAACCCGAACAAAAGACCCGCATACTCCAAAGACTCCAATCGCGTTTGTCTTCTGGAGGCGTCTTGACAATTGTTTCACAGGAGAGCCGTTCTCAACTGCAGAATCGCGATCTGGTGATGATCAAACTGGACGAACTGTTGCAGAAAGCATTTGCGCCGGTGAAGAAGCGCAGGAAGACCAAGCCCACAAAGGCATCCTCTCAACGGAGGCTTGAAAGCAAGAAGCGGGACTCCGAAAAGAAGCAACGGCGTAGCGGCTGGAAGGATTAGATATTATTTTCTGCTCAAGGGAATAGACCAGGGTGCGCGGAGGTCTAATCAATAACAAAACAAAATGTTATGAAAGCAGGAATAATGATTGCTACATGCTTGTTGGTAGGAACTGCCGCGTTAGCCCAGCGACACGGATTTGAAAAAGGCGATCGCAGTGTCAGTCACCTTGATCGAATGAAGAAATCGCTCACGTTGACGTCTGACCAGGAGACGAAAATCAAAGCCATCGAAGAACAATTTGCGACGGCGCACAAGAAACTGAAGGCGGATACGTCCCTTTCGGTGGGAACCTGGCACAACCGAATGACTAAATTGAAAACAGACCACCAGACGGCCATCAAGCAAGTGCTTACCGAAGCACAATGGAGCCAATGGACAGCGGGTAAGGGAAACCACCGCGGCGGCAGTAAGGGTCGACACCGGCATGGCCGGGGACACCGTGGATAAAACAAAAGACCCTCGAAGCCGAGGGTCTCTTTTTTTGGAGGTCAGGTGTGGTTTAATTAATTGCCTTTATCCGAGAGGATTTCAGTCTTGGTCTTTCCGTTAATGGTGACGCTGATCGTATTGTCGCAGCTTCCATCGCCGTAATCAATAACAACTTCTTTCTTGTCTACCATCAGGTGCTTGGTGCCGCTAACGGGAATAAACACTTTGCTATTCAGTTCACAGCCCCGGGAATAAACGAGGTGATTTGTAATCGTCATCTGATATGACTTTCCGTTTTTGTTGGTACCGCTGCTGCTGCCTTCTTCAATCCATTTATCCAGATCCGGCGTGGCACCACGCTGCCATTCCCTGGTCATACTATGCTCCCGGGTTGCGGTACGCCCGTCACTGAAGGTGAGCTTACCACCGGTAAGTACAATTTGAAACTTTGGAAAATCTGCCTGAGAAGCAGTAACGTTGGTGAGTGTGAGTTTGCCATCCACCCGAACATCGTTTTTATACAAATCTTTTGAGGTGATAATTACTGTTGATCCGGGCCAGAACCGTTTGCCGGAATATTGAATAATGATCGTGCCTTTGCGCGTCTTACCATGATTGTCGGTGCAGCCGGCGCCAAAGTCAATCGTGATTGTGCCCATCGGTTTTAATGAACTCGTGGCTGGATCCGGAGTGTGCGTCACAACAGCACACTTAAACCGGTCATCAATGTTTCCCAGGCCCATGATCATTCGGGAGGGATCTGAATGCCTGCCGCCGGTCAGGGTTTCCGTCGTGTTGCTCATCGCGACAGACGACAAATCGATGGGCTCGCTTTGATAGGTATCGGTGACTGTCTCGGATTGGATATGAGCCACTACGGCATCCGTAAAATCAATGGGCTGACATCCATAGACTATCGCTGCGCTGGTAACAACCGCAAAGGAAACAATCCTGATGTGCACTTTCATGGTTGCAAGAGTTAAGCGGCTACCCTTAATTACGGTACAAATCTATTTTAATATCCCCTAATTGCAACAGAATGCGGCTTTTGAGTCTGACTTCAGACGCGCAAAACGAGGCAAAAACACATGCGATGACAAAAATCATCATTGAATTACGCGTTATGCGTAGCCGCAAATGAACCACGGGCAGGATACTCATCACAATTGTTATGCGTATTTCGGGTAGATTGAATGTTGTGAAAGAGAAGATTCGTCAGGCGGCCGTTTGGTGTGAACGCAACTTCATCCTATGGATGCGTTCATTGCACGAAAGAATGTGGCGCTATCCAAAACTTCGTCCCGCACTGGTTTGGATACGTCAGCACGCCCACAACCTGCGTGTTTATTTCAAGACCCATCCGAAGGCAAGATTCGCGACATGGATCGTCGGCCCTCCTGCCTTCTTGTTGTTCCTGCTGATGTTCATTGTATGGATAGAAACCCCCGGTAATCGCGCCCTTCGAAACATACAGAACCAGGTGGCATCCGAGGTGTACACAGCCGACAGCGTCCTGATTGGCCGATACTTCATTCAGGATAGAACCGAAGTGAGATATGAAAATATTTCACCAGCCGTTATAGATGCATTGATCGCAACAGAGGATAACCGATTTTATACCCACGAAGGAATAGACTACAGAAGCCTCGGAAGGGTTCTGGTGAAGTCTATCCTGCAACAGGATGAATCAGCTGGTGGAGGGAGCACATTGACACAACAGTTGGCAAAAAATCTTTACCCGCGCAGGCACAACTGGATATTGCCAATCCTCCTGAACAAAATGCGTGAAGTCCGTATCGCCGGAAAACTGGAAGACCTGTACTCCAAAGAAGAACTGCTGACGCTTTATCTGAATACCGTTCCATTTGCCGACAATGTCTTTGGTATTGAAGCGGCAGCCGGGCGCTTCTTTTCCACCAATGCCAAATCGCTGGATGCCGCGCAGGCAGCGTTATTGGTAGGCATGTTAAAAGCCACCACCTCCTACAACCCAAGACTCTATCCGGATCGGGCACTTACCCGGCGGAATGTGGTGCTCAACCAGATGGCGAAGTATAACAAGCTTCCACGCAAAACAACAGACTCGCTTAAACAACTTCCCCTCGGTCTTCGGTACAACCGCACCTCGCACCACGAAGGATTGGCGCCCTATTTTCGTGAACAGGTGAAAATGCAGATCCTGGATTGGTGCGAAAAGCATGAGAAGGAGGATGGTTCTCCTTATAACCTGTTTGCGGATGGATTAAAGATCTATACCACCATCGATAGCAGACTGCAACGTGCCGCAGAGAACGCCATGAACAGACAAATGGCAGAAATTCAATCCATCTTCGATCAGCACTGGGGCAGCGAAAAACCCTGGAAAGGAAAAGAAGAAGTTTTGGAACAAGCCATACAGCACTCGCCACGCTATCAGCAACTGTTGTCCCAGGGACTTACGGAAGATGAAGTATTGGCTGAAATGACAAAGCCGCAACCCATGTTGCTGTTTACCTGGCAGGGCCCCCGGGAAGCCGTAGTAAGTCCTATTGACTCCATCATTCATCATCTTCAGTTTCTGCATGGTGGATTTCTTGCTATGGACCCCCGCTCGGGAGAGGTCAAAGCCTGGGTGGGCGGTATAAATCACGACTTCTTTCAATTTGATCATGTCAAAGTAAGCACCAAGCGTCAGGTGGGCTCGGTGTTCAAACCCATTGTCTATGCTACCGCCATTGAGCAAGGTGCCCAACCCTGCGAGTTGATTTCGGCCTCGCAGCAAACCTATACCGATGAAGAGGGCAAACTTTGGACGCCGAAAAACAGCAACCAGGATTATGCGGTGGTTTACACCATGCGTGGCGCATTGGCCTACTCAGTGAACACAGTTGCCGCAAAATTCATCGCCCGGGCCGGCGTGCAACCCACCATGGACATGGCCGGCAGGATGGGCATAACAAGTGAATTGCCCGATGTGCCTTCAATATCCCTCGGTTCTTCGTCGATTTCGTTGATGGAGATGACTACCGCCTATGCCTGCTTGGCCAATGAAGGTATGCCGGTGGCACCGTTCTACATCTCTTCGATTCGCGATCTGGATGGCAACGAATTTCTGGACTTCAGGCCGGCGCAGCCGGTAAATCGGGCGATGAAAAAAGAAACGGCACAATTGGTCAACAACATGTTGCGCACGGTGGTGACCGAGGGCACGGCATCCCGAATCCGGTGGAAGTATAACGTGTACAACGACCTTGCAGGAAAGACAGGCACCACCCAGTCCAATGCGGATGGTTGGTTTATGTCCTTTTCACCTCATCTGGTCATGGGTGCCTGGGTAGGTGCAGATGATCCACGAATCCGATTTCGCAATACGGAATTGGGCCAGGGGGCAAGTACCGCCTTGCCCATCACCGGCTACTTTCTTCAGGAAGTCAATACGCTGCCGGCATTTCGGCCGTGGGCCAATGCGAGATTCAATCCGCTGTCGGCACTGCTGGAAGAGAAACTGGATTGCGACTTGTATGAACTGAGCGACTCCCTGCAAATAAGAATCCAACGCACCCTGGCCCAACGCGACTCAATACTTCGAGCCGATACGGCTGGAGTCGTGCCTGAGACGTTTTTGCAGTTTCTTTATATGCGCAAACAAAAATTAATGCGTGCCCAACAAACCACTGATTCCCTGCGGGTGATTGAACTGGAAGATCAGATGCTGGAGGAAAATTGACGGCTACCAGTCGTCCTTAACCTTCTTGTATTGGAGTTTGTCGGTGAAGGCCTGATCCAGTAAGCCCAACATATTCGGACGACACCAATCCGGAGCGAGTATGGTGCCGCTGTTCTTGGCAGCATAGTTGGTCAGACTTTCTTTTTCAGTGATCTTCTTGTAGCCGATGTCTCCCGTGAGTACGATGCCCTTACAGGTGATGCGATACCGGCCGTCCTTAACCCCAACCGTCACATGACCGCTGAACTTACCGGTTTGCATAATGATTGGTGTGGCTACCTGGGTGAATTGAAATTTCTTGTAGTCAATGGTAAGATCGGTTACGTCAAAGTCCACAGCATCTGCAGAAGAGGTGATGTTGCTGCAGTAGTTTTTGGTTTTATAATATGCCTCGACTTCTGAAACCTTGACGGAATCCTGCATGAATACCTGCTGGTAGATAATCTCCTGATCCACCAGTTTAAATTTCAGGTAGGATGTCACCTGACCCATCGAGGGGATAGATGCCAGGACAAATAAAAGAGCGGACAAGCGTTGCATGGGAGTATTGTTTGTTCAAAGATAAAAAAGCATAGCGTGTAACGGTAACCGGAAAAAGTCAATGCACCAATTTCCCGATGAAATGGCATCTTTGAGCCATGAGAAAGAAGGAATGCCCCTCGTGTGCCATGCAAATCGGAGCCGCTGAGAAGGTTTGCCCGATTTGTGGTTATGAATTCCCATCCACTCCGGCAGGATGGAGGTGGCTGGCTGTATTTCTGTTACTGATTTTCGTGTACCTGATCGCCTCCCGCCTATTCTGACCAAACCATCCACCGGCCGCGCTCATCCTTGGTATAGGTGAGTCCGTTGCTCATGACATGTAGCGTTCGCCCCTGGCTGTCGCTGCTTTGCCTCCGCTCCACGATAGAGACCCCGTTGTTTTCACGGGTGAGGAATACGCACAACGCATGAACAGAAGGCCGAATTTCTTCGAGCGACTCGGCATCCCCCTCCCGCATAAAAGCATGACTCATGAGTCAAAGATAAAGAGCTCACTACGTTTTCTGCTTTTTTTTGCGCGCAGACGGAAAGAGTACGTTGTTTAAGATCAACCGATAGCCGGGTGAGTGGGGATACAACGATAAATCAGTTGACTTTCTTCGACGTCCCGGTGAACCTTCGGGATCATGCCCGCTGTAGTAAGTCCAATGTCCTTTCCCCATCTCACCATAGAGGTATCGAACGTTCTGAGATAATTTGTTTTCCGCGAGAATGGTCACCCCGGGCTTAATGGTAGCCGGGTTAAAGCCAGACGTTTGTCCCGTAAACTCTTTGATCACATATTCGTGATTTTGGGTGAGCAAGGTTGGAATAAGATCCCATTTGGCTGAAAACCGAAACACCTGAAAGTACTCCCGACTTACCTCAAAAAAGTCGGGCTTGCCTGTGTTGATATCCGAGAACTTTCGGCCATCCTCGAGTTGAAAATTTTCAAACGCAAAGGATTTGGAATAGTCCAGCTTGGACTGGGCGTCGGGTTCGGAATCATCGCCATCAAATTCGCTCCCGACAATGTCAACACCCTCGGCGGATAAAGCGATATCAAAAGTTTCCGCCCCCGAGCACATGGCAAACAAATATCCTCCGCCTGTGCAAAATGCTTTGATACGCTTGGCCACATCCAGTTTCATGGCGGCCACACTGGTGAATCCGAGTTGTAGTGCTGTTGCCTCCTGCAATTTGGACTCAATCACAGCCGACTCGCGTCGCATGAAGCGACCATGCTGTCCCGTGAAGTCTTCGTGGTGCAAATGCAACCAATCGTATCGGGCGAGGTGATCTTTGAGAACTTCTTCATCGTAAATGATGGTGTAGGGTATTTCAGCATAATCCAGCGCCGTGATCACTGCATCCGTTTCATCCGCCACCAGGTCATTTTTTGGCGAATAGACGGCTATGCGCGGAGACTTGGACAACCGGGCAATGTTCAGGTTGTTGTCGGGGTTGGCTATATCCTTCAACAACATGTTTACCGCACCTTCATGAAGACGTTCGAACGAAACGCCACGAACGACACACTCGCTTTCCAGCCAGGGAGAAAAATCTATCAGAAAACTCCCGCCACGGTAGTTCAACAGCCAATCGACTTCAAGACCTTTTTGAAGAACAGCAAAGGCCAAACCATAAGCTTTCAAATGATTTTGTTGCCCGCCATCCATCACGATCAACAGAGAATTGGCCCTTACACCAATAAAGCCAAGCAACATGAAAATAAAGATGAACAGATACCTTTTCATCATAGGGTGAATATCCCTAAAAGAAAGATGCTTTCAACCCCGCAATCCGGGTCAAAATTTAATGGAGCGTCGTGTTTGGCTGCTTTTGACAGCGGCCTCAATCAATTGAATCACCATCATGGCTTGTTCAGGTTTTACAACTAACGCCTTTCCTTTGCGCACGGCGTCAAATAGGTTGTCATAATAAGCCTGATAGCTTCCTGGAACCGTTTCCATTTTGCCCTCAACGGGAATTCCACCCATATCAATATTCAACTTACCCCACCAGGTGTCGGTTTCCGTTCCCCACCCCTCAGATCCGGGTACAATTCCTTGCTTTAGGGCCTCCTCCTGAGGATCCTGACCATACTTGACAAAGGAACCCTGGACTCCGTTGATTCTGAAGATCGGACTTGGTTCGCGAACAAGATAGCTTGACTTGATAATGGCCTGCATGCCCGGATACTCAAGGCGGATGTCGTAGAAATCGTCGGCTTTTCCTCCGGGCCGCTGAACACCAACCCTCGCTGTTACATATTTTGGCTTGCCAAAGAGAACGAGCACCTGATCCAGCATATGCGATCCCAGGTTATAAAGAATTCCTGTACCCGGTCCGACTTGTTCTTTCCAGGATCCTTCTGTGATCGTGTTGCGAAAGCGATCATAATGTGATTCAAATTCCACAACCTTACCTAACACCCCGGATCGTAGAACATGTTGAACGGTGAGAAAGGAACCGTCCCACCGGCGGTTGTGAAAGACAGAAAGAACTTTCTTCCTTGTTCTTGCCAAAATGATAAGTTGTGCGGCTTCGCGACGGGTTATGGCAAAAGGCTTCTCAATCACGACATGCTTTCCTGCTCGAAGCGCCTGTCGGGCAAACTCGGCATGCGTGTCATTGGGTGTATTGACTATCACCAGCTCGATGTTGTTGTCGTTTATGATTTCATCGACTGATCGGGCAATGTTGACACCGGGGTAGCGCGCAGTGGCGGTGTCTTTAGTACGTTGTACAATGGTCCGCAATTCAAAGCCACGGTGAGCGTTAATCAGGGGCGCATGAAATACTTCGCCGGACATGCCGTACGAAAGAAGACCGGTAACAATCGGTGCGTGACTGCTCATGATAAACTAAAAACCAAAGGTGCTGACAAAAACCTGGTTTATCAGTCCGAATATCAAAAAACAGTAATAAATGGCCGGATTATTTGCCGGGGACACGGAACACGGACAGATCGGGTTCTGTCATGACACCCGCCTCCTTCATTCGCTTTTTCAATTCTCCTGAATTGATCACGTTCTTCGCTTTTTCAATGTCATCGGTTGCAAACATAACGTTGATCACCAGCGGATCATCGGCATTGGTTGAGATAGCGCGCAATTCCAGTTGTGCTTCGGCCCGGATTACTTCGTCTTCATCAAAAATCTTTTTCCAGCGCTCATAACTTTCCACCCGGTGGGTGACACCCAACCTGTAGTTTTTGATTGTTGGTTGAGTGGCACGATACCGTACATCGAAGTATTGAAATTTGGGCTCGCCCAACACGCCGGCATTGCGCATAATTTCTTTCAATTTATCTGAAGTAAAGTTGTTTCGCGCCTCTTCGTGACTCTTGGTCAGTTCAAAGACAGTTATCAGATTTGGATCATCAGGACTGGCGTAAATACTGAGCCGGGATGCGGGCTCAGAAGCATCGGTATAAGCCTTTAACCAGGAATCAAAGTCTTTCACCGAGTGCGTAACCGCAACAGCTGTGTAGCCGGAGTAGGCCGGTAATTGAACGGAATCAAAAGCATTTGAATCGTGTTCGTTTGTTGCAGTCTTTCGGTCGCTCGAGCATGAAGAAGCTAGCAGAATGGCCCATACCAGACAAAGCGAATAAACTATTTTTTTCATAAGCCGGGTGTATAGAAGTATAAGATACTAATTTTTAAGGGGCGGTCAATAGCAACCGTTATAAGGGTTTGCCTTTGTACC
>WBZU01001523.1_pt1 | contig 15013 bp, 17 predicted proteins | sample 5204311 | NCBI WGS metagenome assembly WBZU01 (sample SAMN12344359, study PRJNA552823) | activated sludge metagenome | biome: Activated sludge suspended growth; feature: Nitrification reactor; material: Wastewater; isolation source: activated sludge from nitrification reactor of wastewater...
GTGTTTGTCATGCCGCTGGTGCTGACCATCTCGGTGCTGTCCCTTTTCCTTTCGCCCTGGGCCTTGTCGCAGAGCGCCGAGTTTCGCGACAAACTGAGTTCCCGGCACGATGCGGGACAAATCTCTCCCGGCATCTTTCAGGAATCGTCAGCCGGCGAACGCGTCGTTTTTGTGGAGGGGATCGCTGATGACACCAGCAACGTCTTCAACGTATTCGTCAACGAGCTGCGGCCGGAGCGTTTGGGCGTGACGATGGCAGCCTCCGGGTATCAGGAGGTGGCCGCAAATGGTGATCGCTTCATCATCCTGGAGAATGGCCGTCGCTACGAGTTCCCTCCGGGCAGTGCAGAATTCCGCATCATGGAGTATGCACGCTATGCGGTTCGTGTCGAGACCAAGGAGGCGCGCGGCATTGCCCCGACACCGAGGACGATGCCGACCATGGCTTTGTTGCCCATCGATTTGCCGGTCTATCGGGCTGAGCTGCTGTACCGTTTCAGCGTGCCGTTCTCGGCGGTCGTGCTGGCGTTACTGGCGATTCCCCTGTCGTTCGTCAATCCGCGTGCCGGTCGTTCGGCGAACATGCTGCTGGCCATTTTCGTTTATCTGATCTACAACAACCTGGTGACCATCAGCCAGGGCTGGGTGGCAAGCGGCAAGGTTTCGTTTGCTATCGGCATGCTGGCTGTGCATCTGTTCATGCTCTGTCTCCTCCCGCTGATGTTTTACCGGCGCATTGCCGTCAGCTCATTCGCCCGTCTGTCGCGATGAAGATTTATCGTCGCTACTTGGCGCGCGAGCTCGCCGGCGCCATCCTGCTGGTGCTGCTGGCGTTTCTGGCCTTGTTTGCCTTTTTCGACCTGCTCGGCGAGATCAAGAGCGTCGGGCAGGGTGGATACCAGTTACACCATGCGCTTGGTTTTGCCTTGCTGCGCGCGCCGGGGCGTGCCTACGAATTGATGCCGATTGCTGTCCTGATCGGTACGCTCTACGCGCTCTCGGTGCTCGCCCGTCACTCCGAACTCACCGTCTTGCGCGCCTCGGGTTTGTCCACCGCAGCCCTGCTTGGCGGTTTGTTTCAGGTGGCCGGTCTGTTTTCCCTGGCGACCTACCTGATCGGCGAGTTTGTGGCGCCGCCGGCCGAACGCGCGGCGTATCAGATGCGCTTGAAGGAAAAGGGCCGAATGGTCGGACAGGATCTGCGGTCGGGATTGTGGGTCAAGGACGAACGGAATTTCATCAATGTGCGCGTAGTCCTGCCGGATGCACGTTTACGCGGCATCCGCATTTACGAATTTGACGAGAAGGCACGCTTACGTGCCGTCATTGAAGCCGCGGAGGGGAGGCACGTCCTGCCCGATAGTTGGCGGCTGACCGAAGTGGTACAGACCGTCCTGCTCGCCGAGCGGGTTGAGGTCCGGAAGATGCCGGAGATGTTGTGGCGATCGGCCCTGAATCCGGACATTCTCGCGGTCCTGATGGTTTCGCCCGATCGGATGTCGTTGCGACACCTGTCGGCCTATACCAAACATTTGGCGGACAATCATCAGAAGACCAACCGCTACGACATCGCTTTCTGGAAAAAGGTGGTCTATCCTTTGGCAGCCTTGGTCATGGTTGCGCTCGCCTTGCCGTTCGGCGGCGCACATTACCGGGCCGACCGGGTAAGCATCAAAATTTTTGCCGGGGTGATGACCGGAATCCTGTTCTACATGCTCAACGGCTTGTTTTCCAATCTGGGTGCGATCAACAGTTGGTCACCGTTACTCAGCGCAGTCACGCCGTCAGTGCTGTTCCTGCTGACGGCGGTGGTCATCATCTGGTGGGTTGAAAAGCGCTAACGGTCATGACTTTTCCAGGCACCCCCGATCATGAAAGTCATGACCGTTTCCCTCCCTTGCAGGGCGCATTCCGGCTTGCACGCCGGAATCGCTCGATGGGCGCGGAGCAGTCTCTGCGAATTCCCCCTCTCACCCCCCGACTACTCCCACGGCCCGCGCGGCATCGCGGGCCGGCTACGGCGGCGCGGAGCAGTGCTCCGCGAAACCCCGCCTGCGCCCCCCGCAAGGGGGAGGGGAGATTCGTGAGTCGCTGACGCGACTTTCACATTAATGAGGGGTCAGTTGATGATCAGCCGCGTGCCGGCGAGACGATCGTGCAGAAATTGTCGGTCGCGGTCGAACAATGCCCAGAGGATGCCGGCACCGCCGAGAATGATGCTCGGCCAGCACAGTAGATAGCGCAGGAGCACCCGTGTCGGGCGGACGGGCAAGCCATCACGGGTTACCAGCCGGATGCGCCAGGTTTTCATGGCCAGGGTCTGCCGCCCGTTACTCCAGAACCAGAGAAAATAGATCAGCATCACGAGAAAGCAATGTGCCCAGCCAATGACCGGGGAAACCAGGCGATGTGCGAAAGCGCCCAGGAGAACATGCGGCAGAAGCACCAGCACGGCCAGTACGGCAAACAGCAGCAGGGACTCGTACGCCATACTCAGCAGACGACGCAGGATGCCCGGTCGCCCGACGGCCTGCACAGCCGGCATCAGCGGCGGACTTCCGCTTCGCTGGCGGGCGGCGGCGCAGCCGTTGCAGGCGCTGGTGCGGCAGTGACCGGCGGCTGCAGGGGGCTGGCTTCGACGACTGTCGGGGGGAGGGTGCCGACGGTCGGGGCCGCTGGTGTCGGCGCTGTGGTGCCGGCGGGCGTGGCGCTACCGGGTAGGCTCCCCGGTTTGGGGACCGACTTGCTTGCAGCTTGCTGCTTGAGCCTTTCCTTCTCTTCTTCCGGCAGGCTGGAGTACTCCTCCCATTTCTGCCGGAGTTCCTGTTTCTTTTCGACCGGAAGCTTGTTGGCGGTCATGAAGCGCGCGCGCGCGAGGCTGCGCTGCTCGGGGGTCAGTTTCGCCCAATCCTGCATCTGAACCTGGATTCGGCGTTGCTCCTCCGGCGTCATGGCGGCAAAGCGGCGCGTGATGCCTAGCCATTTCTTCTGTTGGCTGTACTCCATCGCGTCCCAGTTGTCGCTGAGTGGCGCGAGAATGACCTTTTGCTCGACCGGCAACTCGGTCCACTGTGGCTGGGGTGGGGTGACTATGGCCGTCGGGCTGGGCATATCTGCCCAGGCCGTAAGCGCTACAAAGCCAGCGAGAATTACTGCGACGCGGAGCTTTTCAGCCATGCATCAAAGCCCTTGTCGGTGAATGCAGCAATTGGCAGATCGTCCGAAAGCAGTGCGCTGTCGATGATCTCGAGTTCGGTGATGCTTTGATCTGCATACCAGTAGGTGTAGCTGGTGATACCGAAAACGACGATCAGGGCCAGCAACACCTGCTTGATGTGCAGGTTATCGACGACCTGCTGCTGTACAAAATTACCCACCCCAGCCAGTACCGATTGGGGAACCGAGACCTTTTGCTGGGCCAGTGCCCGTTCCCTCGCACTCTCGAGTCGCTTGAGAGTTCCCTCGGGCAGTTCCTTGAGTCCGCGATTCAGGTGTTGCCTGATCTTGTAGGCAAAATGTAGTTCATTCATAAGGTGATTCCTCTTGCTTTCAGTGCAGCCGCCAGCGAGTGATTGGCACGCGAGCAGTGCGTCTTGACGCTGCCCTCCGAGCAGCCCATGGCTGAGGCCGTCTCGGCCACATCCATATCTTCCCAGTAACGCAGGAGGAAGGCTTCCCGTTGACGTGCGGGCAGCGATTCTATCTCTTTTTCAATTATCGCAAGGAGTTGCGTTTGCTGGAGTTGGTCATCCGGTGTTTGCGGACTATATGATCCCGATTCACCACTAATGGTTTCGAGTGGATCGAAATCCTCGTCATCGCTGTGTGAAAACGACGAGAACAAGGAAGTCCACAGCGAGCGAACCTTGCTGCGCCGGTAGAAGTCGCGAATCGTGTTCTGCAGGATGCGTTGAAAAAGCATCGGAAGTTCGGTCGGCGGGTGATCGCCATATTTTTCGGCGAGCTTCATCATCGCATCCTGAACGATGTCGAGCGCTGATTCTTCATTACGCACCGCGAACATGGCCTGTTTGAAAGCACGACGTTCGATTGCAGTGAGGAAATCCGACAGTTCGCGTTGGCTGGCCAGAGCGAGAATCCTTGCTGTTGTTGGGTTGGAAACTGTTTCCGCAGGCGTCGGTTGTGGTGAATACCTTGACCAATTGCGGCCAAAGCTTTAACGTGGCAGACTTTTTTCGAGCAATTTGCTTGCTGGGGCGACGGCAATGACGATGATGACCGGTGCGGAGATTGTAATCAGGTGCCTGCAGGAAGAAAAGGTCGAATATGTATTCGGCTATCCGGGTGGGTCGGTACTTCACATTTATGATGCCCTGTTCAAACAGGATCAGATCAAACATGTTCTGGTCCGCCACGAACAGGCAGCAGTCCATGCGGCCGATGGCCTGGCGCGGTCGTCGCACAAGGTCGGTGTGGCGCTGGTGACCTCGGGTCCGGGCGCGACCAACGCCGTGACCGGCATTGCCACGGCCTATATGGATTCGGTGCCGCTGGTGGTGATTTCAGGACAGGTGCCGAATGCCTACATCGGTCAGGACGCCTTCCAGGAGTGCGATACCGTTGGTATCACCCGACCTTGCGTGAAACACAACTTTTTGGTCAATGACGTACACCAGTTGGCGGTGACGATCAAGAAGGCCTTTTATATTGCCAACAGTGGCCGTCCGGGTCCGGTAGTGGTGGATATTCCGAAGGACGTTACCGCAGCCAAGTGTAAGTTCGAGTATCCGGAGACGATTCAGATGCGGGCGTACAACCCGGTCATCAAGGGGCATCTGGGGCAGATCAAGAAAGCGGTTCACCTGTTACTCGAGGCCAAGCGGCCGATGATTTACTCCGGTGGGGGCGTCATTCTCTCGAATGGTGCCGATCAATTGACCAGGCTGACCCGCCGCCTGGGCTTTCCGATCACCAATACCCTGATGGGTCTCGGCGCTTATCCGGGAACCGACCGGCAATTCCTGGGCATGCCCGGCATGCATGGTACCGTCGAAGCCAATCTGGCGATGCAGCACTGCGACGTGCTGCTGGCCATCGGCGCCCGTTTCGACGATCGGGTGATCGGCAATCCGGAGAATTTCTCTTCCTTGCCGCGCAAGATCATCCACGTCGACATTGATCCCTCGTCGATCTCCAAACGCGTCAAGGTCGATGTACCGATCGTGGGCAATGTCCCGGATGTTCTGGACGAAATGCTGCGGTTGCTGGATGCCGGAAATGCCAGCCCGGATTCCGGTGTGCTGGCGGCATGGTGGCAGGAGATCGAAGCATGGCGCGCCAAGCAGTGCATGAAATACCGGATGAAGAAGAGCATCATCATGCCGCAGTACGTCATGGAGAAGCTGTATGAGGTGACCGGGGGGAAGGCGATCGTGACTTCCGATGTCGGTCAGCATCAGATGTGGGCAGCACAATACTACAAGTTTGAGGAGCCGCGGCGTTGGCTCAACTCGGGTGGTCTGGGCACCATGGGTGTCGGTCTGCCCTACGCCATGGGGGCGGCTCTGCAGCATCCGGAGATGCCAATTGCCTGCGTCACCGGCGAAGGCTCGATCCAGATGTGTATCCAGGAGTTGTCAACTGCCAAGCAATTTCGTTTACCGATCAAGATCATCAATCTCAACAACCGCTACCTGGGCATGGTTCGGCAGTGGCAGGAGATGTTCTACGGGAGTCGTTATGCGGAGTCGTACATGGATTCCTTGCCCGACTTCGTCAAGCTGGCTGAAGCTTATGGGCACGTCGGCATGCGCATCGAAAAGCCCGAGGATGTCGAGCCGGCGCTGCGCAAGGCATTTATCGACCATAAGGACGATCTCGTATTCATGGATTTCATCACCGATCAGAAAGCGAATGTCTTTCCGATGGTGGCCGCCGGCAAAGGTCTTGCCGACATGATCCTGACTGAAGACCTGTAAGGGAAAGGCAAGATGCGACACATTATTTCAATCCTGCTGGAGAATGAGGCTGGTGCGCTGTCGCGGGTGGCCGGTCTGTTCTCGGCGCGCGCCTACAATATCGAGACCTTGACCGTCGCGCCAACCGAGGACCCCTCGCTTTCACGGCTGACCATCGTCACTTCGGGTACCGACGCAGTGATCGAGCAGATCACCAAGCAACTCAACAAACTGATCGACGTCATCAAGGTTGTCGATCTCTCCGAAGCTGCCCATATCGAGCGGGAACTGATGCTCATCAAGGTGCGTGCCACGGGCAAGGACCGCGAGGAACTGAAGCGTCTGGCCGACATCTTCCGCGGTCACATCATCGACGTTACCGAATCGACCTACGTGGTCGAGCTGACAGCCAGTGGCGCGAAACTCGACTCGTTCATCCAGGCGATCGATGCTGGATTGATTCTCGAGACGGTACGTACCGGCGTGTGCGGTATCGGCCGTGGTGAACGCATTCTCAAAGTCTAATCAGATCGAACTGCAGGATAGAAGGAAATTTCATGAAAGTTTATTACGACAAGGACGCCGACCTCTCCCTGATCAAGGGCAAGAAAGTCACCATCGTTGGCTACGGATCCCAGGGCCATGCGCACGCGCAGAATCTGAGCGATTCCGGTGTCAAGGTAACGGTTGGTTTGCGCAAGGAAGGTTCTTCCTGGAGCAAGGCCGAGAATGCCGGCTTGAAGGTGGAGGAGGTGGCCCAGGCCGTCAAAGGCGCCGATGTGGTGATGATGCTACTCCCGGATGAAACCATTCCGCAGGTGTATCATGCGGAGGTGGCGCCGAACATGAAGAAGGGTGCTGCCTTGGCCTTTGCCCATGGCTTCAATGTGCATTACAACCAGGTGGTGCCACGTGATGATGTGGATGTCATCATGGTTGCGCCAAAAGGGCCGGGGCATACGGTACGCTCGGAGTATCTCAAGGGTGGCGGCGTGCCGTCGCTGATCGCTGTATACCAGGACCGTAGCGGGAAGGCCAAAGATATTGCGCTTTCCTATGCAGCAGCGAATGGCGGAACTAAGGGCGGGGTGATCGAGACCAACTTCCGTGAAGAGACTGAAACCGACCTCTTCGGAGAGCAGACCGTGCTCTGCGGAGGTGTCGTCGAACTGGCCAAGATGGGCTTCGAGACACTGGTCGAGGCGGGTTACGCACCCGAAATGGCGTACTTCGAGTGCCTGCATGAGCTCAAGCTGATCGTTGACCTGATGTATGAAGGCGGCATCGCCAACATGAACTACTCGATTTCGAACAATGCCGAATATGGCGAGTACGTGACCGGGCCGGAAGTGATCAACGAAAGCTCGCGTGCTGCCATGCGTGCGGCGCTCAAACGGATTCAGAGCGGCGATTACGCGAAAATGTTCATCCTCGAAGGGCGGACCAACTATCCGGCGATGACCGCACGTCGTCGTCTGATGGCACAGCATGAGATCGAGACCGTTGGTGCCAAGCTGCGCGACATGATGCCCTGGATCAAGAAGAACCGGCTGGTGGATCAGAGCAAGAACTGATCCATTGAATGGCTTGCCGAGCGGAAGGCAGTCGCACTGTCTTCCGCCTTCTTGGTTCCTGCCCGTTTTCACTTCATAGCGCAATGCCCGAAATCAAGCCTCGCAAGACCTTGTTCAACCCCGAGTTGCGGCGTCGAGGCATCTATGTTCTGCCGAACCTGTTTACCACGGCGGCGCTGTTCGGTGGTTTCTTCGCCATCGTGCAGGCGATGAAGGGCAGCTTCGAACTGGCTGCGGTGGGTATTTTCGTAGCGATGGTACTTGATGGCCTCGATGGGCGGGTAGCGCGTATGACGCGTACGCAAAGCGCGTTCGGGGCGGAGTACGATTCGCTGTCCGACATGGTCTCGTTCGGTGTCGCTCCAGCGCTGGTGACCTACGCGTGGGCGCTCAAGGATATGGGGCGACTCGGCTGGATTGCCGCCTTCATCTACTGCGTCGGCGCAGCGCTCAGACTGGCGCGCTTCAATACAACGCTGGAAGTGATCGATCGGCGTTATTTCCAGGGTTTGCCAAGTCCGGCCGCAGCGGCGCTGGTGACCGGCTTCTTCTGGGTGATGATCGACAAGCAGATTGCCGCTGCGGATGTGCGCTGGCTGGCTTGTGGGCTGGTGATCTTTGCCGGCATCTCGATGGTGTCCAACGTCCGCTTTTACAGTTTCAAGGACGTCAACCTGCGGCGCAGCGTACCGTTCATCTTTGTTGTTGCCATTGCGCTTGGCTTCGCCGTGCTCTCCTACGATACGCCGGTTGCCTTATTTGGGCTTTTCGTTGCGTATGGTCTTTCGGGGTATGTCCTGGCGCTGATGCAGCTGCTCCGGCGCAAGCCGTCGCCGCCGCCAGTGGCCTAGCTCGGCATCGCTCGTCTTGCGACACGAAGTATCTCGCCGTTTCGGTCGGTGACCCCGCCAGGGTAGCCGCTGTGCAGGGTAGTCCATCTTTATCTCCGGAGTCAGCACATGAAAGAGCACTTGGTAATTTTTGATACCACACTGCGCGACGGCGAACAGAGCCCGGGCGCTTCGATGACCAGGGAAGAGAAGCTGCGCGTCGCGCGCCAGCTTGAGCGCATGCAGGTTGACGTGATCGAGGCGGGTTTTGCGGCCGCTTCACCCGGAGACTTCGAGGCCATCCAGTCGATTGCCAAAGTCATCAAGGGGTCGACGATTTGCTCCCTTGCTCGTTCCAACGAGAATGACATTCGTCGTGCCGGCGAGGCGATTGCACCGGCAGCGCGGGGGCGTATTCATACGTTCATCGCCACCAGCCCGATCCACATGGAGAAAAAATTGCGTATGACGCCAGACCAGGTGGTCGAGGCGGCCGTGCGAGCCGTGCGCTGGGCACGCGAATATACGAACGATGTCGAGTTCTCGGCCGAGGACGCGGTGCGTTCGGAGGTCGATTTTCTCTGTCGAGTTTTCGCGGCGGCCATCGATGCGGGAGCCACTACCATCAATGTTCCTGACACTGTTGGCTACAGCGTTCCCTCCGTGTGGGGCGACCTGATGCGCACCCTGATCGGGCGCGTAGCAGGGGCAGACCGGGTGGTGTGGTCCACCCATTGCCATAACGATCTGGGCATGGCGGTTGCCAATTCGCTGTCGGCGGTGTTGGCCGGTGCCCGTCAGGTCGAGTGTACGATCAATGGCCTGGGAGAGCGAGCAGGCAACGCCTCGCTCGAAGAAGTGGTGATGGCGGTACGTACTCGCAGTGACCTGTTTCCGGTACAAACGCGTATCGATACGACGCAAATCGTTCCCGCGTCAAAGTTGGTCTCCCAGATTACCGGCTATCCGGTGCAGCCCAACAAGGCCGTCGTTGGCGCCAATGCGTTTGCACACGAATCCGGAATTCACCAGGATGGCGTTCTCAAACATCGCGAGACCTATGAGATCATGCGTGCCGAGGACGTAGGCTGGGCTCAGAACAAGCTGGTGCTCGGCAAACACTCGGGACGCAATGCCTTCAAGTCACGCCTGTTGGCGCTGAATATCGTTCTTGACGGGGAGGAGGCGCTGAATGTCGCGTTTGCCAGGTTCAAGGAACTGGCCGACAAAAAGCACGAAATCTTTGATGAAGACCTGCAGGCACTGGTTTCGGATGAAGACCAGGCACCAGATGGCGAGTACTACAAACTGGTCTATTCACGGGTTTGTTCGGAAACCGGCGAAACGCCCGCAGCGGATGTCACACTGACGGTCGGTGGTGTCGAGAAGAAGGCATCGGGGAGGGGCAGCGGTCCGGTCGACGCCGCATTCAAGGCGATCGAATCGATCGCTAGCAGCGGCGCAGAATTGCTGCTTTATTCGGTCAATGCGATTACCACGGGTACCGATGCACAGGGCGAAGTCACCGTTCGTTTGGCAAAGGCAGGCCGCATCGTCAATGGCAATGGTGCCGACACCGACATCGTCATTGCTTCGGCGAAGGCCTATCTCAATGCCTTGAACAAACTGCAGTTTCCCGACCGGTTGGACCCGCAGGGCGACGTCTGACAACCAGTGTAGGGCAGGCGTGGGCGTGACTCAGTGTGCCGAGGAGCGGGTCAGCCTGGCGAAGGCGACGCTGGCGCCAAAAAAGATCAGCGCCAGGATGGTTTCGGCGATCGCCAGCCACTGCCCAATACCCTGTTCGGTGGTGGCGCGCACGATGCCTTCAGTGAAATAGAGCAGGATCAGCATCGATGCCCACTGATACGTGTAGCGGCGACCGTGCAGTATCCCGAACAGCGGCGCCAGCAACGGCAAGCACTTCAGGGCTAGCCAGGAACCGCCGGGCTGGACCGGCGCGAGGCGCAACTCCCATGCGAGACACAAAAAAATCAGCGCAATCAGGCTGCCGGACGCCATCAGGTAGAAACCGCGGCGCATCAGGTGTTGAGCTTCAGGGCAATGGTCGCGAGTCTTTGCCCCTGCGCGAAAGCGAGACGCCGTTCTTCATCACTGAGCGTTGGGTTGCCTTCGCCACCGGCGACATGGCTGGCGCCATAGGGAGTCCCACCACTGCGGGTGGCGGAAAGTGCCGTCTCCGTATAAGGCAGGCCAACCAGCAGCATGCCGTGATGCAGGAGCGGCAACATCATCGACAGCAGCGTACTCTCCTGTCCGCCATGCTGACTGGCGGTAGAGGTGAACACGCAGGCTGGTTTTCCGACCAGTGTTCCAGCAGACCATTCGGCTGCAGTACCGTCCCAGAAGTACTTCATTGGCGCAGCCATGTTGCCAAAGCGGGTGGGGCTGCCGAGTGCCAGTCCAATGCATTCCGCAAGGTCGGCAGCCTCGACATAGGGCGCGCCGTCAGCAGGCACTGCCGGCGCGCTGGCGCTGCACTCCGACGAAACCTTGGGAACGGTGCGTAGACGCGCCGTTGCACGCCGGGTTGACTCGATGCCGCGGGCAATCTGCTGAGCAATGGCACGCACTGAACCGCGATGACTGTAGTAAAGAACGAGAATCTCGGACATCACTCCATTTTATAACCATCTCATGTTTCCTTCGGATTTTCCTTGGCGTCGTTTCACGGCGCGCGTCTGGCGTCGCTTTGTCGAGGAGAATTTCGATCAGATCAGCGCCAGCCTCGCCTTTACCACATTGCTTTCATTGGTGCCGCTGGTCGCTGTTGTCCTGAGCATTGTTGCGCTGGTTCCCTTTTTTCCGAGCATGGTCGAGCAATTGGAGCTTTCGCTAGCCCGTAGCCTGCTGCCGGAGCGTGGTGCCGGGATGATCATCGCCTACATTCTCGAGTTTTCCCAGAGGGCGGCCGAGGTCACTGCGATTGGTTCGCTGGTTTTGGTGGCGACAGTCCTGATGCTGTTGCTGACCATCGAGCGTGCCTTCAATCACGTCTGGTCGGTGCGGGAGACGCGCCCCTGGTGGCGGCGCCTGCGTTTGTTTGCCGCCTTGGTTGCCTTGTGGCCGGTGGTGATTGGTAGCGTGCTGCTGGCCACCTCTTATGCCGTCACCACTTCGCTGGGCATGCTGGACGAGCTGCCATGGGTCAGGCCAATTCTGCTCAAGGCACTCGGGTTGGTGATTGCGAGCTTGTTTCTTGGCGGGCTTTACCATGTACTTCCCAATACCCGGGTGGCGACGCGCGACGCGGCATGGGCCGGTCTGCTTGCTGCGCTGGGCTTCCTGCTGCTGCAAAAGGGATTCGAGCTGTACCTGTCAAATTTTCCAACCTACACTGCCGTCTACGGTACCTTCGCGACGCTACCGATATTTCTCTTGTGGCTCTATTTATCGTGGGCGGTGGTGCTACTGGGTGCGCTGGTTGCGGCGACCCTGCCCCAGTTCAGGGAGACTGGAAATCGTCATGTACCCCCCTAACGGTCACAAATTTTCCAGGCACTCCCGATCATGAAAGTCATGACCGTTTCCTTTGCTCCCGCCAAGTGGGGAGGGGAGATTCGTGAGTCGCTGACGCGACTTCCATATTAAAACGGGTTCTGTACAGGTTCGATCGACATGATTTCAACACTGCCGGTTTGTTCTTCAATGCCGGTCCTGCTGACTTCACGCACACTGACGTTGTCGCCCTCGATCAGCAGAAGCAGTTTTTCGCGTTCTTTCGGCAAGGCTCCGGTGGCGACCACCAGTGACTGACCGGAACGAAGCTTCGGGATTTCCGGCAGAATCAGTACTCGCAGATACTCGGTGCCCGTGTCTCCCGTGTCATGGGAGGGCTGGGCGAGAATGGCCGGGACCGCCTTGGGCGCAAGAATTTGCAAACCGAGTTCAAGATGCTCGGGGTTTTCCGATAAAGCCCAGCGGACCAGGCAAATCTGCCAGTTCTGGTCAGCGTCTGTGCGAACCGCGACCACATTTCCCACAGACAGGACCCCGGTGTTGCCGGTGACATGCATGACGGCATAGCCATCGGGACTTTCATTGGTCACCATCCAGTGCGATACGTTGACACTTGCCGGCTCTCCCTTCCTGCCGAGATGCCACAGTCCGTTGATGCCTGCACCGAGGAGTGCGCGGTGGTTCTGTCTGCGGCGAATAAAGCGGCGTTTTCCCAAGTCGCCCCAGCGAGTCGCGAGACGGCCAAGAACGCCGCGTCCGGCCGACGTGCCTGCGAAGTCCGGCAGGTTCAGTTCTGGTGCGGAGGTGCCTGCATCGAGTTGGGCGATCTGGGCCCTGAGCAGCAAGCACAGGTGCACGCACGAGAAAGAATCGAGCAGGGCTGTTGTTGGTCGAGAATGCTTGCGTAAGACAGAGAAGGCGGCTACGTCGCGCGCGGGATCGATCCAGAAAGTTGCCGGAGCGACGGGCGAAGCCACGGAGGTCGGTTCAATCTGGTCGGCAAAGCGTTCAAAGTAGTCGGCAAGGAACAGGACTTCCTGTGGCGTCAGTGACGCGGGCTGGGCACAGCCGAGCAGAACTGCCGAATAGTAAACGTTCTGCAGCCTGCGCGAGGAGCCCCTCTGGACCGCTGTATTATCCACCTGCAGATGTCGTGCCCTTGCATAGGTCTGATGCAGCTGTTGCCAGGCGCCGGCGGGAGCTGGACAGGCGATCAAGTGACTGATCAATAGCTGTTGCGCAAGGGCCTGTAGGCTTCGCCAAAGTGCCAGCTCGGGTGGCCGGGCAGGGGAGGGTTCCTCCAGAAGTGCCAGCATATCGTCAGCGAGCATTTGCAGCAGGTCCAAAATGCCATTGACGATGCGGTGCGTCTTACGTGGTACAGGGAGCACCAGGTCGCTGGTCAGCGACGGGAGCAGGCAGGTGATGACTCTCATGCCGCGCTTGTACAGGCGGTCGAGCGCATGAGCCCGTTGCACTGATGTGACCTTGACCTGGCGCAAAGCCTGCAGATGGAATCGCAACATCGGCAGTTCGTCGACAGGCTGCGGTGCCGCCGGCGACGTGAGCCACTGGAGAATGTTTCGTATGTCCATCTGATGCACAGCGTTGCGAACTGTGCCAGCAGTGTGAAAAGCGGTTTCGGTCATCAGCAACCTGCCAAAGGAGTTGGAGTTTGCATCATGATGCTGTCGGACTTGTCGTTGCCTGGCCTGTGGCGGCGCAGGGCAGCTACCACGGAGCCTAAAAGCATTTCTTAAAATCAGAGCGTTGTGTCACCACTGTGGTTACGCGGATTATACCTGTGAGTGCAAACGGGTGGGCAAGCGAAGTTTCTGTTGCGGTGGTTTCCGGCAACTGGCGGACCTCTGTCCTGGTGATCGCCGCGATGCCGCGAACCTGCGCATCTTTTCTTGCTTTCCTGCTATAATTCCATCTTTTTCCTGGATTTGGAAGAGATTGACATGGTTGTTATTCGCCTAGCCCGTGGTGGTGCCAAGAAGCGCCCCTTTTACAATATGGTGGTCGCTGATTCGCGCGCTCGCCGCGATGGCCGCTTCATCGAGCGCATCGGTTTCTATAACCCGCAGGCTGCAGGCAATGAACAGGGGCTGCACATTGCGACTGATCGCCTCAGCTACTGGCAGCAGCAGGGTGCCCAGGCTTCGCCGACGGTTGCTCGCCTGCTCAAGCAATCCATCAAGGTGGCTGCAGCCTGAGCCTTGGCTGTTCCTGCGTGTCTGACACGAGTGGAGTGCCTGCTCAGGAATCCCCGCCGGCCGACATCATTGTCCTTGGCAAGATTGTCGCTGCCTGTGGGCTGCAGGGTAGGATGCGTGTATATCCGTTTGCCGACGATCCGCTGAGCTGGTCGCGACTGACTCACTGGTGGGTTGGTCAGGAGGGCGAGGCCCCTAATCTGTGGCGTCAGACGAAACTGCTCAGTTGTCAGTTTCGCAACGGTCTGCTGCTTGCCCAACTCGCGTGCGTAGCCGATCGTACTGCCGCTGAGGCGATGAGCGGTGCTCTGGTTGGCGTGCCGCGTGCAGCCTTGCCGCCGACGGCCACTGACGAATACTATTGGGCCGACCTCATTGGTCTGGAAGTACGCAATACTCGCGGTCAATCACTGGGTCGAATTCTCGGTTTGATCGAAACGCCGGCCAATACCGTTCTGCGGGTTGGCGATGGCGAGCGTGGCGAAAGACTGTTGCCTTTCGTGGCTGCCATCGTGCTGGATGTGGACCTCGCCGGGCGATCGGTTCGCGTTGACTGGGAAACGGATTGGTGATTGCATCAGAAGCGAGGTCGTTGATTGTTGATGTCGTGACCTTGTTTCCCGAAATGTTTGCCGCGCTCACGCAGTCGGGAGTGACGCGCAGGGCGCTGGAGACCGGGCGCTGGAGCCTGAACTTGTGGAATCCGCGTGATTTCACTTGTGACCGGCATCGTAGCGTTGATGATCGTCCGTATGGCGGTGGACCGGGGATGGTGATGATGCCGGCGCCCATGGAAGCAGCCATCGAAGCGGCACGAGCGCGGCAACAGGCGCTGGGTGTGCCCGCCAGTCGCGTCATCTGCCTGTCGCCGCAGGGCACGCTCTTGACACATGCGCGGGTGCTGCGTCTGGCCCAGGCCGGTGAAGCACTGCTGCTGGTTTGTGGACGCTATGAAGGAATTGACGAACGGGTCATCGCGCGCTGTGTGAATG
>WBZU01001909.1_pt1 | contig 15004 bp, 11 predicted proteins | sample 5204311 | NCBI WGS metagenome assembly WBZU01 (sample SAMN12344359, study PRJNA552823) | activated sludge metagenome | biome: Activated sludge suspended growth; feature: Nitrification reactor; material: Wastewater; isolation source: activated sludge from nitrification reactor of wastewater...
GGCCAAAAGCGCATGAGCCATCGCCGCGCTGGGATTACGGGCCACGGCCATTTCCAATATCGGCAAGGCTTGTTCGTGCTTTCCGCGAGCTTGATAATAGCGCCCCAAAAGAAAGTATCCTTCGGCAGCATGAGGCGCCAGCTCGACACAACGCTGCGCACTCGCCAAGAGCGTATCGGCGGCAGCATCGTTGCTTTCCCATTGATTGAGAAGTTTGTCGTACTGACACAATCCCAAACCGAAATGCGCCAAAGGCAAATCCGGATCATGCTCGAGCGCCGCGACAAACCTCGAACGCGCCAGCGCATTGGACTCGGGAGCGCGCGCCGCGTGCAACAACATTCCTTCGTGCGCCAAGGCCCACGCATCGAGCCCTTCCGGATGTCGATGAGCTCCGACGCGAGACGACAGCCCCTTGACGAGCACGTCATACGCGGTGGCGACAATCGTTTCGCAAACTTGATCCTGCACGTCGAATAATTCCCCGCTTGGAAACTCGAATCGTTCCGCCCATAAACATCGACCATCCTCGGCGTCATCCATGCGTACGGCGAGGCGCCAGGAGCCTTTGCCGGCACGTAATGAGCCGCCGACGAGAAAACGAGCGCCGAGGGCGCATCCCAGCTCGCGCGGCGACGAAGTCCTCGATTGGGACGTTCGAGTATGTGCCGCGGTGACGACGGGAAACCAGCACCAACGCGCAAATAGCGTGGACAAATCCTGCGTCATCGCGGCGGCAAGCAATGCGCCATTTTTGACGCGATCGAGCGCATCGAATGCCAGCACGGCAATGGCGGGTCTTTCGAGGACCTTCGTGAGCTGTACCGTCGTTGATTTCCATTCAAAGTACGCAGCGGCAGCTTCGGTGCGATTGGCGACTTGCAGTTCGGAGAGTAATCCCGCCACATGAATTCGCACGGTTCCCGGTGAAACGCAAAGAATGGACGCGATATCGTCGTTGGTAAGTCCCTTGGAGATGAGCTCGAGCACTTCGCGGCGCCGAGGTGAGAGTTTTTCGATGAAGTGATGTGGGGTAAGCGCATTCGAATCGTGACGAAAGGAAGCCATACACCTCGAGCATATACGAATTCGTCACGCTCGAAGCTCCTGCATGGACATAGTCTGACCATGCTCGGCGGCGGCGTTTGCATCCGCGGTCATGCCTGCATACAACGACGTGTGCATTCGCGAACAAACATCGCCTGCAAAAAATCGCCGAATGAAAGATCGTCGACGCGACTGTTATTCTTCGCCCGTCCGGCTCGCCAATTTTTTCACGAGCTCGCGTACGGTCTGCATTCCGAGCAGGCGCGTAAACAGGACAAACCCGACGACGGCAGCCAGGCCCGTGAGCCACAACGGAACGTGAAAAATGAGTTTGGCCCACAAGGTCAATGCGTGTTCACCCCACAACTCGCGCAGCGGAAAATCGAAATTGGGTATCGTGTCGCGCTGAAAAATACCGATCACCAAACCCATCGGCGTCAGAACCAACGTCAAGAAGGCCAATACTTGGTTCAGCAAGTCCGCGCGTTTGTCGGATAAGTATTCGTCGATTTCCGTGATTTCACCCTGCACTTCGTCGAACAGGCCGCCGATGTCGAGCGCGCTGCGCAGGCCGCAATAAAACTTGTCGTGCCGCTCTTCGCTGCTCACATGACCAAAACTGAATTTCGCCGTGTATTGCAAGAGCGCCAATCGCAAATGTCCGAAGATACGCCCATCCGGCTTGTTGGACATGCTCGCGCAAGCGCTGGACAATTCGAGCAAAAATAACCGCTCGTGCTCGATCAAGATCCATTTGTAAACATATCGATCGAGCACCATGCCGTCGAATTGCGCCAAGACGCCTTTGGCATCGAGCGGCCAAATGGCCCACGTCACGCCGACGGGTGAAAACATGCACAATTCCTTGGCCGACGGCTCCCACATCGCCGGATGCCCTTGAATCTCGCAATCGAACGCCGACGGTTCAATCGGCTGATCGCTCGCGTGCGCAAGACGCAATCGATAACGATCCGCTGCGTCGGGCAAGCCTTCCACATAAACGACGTTGACCGCCATGGGATTGGGCCAGCTGCCAATGGGCGCATCGAGCAACACTTCGGGAATGAACAAGCGGAGCCAATGACGGATCGTCGTGTCTTCGATCTTGGCCTGCTCTCCCATCGCCACGAGAGGATGCGGCTTGGTGTCACCTTCTTTGTTGATGCGTTTTTTCGGCATGCTTTCGGGCAGCAAATGCACGAATCCGCGGCGCACGACCCCGGCATAAAAGTCCATGAACGAAGCCAGGGTTTTGCCGTCGGGTTTGACCCCGAACACGACGAAGACGTACCCCGTCTCGATGACGTAAAGCCTCGGCGGCGTCGTGATTTTACAAGGCAATCCCTCGGGCTTTTTGCTGTCGCGATTCTTGCGCGGCCCCTCATCCTTCGACGGCGGAACGCTGGATCCGGGCGGAGGCATCGACGGGGGCTGCGTTTGCGGCGCAGCGGCTTCACCTTCACCTTCGGGTTTGGCCGGGCCGGGTTTGTCCTCCGCGTCGGCCTTCGACTTCTTCGGCGCGCGTTCGAAGAGCCAAACCGATCGCGGATCGAAGAGGTTCGCCAGCTGCCCCGTGGGTTCGTACGCGCGCAACAAACGCCCGTCGCGCACGTGGATGTTCAAGTGCGGAAGCAGCGCGGGATCGTCGATCTTGCGCGGCTTGAAGTCGCCCTTGGAAAGAAGAACCTTTTCGTACCGCTCGAGGTCGAACTTGCCCGTCAAACCGTCGGGATGACGGAACGAAATGACGAAGAACAAAGTCGACTTGGGACCAATCGGCGGTTCTTTCGGAGCGTTTTTCGCAGCAGGCTCAGCGGGTCGCGTACGTCCTCCGCAAGTAGTCGACGATGTCCGCCGACTCGAACATGTCCACGTCCGTGTTGGGATCGTGCAGGAAAGGCACCATCATTCGCCCGCTTCGCGCCACGAACGCCTGACGTTTGGGACTTCCTTTCGCCACGTTGTGCAAGCGATACGGAATTTCGAGCACGGATAGTTCTTCGCGCACGATGCGACAAAACGGCGAAGCCTCGAAGCTCCACAATTCCAGCGGTTTTGCGGGAGATTTCGACGGACGTGCGTAATGACCGAGCCCCGCACGCCACACGCTCGCGCCGAACGCCGACACATTCGTGACGGACCCGAGGCGCAACAAAAGCGGCACGTCGCCATCGCCGTACATGCGAAAGAGATACTTCACGATCTCGTCGGATTCGTAGAGCGAAATGCCCGAGTTTGGATCGACGAACCACGGAAATTGCAGCTTGCCGCCGCGCTCCTGGACGACCGGCCGAAAGCGTTTTCCTTCGCGCGGACAAGGGTAAATCATCGCGTCGAGGTCGAGGATGCTCAAGGCTTCGCGGACCTTGCGACAGTACGGAGACGCTTCGAATTCGTAGAGTTCGAGCAGTTTGTCCGGACGCGCTCCGAGGTGCCCGACCATCACGCCCGCACCGATTCGGGCGGAGCTGGCGAGCAGAGACGTGGCGACATCGACCTTACGGTTCATGGTGTTCTCGTTACGTGAAGACGGCGTCGAAGCCAAGATTCAATGTCCGTGATCCCCTACCGGGCCACGATCGTGTTGGAAGAAGAGCCGCGTGTCGCCGTACGCCGAAGCCACCCACGGACTGTCGAGGCGCACTTCACCAACCAGCTCGACGGGTTTGTCGATCGCCGCCGAGGCAAACAGCTTGAACAACACCGTGCCCGCCGGAATCGCCGCCAACGCGCGACGATAATCCGGTACATCTGGACAAACTTTCTTCGCCTCGTCTGTTGGGACAAACTCCAGCCGATCGGGAACGACCGGTTTCTCCGGCTTCGATCCGTCAGCTCGAATCGAAGCGAAGTCATGAAGCGGCAGGTAGATGCCGTAAAGACGGGTCGCGCCCATCGCTTTGGCCGTCTTCTGAAAGGTGCGCTGCACGAGCTTGGCATCGAGCTCCCGCGCCGGTTGCGCGGCGTTCGAGTATGAACTGGACAAACTACGCAGATCGCCTTTCTCGCGGTATTGCGAGGGCAGAACGAGAACGTTTGTGGACGTACGACCATCGACGAAGAACTTGAAGGCCATGGACGGGAGGAACGTGCCGTCACCTTTGGCGTCCGAAAAACGAACGATCGCGTCACCACCTCGTTCGAGCATGCCCGTGTACGGATGCTTTTCGGTGATGCGCAACGAGACCCTCGCGCAGGTTCCGAAGGTATGCACGAGCTTGGGTCTGTCCGGGGGGAGTTCGTCGCCTGGAACGAACGAGCCCTTGTTGAATTCGACGCTGAACAGCTTGAGCTTCGCAATCACCGAATGACCACGCGTGGGAAGCTCGGCGTCGGCATACGCGTCGGAGTTGATGTTTGCCCAGAGCAAGTCGTTCTTTTCTCGGGCGGATCGTTTTTCGTAGTCGGTGGGCAGAGACATGCGTGTCGAGCCTATCGCAACCCGAGGTCGGTTCGCACTTCACGTTCGCTGCATGTTTTTTGCGCCGTCGTGTAAGGTGCGCCGAAGATTCGCGTTCCACGGGAGGCCAACGACTCAGCGTGAGCCGAATCCTCATGGTCGAACGTCCAATGAAGAGACTTCTATGAAACGTCCTTCGATCCCTGCCCATCACGTCGGCTCCATCGTCTTCGTCCTCGCCTCGGGCGTGTTTTTCGGAGCCGCATGCGGCGGTGCGCCGGCGCTCTCGGGCGCTACCGATTCCAAGACGCCGGCCATGGCCGAAGCCCCCGCGCCCGCCAACCTGGACGAAGCTCGAGCGCAACTTGCTCAGGCCGAACACAACGTTTTTGGAGCGTTCGGTCAGTACAAACCCGAGGCGCAAGGCGGCTTTGCTACACCGCCCGGAACCAGCGTCCAGCAACCGACGACGCCTCCACCCAGGGCCACGGAAGCATCAGCACCACCTCCACCACCGAATCCCGATTCCGCCATGACGCACAAGGAAAGCGAAGCGCGAGCCTTCGGAGGCGGCGACGTGCCGGGACAAGCCGCAACGGGCGCGTCGTCGAGTCCTTGTGAAACCGCGTGTCGAGCGCTCGCATCGATGAACCGAGCCGCGATGCACATCTGCGCGCTCGCCGGTGATGACAGCGACTCGTGCACGAACGCGCGTGAACGCGTCCGCAACGCGACCGAACGTGTTCGCCAGAGCTGCTCCGAATGTGCCGGCAACTGACCGCTTCAGTGCCGCAGTAACTTCAAAACCACCGCAACCGCGACGATCACGAACAACAACGCAGCCACGATGAGCGGCGTGTTGGAACGTTTCGCCGGCGCCCGCGATTCACGCTCCATCGCCCCTGGTTTGTCCGACAATACACGTGACGCTGCGGGAGGATCCGTTCGCGGTCGATTCGTTTCGGCTCGATTCGCTGCCGCTACGAGATCCGCGGGAGGCTTGCCCAGACGCAACGACCCGGGAGCGAGATCAGCTCCATCGGGCGGAGGCGGCGACGGTAGACCTTGGTTTGTCTTTTTGGAAAGCGGTGGATGCAAATCCGCCGGCGGCGGCTGCGACAACCGGAACGTTCCCGGCGCGACGGGTTCGGGTGGAGGCTGCGAAAAACGGCGCGATCCCGGGGCATTTGGATCCGGAGGTGGTTGAGACAAACGCGGTTTGTCCCCGTCCGCACTCTGCCGCACATAGTCCGACCAGAGCATCATGCCGTCACCCAGATCGATGGGCAGACCGATGTGAATGCTCGAGCTCTCGTTGTCGGCAATCACCGGCAGCGGATGCGAAGCGGCGGGCGGATGATCCGAAGGTCGCAACGCGCTCGTCGATGGATGCGTCACCGCGGAGACTTTGGCGACCTGCGCCGCAACTTCCTTCGCCACCATTTCCGACGTGAGCTCGTCGGTCATCGCGATGACGGGCAAAGGCGCCGGCGGAGGCATCGATCCGCGAACCGCTTGCATCGGCGGCGGCGTGAGCGAGCGTCGAGTCGCCGGAGGCACGTCTTCCGTGAGCGGAGCCAAGGCTTCGAGCACTTCATCCGCCGTGGAAAAACGCTTGCTGAGTTCGCGTTGCAGACACCGATCAACGAATGCAACGATGCGGGGATCCGTGCCTGGAGCGAGCTCGTTCAAGCTGCGGATCTTGCCGGAGAGAACCTCGGCCGCAGCGCCGTACGGGGTTAGACCTTGAAAAACCCGCCGACCGCTGATCATCTCGGCCAACACCGCGCCGAGCGACCAAAGATCGGTCCGATGATCGACCGTTTTCAGGCCTTTGACCTGCTCGGGACTCATGTACGCGGGCGATCCCATCGTGCGTCCCGTGGCGGTGAAGTCCGAGTTTGTCTGGAGCGTCTTGCTCACGCCGAAGTCGACGATCTTGAGCACGACGGCGTCGGTGTCCGGTTCGAAGTGGAGGAAGAGGTTCGACGGTTTCAGATCGCGATGCATCACGCGCGCGGCGTGCGCGGCCCGTAGTCCTCGCGCGGTATCGGCGATGATGCGTAGCGCGACATCCGGGGCGATTTTGCCTTCGCGTTCGAGTTTGTCCCCGACGGTTTCTCCGTTGAGCAGCTCCATCACGAGGAACGGATCGCCGGATTCCGTTTCGCCGACGTCGTAGATCTGCACGACATTGCGATGGACGATGCGCCCGCACGCCCGAGCTTCACGCAGCAAACGGCCGCGGGCTTCGTCGGTGGCTTCGATGCCGCGAATGAGCTTGAGCGCGACCTCGCGTTCCGTCAGTTCGTTGATCGCAGCCCACACGACACCCATTCCACCCTCACCCAAGGGGCGGACAAGGCGATATTTGCCCCCGATCTTCATGCCGGGTTTGATTTGGTTGCTCGCTGCGATGGCGGCACGTTACGCGGGTTGACGGCGGGCGACTAGAGTTCAGCTCGGAATTTTGAGGGGGCAGGGCTTTGAGGCGATGAGCGCCGAACGCAGCCGCGGGCCGGAACGAACGCGTCCGGGGCTGTTTACACCGACGGACTCCCAGGACCGGCGCGCTCCATGGCATAGTCCGCGCAGGACCCCGCACGACAGGAGCACGGATTGATCGCGATGCCAGCACGATTCGTTCGGTTTGTCGGGGCGGTACGCGCTTTGCCGGCTCCGCCGCTCGACGGATTGCTCGACGTGGCCGACAGGTTGCGTCGATTTGGTTTGACGACCTTCTTGCGGCCCTTGGCGCGATCCTGGTTCCTCGACCGGGACAAACGGACGGCGTTTTGGGGTTGCGTGCTCATCACGTTCGCGTTTTTGACGACGTCGACGTTTCCCGTCGTGATGCTCGTCGTGGGCCCGATCTTGTACGGGATTCCGCATGTTTTGGCGGATCTGCGGTACTTGGTGACTCGACCGGGGTTGCATCGACGACCGCTGGTTCTGGGGGCCATCGCGGTGGGAATCCTGGGCGCGGGCCTGGGGTATGGCGTGCGTGGAGGTTTGGTCGGAGCAGCCTTGGCGTTGTGCGTGGCGCGAACGTCCTGGACGCGACGTGTCGCCGGTCTTGCGAGCGTGGGCGGACTGTTTGCCCTGGCGCAACACCGACCGTTCGCTGCGGACTTGGCATTTGCGCACCTGCACAACTTCGTGGGCGTGATGATTTGGTGGGCTTGGCGGCCGCGACAAACTCGCTATCACGCGTTGCCTCTGGCGCTGTTTGCGCTGGGAACGACGGCGGTTCTCGCCGGCTGGGCCACGCCGATCGCCGCCTTCACGAAGGGGCTCGAAGCACCATGGACGGGCCTGCAGATGTTCGACTTGTGCCAAACGCTGACACCGAATGCGTTCGCGCCTTACGCAGTGAACCTCGTGCTCCTCTACGCGTTTGCCCAAGCCACGCATTACGTCGTGTGGTTGCGTTTGGTTCCCGAGGACGATCGACCGAGCAAGAGCCCGCGTTCGTACGGACAAAGCTTTCGCGCCCTGACGACGGATCTCGGGGCGTTGTTGCTTTGGGTGTCGGTCCTCGGCGCGTTGGCGCTTTTCGGTTGGGCGGTGTTTGCCCCCGGTGCAGCCCGCGATGGGTACCTGCGTTTGGCGTTCTTTCACGGGCATCTCGAGCTCGCCGCTGGGGCGTTGTTATGGGCGGAAGGAAATTTGGGGTTCGGACGAACCATTCGGAATTGAAACGTTCCCTCCGACGTATTTCGATTGGAAATACCGCCAATCGTTGCACTGCCAAACATCTCACCCTTCCCACTGTGGCCGTACGCGGCTAAAACTTTCCACGAGCGTGCCGTCGCCCTTGCCTTCTCAGTCGGACATCGAGCTTCCCAAACAAATTGGGCGCTACGAGGTATTGCGCCTCATCGGGGAAGGAGCGATGGGACGGGTGTTCTGCGCTCACGATCCGGTGCTGGGGCGTGATGTGGCCGTGAAGCTCTTGCGTGACGATTTGGCCGTCCCGCGCGACGTACGCGAAGGCCTGCTCGCACGGATGCGCAACGAAGCTCGAGCGGCAGCGCGTGTGGCCCATCCAAACCTCGTGACGCTGCACGACATGGGCGAAGACCCGCAGCACAACCTGTATTTGGTGTTCGAATACGTCGAAGGTCCGACGCTGAAACAAAGGTTGCTCGAAGGTCCGCTGCCTCCTGCGGACGCAGCGCGTCTCGCCCGCGAGCTCGGCAGTGCCCTCACGTGCGCCCACAACGAAGGCATCCTGCATCGCGACGTCAAACCCGAGAACGTCATTTTGTCGCGTACAGGCGGGAAAATTGCTGATTTTGGGATCGCTCGTTTGCCGAACTCGACCCTCACGCACGCCGGCGGCCTCATGGGAACGCCGGCCTACAGCGCACCGGAAACGTTTGGCGGAAAAAACTTCTCGCCCGCCAGCGATCAGTTTTCCCTGGCCGCCCTGTTGTACGAAGCGTTGTGCGGAGATCGTGCGTTTCCCGGTGATGACGCCGTCGAAGTCGCCGCTCGAATCGCCAACGATGCGCCCGAACGCTTCGCGGTTCGACGCAACCTGCCGCTCGAAGTGGACGACGTCTTTCTTCGCGCGATGGCCCGATCCCCCGTGGATCGTTTTCCCTCGTGTGAAGTTTTCGGCGAGCTGCTCGCCGATGCGCTCGCCCCCGTCATCACGCCGCCTCCTCGGCCCACCATGGCCAGTTCGTCCGGACGAATCACGATTCCGGATCCGATGCCGCCGGTGGAGGAGGTACGCGAGCGCAAGTGGGGGCAGGTGATTTTGGGAGCGTCGGTGGTGACGGTGACGGCGGCGCTGTTGATTCACACGGCGTTGCGCCACGAGGAAGATCCGCGGTTGACGATCACGCCGGTCGCGAGTGCGTCGGTGGATCCTGCGTCGTCGGCGTCGGAGCGTCCGAAAGCGAGCAGCGCGCCGTCGACATTGCGAGCGCCGAAGGCGCGCCCGTCGGGCGAGGGCGCCAATCCGAGCGGATTGGAGGACGGCGGAGTGCCTTTGGATGCCGGATCGTCGGCGTTGGATGGTGGGGCATCGACGGATGACGGGGGCGGCGCTTCGAACATCAACGCGACGCCTGCCCTTTCTGCTTCAATGGGTCCGGTGCCTTCGGCGCCGACTTCCACTCCTTCTTCCGGACCGGCGCGGCCCGTCTCGACGGCATCCGCTCCGGCGAATGAGACGAGACGTTTGCCATGACAATCCTGCACTTTCGCTCGAACTTTTTCCGACTTTCCGCCGCAGCGTCGTTCGTTGCGATGGGTCTCTTGTGGCCCGCCACCGCTCGTGCGGCCATGCCGTTGACGGTGACCAAAGACTTTCCGCAAAGCCTTGGAGGCGACACGCCGTACCTCTACACGACGGTCACCATCAAAGACGGCGGCGTACTCAGCGTGCTCCCGATGGGCGCGCAAGGAGGCACCGGGCGGCTGCACATCAAGGCCAACAAGATCGTCATCGAGCCGGGTGGTCTGCTCGACGCAGCGGGAGCCGGACATCCGGGCCAAACCGGGAGCATGGGCAGCGGTCCTGGTGGGGGTGGGTATGCCACCGGATATTCCGGCGGTGGCGGAGCGTTTTTTGGCAACGGTGGTGCCGGAACGGATCCGATGTGCGCCATGGGTCTTTTCGGCGTCGGCGGCAAAGCGTACGGCATGGCCGACGGACCTTTCGCGTTGGGCAGCGCAGGTGGTGCGGGAGGAAAAACCCCCGGCCCGAAGGGTGGAAATGGCGGAGGCAGCATCATCTTGGAGGCTGCTGAGATCACTGTGCAAGGCACGATCAACGTGTCTGGCGCCAACGGTTTCAACATCAACTCCGTCGGCGCGGGTGGAGGCGCGGGCGGAGAAATCCGCTTGCAAGCGTCGGTGTTCACGTGGGGCCCCAAGGCTCAATTGCTGGCCAAAGGCGGCGATGGCGGCAACGCGACGACCGAGAGCGGCGGCTCGGGCGGCGGCGGATTGATTTGGTTGCGTGGAGGCCCCGCGCCTGCGCCCGAGGTCGTGCTCGACGTTTCGGCCGGCGTATCTCCGGCCAATTGCGCGGCGGGCATCGGAAAAGGCGCCGATGGGTTGGTCGTGACAGACACGACGCCGTTCGCTTGTCGCGACCTCGATGGTGACGGTTTCGCCGCGTCCCTTTGCGGCAAAGACGATTGCGACGACGCCGACGCCACCATCCATCCGATGGCCGACGATGATTGCGACGGCATCGACAACGACTGCAACACGAAGATCGACGACAGCCCTACGGCGTGTGCCGCAGGCCTCGTGTGCGTCAGTGGCAACTGCGAATCGGTCGCGACCGAAGACGGTGGTGTGGGTGATGGCGGCACGCCCGCAGCGCCTGAACTGCTCGAATATCGCGGCGGTTGCTCCGTTCCAACCGCCCCCGACGGCGCCGCCCCCTTGGCCGCCATCGGCGCCGCGATCGCATTCTGCGTCCATGCGACCCGTCGCGCTCGTCGCAAGTCACGCTGATTTGTTCGTCCGCACGAATCCATGTCCACGCTTCCCCACGCTAGGTTTGTCCGTGACGTTCGTCCTGGCCATCGCCGCGTGCGCCCCCGACTCCCCTTCCCCACCCGACGATGACGGCGGTTTGGAAGATCAGACCGCCGCCGACGCTTGGTCCTGCCAGTCGTCGGGACAAACCGCTTGTGACGCGTGCGTCATGGCTTCCTGTTGTCCCGAGGCGCTGACTTGTTCCGTCGGCACGGCTTGTTCTGCCCTTTGGACGTGTGCCCGAGACGGCAAATGTTTCGCGCCTGAGATTGGAGATTTCGACGCGTGCGCCGTGGCCGCTTGTCCGAAGGAAGCGACGAAGTCGGCGGTCGCCGCGCTCGAAACGCTTGCGGCGTGTATTCGGACGCATTGCAGCATGCCTTGTGGTTTTTGACGCAGCGTTTCGGGCCTTGACGACTGCTGCTCAGAAGAGGACATCACGCATCGTTTGGTGTTACAAAGGCCATCACATGACCACGACGCGCGATCATTCCGACGCTCTCCACCTCTCGCTGTACCGGCAGATGTTCGAGATTCGTCGATTCGAAGAAGAAGCAGCGCGAGCCTACGCGCAGGGAAAAATTGGCGGCTTCTTGCATCTGTACATCGGACAAGAAGCGATTGCTGTGGGAGCCGTCGCGGCTCTTCAGCCGACCGACTACGCGATCACGACCTATCGTGATCACGGCCTCGCCCTTGCTCGAGGCATGTCGGCGCGAGCCGCCATGGCGGAACTTTTCGGCAAAGCCACGGGGTGCTCTCGAGGTCTCGGGGGCTCGATGCACTTTTTCGATCGCGAGCACAACATGCTTGGCGGCTATGGCATCGTCGGCGGCCATGTTCCGCTCGCGGTGGGGACGGCGTTTGCTTCGAAATACCGAAACGACGGACGCGTGGCGATCGTGTTTTTCGGCGAAGGCGCGGTGAGCATCGGAGATTTCCACGAAGGCATGTCACTTGCCGCTTTGTGGAAGTTGCCCGTGGTGTTCGTCTGCGAAAACAACGAATACGCGATGGGAACGTCGCTTTCCCGCACGCTTTCCAACGAAGACGTGTCGGCGAAAGCCATCGGGTACGGCATGGCGCGGGATCGTTTTTCGGCCGCGCACGTGCTCGAAGTTCGCGATCGCTTGGCCGAGGCGATTGATCGGGCGCGACAAACCAGCGAACCGACGCTCGTCGAAATCAAGACGTATCGTTTCCGCGGCCATTCCATGAGTGATCCCGGACGATATCGAACCGCGGAAGAACTCGAAGAGCGCAAGCGCAAAGACCCGCTCATCGTGAGCCGTACGGAGCTCGAGCAAAAAGGTCATGGTGATGCGCTCGTGAAAATCGAAGCGGACGTCGAAGACGTAGTCGCCGATGCGATTCGTTTTGCCGATGAAAGTCCAGAACCCGGTCCCGAGATTCTCGAGCCGACCACTTATGCAGGAGCATTCGCGCGATGACCGTCATGCGATACCGTGAGGCGCTCAGGGCCGCCATGACCGAAGAGATGGAACGCGACGAACGCGTGTATCTCGTCGGGGAAGAAGTTGGGCAATACCAAGGGGCTTACAAGGTCACCGAAGGCATGCTCGATCGTTTTGGACCGAAGCGCGTGATCGACTCGCCGATCACCGAAAGCGGTTTTACCGGGTTATCCATCGGCGCCGCGATGGTCGGATTGCGGCCCATCGTCGAATACATGACGTGGAACTTCTCGGCCGTGGCTTTCGATCAAATCCTGAACAACGCGGCGAAGATTCGCCAAATGTCCGGCGGGCAATTCAACATTCCCATCGTGTTCCGAGCTCCCAATGGTTCGGCCAGGCAAGTGGGATCGCAACATTCGCACGCCATGGAGCATTTTTACACGCACATTCCCGGGCTGAAGGTGCTCGCTCCGGCGTTTCCCGCGGATGCCAAAGGTCTGCTGAAGACGGCGATTCGCGATGACGATCCGGTGCTCTTCATGGAAAGCGAAACGCTTTACAACGTGAAGGGCGACGTCCCCGATGATCCGGAAATCCTCGTGCCGATGGGCAAAGCGAACGTCGTGCGTGAAGGCAAAGACGCGACGATCATTTCGTACAGCCGCATTACGCACGTGGCGCTCGACGCCGCCGCGCAACTCGAAAAAGAAGGAATCAACGTCGAGGTCTTGGACCTGCGTTCACTTCGGCCGCTCGATGAAGAAGCGCTCGTCCGGACAATCTCGAAAACGCATCGCGCGGTCGTAGCCTACGAAGGCTGGGCGTATGGCGGCGTCGGCACGGAAGTGGTCGATCGCATTCAACGCTTGGCATTCGACGAGCTTGACGCGCCCATTTTGCGCGTCACGTTCCGAGACGTACCCATGCCGTACAATGCGAAGCTCGAGCAATACGTGATTCCTCAGGCCGACCGAATCGTAGCGGCGGTCAAAGAAGTGCTTTATCGCAAATAAATCGGGGCGATAAAGATTTCATAGCAATTGCGACAGGTTTTTGCGGAGACGCACCAAGATGGCCAAGGTTCTCGACATGCCCAAGTTGTCCCCCACGATGGAGGAGGGACAAATCAGTGTTTGGCACAAGAAAGTGGGCGATTCGATCGCCATCGACGATTTGCTCGCGGAAGTCGAAACCGACAAAGCGACGATGGAGTATCGGTCCTTTGACAAAGGCACGTTGCTCGCCATTCTGAAGCCTGCGGGAAGTATGGTTCGTCTTGGCGAACCGGTCGCGATTGTGGGAAATCCCGGCGAAGACATTTCGAGCGTGCAAACAGGCGCGGCTCCGGCGCCCAAAGCAGCTCCGGCAGCGCCCGCCCCCGCCCCGGCGCCTGTCGCAGCTCCGGCAGCGGCTGCACCGGCGCCCGCACCGGCAGCGCCACCTCCGCCGCCTGCGCCGACGCCTGCGGCGGAACCCGGGCGCGTCAAGGCGTCCCCGTACGTGCGCAAGCAGGCGCGTGAACGCGGGCTCGAGCTTGCGGGCGTGAACGGATCGGGTCCGGGCGGGCGGATCGTCGCGCGCGATTTGGATACCCTCGCCAAACCCGCGCCGGCGCATGTTCCCGCCGCAGCCCCGCCACCGGTGGCTCCGGGCGAATTGCTGAGCCCCGAAGTTCGACCGCTGAGCATGATGCGCAAAGCCATTGCGCGAAGGCTCGTCGAATCGAAACAGACGGTGCCGCATTTTTATCTGACGATCGATATCGACGCGGGAGCGCTCGTGGCGCTGCGTGAGCAGATGAACGCGGACTTGGCGGCGAGCGTGGAAAAAGGCACGGATCCGCCCAAGATTTCGGTCAATGATTTGCTCGTGAAAGCGTGTGCGATTGCCTTGCGTCGCGTGCCCGAATGCAATGCGCAATATTCGCCCGAAGCCATTTTGGTGCATCGTCGCGTGGATATTTCGGTGGCCGTGGCGGTGCCGGACGGCTTGGTGACGCCGGTCGTGCGGGATGCGGACAAGAAAAACGTCGCGGCCATTGCGGCGGAAGTTCGAGACTTGGCCGGCCGAGCGCGTTCGAAAAAACTGCGTCCCGAAGAAATGGCCAATGGAACGTTTTCCATCTCGAACCTCGGCATGTACGGCATTGATGAATTCTCGGCCGTGATCAATCCGCCCGAAGGAGCGATCTTGGCGGTGGGTCAAGTGCGCAACGAGCCTATCGTCAAGGGCGATCAAATCGTTCCGGGCAAGAAGATGGCCATGACGTTGTCGTGCGATCATCGGGTCGTCGATGGCGCCGTGGGGGCCACGTTCCTCAAAGCATTGCGATCCCTGCTCGAGCATCCGACGCAAATTCTGTATTATTGAGCGATCCCTCTCCCCCTCCCCTCCCCGGTCAAACGCCATGAAGATCGTCTTCCTTGATTTTGATGGCGTGCTCAACAGCATGGCCGATTTCGCCTTCAAAACCACATCAACGCTTTTCGATGCCGCCTACATCGCGCGATTGAATGCGATTGTGGGCCAATCCGGAGCGAAGGTGGTGATTTCGTCGAGCTGGCGCGTGAATCATTCCGTGGAGGAATTGCGCACGCTGCTGGAAGCCTCGGGATTCGAGGGGGAAATCATC
>WBZU01001913.1_pt1 | contig 14994 bp, 9 predicted proteins | sample 5204311 | NCBI WGS metagenome assembly WBZU01 (sample SAMN12344359, study PRJNA552823) | activated sludge metagenome | biome: Activated sludge suspended growth; feature: Nitrification reactor; material: Wastewater; isolation source: activated sludge from nitrification reactor of wastewater treatment...
GAAGCGGAGGATCTTGACCAGCTTGGCGAGGACGAAGTTGCACGTGCTCGCCTCGAGGCGCTGCCGGAGCTCGGCGCGGAACTTCGAGATCCGCTCCTCGTCGATCGCCGCGAGCGTGAGGGCGCCGAGGCTCGGTCCGAGGTAGTTGCGAAAGACCGCGTCGTAGCCGGCCTGCGTCGCCGGCTTCTGGAGACGGGCGTACTCGGGCTCGAAGCGCTCGATGAAGAGCGTCGTGAACGTCATCGGCGCGGGCTCGGGCGTCGTGACGAGCCGGAGCTGCGGCGCGTGTCTGGGCTTGGCGGGTGGGGTCTCCTCCTTCTCGTGAGCGTCGTCGACCGCGCCCAGCGCCTTGCCGAGGATCTTCGGCACCTGGCGCTCGCCCCACGCGCGGGCCTGAGCTTCGCTCAGCCCGGCGGGAGCGACCAGGCGCTTCCGGATCTCCTTGGCGGTGGTGGGGTGCATGATGCGGACGTCGACGTGCCAGCGGGCTTGGTCGTGCGCGTAGGGTCGAAGGTTGATCTTCATCTCAGCCGGTCCTGCCGACCGGCTGCAATCCCGCAGCCACACAAGCACAGGATCGCGCAGCCAGGCAAGCGCTCTCCCGAGCTTGAACGGCGCCGGCACCTGCCCGCGGACCACCCTCTGGCGCAAAGCCTTTGGCGTGCACCCGAGGAGACGCGCCATCTCCTCGCACTTCAAAATTTCCCCCTCCATCCCCGACCTCCACCCAGCCCACCTCCGCGACGAGCGCGTGCGACAGGCTCCAGCTTCCGATGGTAGAGGCACCCCAGCCCGCCGTCACCGGGAGAGATCGCTCGGGGCGGGCAAGACAGCATCCGTCTCGCGGAGCCATGACGGTGCTGCTCAACAGCGAGCGCGCCGACGTGACGAGCCGTCGCGCGCGACACGGGCTCGTGGGCTACGATCACCCCCTCATGCGGGTGCTCCATCGGTCGCGGCTGACGGTCCTCGGAGTCCAGTTCGATGCGCTGGTGCGCATGCACGCGGAGTGGGCGCTGGGGATCGAGCGTTTCGCCGAGCTCAGAGATGCGCGCCTCGCCGGCGGGGTGTCGCCGGACCTGACGATGGCGGAGGTGATCGGAGCGGCAGGTTCGACGGGACTATGGCGCCACAAGATCCAGATGACCGGCAAGGATGGCGTGCTGAGTTGGCTGAGCGCGATGAAGGTGTCGCGCACGGTAGCCGGGAGCGCGGTCGAACACCTGGCGGCATGCGACCCTCGCTCCGCTCAGGGGGTCGAAGCACCAGAAGTGGTGCGGTGGATCCTCGACGGGGATGGTGAGGTGGGGCCGGCCGGACTCGCACCCTGGGATGCAGAGCGCGTGGATGCCGATGGAGTCGCGGAGATCGTGGCGTGGCTGCTCGATCGAGAGCGGGAGACGCCGGTGGTCATGGTGGCGGTGGACAACACCTCACGGGCACGCCTGGTGGATGTCGACGAGTTGGCGCGGCGCCTGGCCGGGATGGCCGCGGTCGTCGGCCTTGAGAGCGTGAAGGCGTCCTTCCGCCTGCGGGACGCGCTCGGAGAACATGGCTTATCAGACATGTTCGGTTGCTTCCACGGCGCCGTGAGGATCTACTGGCCGAAGCTCGCGCGGGGCCACAACCCCTATGACCATCCGCTCGTGCTGCAGCCGAAGATCATGGCGGCCGCGCCAGAATGCCGGACGGAGCACGTGGCCGGGATCCTCGGCGCGCGACTGATTGAGGACGTCGACGCGGCAGCGGTGCTCGCGGAATTCGAGCCGCGCCGAGCCGAGCCTCCGCGGGGGGCGCGGGCAGCCATCGAGTGGGTCCGCGCCGGGCGGACAATCCCGGGCTTGAGCCCGCGCGACTGGGTGCCGAGCGGAACGGGGCAAAACGTGCTGCCCGGACGGTCGCCGGAGCCAGCTCCGCGCGCAGCCACTCCACGGGTTGCTCCTCCGACGACCCTGCCGCACACGTTGCCGCGGTCCACGCCCGCCGCGGTCGATGGCACGTCGGCGCTGGCGCAGGAGAACGAGACCCTGCGGCGGGCCCTCGCAGACGCAGAGAAGAAGTTGAGGGCGGTCGAGGCGTCGTTGAAGGCGACACAGGATGAGCTGGCCGAGTCGCGGCCCGACGCCGAAGCGCTCGCCGAACTGGCGGCCGAAGTCGAAGCCGTGCAGAGCGAGGCGAACCGGGTGGTCGTGGAGGAGAGGCGGGCTCGACAGCGGGCGGAGCAAGAACGTGACGAACAGGCGGCGCGCTTGGAGCCGCCGTCGACGGTGGCGGCGGCGTTGGCGTTGGCCGAAGTCGTACTGGGCGATCGACTCGTGGTGCTGAAGAGCGCACGAGCGTCGGCCGAGGAGTCTCCGTACCGCGAGCCTAAGCGCGTGTTGGACGTCTTGCTGATGCTCACGCTGGCGGGAACCGGCGATGTCGATGTGGTGCTCAAGCAAGTATTCGGCAACGCGGCGAGGTGGAAGCCGCGCGACAGCCCCGATACAACGCGAGCGTTCGGGGCCCAGCGGACATGGGTCGGCGCCGACGGGACCAAGCGGCTCTTCACGCGGCATGTCACGCTGGGGCACGGCGTCGATGCGCGAACCTGCCTGCAAGTGTACTACGACGTGACGACTGCGGGGCAGATCGAGGTGGCATGGGTGGGCGAACACCGGCCGACGGTGAGCGTCGACACGTAGGGCGCGTCAGCTCGGCGTGATCTCATCGACCCGTTCGGAGTCGAGCGAGAGGTGGGTGAGCAACTGCTCCGGGTTGAGCTTGCTGAACGCGAGCTCGGGATTATCGGCCTTGAAGAAGTCGCCGACCATGGCGGCCTTGCTCTTGATCAGTCTCTCGATCTTGTCCTCGAACGTCCCCCGACACAGGAACTTGTAGACGAACACGTTCTTGGTCTGGCCGATCCGGAACGCCCGATCGATCGCCTGCTCCTCCACAGCACGGTTCCACGGTCGGTCGAACAGGATCACGTTGCTCGCGGTGGTGAGGTTGAGACCAACGCCACCGACCTCGTAGGTGAGGACCAACGCGCCCGGACCCTGGCCGCTCTGGAACTTCGCGACGATCTGCTCGCGCTTCTTCGTCGACAAGGGACCGTCGACGACGGCCGCAGGCCGATTCATCACGCGCTGCAAGTGGATCGCGATCGGCTCGGCCATCTTCTGAAATTGAGTGAACACGAGAAGATGATCGCCCGCACGGTCGATCGAGCGGGCGAGGTCGGCCAACGAGATGAACTTGCCGCTCGTGTACGGGTCGAAGTTGTTGTCGAAGCCAAGGGCAGGGTGATTGCAGATCTGCTTGACCCGGATGATCGTCTCGAACGCGGTCACACGCCGGTCTGTTGAGCCCTCGACGGGCTTGCCCATGGCGTCGGTCGCCTGACCGTAGAGCGTGGCCTGAAGCGGCGTCATTCCGCAGAAGATCGTCGTCTCGATCTTCTCCGGAAGGCTTCCGGCGATCAGCGGGTCGGTCTTGAGGCGGCGCAAGATGAAGGGGCGCACGCGTCGGCGCACCTGTGCGACGCGCTCCTCGTCCGTGGGGAACTGGGCGAGCCATCGCCGGAACTCGGTCTCGGTGCCGAGCATGCCCGGGTTCAGGAAATCCATGAGTGACCACAGGTCGCCGATGTGGTTGTAGATCGGCGTGCCCGTGAGACAGATCCGCATGCGGGTGCGTAGACTCTTGACCGTGGTCGCGGCGCGCGTCCCGGGGTTGCGGATGTCCTGCGCCTCGTCGAGGACGACCAGCCCCCACGGCCGCTCGAGCAGCGCCTCCCGCCGCTCGAGCGTTTGGTACGTGGTCAGCACGACCGAGGGCGTCATGCCGGCGAGGTCCTGATCGCCATGGACGACACCGACCGTCAGCTTCGGCGCGAAGCGCTCGAACTCCGCCTTCCAGTTGGCGAGTAGGGATGCTCGCGCCACGACGAGGTGCGGCCCCTCGTCGCCGCGAGCGTGCAGCACGGTGATGAGCCCGATCACCTGCAACGTCTTGCCGAGTCCCATGTCGTCGGCGAGCAACGCGCCCACGCCGGCGTCGATCAGCGTCGATAGCCACGCGATGCCCTGACGCTGGTGGCCGTACAGCCTGCCGACCAACAGGTGGCCGGGCTCCGCGTCGCGGCGTACGTCCCAGCGCTCGATCGCGGAGAGCGCCGCCTTGAGCCACGCCCCGGGCTCGAAGCTGGTCGCGGAAGTCGGTGTGGTCCGCGCTCGCGGCTCGTCGCCGGGCAGGGGGACGTCGGTGAACTCGATCGCCTCCGCGTAGGTTACGCCGCCGCGCGAGCGCAGCTCCTCGACTCGCCGGCTGGCCTCGACCGCCGCCTGGATCCGGTCACGGAGGATCTCGACCCACCGATCTCCAAGGTACACAAGGCCGTCGTGCTCCTCCCGAACGAGCGTCCGCCACTGCGCCTCGGTGATTTCTTGCTCGCCGACGACGATTGCAGAATCCAGGTCGAGTCGGAACATACCGCCAACCGGGCGCGGCGCACCCGTCCCCACCCGGACCCGGACCCGGACCTCTGGGCGCCGGAGTTCCTTCCACCAACGCGGTAGCCGTACCTCGATCCCTAGCGCCTGTAGGGCCGGTGCATCTCGAACGAAGGCGTAGGCGTCACGAGGGATGATGTTGCACGGGGAGAAAATCTCCTGCGACTCGAAGAGGCGGCGAACGACGCCGCAGCTCTGCCCTGCCCGACGCAGAAGCTCATAGAGGTGCTTGCGCAGACCAAGCACCCGACACTCGCCGAAGATCGGCACGGAGATCGGCGTGGTGACGAGATTGCTCCGCGCGGCGATCGCATCGACGTACGAGGTGACCAGTGAGAACGGGCGCACCGCATCCTCCATCAGGTCGTCGAGCTGCATCACGATCGTGCCGAGCTTCCGCCACGCCGGGTCGAACTGCTCCATCCACTCCGCGAGCGAGAGCTTCGCGGCCGTGATCTCCCGGACGACCTGCTCGCAGACTCTCTTCCAGATCGCCGGCAGGACGTCCTGGCTCAGCCGCTCGAGCCCAGGTGTCTCGCGCGCAACCTGCCACCACACGTGCAGAAGCCCCTCGGGTGGGCCTCCGGGCGACGCTCCTGTCGCCCGCTCGGCCAGGATCCAGTGAGTCATCATCGCCTTGCCGAATTCCCGGAGGAAACTCAGTCCGGGGGGCAACCGCGCACCCAGTTGCCGATGAATCAAGTGAAGCACCCCGAGCTCGAGCTTCTCGAACGCCTGCGCGACGGCGGCGGCGATCTTCGGCGACCCGAACTCGTCGAGCATCGCGGGACTGGGCGTGCTCATGATGAGGCGGATCTCCAGCTCGCCCGAGCGGTTGCACTCGACGGTGCAGCACGTCCTCGGGCCCATGACTCCGCTGTCGAGGAATACGTGGAACACGCGCTTGCGTGGGGACATGGACCCAAGCATGAGACGTCTGCACCTCCGAGCTCAAGTCACCTCGTACCGCGCGCTCTCGCGCGGAATTGCCCGCGGCGCAAGCGGTTCAACATCGGTACCGGGTTGGGGGTAGGCTCGCAGCTCCACATGCTCGAGCACGTCACGGTCCCGCGCGACGGTCCTGACCTCGACGGGCTCGCGTGCGCGATTGCGTACGCCGAACTGCTACGCGCTCGAGGCGTGTCGGCCCGAAGCTTCATCAGCGGGTCGCCGGACCCCGAGGCGGTGTTCGCGGTTGAGCGGCTTGAGGTCACGACGCGCGGCGAGGCACCGCAGCCCGGAGAGCCAATCGTCCTTGTGGACGCCAGCGACCTGCGCGGCATGCCCGACTCGGTCGACCCCCTTCGCGTGGTCGAGGTCATCGACCACCGCCTCCACCACCGAGCCGCCGAGCTGTTTCCCAACGCGCTCTTGTGCATCGCACCTGTCGGCGCCGCCGCGACGCTCGTCGCCGAGCGGTTCAGCCGCCACGGCCTGCCCCCGTCGCTAAGTTCCGCCCAGCTTCTTCAGGCCGCCATCCTTTCGAACACGCAGCTCCTTCGGGGCTCGGTCACGACTGACCGCGACCGGGCCGCGCTACAGGCTCTCGCGGCTGTCTCCCCGCTCCCCGACGACTTCGTCGGGTCGCAGCTGGACGCCCGGCGCAGGGCCATCCTCGCGGATCTCGGTCTGGCGATCGTCAGGGAGCGCAAGGACTTCGACCACCGAGACGGCGCGTACATCCTCTCCCAGCTCGAGTTCCCGGGCGCGCGCGATCACGCCGCCGCATGTCTGTCGCTGGTCGTCGATCTCGGGCCGCGGGCGATGCTCAACCTCGTCGACGTCGAGGCCGGAACGTCGGCCCTGGTCGTGCCGGACTCGGAGCTGCGCACGTGGGTGGCCGAGCACACCGGGCTCTGCTTTACTGGCGCCCTCGCCGCATGTCCGCAGATCCTCCTCCGCAAACAGATCGTCGCCCGGTTGGAGGGGAAGGCTTGACGCGCCCCGAGGGCTGGCGGCGCGCGGGACCGGGCGGGCTCCCGGTCCCGCTCAACGTGTCGTGGCACCTCTGGCCCGACTGCAACCTCGAGTGTACCTACTGCTACGCCACGTTCCGCGACATCCCGCGAACGTTGAGCCCGGACGAGGCGATCCGCGTCCTCGATCTCTTCCGCGTCGCCGGGACCGAGAAGGTGACGTTCGTCGGCGGCGAGCCGATGCTCTGCCCGCACCTCGACGAGCTCATCGCGCATGCGAAGAAGATCGGCCTGGTGACGATGCTCGTCACCAACGGCACCCGCCTCGTCGGCGAGCGCCTGCGCCGGATCGTCCCGCTGCTCGACTGGGTCTCGCTCAGCATCGACGCGAGCACCCCCGAGCTGATGGCCGCGATGGGCCGCGGGAACGCGGCCTTCTGGAAGCACTGCGTCCGCTGCTGGAAGGAGCTCGCCGAGTTCCCCCACCTGTGCCTCAAGATCAACACGGTCGTCACCCGCCAGAACCTTGACGACGACATGCGCCCGCTGATCCGCGAGCTCGCGCCCGCGCGATGGAAGGTCTTTCAGGTGCTGCCCGTGCGAGGGCAAAACGACGGCAAGGTCGAGCCGCTCCTGATCACGCCGGATGAGTTCGCCGGGTACGTCGCACGCCACCGCGTGCTCGACGCCGAGGGGCTCGGCCCCGTCGCCGAGGACAACCGCGCGCTCACCGGTACCTACCTGATGTTGGACGCGCTCGGGCGGCTGTTCAGCAACAAGACCGGCGAGCACGTGTACACCGACTCGGTGCTCGATGTCGGGGTCTGGCGGGCGATCGAGCAGGTGGGCTGGGACGTCGACGGCTTCCTCGAGCGCGGCGGGATCTACTCGTGGAAGCACGACGGGATCGCCGCCCCGGCGCCGGAGCTGGTTGAGATCCGGCGCCGGACGTGATCATGCCTTCCGCAAGGTCGGCGTGGCGCCGGGTCGCACGTCGAGGACGACGCGGTCGCCGTCGGCGACCATCTCTCGGACCCCGGGGAGGATGAGGCCGGGGACCGCGTGCTCGCGCATCACCACCGCGAGGTGACACAGGAGCGCGCCCTCCTCGAAGACTATGCCGAGCGTGCCGGGGCGCGCGGCGTAGACGAGCTGGTCGAGGACATGGAAGGGGCGCTGGGTGACGATGATAGTCGGCTCGCCGTTCGCGCGCTCGCCGGCCGCACGCGCGTCGTGCACGTGCCGATCGATGCTGTTCGCGACGGCGTGCTCGTCGAGCTCGACCAGGCGCACGCGCCCAACGACATGCCCCTCGCAGATCACGTCGTCCCGCCGGGAGCGGGGGGCGACCGCCGCGCCCTCATAGAGATCGACGAGGAAGAATTCGCCAGCCGGCGTGAACCCGAACTCGATCCCGGCCTGCGGGTGGTGGACTGCGAGCTTGCGGACGACCGCGTCGATCAGCGCCATCTCCTCCGGCGCGAGCGCTGGCGGAACAGTGACCGGCTCCTGTCGCGTCTCGCCGTGCGAGACGACGGCCATGCTCGTCTGCGTCCCGAGCCTCACGGTGCGCGCCTCCCCGCCTGGGCCGAGGCGGTACGAGGTCGCGCCGCTGATCCCCTTGGTAGCGAAGTGTCCGTGGACGATGTCGACGACGACCTCGTCCCGCTCATCGTCCACGACGCGGACGGCGACGCCGGTGCGCGCGGTGGGTTGCAGCTCCTTGAGCAAGAACGCCGCCCATCCCCGGTGCCCGTCGAGCGCATCGGCAGCGCGGCGCAGGCACGCGAGCGCCGCAGCCCCCTCGCCGATCTTCCGCACGATCTTGCCCTTCCAGCAGAACGGCCACAGCGCGACCGCGATGAACTCGCCCCAGCCGGCGATCTGCTCGGCCGCGGCGGCGAGCCCGGTCGTGTCGTCGAGGCGCGCGCAGAGCATCACGAAGCCGGACGAGATCGGGATCTCGAGCTCCTCCGCGAGCAGCCGCAGCGTCACCTTGTCGTGTCGGCGCACGGCCGCGGGCAGGTGTTCGGCATGGGACCGATCGACCGGGATCAACGTGGTCCCCGAGCCGCTAGTCGGCCCGTCGAACCCGGTCATCGGCCGCGCCTGCAAGGCGATGAGCCCGCGAGCTGCGAGTGCCCACTCGACGTCGGCGGGACCTCCGACCGCCCGCTCAGCAGCGGTCGCGAGTGACTCGAGCGCGGCGAGGCCATCCGCTCCGATGCGCACCACGACCGCGCGGCGGCCTGCGTCGTCCAGCGACACGCGGAGATCCGGCCGGCTGCCGTCGACCAGGCGGCCGAGGTGCCCCTCGACCAGCTCGAGCAGGGGCGTCGCGCTCCCGTCTCGCGGGTCGTGCGTGAACAGCACGCCCGACCACAGCGGTCGCACCATCTCCTGCACCAACACAGCCAGGCAGTCTTCCGCGATGCCAGCGTCGAGTGCCCGGGCCGATCGCCCCGACCGGCGACAGCGGTCAAGCGCGTCCATCACGGCCGCGGCGGTGGGCTCGATGTCGAGGACCGACTCGAAGAGTCCCGCCAGCGAGCGATGCTCACCGTCCTCACGAGCGCCCGAGGAGCGAACCGCGACGGCGTCGCAACCCGAGCGCGCGACCAGTCCCTGCAGCAACTCTCCGATGATCGCGGCCGAGGGCTGCTCTCCGGCGGGCACCACGAACCCGTCCGGCACCGTGACGCCCTGCTCGCGCAGGCGCGCGAGTCCCTGCGCCTTGCCACCGGCACTCATCCTTGCACTCCGAGGAGCTCGCGCGCCCGCGCCTCCACCGCGGCCGTGAAGCTCGAGCCGCCGATGCCGGCGCGGCGCAGCTCGAGGATCCGGGCCGCGAGCGGCGCGGCGAAGCGCTCCATGTAGCTGGCGATCTGCGACGCCTCGAAGAGCGGCCGCCCGTCGGCGCCGCTGTCGTTGCCGCTCATCACGCAGCGGAGCTGGCGGTCACCTTCCTGCCAGTCGTCGCCCAGGAGGTCCGCCATCTCCGCCTCGGTGCGGACCTGGTGGATCGGGAAGCGCTGCTCGAGGCCCTGCGACCGCGAGAACTTCTCGTACGCGACGACCGCCTCGGTGGTCTGGTTCGCCTTTCGGCGTCGCCCGTGCAGCTCCTTCTCGCCGGAGATCAAGACCTTGGCCCCGAGGGCCTCGGCGAGCACCGCTCGCATCGCGTAGAAGTGGAGGTGGCAGCCGAGGCAGGGGGTGAAGAACCCGAACACCCGCGCGAGCTCGTTGCTGAACCGCCCGTTGAGCAGCCGCCAGAACTCGACATCCTCAAGCGCGAACCACGGCGTCACACGCACAGCCGGGAAGTGCCGCGCGATGTGCGCTTTCATCCGCGCCCAGTTGTCGTCGTAGACCCCCCAGTCGCCGTAGCGGGTCGGCACGACGTCAGCGACGGGGATCAAGGTGCCGACCTCGTGCTCGCGGAGCCACGCGATCGCCGCCGCGACGCTGTCCCGGCCCGCGAAGTCCGTAAGCGCGAACGGCGTGGGGGCACCCTCCAGATACTCGACCACATCGGTCGGCAACAGCGCCGCGACACGACCGGGTCGTGCCAGCGCTGCGCAGAGGTCTTCAAAGCGGACGCAACGGGCGTCGTGATCTGGCAAGCGCGGCCTCCTGCCTCGTAGGGTGCCAGATTGTCCGAGGACTTCGGAGCAGCTGCGGCATTCGCGCCTGCCAGCCCTTAGATTTGAACCAACGCGAGTTTTTCGCAAATTGCCTGGTGCTTTTCTGGGGGGCACCAGCGCTCTAGGATGTATTGTGCGGCTTGGCGCCGAGTGTCGGCCGAGCTCTGGAGCCACCGAAACGTGGCGTCCTCCAAGGAGGCGAAGGTGGTTGGAGCCCGGAGAACTTCTCGCGGTAAGGACTTGCGCGCCCCGCGGCTAGCTCCGGAGGCGACATGAAGCTGCCAGATCGGCGAGCTGGCGAGACGCTCGAACGGTTGCTCGGGGCAGGGGCTTGCACTCAGGGTACGCCAGCAAAATTCCCGGATCAGCTCGGCAAGTTCTCGCTCAACCTCAGGGAACCGGATTCGGTTCTCCTTCATTATCCCCCTGTGAATCCGTGAAATCACCAGCAGGAGCGCCAACGGCTTCTTGAGGGACGCACCCTCCACTTGGTCTCTGTGGACCTTAAGCCCGTCAATGTACGCCTGAAAACGAGAGAGATTTTCAGCGTCCGTCGCCACGGCTCACATGCTACGCGTCACGCGCCGGAACGCGCAAGTTGGCGACCCTTTCAAGTCGCTTGGCAGAGACTTGCACGTACCTCCCCTCCAGAAGATACGTCCACCTCACCGAGGGAAAACTTCCGCTTGCCACCAGCCCGGCGGCAAGGGTAAAAAACGCGCATGCTTCCCAGCACCAAGGCCGGCCCAGGTCCGAGCACTGGCGGCATGTCCTGTGAGCATCAGTACATCTTCACGGCACTCCGAGGGGTTCAGGCGGGCCGCGAGTACTACGTCACAATGTGCCCCCTTCGGCTGTTGCCGAAGCTATTCCTCTTCGACGAGGAGGAACTAGCCTCGGAAGTGCGCGCACAGCGCACTCTAAACCGCGCACGGATCCCAGATCTGGTCCGCTACGTCGTCGGCAATCCCAACGACTACGTGTTTTCGTCGATCACGGCATCAATCGACGGCATGGTGGAGTTTCATCCGTTTAATGACGGCAACGCAGTCCAGCGCGTCGGGCGTTTGATGGTGCCGATGACGGCGCGCTTCGTGATCAACGACGGACAGCACCGCCGTGCGGCGATTGAGGAAGCACTGCGCGAACGTCCCGAATTGGGGGAGGAGACGATCTCCGTCGTGTTCTTCATAGACGCCGGTCTCAAGTCTACTCAGCAGATGTTCGCGGATTTGAACCGCCATGCCATTCGACCGACTCAGTCGCTGGGCATCCTTTACGACCATCGAGATCCGATCTCTCAGCTCGCACGCCGGCTCGCGGACGTCGTTCCGGTCTTCCATGGGCTGACGGAGTTCGAGAAGACCAGTATTTCCAACCGCTCGCGGAAGCTTTTCACGCTCTCCAGCATCTATCTGGCCACACAGCGGCTCCTGCGCAAATCCAAAGTTGCCTCGGTCTCACAGCAAGAATCCGACTTGGCGATCGATTTCTGGACCGAAGTGGGCAAGAATATTCTCGATTGGCAGGCTGCGGCAAAGCGCACCGTCACGACGTTCGAGCTGCGCCGCGACTACATCCACGCGCATGCCGTTGCCCTTCAGGCTCTGGCTCAGGCCGGCTCCGATCTCATCGCAGCCGAGCCCGACAAGTGGCGCTCCCAACTCCGGACCCTCAAGAAGCTCGACTGGGCGCGCAGCAACGCCGCCTTATGGGAAGGCCGAGCTCTCATCAACGGCCGGATCAGCAAGACACAGTCCAGCGTACACCTGACAACAAACCTCATCAAGAACGCACTTGGCGTCCCATTGACCGCGACCGAGCGCCGGATCGAGGCTGAACATGCGAAATCCCACCGAGACTAAGCCTGACGTACCAACCATGGCTCTGCGGAAAGAGCAGGACAAGGACTATCTCACGGCGGCTCGCCTGAAGGAACTACAAGAGCAGGTGAGGGAAGTCTACCTCTCCGACGCACGTCCGTGGGTCATCGGCTACAGCGGCGGCAAAGACTCCACAAGCGCGCTTCAACTGATCTGGTATTCTCTCGCAGCGCTCCCTGAAAAAGATCGACAGAAGCCTATCTATGTCATCGCGTCGGACACCATGGTCGAAACGCCGGTGATCGTGGATTACATCGATCAAACTCTTCAAAAAATCAACCTTGCCGCGAAGAAATCCGGCATGCCGTTCCACGCCGAGAAGGTCGTCCCGATCCTTGAGAATCGGTTCTGGGTGAACATGATCGGCAAGGGATACCCCGCCCCTTACCGCCGCTTTCGCTGGTGCACGGATCGGCTCAAGATCGATCCAGCCAATCGTTTCATCAACAAGCGAGTCAACGAATTCGGCGAGGTTGTCCTCATTCTCGGCGTGCGTCGTTCTGAAAGCAATACCCGCGCACAGGTCATGAGCTTGCATCGCAGGCCAGGTGAGCGGCTGTCGCGTCACACTACCCTGCGGAGTGCATGGGTGTATACTCCGATCGAGCATTTCAGCACGAACGACGTCTGGACCTATCTGCTTTCCGCGCCGTCCCCATGGGGTAGTAACAACCGCGATCTCGTAACGATGTATCGCAATGCCCAAGCTGGCGAGTGTCCTCTCGTCGTCGACACGTCAACTCCCTCGTGCGGCAACAGCCGCTTCGGATGTTGGGTATGCACTGTGGTCGAGCGTGATCGGTCCATGGAAGCGATGATTGACTCCGGCGAGGACTGGATGCAACCCCTGCTAGACCTGCGGGACTGGCTGACCAACACTCGAAACCCGGCGGAAAAGCACAAATACCGCGAACTTCGGCGCCGGAACGGCCGCATTCAGAAGTGGGGCAAGGACGATGAGAAAATCATTTGGGGCCCTTACAAAATGGAAGTCCGGCAGCAGATTCTCCGTCAATTGCTCCAGGCCCAGCTTGCGGTGCGCAGAGATGGTCCTGATGCCCAGGCCGTCCTGATCTCCGAGGAGGAGCTGCACGAAATTCGGCGCCTCTGGCGCACGGAAGAGGGCGACTGGCAAGATAATTTGCCTGAGCTCTACCGCGAGGTTGTCGGCGCAGATCTGAACTGGGTCGAAGAAGACGCAGCCGGCAGCTCTTCGTTGGACAACAGTGTCCTCCAGGCCGTGTGTCAGGAGCAAGGGATCCCACAGGGTCTCGTCCGGGAACTCATCGACCTTGAGCGTGATCTTCAAGGCCTTGGCCGCCGCAGCAGCATCTACGAGAAAATCGACAGAATTTTGAGCAAAGACTGGGATGAGGGCGAGGCGCTGCGCCCCGGCACGACCGACTCGCCGGACCTCCTCGAAGAGGACGAAGAGGACTTCTCCACCGATGCGGCTTAGGACTCTTACCCTCCGTGATTTCGGCACGATTCGCGGCGAACAAACCCTTGATCTGGCCCCGCGCGAAAAACATGGGAAGCCGCGACCGATTATTCTGATCGGAGGCCAGAATGGCGCAGGCAAGACCACGATACTGGAAGCTGTGCGCCTTTGCCTCTACGGGCGTCTCGCGCTCGGCAACCGCGTCACAGAGGCCGACTACAAGAAGTTCCTGCGAGACCGAATCCATCGTGATCGAAACGCCCTCATTCACTCGGATGCAGCTCTAATCCGCCTGTCCTTCGACTACGCCCGCGCAGGCCGGCGTACCGTGTACACGGTGGAGAGAAGCTGGAGAGCTCAGGGCAAGGCGTCTGTGGCGGAGGACGTGACGGTACTGCGTGATGGGCAGCCACTCCCGGACGTGGAGTCCCAGCATTGGGAGAGTTTTGTGCGATCCCTTGTTCCTTATGGCCTTTCGCAGCTCTTCTTCTTCGATGGCGAGAAGATCCAGAAGCTCGCGGAAGAGGGTGGGGAGACAGAGTCCCTCGCCGACTCTGTGAAAACCATGTTGGGCCTGGATCTGGTCGAACAGCTTCAGGCCGACCTTGGGCTCTTCGAGCTTAAGCACCTGAGCAAGTCCACGACAAGGAAAGATACTCAAAAGCGGCTTGCAGAGCTCGATGCGGAGTTGGCATCTCTGCAGGAGACAGACGCGCGGCTCTGTCAAGAATGCGGCGAACTCGTGAGTAAGCTCGACGCGACTGCAGGCGAATTGACTCGCGCGGAAGAACGGCTCTCACAACGAGGAAAGGGCTTGGCTGATGAGCGGAAGCGCCTTAGCCAGGGGGAGCGAGAGTTTCAGGCGCGCATCGAGGAGAACGAGAAGACCCTGCAGGAACTGCTGGAGGGACCTCTCCCGTTGGCGTTGTGCAGCCGCCTAGGGAAGGCGACGTTGGTCCAGCTCGACAACGAAGGCCGGCAGGCGCGAACGAAAATCAGCAAGGGGGAGATAGAAGCCGCACTCAAGGCTGTCGAGCACGACCTCACCAAGCCAGCCTTCCTGAAGCTTATCGGAATGGCTCCAGAAGGGAAACGCGCCCTCGTGGAGCAACTTGCGCGTACTCGCTCAAACGTCTTAGAGCCTCACGGCCTCTCCGATTCTCCCGTATTGCACGGGCTATCGGAACATGACGCACGCCGGTGCCGAAGCCAGATTCAGCAAGGAACCCAAGGCGCACTCCAGCAGGCTCAGAAGCTCGCACAAGAGCTAGAGCGCCATGAGACGAAGTTGAGACAGGTTCGTTCTCATCTTCGTAAGGTCCCGGAGAGGGATGACCTCGCGCCCCTCGTGGCCCAGCTGGAGAACCTCGGCGAACGGCGCGGCGCCCTTAAGGCCGCGTTGGAGCAGAAGCAGAAGGAGCGGGATGGCGTCCAAAATGGCCTGGCGCGCAACCGCAGGGACCGTGACCGGCTCAGCGAAGAAGCGAAGCAAGACGGAACTGCGAATCAAAAACTTGAGCGATGCAACCAGTTGAAGGCGATGCTCCCGCGCTACCTCGAGCGTCTCACGCAGCAGAAGGTACACGAACTTGAGCAACGCGCGACGGAGTCCTT
>WBZU01001914.1_pt1 | contig 14989 bp, 8 predicted proteins | sample 5204311 | NCBI WGS metagenome assembly WBZU01 (sample SAMN12344359, study PRJNA552823) | activated sludge metagenome | biome: Activated sludge suspended growth; feature: Nitrification reactor; material: Wastewater; isolation source: activated sludge from nitrification reactor of wastewater treatment...
GGCTACGACGAAATGGCGTACGCCCGCCTGGCCGCGCGACATTTCGGGCTCGATCACCACGAGTACTACCTGACCCCCGACGATCTGGTCGAGGCGATTCCGAAAGTGGCGACCGCGTTCGACCAGCCGTTCGGCAACTCGTCGATCCTGCCAACCTACTATTGCGCATTGAAGGCGCAGCAAGACGGCTACACCCGCATGCTGGCCGGCGACGGTGGTGATGAGCTTTTTGGCGGCAACTCGCGCTATGCGACCCAGAAACTGTTCCAGATCTATCACCGCCTGCCGAAGACGCTGCGCGGTTTGATCGAGCCTCCCGCCGTCCAATGGCCGATATTCCGTCGCGTTCCCGGCTTGCGTCAGCTGGGGGGGTACGTCCGCCACGCCAGAATCCCGATGCCGGACCGGATGGAAAGCTTCAATCTGCTGCACGGGCTCGACGACGGTGCCATGTTCGAGCCGGCATTCCGGGCGCAGATCGATACCGGCCATCCAAGCGCGCAGCAAAGTCAGTCGTGGCAGGACGCCGAGGCGGAGTCGCTGGTCAACAAGATGCTGTACTACGACTGGAAATACACCCTGGCGGATAGTGACCTGCCCAAAGTCCGCACGGCCACGCAACTCGCCGGCGTTTCAGTCGCCTATCCGTTCCTTTCCCGGGAAATGACCGAACTCTCCTTGGCGGTGCCGCCTCGCTGGAAAGTCAAGGACCTCAAGCTGCGCTGGTTCTTCAAGGAAGCGCTGCGCGATATCCTGCCGCGCGAGATCCTTCGCAAGAAAAAACATGGCTTCGGTCTGCCTTTTGGCCACTGGACGCTGCGTCATGGCGGACTTCACGAGCTCGCCGCCGATTCGCTCAAGGGGATCGGCGAGCGCGGCATCGTTCGTCGCGACTTTATCAAGCAGTTGCTGGAAAAAAGGCTGCCCGAGGCGCCCGGCTACCATGGCGAAATGGTCTGGATCCTGATGATGCTGGAGCAGTGGCTGCGCGGCCAGGCGGGCAACGACAAATAGCCGGGCCGCCGTTTTTACGGAGGCCCGATATATTCCGAGGCGATGGTCCAATCCGACCAATAGGTGCGCAAAGTCTTGGTCGGCAATGGCAGGATGTCGCCGCCATGCAGGAAGGTCATCCAGATTTTGTGGATGCCCAAACCACCGGATACCGCATACGGCGGCAGCCCGCGCATGACGTGGTCGGTTCGCTCATAGGCGAGCCGGCCGTTGATCCATGCCCGGACAATGCCGTCCCGGCGGCCCGGCGTATTGACTTTCACATACTGGTCGATCCAATAGTCTTCGCCGACATTGAGCAGGCCCAGAGCACCTCGCCCCGTCCAAGGGATATGCAAGCCGTATATCTGGTGCTCGTCGAGCTGGTCGGGATTGTAGGTATACCAGCCGATTGGAATAACGCCGTTGTTGGCGTTGTAGGGCGAATCGGGCGCAAACCGTTCGCCGACGAAGAGTCCGCGGAAACTCCAACCATTGTGGCCATCGCTGGCCCCGCCGCCGTTGCCCGCCACGGTCGTGTCCGAGGCGATTCCTGGAAGCTTGCCGCTTTGCGTTGACCCGCCGCGCCAGCCCATGCCGAATCTCAACCGGTACTGGAAGTAGACTTCCTCGAGTTCCCTGCCCAAATTGTCCGGAAACACGAAGGCGGGCGACTCGGGCAGTCCGGGCGGCGCACCGATCGGCGGTGGCGATGTCCCGGCAGCGGGCACCTGGACACAATATGCGGTTCGGCCAAGAGGCTGACCGGTGTCCAAATCCTTCGTGACCATCGGCAGATGCGCAGCTAATGGTTTTGCGGAACTCCGCGTAAACCAGGGATACCACCATTTCTGCGCGCCGAAGTCGGTCGCGTGGAGCAGCGCGGAACCCGACAAGCCTCGGCGCCGCAAACCGTACTGAACAGGCGGTTCGGGCAGGATGGGAGAAACAAAGGCATGAACTTCGATCGCCGTCGTTCCGCCCGAGGCGATGACCTCGCCCACCAAAGTCGCCGACCGGATGCGCTTCGCCGGTACCGGAAACCTGAGGATCGCGGACCCGAGCACGAGCCTTTCTTGGGTCCCTTGGGGAGCCGATGCGCTCGGATCGATCGTCGCGTCGGCGACGCAGGCCAGCGAATCCCGGCTGCCGTCCTCGAAAACAACTTCGGCTCTGGGAGCGGTACCGGACTCCCTGGACCGGACGTTGGCCCAAAGTCCCAGGTTCTTCAACACCAGGCACTCGGGCAGCGCAGCGAGCGGAATCGAAAACCGCCCTGCGCCATGAATGGTGGTGGCACCCAGTTTCTCGCCGAGAAAAGAGCCGCGCCAGGGAATTTTCAAAGCGTAATGGTAATAATCGCGCGACACGCCGCTACCACTGTCGTCGAGCACGATCCCCTGCGAATGAAGCGAAACCTCCGGCTTCGGCGACGCATCGGCATGGGTCTCGGCAACGGCTACCGCCCTGGGCGTAAATATCTCGGTCGGGTTGAGCGCCGATTTGAGTATGACGATTCCGTTCAACAGCGAAGACCAACGCAAGCGATTCCATGGGGCATTGGGCACCCCTGGATTCACTTCCCATCGCGCGGCATCAAAGCTTCCCGAAAAGACTTCCTTCGTCCATACCCACGGATCCAAGCGGGTTCCGGTGGGCGCGAGGTAATACAGCACGTTGGCTTCGGCCACGTTGGCCGAAACGAACGCCTTCATCGGCGGAACATACTCGAGTCCGCCATTGGCGAACCGAGGCACCGTCGCTCCCCGAACCGCTACGGGATGCCATCCGGCTTCGATCCTGTCCGGATCCATGATCCACGCATTCCCGGGCGCTCCCTGCTGATCGACCAACAAGAGGCAATCCACGTCTGGATGGTATCCGATCGATGCGCCGATTCCGATCGGCGGCCCCCAGGGGATACCGATCGTGACCCAGCTTGCCGCCGGATCGCTATCGGGAATCGTTTCGACCGACCGCCACATCTCCAGCGGAATCCGCAGCACCCTGGCGCGCAACTTGTCATGCAACACCGCGTAAGGCACCGGGCGCAAGGCACCCGATCCCCCGTAGCGTTCCCACGCATTCTTCTGCCCGTTCCAGCGATGCGCCTGGGCCGCCCCTCCCGCTGCGTTGCCGATCGCATAACCGACGCCTTGAAGGATGTCGTCGCCAACCGTGACGAGATGGTTGTATGAGTGTTGCGAGGCTGGCCGGTCCGGCATCCACTCGCCATGGGAATCCACCACTGCCTTGGCGCTGGCCACGGCCGAAGGAGGCAACAGCATCTCCCAGGCCCCGGTTGATAGATTCTGCGCGTAATGGCCGTCGTCGTGGCTGTCGCCATGACCACCAGCAATGCCCAGGCTGTACTTGTCTCGCCAAATCGTTGCGCCACAGTACGCAAGAATATTGTGCGCGGGCTTGAGGCGCGCGTTGGCGGCGTCCCTTCCCTCCGGCAGCTTCGACCGGATCGCGTTGAGGAAAGCGGCGAGGGTTTCCGTGCCGAGCGTCCGGTAGGTACCGCCTGCCGATTTTTCGCCGGCAAGCTCGGGAACGGTGCGGTTCCGTCGCGCACCGCCTTCGGCAGTCATGGCAGCGGCAGCCTGACCGATGCCGCTTTCGGCAACCATACCGCCGAGGAGTGAGGCGCCGGCATCGACGAGGAATCGGCGTCTATCCACAGGAGCTCCCGGCTAATATCGCCGTCATCCGGTGTTTGGCAATGCCGTTAGCGTCGATCGATCAACCGCCATTGACGTAACTCACCACCAGTTTGGGACGCTGGGCCTGGGTGGCATATTCCCGGCTGGCAAACCGCTTCTCGTTGTTGTTGCCGGATATCCCCTTCAGCCGCCAGCCTCGGTTCGGCGTCCCCGACGACATCGTCTGGACTCCCGTCGTCACGTCAAACGCCAACCAGCCCGGCGCAAAGCCCACCGACGCCGTCGCGTCCACCTCCGCCGCATAGTCCGTCCCAACGCCTCCTGCGCCCGCTACCGACCATCCCGCTCCCAGTCGCGGCCGGTTCCACGTCGCTTCCCCTTCCACCCAATCCACCAGCATCCGCCTGGCTTCGTAGCTGTAGTTGTAGTCCGATACCTTATACAGGCTCAGTTGCGCCGATGTGATCGTCGCACCATCCGGGATCGGCCCGCCTTCCGATTGGAAGATCGCAAACTTCACTAGGTCAACGTAGGCCCCCGAGTCGTACAGATAGCCCTTCGCTCCGTTGTTTTCGTTCTTGTCCCACGCCGATAGGTAGTTGTCCCGCGTCCCGCCATAGCCGTCTTGTCCGTCCTGCAGCGTCACCGTCCCACTTCCCACATTCGACGTGACATTGATCGTCACCGCCGCCGAGTTCGTGCTCGCCCCTTGGTTGTCCGTCGCGACTACCGTCAGTACATGGCTCCCCACGCCCAGCCCGCTCAGCGAGGCTGCGTACGGGGGATTCGTCCCCATCAACGAGGCCCATAGGTTGCCATCCACGTAGAACGCTACGCCCGCTATCGTTCCGTCACTGTCCGTCGCGCTCGCCGTGACGGCTATCGCTGTCCCCTGCACGAAATTCGCCCCGGTTGCCGGGCTGGTGATCGATGCCATCGGCGGCTGGTTCGCCGCCGCCGTGACGTCGATCGAGACGCCCGCCGAGCTCGCGCTCGCCCCCTGGTTGTCCGTCGCTACCGCCGTCAATACGTAACTGCCTGCCCCCAGACCGTTCAGGGTCGCTCCGTACGGTGCGCTCGTGTCCGTCCCCACCAGTACGCCATCTCGATAGAAATCTACCTTCACGATGCTGCCGTCACTGTCCGTCGCGCTCGCCGTGACGGCTATCGCCGTCCCCGCTACGAAACTCGCCCCTGTTGCCGGACTGGTGATCGATACCATCGGCGCTTGGTTCGCGCCTTGGCTTGGCAGCTGCCAACCAACCGGCTTGTATAGCCAGACGTTGCCTGCCACTGGATCCTGCAAGGCGATATAAGCATCCAGCTGGGCGATATATTTGAATTTTCCGAGCACTCCGGTGCCGACATCGGTGCTCGGCATGTCGCCTTGCGGCACACCGGCCTTCTCCATGGTCCATCCGGACGTCGCCACGGGCGTTGGGGGCGTCAGCTTCCAGACATCGCCTCCTCCGTACCAGACCATGAACACGTTGCGTACCGGATCGAACTCAATCCCGGCACTGCGCAAACTGGCGTTCAAGCCGCCGGAAAGATCGATTGGAATGGCTACCGCATCCCGATTGTTCGGCGCCGCAAAATTCAGGTCCCAGTACGTAATCGGCGCCGTCGCCGGCCCGGTCCGAACGAATAGCTTGCGCACCGGATCGTAAGCGCCGGCACCCTGGTCCGACGGCCCATTCCAGTACATGCCGACGCGTTCCCAGGTATCCTGCGTGACGTCATTCAGATCGTTGATGGTGTATTTGTAGAGCGTCAGGTCCGTTCCCTGTCCCGGCCTCGCCGCCACGTAGATCACATCCTTGCCATTCTCTTGAGCATAGGCGGTCATGCCATTGATATGGCTACTCGGGGGATTTCCGCTCACGTTGCCTTGATGGACATCCCGGTTGGTCCACATGTCGCCGCCGACGACGTCGGGGAAAGGCCCCTCGCGCTGAACATGCGAACCGGTCGTGCCGCCCACCTTGTTGCCGTCCGCCTTAGCCGGGTCGAAGAGATAGGGGCCGGTGACCCCGGAGGTTGACGACGTCAATGGCCGCGCATAGGGATTGCCGGTGTTGTAGCTGGCGCCACCGAACGTAATGAAACGATCGATGATGGGTAAATACAGATTATTGTCGTAGGTGTGAGCCGAAACCGGCGCGGCATCCACGCCGTCGATCGCGGTATGAAACCCGTTCGGCGTCAGCATGATCTCGCTGGGCAGCGACGCGCGCTCCCAAGTCCGCGTCACGCCGCGCCAGCGATAAACGTCATTGCCGCTGTAGTTGGCGTGCCCCCCCCCATAAAGGATCAGGTCGCCGCGCCGGGAGTCCCAGGCAAACGAACTCCAGGCAATGATGATTTTTTCCGGCGTGGGATTGGATGCCAGGTTGAGCGGCCGCAATTCGGCCGGCGTCCATACATCCGAATAATTGTTGAGATTCGCCCTGACCCATCCTCCTTCCGGCGTGGCATTCAGGAGACTAACCAAGCCACTGAGATCCGGCTCGGCAAACGCCCGAGACACCAAAGCCGACAACACAAGGGCTACCAGAAACACCGAGCGAAGCATGGTGTGCATCGAACTCACCGAAATTCTTATTGGCTAATAGATTTGATACAAAAGCAAATAGCGCACCAGAATCTACTATCCAGATGAATTCCCACAGGCTGTCGCCAATCTGAGACAGCAGACACCGACCTCGGGATGCGAAATGTAAAAATTACCGACGCGTGCCCACGGGATATTTCCTGATTACAGCCACACGACCACCGTCGTCGCGATCCCAGGCGGACGCACAGCAACATTAGAACAAGCCTGGCTGACGGGGCTTGCGCAGGAAGCGCAGTAGCTCGATTCGACTCTTCAAATGCTCGTAGCGCATTCCCGGAAAGGACATCGCGCCAGTGAACATCAGGCAGTCAGCGCAGGTAATAACCGACGGCCCAGAGCGCGAAGGCCAGCCAAAGGGCCAGGCTAATCCAATGTAGCCACCGGTAGTGCTTTTTCCAGAGCACGATGCCGATGATGGCGGTTTCGATTGACGCATACACCACGCCGATCCATATCAACAATTTCTTGCGATACCGCGCCAGATCGCGCCAGGGTGGATAACGATCGATGGCCGATGTCATTGCTTGGCGCAATTCGGCACGATGTTCGGAAAATGGTTTTGGGGCAGCGATGTCCAATGTCAAGCGCTCTCCATTCTCGATGAGGATTTGTCCGCCTTTGCGCGATATGCGCTTCCGACCTGCTGAATTGCCGACCGATACCTCCCACTCGGTGGGCGCCGGCGTGCCGATCACGCTGACTGCAGGAGACTCCTCGATACCGGAAAGTTTGAAATAGGCAGCCGTCATCGAATTGCCTTGCGCGGCGAGGACACGAATGGCGGGCGCGGGCAGGACTTGCCGTTTTTCCACGACCCAGCCGGCAAAAGGTTGCGTGCTACCAATGTAAAGCTGTGCCGGTTCGGATGCTTCCCGGCTGTCGAATGCGATATGCAACAAAGACCGGCCGCTGCTTGGTGCAGCCTGGAAGCGATCTTTGCCCACGACCTGAACCGATAAGTCGGGAGCCAGGGTCCACACGGTTTCCACGGTTTGCTCGGCACCTTGTGCGCTGTCCAGCACCAGAAATTCGCCCGCCGACCATTGCAGGATTTGGCGCCGCACATGGTATCCGGATGCACGACGGTTCTCCAGGTCGATGAAACGGATGTCGCCGGCCGCGCCTTCGGCGAGAACGGTTACTTCGCGCTTGACATGAAGATCCTCTCCCACCAAATGCGGCGCATTGGCGCCAGCCCAACCGATAGCTTGCGTGTAATAGGGCGCATCGTAGGGCCAGTATCCGCTGGCCGTCAGCCAATCGCGGTTATCCGCCCAGAACCCGATGCTGGGCTCGTCGGCATGTTTATGCCCATGGCGGTCGTGTTTTGCCCAGGCGATCGCAAGCTGCGATATCACCGGCCGATCCGACCACCATAGCGCATAGCCCGATACGGGATACCCATACGCACCGGCTGCAGGAGGCGCAAAAGGCGGCGCTTGATGGATGACCGCCTCTCCGCCATCCGCATGTGATTTAGCGATGCGCGCCGCTCGTCCTGCCGCGGTATTGCCGATCAGAGGCAGACTGCCGTCGGGCCGGATCAACTTGCCGGCGAAGTCTTGGGCAAGCATCGCTTTATGCGCCAGCTCGCGGGAGGGCTCGCGGCCATTGAGGCGGATCAGCCGCAGCGCGTAGGCGAGCAACTCCGTGCCGAGGATGTGGTATTCCGACGAGTGCTCGAGAACGACGCCCTCCTCCGAAACATAGAACGGCAGTTGGAAGCCCAATCGATCGATGGCGAGCTGCCGCCATTGGCCGGCTTGCGGCAATAGCGGAAACGCAGCGCATATCTGCAATAGCGCCAGATTCTGCATGACGCCGTGATTGGTTCTCACGGTGAATTGACCTGGCTTGGCCAGCAGTTCGCCGCTACGGCTTATCAGCGCCAGCAATTGCTGGCGCTGCTCGGGCGTACTGTTCGGATCGTTGCGTAAGTTGCGCCAGAATCGGATCAGTACGGAAATACGGGCAGCAACGGCATGGTCGTTCCAGAGAAAAGCGATGGGCTCCCGCTGCGCGGCTTCCCACTCGGCAAAGGCCAGCAACCGGCTGCGCGCCAGGCGATAGTAGGCGGCGTCACCGGTATGCTGGAAAGCATCGAGCAATAGGTCTTCGATGCCCAAGCTGGCGACGGCCAGCTGGAAGGTGCTGTCTGTCTGCAACAAATCGTGCGGCCAGCCGCGCAACGGAATATCGGCATTGGCGAAGCTCGTGCCGCGCACCACTCCTTGCAGCAAGCCCTTGGCGGTTTGCAGGACTTCAGCCGGCGGTACTTCCAGCGTGACGGCCAGCGACATGCCACCAAGCTCCGACAATACCGCGTCGGCTGGCGAAGTTATCAACTCGGCGACCGTCGTGGCGGGAAGCGGGCTGCGATCGATCAGAAAATGCTCGTACTGCGGCCACCATACCGCCGCCATGAAAGCGAGCGCGATAAGCAACCTCGACAGCGCGCCCGGCAAATAAGCCATGGCGCTGGTACGAAGAAGTGAAGAAGCAGTCATCGACGCGCCAGGATTCCCTTGAGTTTGCCCAGCAAATAGGCTTCGCCTCCTCCGGGGCGGCCGCTGAGCCACCAAAGCGCCATCAGGCTTGCCGAATAAATCAGGGCGCCGGTAAGCGATGTTAGCGTCAGTCTTGCGGCCGCATTCATTTCGAGCGGCGGCATCGTCAATAGCAGCGCCGCCATGATGCCGGTAGCCAGCAAGGGCCGCCAGATGGCGGAAAGCAAATTACCCATCGAAAGTGTAGGAATGATGCGCGTGAGCATCAACAAGAACATTGCGGCCGCGGTGGCGGTAACGAGCAGGCGAAGCACCGCGATGTTGATCGCCGACTCGCTGGCGATGGGCAAAAATACCACCAGCACAAAGGCGGCCACCTGTCCCCACATGAAGATCGCCATCAGGCGGGTTTTGCCGAGCGTCATCATCAGATAACCGGCGGCATGCACGATGCTGGTAATGCCGTAGATCAGCGAGAGAATCTGAATGAAGGGGATAGCGCTGACCCAACGCTCACCCAGCAACAGACGCACCGCATCGCCGGCGACTAGCGCTAGGCCGGCTGCCGCGGGCAAAGCGACCGCGGTTTGCAAGCCGATCGACAGCAAGAAAATACGTTTCAAGTCTTCGCCCTTGTCTCGGGCGCTGACGAAGGCGGGGAACAGCACCCTGCCCAGCGGCGCCAGCAACTCGGTGGTGGGCATCGCCGATATTTCGTCGGCCAAAGAATAGCTGCCCGTGGTAGTGGCATCGAAACGGCGACCGACCAATATCTTGTCCAACCGGGCATCGGCATAGGCGCCGATGCTGCGCACCAGCATCCATTGGGAAAAAGACCAGATCGACCCCAGTCGGGACAGGGTCAGCCGAGGCCGGAAAGGATGGATCAGATAGCTGAGCGCGACGCCGAAAAGCCGGCCCACCAACGCGCCAAGCGGCAGCGCCCAGTAGCTGCGGAAATACCAGGCTAACGCGAGCGTAGCGACGAATCCAGCGCAGCGCCGCAGGAAAAAAAACTGAAAATCCTTGCCGAACGTCATATCCTTCTGGAACATGACGATGCCGATATTTTCCAGGCCGCCCGCCAGCGTCGTGACCGCCATCAGCAACAAGACCGGTGTCACGCGCGGATCGTGATAAAAGTCACCGGCAAACGGCGCAAGCGCAGCGATGATGCTGCCGGCGATGGCGGCTTGGATCAAGCGTATCGTCCAGGCCGAGCTGTAATCCTCATGGTCGCATTGGCCGCGATGGATCAAGGCTGCGGCAACGCCGAGGTCGAGCACGACATCGACCAAGCCGACGACCAGCGAAGCCATGGCGACGATGCCAAAATCTTCCGGCACCAGCAGACGCGCCAGCACCATGGTGCTGACCAGCCCGATGGCTCGGTCCGACCAGCGCATGGCAACGACGATAAGCGCTCCGGAGAGCAGATTAGCGCTCATTTCATGAATGACGGCGCGTTGCGTTACGAACGCTGACCATTACGCCTACGTGCTCTTGCGCGAATCACCATGGCGGTTAGGGCCGCTTCGCCGATTCAAGACGCTCGGCTGCCTGGATCACGATGCGCGCGGCATCGTCGTAGGAGAATTGGCGGGCATGATCGAGAATGCCTTGTTCATCGAAGTGTGTTCCGGCCGCCTGAACTAAAGCCTTGGCTAAGCCTTGCGGGTCTTCACTGTCGAAAAGAATGCCGGCGCTTTGCGGGACGACGTCGCGAAGAAAACCCACATCCAAAGAAATCAGCGGCCGGCCAAAACTCAACGCCAGCATCGCCGTGCCCGATGTCAGAATTTCCCGGTAGGGCGCGACGACGAAATTCGATGCGAGCAAGTAGCGCTGCAAATCCTCGTCGGCGATGAAGCCTTCGTCGATGCGAATACGGGAGTCGTCCGCCGCCAGCGCAAAGATCTGGTCGCGATAAGCGCGATCCTGGAATTTTCCGGCCACCAGCAGGCGCGCCGGCAGATCGAGGCTGCGAAATACGCGTATCAGCTCATGGAGATTCTTATAGGGCTTGCACAACCCGACGAACAGAAAAACGAAGTCCTCCGCCGTCAGGCCGAGCAACTGGCGCGCTTGGCCTTGGTCGAGGTTGATCGGGTAGTAGCCTATCCAGTGGCCATGCGGAATTTCGACCATCTTGCCGACCGATCCGGGAAATTTCTTTGCCAATATTTGAGCCGGGCCAGGACCGTGAACGAGAATCAGCGAAGCCAACAATATGACCCAGCGACGCGCCATCGTGTCGATGAACAACAATGGGCAGCGATCATGCGGCAACAAGTTATGGGCAGTCCATATCAAGCGAGCCCCCAGCAGGTGCGCATAAAGAAGCAATAGCGCGAAACGGGCGAAACGGATCAGCGACTGAATTCTTTTGGGAGAACGATATTCGAACGAAGGCCAATGCATATGCAGCCAGTCGTTGCGGCGAACGTTTTGCCGCAGCCAGCCACCGGTGAACATCCCCTCGACGACCTCGACACCACGATGTTCGAGGGCGCGGTAAAAGCAGTCGTTATAAGAGATGCCGGTCTTGGGGAAGGCGAGGATACGGTTCATTGGGCAAGAAGAAGAAAGTCTAAGCGCAAATTCTGAATGTCGCGTCGCGGCGAAAGTCAGTCGTGGCGGTACGCCGCGGCAAGCTCTTTGTCATGGGGCAGCGGCAAGTGCGGGAAGGAAGTTCTGCAAGTTGAGGCAAAGCCGATCGAACACGCCCGGGATTCAGTTAGCGGCTTGGCTTGACCAGGACGCAGTCGAATTCGACGGCACGCAAAGCATCGTCGTGGCTGATGGCAAACATGCCGGACAATTCGAAACCCAGCGCCTCGACTTCCGCCAATAATTCCCGGTAATGAGGGACGCCTTGGTAAAGCCGCTGGATCGGCAGCTCGAATTGCATTGCCCGTGCATCGCGCAACGTTTGCGGTGCGCCGCGAACGACTTCGACATCGAAGCCTTGCGTATCGATTTTGACGTAGTAATTGCCAAGCTTGCCAAGGTCCAGTTCCGCACAAACCTCATCCAGCGTCTTAACCGGGACGCTGACGGTACGCTCGATGACATTGCTGGTTGAAAACTTCTCCGATTGCGCGCGATCGGGAATACGAAACGAAGAGAAGGTGTCACGTGCCATGATATTCAGTTCAAGCGAGCCGCTTGTCGACCCGATACCGATGGGATGAATATGCCAATCGGCATCGCCTGATGCGCGTTGTTTCAAGACCTCCACCAGCGCCGGGTTGGGTTCGAAAGAATGGATCGTTCCAGAGAAACCAATGCGATGCCTAAGAAAATCGCGGTATTGGCCCGAATTGGCGCCAATGTCGAAAACGGTACGTATCTCGTATCGCTGGAGCAGTCTCGCAAGATGCTGTTCGAGAGGAAGATCCTCCATTTTCCATTCCGGGACAACGGTATAGCCCAGTCGATGGAAAATTTTGCTCAATAGTGTTTTTAGCATCTTGCTTTCTACCGTATGCGAAGCCCGCCGCCGCTCTGGCCGTCCCCCGAGCGGTTCCGGAAATTCGAAGTTATAGCGGCTTCCATTGCAAACCACAATTATTTCCAAAGAGATGCCGCATTGATTGCCGGCATGGCCTCGACGCTACAGACGCCGAGTCCGGACTTTTCATTGCCACCGCTCAGCGAGCGCCCGCCATCGGTCCAACATAACGGCGGGCCACCACCACATTGTCGATGTACAAGTGCATGTCCCGCGGCGCGGGAAGGGTACCGCCGTGGTAGACGTTGAACCAGACGCTCTCGATCTTGAGCTCCGGTACCGTGCGCATGCGCACATCGTTTCGTTCAAAGACCAGGCGACCATCCACCCAGGCCCGGACAATACCGTCCCTCAGGCCCGGCGTGTTCAGGCGGATGTGTTGCTCGATGCTGTACCAGCGGTTGCGTTCGAGCGCGGCCAGCCGCCCCAGGGGCCACGGCCAGGCTTCGCCAGCCGCTTCGGCAATGTCGGCGTGGTAGGCATAAGTCCCCAGGGCGGTGCTGCCGGCACGAGGATTGCCGGGACGCGCCATCGTGTAGAACAAGCCGCGCATGGACCAGCCATCGTTGCCGGTGCTCTTGCGCATGCCCCATCCGGCACGGCCATAGGTTCCGGCAAAGCCCGGCAGCTTGCCGCCGTCGGTATCGGGGCTCCAGTCATCGGCCAACCGCAGGTAGTAGCGGAAATAGGCCTCTTCCGGCTCGCCACCGGAATGACCGGCAAATGCAAAGCGCATGTCGAGACCGCGGTTGGCGCCCTTGGCCAACCGCACCCTCAAGGCACGCCCTTTAAGGGGTTGGAAGAGGAGTGGATCATCGGTGCTGATCGCCCCGGCATCGCTGCGAGGATCGAAGCCATTCCATTCCAAGGGCCACCAGATTTTCTCGAAACCGGTGGCGAACCACACATCCGGATGGCTTTCGATGCCGGCATCGCCTGGAAATCCAGCCGCCAGTCCGTGACGCACCGCGGCGTCGGGAGACGAAGGTGGACTGGTCGCGAACACCCCCAGGGACAGATCACCATATTGGCGATCCAGGGTCAGCGTCAGGATCGCGCGGCTTAAAGGCTTGAGCGGACCGATCGATTCGACAGGAAAACGCAGCATCGCATTGAAATCCCCGCCAGCCTTGAAGAGCGTGGCCTGACCCAGGCCTTTTTCCGTGGTGCAATCGAGAAAGGTATCGGCGGCGGCATCGAGCAGCCGCCGGCTGCCGTCGTTGAAATGAAGCGTCAGAGTCGGTCGGGCCAGCAGCTCGGCAGCCTCGCGACTGAAGAATACGCCGATGCCTTGCTGGCCGCCCGTGCTGCGCAAGAGCATTCCGTGAGCTGGATCGGCCCGTCCGGCCTGCCAGGCGGACACCAAGGCCGTCACATCGAACTCCAGGGTGCGCCGACGCTGATTGGCGGACGCCTGGCCCTGGGCAAACGGATGCTCCCCGTACGGCCGCCCGTCAATATCCCGCCAATCGCCGCCCTTGCGCACCCACGCGCCGCCCGCGCCCCAGTTGTAGTACTGGCAGGTTGCGCCATCCGCGGCATCGGAAAGACGGTCCAGCGATTCGACGGCTCCCCCCGCAAACGATACGCAGAGCAGCAATGAAGCCAGCAGCCTCCTCAAGGCTTGCCTGCCGCCGGGGCATCGGCCGGCGCTGCCGATGAATCGCGCCCGGATTCCTGCCCTGGCACCTTCTCCGGCGAAGGCGGTGGCGAAGGCGGATCCTGCCACTTGCCGGCTCGGGTCAGGCGGTTGCGCAGCCCCGGCAATGAGTAGCCCAAGGCATAGGCCTTGTGCGCGGCCTGCAAGGCCTTTTCATAGTCGCCCACCTCGAGATAAGCCAACCCCAGGTTGTACTCGAAGGTTCCTGTCGTCTCGACGGTACTAGCGCGCGCCGCCTCCAGTTCGGCAATCGCTGCGCTCTTGTCGCCCCGGTGCACCAGCCAAAGCGCATAAATCAGGCTTACCATGCCGTCATCGGGACGAAACACGCGCGCGCGCTGGAACCAGCAGTCGATGGTGTCTCGGTTGCCGCGTGGACGGTTGGTCTTTTCCCGCTTGCCCAACTGCATCATCGAATTCAGCGCGCGGACATGGTTCGGGAAATAGCGCAGGACGAATTCGAGGTCCTCGCCGATATTGACCGAGCTTTGTCCCTTGCGCAGCAACTCGACGTCCTTGTTGTAATGAAACAGCTCGACACGGCGCAACTCCGCAGGATGGGGAGAGCGGTAATCGAGCGGCCCGAACTCCAGCCCCGTGAAAGGTACACAAGTGGCCTGCTGCTGCGCGGCAGCCCACGCTTCTTCCGAAAACGCCGCCGCAAGCGAGAGCACGGTACCAATGGCAGCGCACGCCGCCCGTCGGCTCGGTAACCATGTACTGGCATTTCGCATTGTTTTCCTCTTGTCGTTAGGTCAGGCAGAAGCAAGCCATCCGCAGGGTCAATACAACCCATGCCGCCATGCGCGGCTGTCCGCTTACAGGACGCGAACACCTAGCTAGTAATGGCAAATGATACCGCCTCCTGAACAAGCGGCAAGGAATCGCCCTCATGGATTGGCCGCATCACGGGCTGAAGGCGACGGCTTCTCCAGGACGATCCAGCAACTCAGGCAAGCCAGGTCTGGCGCCGGCAACGTCCGGAAATCACGCCATAACCGGGGCCGGATGGCTTCGACCTGAGCCAGCGGC
>WBZU01001915.1_pt1 | contig 14988 bp, 11 predicted proteins | sample 5204311 | NCBI WGS metagenome assembly WBZU01 (sample SAMN12344359, study PRJNA552823) | activated sludge metagenome | biome: Activated sludge suspended growth; feature: Nitrification reactor; material: Wastewater; isolation source: activated sludge from nitrification reactor of wastewater...
AGGCGAGACTGTTGCGGGGGTAGACAAAACAAAGCCCGCCGGAGCGGGCTTCGTTCGTCAATAGGCAGGCAACGGACTAGATATTCTTGCAAAGCACATACACGTTGGTGCCGTTGTCGACGTAATTTGCCGCTGGTACCGCGGCTGTTGCGGCGGTTGGCGGCGTTGCGCCCTCGATAAGGGCACGCACGTTGCCGGTCATGGCGTTGCCGTCGTCGAATTGACTGTCGATCGATTGGGCGATCTTGGCCGGAAGACTTCCCGAGCAGATGACCAGTCCAGTCAGGCCGAAGGCGCCGTTCTGCGCGCCGACGATACCGCCCGCGGCGTTGAGCGGCTGCACGACCGCGCTTGCCAGTGTCGAGGCATCGCCGGCCACGAAGCCGGCGGCGCGCAAGTCGGCCCAAAAGAGTCTCGATTCATCGGTGTTGGTGGTGCTTTCGTAAGCACCGTTGACGATGCTGTTGCCTATGTTGGCCTGCGTGGCAGTGGCCGCCGGAATGATCGTCCAGCGGGTGGCGCCAGGATCATCGCCAGGCAGACGTTTGTACCGATCCTGGTACGAATAGACCGCCGCGGTCAGGCCATTGAAGTCGTTTGCGACGTTCTTTATCTTGGCCTGCGTGATCAACTCCTGGCCCTTGAGCACACCGCCGAGCAAGAGCCCGATGATGACCAGAACGATGGCGATTTCGACCAGGGTGAAGCCGGATTGTTGATTGCGCATCTTCGAACTCCCATTTCTTTAGGATTGGCTGTGAAGTACCAAGCAATTACGGTGCCAAGACAGGTTTCCCGTCTATTCGGCGAATTGAGGGGGTCAATTGCGTCGAAAATTCGACGCCTCTGTCGAAGCGCCGACTGTCCGCCGACGCCGGTCGCAGCTACGTTCAGATTCGAACAACTTGGGACGATAATGCCGCATGAGCGCTTTGCATCCCGTTACCGATCTTGTTTCGCGGCTCGCCATTCGTTGGCGGCGGTACTTGCTGGTGGCGGTATTGGTGCTGTTGTACATCGTGCTGCTGCTGGGTGTGGACAAGCCACTGGCCAAGACCTTGTTCGTCGCTCATCTGGGGCTGTTCCTGCTTTGGCAGCCATTCGTCCGGGCCGACCAGCGCGTCGCGCTGCCCTTGTTGGCGGTGATCTTGGCCATCGTCGGGGCGGCGGCCTACGGGCTCAACGGCTGGTTGCTGACACTCTGGATAGGGCTCCTCGGCGGTGTGGTCGGCGGCAAGGTGTTCCTGTTCGAGGTGCCATGGACCAAGTTCTTTTTTCTCCTGGCACTGTTCTGGCTAGTGGCGGCGATGTTGCTGCTGGCATTGCCAGCGGCGATGCCGGACGGCATCGATACCGGGGCGACGGTGCGTGCCATCGGTCAGTTGGGGTCCCCGGCCGTCTTTGCCCTGATGCTGATGCTGCCGGAGAAGCGTGAAGCCGACAGCCAGATCGAAGCGGTCGATTTCGTCTATAGCGTGATCGTCGTGTTGCTGCTCGCGGTGCTGATCCTGGGCAGTCTGGCCATCATGCTGCTGCTCGGCCACGAATATGTCGTGGCATTGCTCGAAACCCTGATCGTCATGGGCATGGGCTTGCTCATCCTGGGGTGGATATGGAATCCCCATGTCGGCATGGCTGGCGTGGGCTCGGTATTTTCGCGTTACCTGCTCTCTGTCGGCCTGCCGGTCGAACAATGGCTGCACACGCTGGCCGATCTTGCCCAGCGACAGCAGGATCCCAACGAGTTTGTCGCCGAAGCTTGCAGCGAGATGGTCCGCCGCTTGCCCTGGGTGACCGGCGTGCAGTGGCAGGTCGACAACGAGCGTGGCAGCCACGGCGTTGCCGACGGGCGCTCCAGCGAGTTCGCCTTCGACGCGTTGACGCTGCGCATCCACACTCGCTACCCGCTGAGTCCCTCTTTGGCCTGGCACTTCAACCTGTTGGCGCAACTGATCGCCGAGTTCCGCGCCGACAAGTTACGTGCCGGCCAACTGAAGCGTTTGACCTATGTCGAAGCGATTCACGAGACCGGTGCCCGCCTGACTCACGATATCAAGAACCTCCTGCAGAGCCTGCGCGGCCTATGCACTGCCGCGCAAGGGGAAGACGACGAGGTCTCGCCGGAATTCGTGGCTTTGTTGCGTCGGCAACTGCCGGCCATAACAGTCCGGTTGGAGCAGACGCTCGACAAGCTTCAGGCGCCCAGTCTGGAAAGTGCCGAACAGTTGCCGATCAGGCGGTGGTGGGACGAACTGATATCGCGCTATGCGATGTCCGATATTCAATTCGTCGCCGATGGCGATATTTCCCCAACGGCGATGGTGCCGGCGGCACTGTTCAACCACGTCATCGAGAATCTGCTGGCCAACGCGCTCGACAAACGCACCGTCCAGCCGGGATTGCGGATCACCGTGACCTTGCACACCGCCGGCCAGCGCCCGAGTCTGGATGTCTGCGACGACGGCGCCCCGGTCCCCGCGGCACTGGCCGCCGACATCTTCCACGGGCCGGTGCCTTCGGAAACGGGCATGGGCATCGGCCTCTTCCAAGCCAGCCGCCTGCTGGAGCAAAGCGGTTTCGGGATCAGCCTGGCGTCGAACCAGACGGGACGGGTTTGCTTCCGTCTGGCGCTGGCGGCCGGCATTCGCGGCTAATTCGGCGTCGCGTTCCGCCGGCGGCCGATGAGTCGATACACCGTCATGTCGCCCTTGCCTTTGAGGTAGATCGTCTGCGGTTCGTAGAACTCGAACTGGCCGGCCAGACGGTGGTGGGTGGTGGTATCCACCTGGATCATGCCGGGCACGCCCTCGGCGGTAATGCGGCTGGCGATATTGACCGTGTCGCCCCACAGATCGTAGATGAATTTCTTCTTGCCGACCACGCCGGCGACTACGGGCCCGGTGCCGATGCCGATACGCATTTCGAGATGGGCGGCGTTGACCGCGAAGTCCCGTTTCAGCAGGTCGCGCATGGCGATGGCCATGTCGGCGATCGCGCCGCAGTAGTCGCTGCGTAGCTGATTGAGGCCACCCGCCACCATATAGGCGTCGCCAATGGTCTTGATCTTTTCCAGACCGAACTGTTCGGCCAGTTCGTCAAACGCGTAGAAGATCCGGTTCAGCATCGAGAAAACCTGATTGGGCGACATATGCGCCGCCACCTGGGTGAAATTGACAATGTCGGCGAACATCACGGTCACGTCGGCGAAACCGTCCGCGATCGGCTGATCCGACTGTTTGAGGCGCTCGGCGATCGGACTGGGCAGGATATTGAGCAGCAGTCGCTCGGAACGGGCCTGTTCGGCGGTCAGCAGGTGGTGCGCGTCTTCGAGCTTGGCCTGCATCTTCTGCTTCTCTTGAATCGAATGGCGGAGCAGCACGTAGATGATGGTCGCGACCCCAAGAAAGTTGAGGGCGAAGAAGACGACCGCCGTGCGAATCGGTACGGCGAATGGCGAGTGGGCAGTGACCGGCGGCGCGAGATAGAAGTCGAAAAAGCCGGACAACGCGGTCATGAATACCCAGGCGAAGAACCAGGCCAGGGATTCCCGAACGCCAAAGAACAGAATTGCACCCACCGGCGCGAGCAACCCCCAAAGAACGATGCCGCTGGAGTCGATGAACCCGCCGAAGCCCCATTGCATGGCGAACGGCCCGAACAGAAACAGGGCCAGCTGGCTGGTGCGAAAGAAATCGAAATTGCGTGTCTTGATGTAGACAAGCAGATTGCCGATCGCCAGCAACTGAAAGATCATCGGCGGTGTTGACGAGATGGTCGGGCCGAGAAACCAGTAGATGGCTACCCACAGCATCGACGCCAGGCTGACCAGGCCGGTGGCGAACATCAGGAGCGACTTGTTGAGACGCTGCTCTTCGCTGTCGTCCGGTTCGACGCCGCCGGTCCGCAACCGATCAAGGAAGGTGGTATTGGGGGTTTGAGTTTTGGCCATGCTGTTCCGGCTGGCGACTGCTATTGCCACGGCATCAAATTCAGTGTGGCAGGAACCGGTCGGAGGGTCAAGGCGATCCGGCAAGGCTTGCCGTGGCGACACAAGTTTTCACGAAGCGGCGACTCAGGGCAACTGGCCGGCGGCAATCATTCGGTTGAACAGGATGTTCGGCGAGAGCCAGATGACGAGGTCGTCGAATTCGCCGTTGGGCGCTCCGACTGGCGTGGAGGTATGGCTGACGAACACGCGGTCGCGGGGGATATAGTTGGGATTGGTTGGCGGAATGTCGTTTGGATTATGTCGCTCGTCAATGCCGGCACCTCCGCGCCCACTGTTGGCGCCAAGTGAATAGACAACCGCCACGGCCTTATCAGTCAGCAGGCCCGCAGTGCAATCCGCAAGTCCGGCTACCGGCCCCGAGGCAACTCCCGCGTTTGCGATTCCCCCATCGCTGTCGCATACCTTCAAGTCCGGAAGATATGTGGTAGTGCCGAGCGCCGCGAGAGTGCGGCCGCTCATGCCCCCGGGCGTTGTGAAGTCGTAAGTCGGGTTCGCGTTATTTGACTGTACGGAAACTGCGTATCGTATGCGATTGCCCCAAGCGTCAATGAGCAGCTTCTGGCTGTTGACCGGTGCTAGGCCCAAAGTTGCAGCGGGTACGAATCCGTTATACGGATGGGAACAGCGGTATGGTGTTGCGGCAGGGAAGACGTTGGGGCCAGCCAGGAGCGTGCAAAGCGTGTAGGGTTGCCCCGTGGTTTCCACGCAGAAACTTTCGAAGCCGGCACTCTCGATGGTTGCCGGGCATGGAAGCCTGCCGTTGGTGGCGGCAAAACCTAACAGCGCGTCAAGGACGTCGTTGAGGGACTTCTGGCTTTCCTGTGTGCGCCGCAGATCATCTTGCGCGGCGAGCGGTATCAACATGCCGCCAATCAACAGGGCAACGATTACCAACACCACTGCAAGCTCGGTAAGGGTGAAACCTTGTTGCCCTGGTGCTTTGAGTGGTGGGCTGGTCCTAGTTGCCTTCAAGAAATCCTTGACTCTCATTGCATCAACCGCCCGGTCAGTTCTTCATACGACAGAAACTTCGTATCCGCCGATTTTTCGAGAAAGACTCGTTCTGCCTACTTGGTACTCTCCCGATTGCTTGGTCAGCGCCCTGCCTATAGGATACTCCGGGCTGTCTCTTGTTGAGATCCGATGCTAAAGTCATCGAAATCGCACCAGATCATTGAATGTCGGGAGCGCTGATTTGGTCAGATACGCTACGCCGCCGGCGCTGTTACTGTCTTCCAGATAGTTTGCGGCATTGGATTTGTCGGCGACCGAGGTGCGGCTTTGAGTTCCGGTGATCCTTCTGGCTACAAATATGACTACTTGCTTTCCGTTGCCTGAATCCACGGTTAGGCACGCTCCACAAGATGGAGGGCTGATCGTACCCGGTTCGTAGGCATTGGCTATCGCGTAGAACACCTGCTCGCGCCAGTTTTGGACAAACCAACTATTCGTAACATAGCAGTTGGGCACACTGCCCCACGCCGATAGCATGCTTGTATCGGTGCCAATAATGCCGGCGCAGGCACCAACCCCGTTTCCAGCGGTATTGCATAACAAATCCGGGATTCGACCGAACGTCGTCGTTGCCGTGTCACTAAAGTTACCGCTTGCGGAAGCCGCAAGATCGGCAGCCCAAGGATAGTGCCCCTTGTTGTCTATAGTGCCTGGGAGGGATTCCTTGTAGGCCGCGTAGTTCACCAGGCAGTTCATCACCTCGGCTGCGACGCGCTTCTCGATCGCTGCCATGATCTCATTGCGTGTGATAAAAATGATGCGGTCGTTGGCGATGAGTTGGCCGGGATCGGCCGGGTCGCGGGCCGGTCCCGCGAAGAAGCCGTTGGTCTTGGTCACAATTTCGTCAAAGTCGGCATTGTCGTCGCTGGCAATGTTGTCCAAATAATGTAGTGGATTGTTCAGGTTGGCTGCGGACCGATCTTGTAGCAGGCCGTCCTGACGTTGAATTGGTCCACCTGGAGCGATGATGACCGCAACAACTCCGGTGCTCGGCGTCGCGCTGGCATCGAACAGTAAGTTTCCTGCACTATCCCGTATTGTGATGGTGCCGGTGGTGTCGCTGTTCAGGGGTGTTCGTCGAGTATTGTTCTTGAAGTTATTGGACACCGCATACCAGAGGCGTTCGCCGCTGTCGTCCATCAATTCGGACAGACCGAGCGTCCGCCACGGCAAACGCCCCAAGCGTTGACCTTGGTTGCTGCCGCCCGCGCTGCCGCAGGATGTTTCGGCTACACCGTCGTTGTTTTGGTCCGGGCACGGCAAATCACCAGGGCGCTTGGGGCCGCTTAGGTCAACCGAAACGGCATAAGCGACTAACGCAGCTTTTGCTTCCGCTAACGCCTGTCCGGTTGTTTCCTCGCGCTTGCGTGCGACCGAGGAGGCGTCGAGTCGACTCACAATAAAATACATGGCCCCGGCGATCAGCAGCGCCAACAGCGCAATGAGCGCGAATCCCCGGGTCGAAGTTCGTTTGCGAAAACGCGAACGCACTTGGTGCCGCCGCTCAGGGTTTGCGTGACACGCCGACCCGCCCGCCGCCAAGGCTGTCGGCCTTTTCCCGCGTACCCCGGTTGATCGATTCGCCGACTCGCAACGCCGCCGGTGGCTCGTCTCCCGCGGTGATCACCGCCCGCCCCGGATTCGTTGGCGAGACGGCTGCGGTGACGCCGGTGCCGGGGGTGTTTTCGTTCTGTGGCCGTTGATTGACCCAAACGGTGTGCTTGCCGCTGGAACGGGTGACAATGCCGTTTAGGCTGACCACCGAGCCTTCCAGGGTCTGGGTCTCCTGGATGTTCAACTCACGCTGTCGCTCGAGCGTGGCGCGCCGCTCGGGGGTAAGGAATAGCCGGCCCAGCGGTTCGGCCCACGCGTTGTCGGTAACCAGCAGCACGGTGCCGGCCAGGGCAAGCCAGATGACAGGTGGCGGGTGGTGTGTCACGATTTCTTCTCGCGCAGAGTGACCCAGTCAATGGTGCATTCGGCGCGCAACTGTGGCGCCGGGCCGCGCTCCGACGAAGCGGCTGTGGTGCGTTCGATGGCGCAGCTGCGCACCAGGAGGTGAGCGCGTACCGACGTGCGCAGGTCGTCGAGAAAGCCAAGTAGATCGTCTTCGTGCAATAGCGCCAACTGCAACTTCATCGTGCTGGCCATGAACTCGTAGCCACCCGCCACGGGGCCGCCGGGCAGAGCGGCCTCCTCGATGGGGTGTTGCGGCGACAGTTCGTACTGAACATCCAGCAGGCGACGAGCCGCCTTGATGCGGGCGATCTGCTCGACCCAGCGGAGGCGCTCTTCCTGGTCAATCAGGCCGCTGGCCAGAATATGCCGGTAGCGGCCAATCCGATCGCGAATCGCCTGTTCCTCTTCTCGGGCATGGACGAGCCGGCCGCGAATGTCCTTCTGCTGGACGGAAAGCTGGCGCTCATTCTGCTCGGCCCGGGTGACCAGTTTTTGCAGAAACCACACCATCGCCGTGCCGGCAAGCAAGGCCAAGGCGAGAAACACCAGACTCCAGCGCAGGCGGGCAAAGTCGTCGCTCGTCAGTTTCATAGTTTTTGCACCAAGCGCAGATGGAACTTGGGCGCTTCGCTCTGGGTGGCTGCGTCGGTACTGCGGATCGACTTGCCGGATTCCGTTTCGAACGGCAGGCTGAGCACCTGGACCTTGATGTCTTTGGTTGCCAAGGCGGCAACGAAGGCGTTGACCGTTTCCAGCTGAGCCCGATGGTCGGCAATGGTGGCCAGCGGTAATTGCCCCTGCAAGCCGACAATGGCATAGCTTTCGTTGTTCGCCGCGGGAGCGACCGGCGGTGGCAGCGTGGCGCGACTGGCGGTGTCGTCCTCGGCGCTGCTGGCAAGGCGCCATTCAAGGCTTGTCAGGTCGACCCTGGGCGCCTGTGCCAACGCCTGACTGATGTGTTGCAGCACCGGCCGCGGGCCGACACTGCGTTTTAGAAGCAGGTCTTGGTGATCGGTCAGCGCGCGTAACTGGTCGATCGCTAATGGAATCTTTGGCAACCCCTGCAGCAGATTTTCGTAGCGTTGCTTGTCCGCATCGATTTCGCTCTGTCGATCGTGGTTGGCGGATGTCAGGTGGTTGAGCGTGTAGGCCTGACCGCCCGCGAACAGCAGGAAGGCGGCCAGAATCGCCGCGGTGCCGGCCTGGATGGCCGAGCGTAGCTGCCAAAGGCGGAAGAAGTGCCGGTCTTCCGCGGGGGCGAACTGTTGCGCGGGCTGCTGGCGGGCCAGAAAATGAAGAAACAGAACGTCGCCAATGGAGTCGTTGGGCGGCGTGGTCAGAGCGTATTGCTTGGCTAGGCCAAGGACATCGATCAGCTCGACATGACGGTCCCGGGTGTCCTGGCAGGCGACTTGAAACGCCCCGAACTGGGCCGGGTGGGCGAGGACGAGAGTTTGCAGTGGCGCGTCGCGGGCGATCAATCGCTGTCCGGCCAGATACTGGAAGATCTTCGTCGTCTCGGTGGCGCAGGCTGCCGCGACTTCCGCGCTGTTGCCCGTGGCCATGGGCGTGAGGCGAGAGAAGCGCAGCCGACCCTTGTCCAGGAAGGTTTGACGCACACCGGCCCGACTGATCGACATGACCAGCAAGCTGGCGTCGCCGGCCGTTTTGGCCATCAGCCCGGCGATTACCTGGGGCAGGGAAAAAATGCCGACCAACCGGCTTCCGGCCTGGCGCATGGCCTGCAACCAGGGTTCGAAGACGGCGTAGCCGGTCAGTCCGGCGAGCAGCAGGCGTTCGTCGCGCCGCCCTTCCTTCAGACGCCCCTGCGATACGGCCAGTGAGAGCGGCGAGCCGTAGAAGTACTGGGCCAGCTTGCGCTTGATGATTTCCTGCCGGTCGGTCCCCTGAACGTTGGGGATGTCCTCGATTTGAAAGCCCTCGTCGGCGACATCGGCCAGGATGTAATAGAGGCTATTCACCTCCTGCCGCAGATACTCGCCAAAGGCCGCGATACCGGCCTCATCGGCCTGGAAGCGCGCCTCCTCATGCGGCCCCGGCAATTGCCAGCGGTAGGCGGTCAGGCTTGATGCGTCGAGAAAGAGCAGGCGGCGGCTGGCCATGGCGGCTACATCTTCATCTTGGTGATGGTGTCGTAGATCGGGCCAAGCACCGAGAGCATGACCCAGCCGAGGATCAGGCCAAGAATAATCGTCATGGTCGGTTCGATCATGGCTTGCACGCGGCCGATCGATTCCCGGACGTCACGGCCGTAGAAGTAGCTGACGTTGGTCAGGGCGGTATCGAGGCCACCGGTGTTTTCACCGACGCGCAGCATGCGGACGACCAGTGGCGAGAACATGCCGACGTTCTGGAAGGCGACGGTGATACTTTGGCCTTCGGCGATCATTTCACCCACCCGTTCGAGGCCGCGCCGGATGACCAGATTGCCGACCACGCCTTCGGTGGCGCTCAGGGAATCGAGAATCGAAATGCCCGATGCGTACATCATGGAGAACACACCGGCGAAGCGTGACAGGATGATCTTGCGCAGGATGCCGCCGACCACCGGCAGGCGCAATTTGAACTCGTCGAATCGGTAGCGGGCGGCGGCGTTGGACCGGATCAGGACGGCGCTGGCGACCACCGCGAAGAGCGGCAGTCCCAGCGCGATATACCAGTAGTTGACGAAAAAGCCGGAGGTGGCGATCAGTATCTTTGTGTGCGTCGGCAACTCATGGCCGGTGTTCTTGATGAAACCAACCATCTTGGGCACCAGATAGATCATCATGAACAGCACGACGCCGATGACCACCGTGCCCATGAAGGCCGGATACATGATCAGCTTCTTGGTCTGGGCGGCCAGTTCGTCCTGCCATTTGAGCGTTTCGACCAGATTCTTCAGCACTTCCTGGAGTTTGCCGGTCCCTTCGCCGGCGCTGATCAGGCTGACGAAAACGTTGTCGAAGACCTGCGGATGTTCGCCCATCGCCTGCGACAGCGTCTTGCCGCCGTCGATGCTCTCGATCATGCTGGCAATGACTTCGCGAAACTGCGGATTTTCCAGGCTGTCCCGCAAGTCGGTGAGGCCATCCAGAATGGGCACGCCCGCCTGGGCCAGTTGTTCCAGATGGAAGCAGAAGTTGATCAGTTCGCGCCGGGTAACGCCCTGGCCGCCGAACCGGCCGCCCTGGCGCACCGTGTTGCCGCGGATGAAATCGAGTTCCATGCGCTTGAGGCGCATTTCGAGATCCACCGCGTTGATGGCGTCAAGACGGCCGGTCACCAGACGGCCGTCGGCGTTCATGGCTTTGTAGGCGTACAGCGTCATGGCGAGCCGGAAGCGCCGCGGGACGTCATGGCAGCATGCGCTCGGTCAGATCGACCACGCGGGCGACTTCCTCCAGGGAAGTCGAGCCGTCCAGAGCGCGTCGCAGGCCGTCTTGTGCCAGTGGCCGAAAGCCTTTGGCGATGGCCGCCTGGCGAATTTCGCGCGCGGTCGAGCGGCGGGCGATCAGATCGTCAATGTCGCCGTCGATGCGCAGCAATTCCATGATCGCCAGCCGGCCGCGATATCCCTGGAAGTCGCAGAAATGGCAGCCGCCGGGGCGGTACAGCAGGGGCGTGGCGCCGCCCTGATCCAGGCCCAGCAGGCGGCGTTCGTGGGGTTGCGCGGTATAGGACTTGCGGCAGTGCGGGCAGAGCCGGCGCAGCAGTCGCTGGGCGATCACGCCGATGATGTTGCCGGCCATGATGTCGGGCAGGATGCCGATATCGAGCAGGCGTGGCACGGCGCCGATGGCGGAGTTGGTGTGCAGCGTGGAATAGACCTGGTGGCCGGTCATGGCGGCGCGGAACGCCATGTCGGCCGTGTCGGTATCGCGAATCTCGCCGACCAGAATGACGTCCGGATCCTGACGCATCATCGAGCGGATGCCGTTGGCGAAATCGAGCTTGGCCGCTTCGGCGATCGAGGTCTGGCGGATCATCGCCATCGGGTACTCGACCGGGTCTTCGAGGGTCATGATGTTCTGGCCCTCTTCGTTGATATGGTTGAGTATCGAGTACAGGGTGGTGGTCTTGCCGCTGCCGGTCGGGCCGGTGACCAGAATGATGCCCTCGGGGCGGGCGATCATCAGTTTAACCAATTCCAGTTGGTGGTCGTCGAGGCCGAGGCGGTCGAGCGGCACAATGCCCTTTTGCCGGTCGAGAATCCGCAGAACGATGTTTTCGCCGTGGATGGTGGGTTGCGCGGCGACGCGGAAGTCCACCAGACGGCCGCTGATATTGAGCGAAATGCGGCCATCCTGGGGTGCGCGCGTTTCCGCGATGTTCATGCCGCTCATAACCTTGATGCGTACCGCCATCGCCGCCCAGTAGGACTTGTGCAGGGCGCGGATCTGCCGCAACAGACCGTCGATCCGGTAACGGATGCGCAGGAAGCTGGCCTCCGGCTCGAAGTGGATGTCGGAGGCTTCGCGCTTGACCGCGTCAGTGAGCAGCGCGTCGACCAGCCGCACCACCGGCTGGCTGTATTCGTCCATCGAGGCCGCCAGCGAGCGGTAGTCGATCTCGCCGGTTTCGATCTCGTTGAGGATGCCGTCGATGGACAGTTCATGGCCGTAGTACTGGTCGATGGCGCGGGCAATCTCCGACTCGCCGGCCAGCATCGTTTCGATCAACAGCTCGTGCGGTACGAGCGAGCGCAGTTTGTCCAGCGCGACGATGTCATTGACGTCGGCGATGGCGATGGTCAGGCGGCGCTGCTCCGGCGCATAGTCCATGGGTAGCAGGCCATGGCGCTTTGCCAGTTCGCGCGGGACCAGGCGCAACGCCGCCGGATCGACGATGGCGTGCCCGAGGTCGACCGACCGCTGGCCGAGGGATTCGCCCAAGGCGTCGCGCAGCGTTGCTTCCGAGACGAAGCCGAGCGACACCAGCAGGCGACCCACCGGCTGGTTGGATTTCATCTGATCCAGCAGCGCAATGCGCAACTGGTCTTCGCTGATGACGCCCTGCGAAATCAGCAACTGACCGATCGGACGACGATGGGGAATCGGTGAGTTCATTGTCTGATGGCCATGTGCCGGCGACCGCGATAGGCTTGACCTGCCTAGCGTTGCAGCTCGCTCAGCCGGTTGGCGGCTTGCCGAAGGTCGAAGGCGGCGGGCCGGTTCTCCGCCGCCGCCAGCGCCCGTGCGTAGTACTGCCCGGCGAGTTTCGCCTGGTGCAACTGATCGAGACTGACGGCAAGATTGAACAGGTAGTCGGGGTTGCCGGTATCGCCGGCCAAGGCCTGGAAATAGGACTGCTGGGCGTCGCTCCAGCGGTTTTGCCGGGCATAGAGGTTGCCGAGGGCGAATTGCAGCGCCGCCGAATCGGGTTGCGTCGCCAGTAGCGATTTGATGCGGCTTTCCGCCAGCACCGGGTCTCCCAGTCCCCGCTGCGCGCCGATGCCGAGCAGGCCGGCGTGCGCCTGGGCGTCGTGCGGATCCGCTTCGAGAATTCGTGCGTACAAGGTCTCGGCTTCGCCGGCCCGCCCTTCGCGCTGGGCGATTGCCGCCAGACCGTGCAGGGCGTCGCGGTTCCACGGTTCGGTCAGCAGCAGACGTTCATAGGCGGTCTTGGCCCCGCCAAGGTTGCCGGCCTGAAAGGCTTCGTAACCTTCAATGGCACTCGGGTTGACTTTGGCTTGCCCGCTGGTGATGCGGATTGGCGCGGTGGTCGGGGTCGCGCTGGTGGCGGGTTGTGTTCGCGCCGGACGTTGGATCTCTCTGGTCGAGGCCGGTGCCGCTTCTCCCGTGGTGATTCTGTTCCCCGCCTGGCCAGGCGTGATGGTGGCGGGTATCGCTGGCGGGACGGCAGGAGGTAGTGCCTGTGGGCCGGCGTCCTGGGTAACGGCGACCTGAACCGGGGCGCTCGCGCGACCTGCCACGATCAGCCCCGGGGCGGGCTTCAGTTGCAGCCAGAAATAAATGCCGATTCCGGCAATCGCGATGAGGCTCAGCGCACCGAGCGCTAGCGCGAAGTGGTTCTTCGCCGGTGCCCGCTTGACTGCGAAGGCATTGCGAATCGCTTGGCGATCGGCCGGCTGCGCGCCGGGGACGCCGCCATTGGACCGCGCTTGCCCGGTGGGCGGCGGCCCCGAAACCGGTCCGGACGAGGCGGGCGACGCTGCCGCCCCCCTGGCGGGGCGATTGGCGGGCGCGGTCCGGTCCATTGGCGCGGTTTGGCCACGCGGCGCGGCCGGCGCCTGTCGGGCGTGGGCCAGGAATTCGTCGTCCAGATCTTCCAGCTTGGGCAATTCCGGCAAGCTGGGCGGCGATTCTTGCGGCAGCGGCTCGGCTTGGCTGGGCTCCGCCGGCTGACTTGCTGGCTCGGGTTCCAGGGCTAGCTCCCGCGCGGCGGCGGGCGGCAACTCGGCCTGCGCCAGCTGTTTGGCCTGTTCTGCCTTCTTAAGGGCGTCCATCAGCAGGCTCACCGATGATCCCCGTCCATCCCGATGCGCTCGTTCGGCCCGAGGCTCTTGTCGAAGAAGTTCTGGCCGGGAAGCTTGCCTCTGAAGCCGGCGTAATCGCCTTCGATGCTGGCGTCCTTGACGACAATTGGTCGCAGGAATATGACCAGCTCGGTCTTGCGCCGGGTGTCGTCACGATTCTGGAAAAAGCTGCCCAGGATCGGAACTCGGGCAATGCCGGGAATGGTGTGGTCGTTGTTCTCGAGCGAATCTTCCATGAGACCGCCCATGACGGCGATGTTGCCGTTCTCGACCCGGATCATCGATTCCATCTCGCGAGTGCGGATGACCGGTATCGCGTTCTTTACACCCAGTCGCTGCAGGTCGGGATTGGGGTCGATGACTTCGCCGAACTTGCGGGAAATGCTCGGCCGGATGTTGAGCAGCACCGCGTCGTTCTCGCTGACTTGCGGGGTGACGTTCATCACGAGACCAACCGGGACCGAGTTAACGTTCGTGGTGTACGTGGTCGTGGTGGTCGTCTGGTTGGCCGTCGTATCGGCCTTGATGGTGAAGTAGACCAGATTGTCCACCACCTTGAGCACGGCGGTTTGATTGTTCAACACCGACAGCTTGGGGCTGGACAGCACTTTTACCGTACCGAAGGCGTCAAGCAACTTGACCGTCCCGGAGATGTTGCCGACGCGTGATGTGGCGTTGGTGTAACCGAGTTCGAGGAGGCTCGATGCCGGGGCGGTGATACCGCCGGCGGCTTGCTGAATCAGGCGGAAACCGGTGCTGCCCAACGGTAGCGCCGCCCAGTTGATGCCCTGTTGGAAATTGTCCGACAGCGAAACTTCGGCGACGGTGGCTTCGATCAGCACCTGGCGACGGGCGGAGGCCATCACTTGACTGAGAAACTCCTGCACCTTCTCGTGCTGACGCGACGTGGCGCGCACCGTGAGAATGCCGGATTCGGGATTGACGATCACCGCGGCGGCTTCACGGAAGGTGGTGCGCTTGACGACGGTAGTGCCGCTTTGTTGCAAGGTGGCGGCGTTCGGGCTGCCAGCGATGCCTACCGGGGCCGTCGTTCCCGGGCGTCCGCCGGGCGCCGCCGCGCCGGTGCCGGTGGTGGCCTGCTGGTCCATGCGTTCAATGGTGGTTTCAGAAGATCCGTCGGGCAGGATCTTGTCGGTCTCGCGCAGCAGGTCCTTGATATTCCTTTCCAGGGTTTCCCAGAAGTGATGCTGGACCTTGTTTTCAATCTTGGTTTGCGAGTTGTTGCCGCCACCGCCGGAGGCTGTGGCCGCACCGCCGGCGCCGGCGCCGGTCGAGGCCACCTGGGTTGTAATGGTCACCGTACCGTTGGTGTCCCGCGACATATTGACGTAGTCGACCTTATAGGTGTGTAGATAGGGTGTGTCGGGCATAACGGCCAGATTCGGCCCTTCCAGTTCCCAGCGCATATCGACCTGCCTGGCGATCCGCGTCAGGATCTGCTGGAGTGTCTGGTCGATCGCATTCAAGGTTACGACGCCGTTGATAC
>WBZU01000872.1_pt1 | contig 14986 bp, 12 predicted proteins | sample 5204311 | NCBI WGS metagenome assembly WBZU01 (sample SAMN12344359, study PRJNA552823) | activated sludge metagenome | biome: Activated sludge suspended growth; feature: Nitrification reactor; material: Wastewater; isolation source: activated sludge from nitrification reactor of wastewater...
TCCAATCCTTCTCATCTTTAATCAGAATTCCTATTCCCAGTTCAATCAGGATTCTTTGCAGTTAAAGATCAGCAGGATTGTCAGGTCTTATGTAGATACTAATAAAGCTGCGCTTGTAATCGGAATTATAAGGAAAGAAGGAACAGATTATTTTTCAAAAAGATATTCGTTCGGACATTTAAGGAGCGATACTGCTTCCCCGAGACCTGACAGTCTGAGTATCTTTCATATTGGTTCTGTTACAAAGTCATATACAGCAACTATACTTTCGATGCTTATTCAGCAGGGCGGTCCGTTGAATCTCAATGATCTTGTCGAAGATCACATTCCTCTGAATATTGTAAGAGCTCCTGTATTTGTGAATACTTCCGGCGACACAATTAAAATGAGAATTATTGATCTTGCGACTCACTATTCAGCTCTGCCTGACGATCCGATCTTACCTGTTAATGATTCTACTTCTTATCAGATGATGTATCATTATCTGAATAATCACAGACTTTCGCGCGAACCCGGGCATTGTTTTTTATATTCAAATCTCGGAATATCGTTCCTCGGAGTTGTCGTATCTCATACACTCGGCGGAATTATTGATTCGCTCTTAATTCAAAAAATCTGTAATCCTCTGAATATGCCTGACACAAGGATCACTCTGAATACTGAGCAGGAAAACCGCCGAGCAACAGGTTATGACGCAAATGGTGATTCTGTCGGATATTTTAAAAACAGCTGGCCTGCTTTTTATGCAGCGGGCGGGCTTTATACTACAATAAAAGATTTTACAAAATATCTTGAATTCAATATGGGCTTGTCAAATGCTGGAATGCAGAATGTTCTGGACTCAGCTCATAAGATAAGAAGAGTTACAAATGATACTTGTTTTGAACCGGAAGCGAAAGGAAGAGTAGGGCTTGTATGGCAGATGCAGATTCTGAATGCTCAGAAAGATTCTTCTTTTTATTACACATGGAAAAACGGCGGAGTGCCCGGTTTTACAAGCTTTATCGGCTTTGCTGATGACAGTGTTTCCGATCTTAAAACAGGAATTGTTATGATTGCAAATCAAAGCATACCATGCGATAAACTGGCAGTGGAAATTTTAAGATATCTGAATGAAGGAAACACATCAAATATTGTACAAACTTCACGGAACATTCCGGAAAATTTTAAGCTTTATCAAAATTATCCAAACCCGTTTAACCCGGGAACAATTATTAATTACGAATTGCCGAATAATAATTATGTCTCGCTTAAAGTCTTTGATGCGCTGGGAAAGGAAGTTGCAACATTAGTAAATGAAAAGCAAAGCGCAGGAAGCTACAGTGTAGATTTTAACGGCGAAGGATTTCCAAGCGGGGTTTATTTTTGTAAACTGTCGGCGGGAGATTATTCTGTTATAAAGCGAATGGTTCTGATTAAATAATGAGTAACCACTTTTTTACACATGAGTTATCCGCTTTGTCCCCTGCAGAGTCCTGCCAAATAGGTCCCTCTGTCAAGGAAATTTAGGCAGGCAGTGACTCTGCAGAGAAAAAAACTTGCGGAGACAAAAGAATAAAAGACAGAGATTATTTTATTAAAAACATCCGTTTTGTATCAGAGAAAACATCTGATGTGAGTCTGAAGAAATATGTTCCGGATGGATAATTTTCAGCATTCCACTCCGCTTCATACGAGCCCGGCTGAAGCTGTTCATTAACTATAGTTGCAACCTCTTTTCCTAACACATCAAGTATAACCAGCTTCACGTCTTGCGTCTCGCGTCTTGCGTCTCGAGGTATTCCGAACTTTATTTTCGTTACCGGATTGAACGGGTTAGGATAATTCTGTTCAAGATAATGATTTTCAGGAAGAGAATTTGCTGAAAGAGTTACAGATAACGGACTGCCTGAGTTTACCCATGAAGTATATATAAGACTTGCAATGAAGTGAGATGCGTTATTAAACAGCATTTTAGTAAAATTTCCCGCAAGCTCCCAGTATATCTGATAATAATTTGTATTATATCCCGGCGCAATTGCATGCGCTATGCTGTCATACTTCAGTACTGAATCAACATACCTGTAATTATCATAAAGAAAATTAAATACGAACAGGTTTATATTTGAAACATAAGTTGCATTTTCAAAAGTATAGGTAATATAGGCGGAGTCACGGTTTATAAGCTGCGTTTCATATCTTGAATGAACTCCGGTCTGATTTGTATACTGCCCGTCATAATTTCTTGTAATATGAAGGGGATTATGTCCGTCTCCAACATAGTGTCCGAGGTCAGCGGCGTGAAGCATAGCTTTCTGAAAATTATGAAGCTGAAAATATTTTTTTATTGAATCGGTAGTCGCCATAATGGAAAAAGGCAAAATGCCTTTAGCGTTTACAAAACTAATTCCGTGAAGAGCGATAAGAGAATCTAAATTTTGAGGAATTCTTCCGGTCGCAATAAATTCCGGGTAATCATCAATGTCAATATAATGTCTCCGTGCTTCGCTCGTATCCGTATTTCTTCTGTAATCCGCATCTGATGAATGAGCGGCAAGAGAGTCGGACCAATTCAGGAAACTCATTAAAGGCGGAAATGAGTATGTTGATCTTCTGTTGATAATCTTATGTCCGGAGGCACCCCAGCCGTAAATAAAAATTAAACTGAATAACAGCAGAAGAAGTATTTTACTTTTTTTATTCATTTGATACTATAAATAAATTAATTTTAGATTTCAAATTCAGATAATTAATCAGAGTATACTAATCTGTCACTTTACCTTTTTAAAAAAGCAAACAATCAGGCAAGCAGCTTTTTATCTCAGCGATTTTATTTTATGAGTTACAAAATAGAATTATAAATACTAATAAGAAATTGAATAATTATTTTAATTGCACATGCTTACCGCTTCAGGATTGAATAAAAAACATTACTGTTAGTTTCACTAATTGACACGAATTTTAAAATTTTTTTTAAAACAATTAGTGTGAATAAATGTAATTCGGGGCGGAAAGAAATCTTTAAGATCAAGTGTGTCAACTTGAGTTGATTCAGTTGAAGGATTCAGTATTTGTCCCCCGCATAGTCCTGCCACGAAGGTCAGTTTGTCATGGAAAATTTAGGCAGGCAGAGACTCTGCGGAGACAAAATTTTTTAGCTCATTCACTTTTTCCGGTTGCTCACCTACTTTTTCCGGTAGCTTGTTCACTTTTTCCGGTGACACATTTATTATATAATTCAATTTTAGCAATTCTTTTTTTTATATTCTGAATACCTCCTCTACTTTTAATACCTTTTAGTTTTAGCGTTTGTTCCCGAAAGAGTGTTTCTCATAACCAATAAAAACGTTATTCCATAATGTTAACTTATTGCCGTTGGCTTAAGCCAACGGTAATGAAATATTTTGATTAAATAAATTCCTGTCGTTGTTAGTCTTCTAAAAAGTTTTTTTATACAGCTTCAAATTTTGAGCTCAATTTAGTGCAAACTTTTTAGTGACCAACAACAGGGGTCTGCTTTTCATAAGCGAGTTCCGGATGCGAAATCAATTTAATGCCAAAGTGTAATCCTTACTAAAAAGAAATAGTCAAAGTAATTTCTTTGACTGTGTAATGGCTATTGGAGGATAGGGCAACCCGCTAAAGCGCTTGCCTCGCGAAGCGGGAGGCAGGCACCAACTGCGGCGAATTTGAATTTTATTATTAAGTAATCCGCAATTTTCAATTTACCCGTCTTACACTTAGAGTTACAATTTTAAGAATGAATACTTGCATATAACGCAGCTAATAACGCAATGCGAATAATTTTTTCGCATAAAGATAATTTTCCCTGTTGTTCATATTTATAAAAGAATCTGCAGGATAATTATTCATTTCTTTTTCTATATTAATTACAGCGCTCCCGCTGGATTCCAGTACATTAAGTACACTGCATTTGTTTGAATCTGATTTCTTTAATAGTTCGGATTCTATCCCTGGAATCAACGACTTACTGTATAATCCGCACAACTGTTGAATGAAATTATCGGCAAATGCTACCTTTATATCAGATTCTAACGGGTAATCTATGATAAACCTCAGAACGCTTTCGTTTATGAGCGGCATGTCACAACTGATTATGAAGTTCTTTTCCGTACCGGAATGAATAAGCCCTGAGTGAATCCCTCCCAAAGGACCTTTGTCTTTGTATATATCTGCAAATGTTATGTAGCCCAGTTCACTATATCTTTCGGGCTCATTTGTTATCACAAGAACATTGCGGAAAAGTCCTGCCATTACTTCATATATTACCTCGACAACATATTTACTGCCCAGCTTCAGAAACGATTTATTCATTCCCATGCGTGAACTCTTGCCGCCGCTCAGCAGGATCCCTGTTATATCATTATACATTTGAAAATGTCTCCTTTGCCGGGATTAACTTTGTCCTCTTCAATTATTAATATCGAATTAGCTGAGCTCATACCGGTCATGTTTGAAGAAGATTGATTTGCATTTGGTAAAAACAAGAACTCTCTTGTTTGCGGATCCGTAAATGTTTTTCCGAAGACAAAATATCTTTTTGAGTCAGTCTTTCTGATATCAGCAGTCAGGGTAACTTTCCTGTATTCAGGAACAATCCCATTAAGCAATTCATTTACAGCCCTATGGACAAACAAAAAAAGATTTGTCATTGCCGAAACGGGGTTACCGGGGAGTCCTATATACAATATTTTTCTGCCGTCGCTTTCTTTCACTGCCATTAGTATTGGCTTTCCTGGTTTGATGTTCGCTTTCCAGAAAAGAATCCTGAATCCTAAATTCTGAACAGCCGCTGATACAAGGTCATAATTTCCAACAGATACGCCTCCGGTTGAGATGATCATGTCAGTATCCGTGCTTAGAATTTGATTAAGTTTATTAAGCAGATCCGTTTCGTTATCACGGACAATTCCGCAGTTAGTTATATTCAGGTTCAGGTCTTTAAGCATTGTAATGACCGAATAAAGATTGCTCGCTATTACCTTACCATTAACCGGAGATTCCGTAATGTCTATAAGTTCATCGCCGGTTGTAAACACACTAACGCTCAGCTTTCTTCTTACCTTGACCAATTCATATCCGCAGGAAGCCAGTATAGGTACTGAAAAATTTCTTATGACAGAATCTTTCTCTATCAAAAGTTCTCCCGCCTTTAAATCCTGACCTTTGATCCGTATGTTATCCCCTTTACTAAAACTCTTTCCTTTAATCAGTTCTATATATTCATCAAAAAACTGCAAACTCTCTAAAGGGATAACAGTATCACAGTTCTGAGGTATCATTGCGCCTGTAGTAATCAGTACTGCTTCATCCTCCTTTATGCTAAGACTGCATTGATTTCCCGCAGACGTTTCTCCTGCCCTCTTCCATTTTTTTACATTACTTGAAAATCTGACCGCGATTCCATCCATTGCAGAATTATTGAAAGAGGGGAGTTCAATATTTGATATAATGTCTTCGGAAGAAATTCTCCGCGGAGATTCAGTTAGATGAACATATTCATCTCCCCGGGAAATTCCTGACAATTCTTTGAGGAATATTCTATATGCCTCGTCATAATTAATCATCTGCCGTCAGTTGAATATGATTACCGAATCGCCCACATAAATATCACCACCCTTCAAGACAACCGCAAAGATGCCTTCTTTCGGCATCACGCAATCACCGATCATGTGAAATATGGCACATTTTGAATGACACTCTTTTCCGATTTGTGTGACCTCAAGAATAGAATCCTTTCCTATACTTATCTTTGTTCCCGGCTGAAGTTCAGGTAATGTTATGAACTCAGTGGTAATATTCTCTGCAAAAGCTCCTGGCCGAAGTCTTGCCAGACCCTTGTCTCTCATCTTCTGAATGCTTTCCATTGCAAGGAAACTCACTTGCCTGTGCCAGTTTCCTGCGTGAGCGTCACCTTCAATTCCATGTTCAGGTATGAGTTTAACACTGGGGACATTACTTTTTGGAATTCCTTTCTTTCTGCTTACTGACAGGGCGGCAACCCTGCCGGCAACATTCTCATTTTTCATTTTCTAATTCCTTGTTTTCAAAATTACCAGACTTACCTCCGGTTTTTTTCAGCAGTTTGATGTTTGTTATCTTGATGTCTTTCTCAACAGCTTTGCACATATCATAAATAGTCAAAGCTGCTATGCTAACGGCTGTCAGCGCTTCCATCTCCACTCCTGTTTCTCCCAATGATTCTGCAACTGATCTGATAACAACTTTGGATCCTTTACTTTCAAGCCGAATCTTAATGTCAATTTTGGAGATCAATATATTGTGACACAGAGGGATCAGCTCAGAGGTTTTCTTACCTGCCTGAATCCCCGCTATCTTTGCTGTTGTAAGAACATCACCCTTTGCCAGACTGTTTTTAAGCAGAAGTCCGAACAATGCTTTTGAAACCAGTACTTCACCGTATGCTTCTGCATTACGCAGACTCTTGTTCTTATTTTTAATGCTTACCATATTCACTTTGCCTTTCTCTGTCACGTGTGTAAGTTTATTCATTCAGCCTCCAATGCTTAGCATGTTATTTTCAGTGAGTTTTATCAATTGTTCAATATCAGGATGCTTGAACTCCTTTGTCTTCAAGCCCGCTTCTATCTGTTCTGTAATAATCTCATCAGTCAGGTTTGTATCTCTAAGCATTTTCTTCAGATTCAACTCTGTCACACCGGGAGAAAAGAGACAATATTTCAGGTTTCCTGTTGATGTGATCCTTAATCTGTTGCAATCACCGCAAAAGTGGTCAGATATGGAACTTATAAAGCTGATTCTTCCACCGGTATTCTTTAATTCATAACTATTCGCAACTTCAGATGTTTGCCTTGAAACAGGTTCGATCTCAAAATGCTTCTTGATTTCTTCCAATAGAATTGCAAAAGGTATGAACCTTTCTTTTGCCCAACCATTGCTGCTGAAGGGCATGTACTCAATGAATCTAACCTCTATCTTTTTTTGAACTGCAAATCCTGCAAAATCCAGAATTTCATCTTCGTTAATACCTTTCATCACAACGCAATTTACCTTTATACTTGAAAATCCTCCTTCAACGGCAGAGTCAATAGAACTTACTACTTCGTTAAACAAATCCTTTCCCGTGATTTTAAAAAACCTGTTTCTCTTCAATGAGTCCAGACTAATATTCAGCCGTGACACACCGCAATCCTTAAGAAGCTGTATTTTGTCCTTAAGTAATGTGCCGTTTGTAGTAATTCCTATCATAAGCTTCCAATCATAATTTACATCCCTGAGCAAGTCAAGAAGTTCAAGAATTTCTTTTCTCGCCAATGGTTCACCGCCGGTGAATCTGAGCTTTTCAAAACCAAAATTGTTTACAAAAATGTTGATTAGCCTGAACGATTCTCTCGCGGTAAGAAGTTCACTGTTCTTAAGCAGTTTGATTTTCTCAAAGGCAGGATTGCAGTAAACGCAGTTCAGATTGCACTTGTCTGTAACAGAGAAGCGAAGATACTTGTGAACCCTTCCGAATGAATCAACCAGCTTTTTCATTGCGGTCTGAGTTTTGATATCAGCGTTGCCAATACTGCAAGGATCATTACTATGTAAACAGGATTCAACCTAAATACCGCTGCCAGAAGAAAACCTCCAATCATAAAGACAATGTTAATCCATTCCGTATAATTTTTGATTGAATACTGATAAACAAAAGCGAGTATCAATCCAAGAATGCCGTACTTGATGCCGCCAATCGTTTCCTTTACAGCAGGATGATTATCAATGTACTGATAAAAATATCCGAATACTGATATCAGTATGACAGGTGTGAACAGGTTTCCAAGGTTGGCAGCAATTGCGCCCGGTATGCCTGCAACCTTATAACCTGTATAAGTTGCAAACTTGATTGAAATTGCACCAGGAATTATCTCAACGACAGAAAGTACATTAAGAAATTCTTTGTCTGTCAGCCAACCATGTCTTACAACCGTTTCATTCTCAATCACAGGCAAGAGCGAATACGCGCCTCCGAAGGAGAGTGATCCTATTTTCAGAAATGATATAAATAGTATTAGCAGGTCACTGATCATTTCTTCTCTTCTTCAAATATGTCATCTATCCAGCTGAGAGAAGCCATCATGGAAGGAAGACCGATAGTTGGAAGCGAAAGAAGAACAGCGTGCTGAATTTCCTCTTTTGTAACTCCTGCCTTAATTGCTTTTCGCACATGAGAATGAACCGCGCCTTCCAGCCTTGCGCCGGTTGAAATTGCTATTTTTATCAATGCCCTTGTCCGTGTGTCAAGCGGACCGGCTTTATGAACAGCATCTCCCAGTCCATCGTATAACGCTGCAACTTGCGGGAATTCTTCAGTGAATTTTACAAATCTTTTTGGAATACTCATTATTGTTGTATTTAAATTAAGAAAGCCCTGCATACAAAGGATACAGGGCTCCTGATTTCATTGGTTTAGAAAATCTGAGTTAATTTTTCCTTTGCAAAGTTTCCCTCAAAATCCGGGAAAGGCAGGCTAAGCAGTTTCCCGCTTAACCCTTTCGGCGCTGATTCATATCTACTTAAACGATTTAGAACCCGGCGCTCGGAATAATCTGATCTTTCAAAGAACAATTATGCGAAATTTTTTCTTTACAAAAATATCTTATTCCATCATGTCATTCTATGACAAATGTCATAGTTATTGAAGATTTCCAATTTTGAATAATATCAAAGCGCTTGTCAACAATGACGGAATATTAAGCTCAGATGTTATCATAACATCTCTACTCTTTCCTTTACAAGTTTTACATTTGTGTCATAGAACGAGACGCTTCCTTCTGCCGGATCAGGCAACTAACTTAACCAATCAACAAATTTCTAATGTTTGTGCAAAAAAGCTTCTGCTGCAGGTTTCAGTGGTCTGTTAAGCCAAAGAGGTCTTCTTAAGTTACCTGGTCCCGGTGCCGGTCTTGTCATTGCTAACCATTCTTTATAAATTTTGAATGATTTATTAGTATCAACAAAAATATCACCATAGGAGTCATCAATTCCTGATTTTTCAATTTTCACTTTTTGATGCCAGCAATGCATTCCGCTGATAGGGTCAGGATGCGGAGGAAATGTGATGTTTTGATGCACACCGCCTTCTTTCCAGAAAATAAGTTCCGAATCCCGGTCCGGACTTTTATATCGTTCAATCTGCTTACTAGTATTCACTGTGTATTTGCCGGGTTCCTTTTCCTGAATATTAATTGTATTCATCACCCACCGGTTAGCCGGCGGATCCTGTTCTCTTCTCCACCGTCCTAAATGGTGTGAACAGGCAATTACTCCCGGCCGGATTGATTCAGTAACCCAGACTTTATCTACAAAGTAACCAATGTCAGTATTTATTTTTACCAGATCATTTGTTTGTATTCCCAGGCGATCTGCATCGATTGTGTTTATCCAAACAGGATTCCTGTTGGAAATTTCTACAAGCCATTTTGCATTCCCCGAACGGGAATGAATCATGGTGGGCAAACGAAAAGTAGGCACTAAAATAAATTCACCTTTTGCATTATCCATACTTCTCCAATACACATGGGATTTAATGTATCCGGGAATAGTATATTCACCCCATTTCCAGTCAAGCATAGTTTGGGAGAAAAATTCCTGCTTGCGCGATGGCGTAGAAAAACCCTGGCGATATTTACCTTGCACTTCTATTCCCTTATCCGCAGGGACTTCCGTCATGTGCTGATTAATTACTGTTTGTTTGACTTCAAAAGCCCCGTACTTTTTCATATAATCCAAAGCGGATAAATTTTCCAGTTCAGCTTTTTCAGGCAGACCGGGTACATTGTTAAAAATATGTGTATAATATTCATCCACAGTTAATTTTTCTCCGGGCTTGTCAGGTGATTCAAAATGTTTACGAATTCCTAAAGAGCCGTCAGGATCAATTCTCCATGAAAGTTCAATAAAAAATTCATCATCTTCCCAAACTTCCCCGATGTTGGATTCATACGTCAGTTTAACTTCTTTCCCTTGTCTTCTCAGATACTCCCGCATAACCGGCTGACGAAATGCAATCCACATCGCCTGATGTGTCTCATAGCTATTTAAGTCATGCCTCTCACTCGCATGACCCATGGGGAGAACGTAATCCGCAAGAAATGCTGTTTCGCTCCAGGTGGGTGTCAGCGCAACATGCAACCCGACTTTGTCTCTGTCCTGCAGCATTTCCATCCATGAAAATCCATCAGGGTATGTCCATACGGGATTGAAAACACGTGTAAAATACACATCTAATTTACCCCGTCCTTCTTTAAGCATGTATGGCAGAATATTGCTCATTTCATAATGTGACAGAGGATATTCATCCGGATAATGCAACTCGTTCCAGTGTTTGTGAGGAGGCGGTGTATCGTGAAAAACCGGCTTAAATTTATTCCAGTCATTTGGCAATGTTCCGCCTTCTGTTCCAACTGCACCTACCAGCACACTTAAGAAATGCAGGCAGCGGGTTGTTTGCCAGCCTCCTAAGTTTCCTGTAGCAGCGCTTCTCCAGCCATGACAGGCGAATTGAGTTCCTGCCTTTCCTATTTCTCTTGCAATAACAGGAATAACTGCGGCATCAATTCCGCATTCAGCAGCGGCAAATTCAGGAGTATAAGACTTGTATTCATCTTTTAATGCTGCAATAAAATCCGAAAATTCAGGATCCGTATGCGGATCTTTATATTTCAAATAATCCTGCCAGTTCACCCAGTTTTCTATAAACTCACGGTTATATAAATTTTCGTCAATGATAATTTTAGCCAGAGAGAGAAACAAAGCCGCTTCTGTCCCGGGGAAAGTCGGAAGCCAGTAATCCGCCCGTGCTGCGGTATTACTCAATCTTGGATCTATCACACATAATTTTGCACCTTTTAATTTTGCTTCAATGATGCGTTGTGAATGCGGATTAAAATAATGTCCTGATTCTAAATGCGCGCTCATGAGCAGAATAAATTTTGCATTGGCATAATCAGGTGAAGGACGGTCAGATCCCTGCCAAATGTTGTAGCCAAAACGTGCGCCTGATGAACAAATATTCGTGTGACTATTATGTCCGTCAATTCCCCAGCCATTCAATACCCTGTACATATACCCTTCATGACCGGGACGACCGACGTGGTAAACAATTTCATTATGTCTTTTTTCTTTTATCGCCCTTCCGATCCGTGAACCAATATCTTCCAATGCTTCATCCCAGCTTACACGTTCCCATTTCCCTTCTCCGCGCTTTCCGGTTTGTTTCATAGGATAAAGAATCCTGTCGGTGTCATTTATTTGATTAATAGTTGCCGGACCCTTTGCACAGGTCTTTCCGCGGCTGGCAGGATGAAATGGATTTCCTTCGAATTTTCTGATGCTTTGTTTTTCTTTGTCAACATAAGCTAATAAACCGCATGCCGCTTCACAATTAAAACAGGTAGTGGGAATAATGGAATATGTTTTTTTTATTTTGTTTGGCAATTCAGCTGAATCGTATTCAACCCAGTTATCCCATTTTTCCGGCGGCGGGAAATTTGCAAGATCACCGGGCTCGGTCAGCCGGGGTATCCCGTCTGTAAAATCTGACAATGATTCTCCTTTAAACCGATCCAGTTTTTTTATAAGTCCAAGCGACTCTGCTGTCTTTTCGATGAATGATCTTTTGTCTTCCATTAGCTTAAAGGGATTGTTTGCGGTACTTTTATAAAAAGGGAATTAGATATTATGATACCTATTACAATAAATATTGAAACGAAATTAACAATTGCGCCGGCTTGAAAAAAATAAATCAACAAAACAGGAAGAATATTTCCGGCGATAATTACCATACCCCAGAATTGAAATTTGTATCTCCCTTTTAATATCATGTCTGAAACTATTTTAGATTCTAATACTTTGCTTCCTTTAAATAACCAAAGCGTTACAATTAAATTAAGCACATGTATCCAGTTAAGTATTTGATTTTCCTCTTTCGAATTCACGGAAATAATAAGAGTAATCATTATACTTCCCAAAATGATGGCGTGCAGCAACATAAAAAGAATGGACATTTTATTATCCCAGAATGCCCTGCCTTTTGCCTGAGCAAAGAGAAATGCAGTATAAATAGCGGTGATAACAGCAAGCGGCGCCATTATCACAAGAATCAATTTCGCCAAGGATTCATTTCCGGAAAGGCATACAATAATTAATATCAATAGTGCTGCACTGAATGCAATAATAATATATGTTCCTCTTGCTAACCATGATTTAAATTGCGGACGGAAAACGATATATAAAAATCTCTTTGGCTGAGTGAGATCTTTAACTAACAATCCTCCGGTTAAAGCAATAAAAATAAAAGAAACAATACTGCTGTAAAGTAATTCTTTTGTACTAACGGCAGTTCCTGATAAAACTATTACTGCCATAATTAATATTAAGCCTGCAGCAACTGCTTTTGTTAACATATAACCAACTACTTCATTGCCCCACATTAAACCTTTATCAGGAACATCATATGACCGTTTTGCTTTCATTGTTATATTTTCATATGGCTCAATCTTTTTATCTTTATTCATGCCGACTCCGGAATCCTGCGAACTCCAAACGTAATTCTGCCTGCCGGTTAATGTCGGCTCCAAAGATTCGGCTTTAGCATCAATGTAAAATAAATTAGGCAGTGTGCCTTTTTCAGGTTTCCGAACGCTTGTTGCCTGTGAAGAAAGAAGCTGAGCGATCTTTGAATTTTTATCTGAGATATCTCCGGCAATGATAGCCGTTTCAGGGCATGCTACAACACAAGAAGGCAGAAGTCTGACATCAATGCGGTGGGAACAGTAATTACATTTTGCAGCAGTATTTGAAACCGGATCGATGTATAATGCATCGTACGGACAGGCCTGTGTGCAGGATTTACATCCTATGCATCGCTCATTGTCAAAATCTACAATGCCATCATCCCTTTTATACAATGCTGTGACAGGACACATATTAACGCACGGAGCATTGCTGCAATGATTGCAGCGCATCACTGAAAAGGAGCGGGTTGAGTTGGGAAAAATACCGTCTTCGATATATTTTACCCAAGTTCTGTTCACACCAACAGGGACATTATGTTCGCTTTTGCATGCGACTGTACACGCATGACAGCCTATACATGATCTGTTATCTATTATGAATCCAAATTTGCTGATGACTTCAGACATTAGCGGTTATAAAAATAATTTTTAGCAGCCTTAAGTGTTGGGAAAGTGATCATTATAAGCCCTATAAATATTCCAATTCCTGAAATTGTAAAGGCAGTCAATTGCGGGGAAATATTATGCATTATAACCCGAAAACTCATATTGTCTTCAACGGTCAGATGTCCTTTTATTTCTCCGGCAAAAATTAGCGACAGCCAAAACAATATCAGGCAAAAATTTGTTATCCAAAAACCGTTCATAATAATTTTACTATGCAGTATACTGTATTGATGTTTTGTTATATCTTTAATAAGGAAGAAACAGGATGCAAGTAAAATCATTGTATTAATTCCAATAGTGCTTCCCATAGCATGTGCAACAGTAATATGTGTTCCATGAGTGAAAATGTTTATTGCCGGTATGGAAATAAGAAGTGCCAGAGCAAGATTCAGCAGAATCCATACATCAGAAGCAATAATAAATCTGTAAGGAATAATATGAAAATCTTTTGCTGCTTCAGTAAGGTTATTTTTAAAATTCCAGATTATCTTTCCGAGAATTAATAACTCTGTCATACTTATACAGTATGAAATATATCTTATCCAGAGAGCATTTGGAACAATGTAAATATGGTGCGCCCATCCAAATAAGAGATTAGTAAATCCCAAGAAATACATTAAATAACTTAGCTTTGATTTTGCTATACTTTCATCCCCTTTAATCCGTTCCATCACAAAAATTGCAGTACCGTACACAAGCATATTCCATGAACCAATCAATGCGCCATAAGCTTTCCATTGTACAGTAATTTCACGGACTGCATTGTCTCCGAAGTAGGGGATTACCCATAAGTAGGATTCGGAGAAAGTAAAAAGAAAAAAGAATATACCGGTTCCCCACATCCATAAATAAACAGGCCATTGTCCGGCTTTTTTAAAAACAGTTTTGAAATAATTAAATCCAAACAAAATCCAGGAAATGAAAATCGGAATTGCTAATACCGGAGGAAACTCCAAATATTCACGTCCGCCAAATTTACCAACAATATAACAAACAAGAATTATAATACCTGTAAGAAGAAAAATTCCAAAATGTATTTTAGGTAATTTATTTGAGAAAAGAGGAAGATTGCAATAACGGGGCAGGTAATAATATATACCGCCAACCGAACTTAGAAATATCCATGCAACTACCAGTGATGCATGCAGGGGGCGGCTCTTAAAGAAAGGTATGCTATTCATGAAATCAGGAAAAATAAATTGTATTGCGCTTATGCTACCGAAAAACACACCTCCGATCAGGCTGATTAATGCAAGTAACATGAATATAATTCCTATCTCATTTTTTGATTTGTTACTTTTGATCAACTGTTCCATCATAATTTATTTTGAAGTTTTTTACGGGTGAAATTCCGGTTTTATCAATATATGAAAGGTAGGCGATGAGATCATTTAATTCATTTTCATTCAAATGAAAATCCGGCATTCTCCGGCTTCCCGATTGAAGAAATGTTCTTACATATTCCGGACCTTTATTATTTGCGGAAATTACATTAGTGATATCCGGTCCCATGTACCCTCCCATTCCGTAAATCTGATGACAAGCTACGCAATTATAATTTTGAAAAATCAGTTTGCCTCTTTTTGATTGTTCATTTGAAAAGCTGACTCCGTTATCGTTTTCAGTTCCTGAGGTATAAACCATGTATGAGTAAGCAAAAAAGGTGAGTACTAATGAGGCAAAAATTATCCGGTTAGATTTATAATTCATATCTTACTCTAAAAATTTTTTCAAATATACTAATTCTACCGTTTAGATAGTATTGAAAAATAAAAAAT
>WBZU01001916.1_pt1 | contig 14977 bp, 13 predicted proteins | sample 5204311 | NCBI WGS metagenome assembly WBZU01 (sample SAMN12344359, study PRJNA552823) | activated sludge metagenome | biome: Activated sludge suspended growth; feature: Nitrification reactor; material: Wastewater; isolation source: activated sludge from nitrification reactor of wastewater...
CATTCTCCGCCTCGGCAACAACCTGGCCCTCAATGACCGGAATGATGTGACGATGAACTACAACTCCATCCTGCAGGCGGGTGGATACAACGTCACCATCGGCAGCCTGAATACCAAGGGCGGCGATGGGCCCTTCGTTGGCAACGTGGGAACGATGTCTGGCAGCGTGGGAATGAGTTCTGAGATCATCGAGAACGCGGCTTCGACTCCCGGCACGCTGCGCATCGCCCAGAACACACCTTCCATGATGGAAGTGAAGTGGGATGCCATGTTCCGGGATGGCACTCTGGACAGCCACTGGCTGGTCCCTGGACAAGCCGAGGCAGCAGCCAGCCTCAGCATCGTCAAAGCCGGTATTGGCTGGGCCACGCTGAATCTGGACAATGATTATTCCGGCACGACGGTCGTCGAGTCGGGCACACTGCAGATTGGTGCCAACGGCATCGGTGACACCGGAAGCATTCGCGCCCACGATGCACCGGGTCTGACGCTGAACACTGGTGCCATCCTCGCCGGCAGCGGTGTGGTGCAAGGCAAGAGCGTGCTCAATGGTTTGATCCGGCCAGGCGATGTGGCGGGTGAAGCCATCGGCACTCTCAATCTCAATGGTGATGCCGTGCTGGGAAGCACAGCGATCACCAGCTTCCAGTTGCAGCGCGCCAGCTTCAATTCTCCGGAATTGCTGTCGGCCTTCATGGGGCTGACCCAGGATCTGGCATACAATGCGGTGCGGGATGAATTGTTCGTCAACCCGGGCGCGAAGTTCGCCAACGAACTGAGCACACCGGTGCTGAGCACGCAGCATGATCGCATCACGGTGAATGGCAGCCTGCAGGCGCTCTCTGGCACCCAGTTCGCCGTGCTGCTGGATGGATACACGCCGGTGGCTGGTGATGTGTTCAAACTTCTCGATTTCACACAGGCGCTTGATGCAACAGGCACCGCTGGCGGTCTCGGCGTCAATGTCGGATCTGACTTCCGGACGGGCGGTGAAGTGGGAACCCAACTCGACCTGCCTGTGCTGGGCGAGAACTTCAACTGGGACACCACGCTCTTCAACACGCTCGGCCTGCTGTCCGTGGTCAACTTCAAGGACCTTGGCGACGTGGTCATCCACAATTGCACGCTTGTGGTGAAGCCGAAGAATTCGCTCGTGCCACTGGGTTCATCCCTGACTCTCAATGCACGGGCGATCGGCGACGACCCGATTACCTACCAATGGAGCACCAAGGTGGGCACGGCTTCCAGTTTCACCAACACGCAGGGCGCCACCTCAACTCAGTTTGCCATTCCTGCGGTGACGGCCGCCACCGTAGGCAAATACAAAGTGGACGCCACCAATCCGCTGAACACTGACAACGGCACCGCCAACGTTGCGGCGGTCTCCGTTAGCAACAGCCACACCTACCTTGCCGCCAATGGCAAGATCACATTCACCGTCACGATGACTCCGGCGACGCCTCCGGCCGGAACGTCCTACGTCTTCGACTGGCAGAAGAACGGTGTTTCCCTCACCACGGCAAATGGCTTCCACTACTCCGGCCTCGGCACGAACAAACTGACGATCAACTACTTCGATGGAGCTGCTGACAAGGGCACCTACGTCTGCCGTGTCATCCTGCGCGAAACTGGCAAGACCGATGCCGTGCTGAACGCGGGCACCAATGTGGTGGTGCCGCAGACGCCTCCCGTCATCAGCAGTCCGTCCACGCACTTGGTGGCCATGAATACACCGGTGACTCTTTCGGGAAGTGCCAACACTGGTTCGGCTGACAGCTTCCCGATCGGCTTCCAGTGGCTGAAGAACAATGCGGCCATCACCGGCGCTACCAGCACGTCCTACACGATTCCAGCCGTGACGGCCTCTACCGCTGGCAACTATGTGCTGCGTGCGTTCAACTCGGCGCTCACTCTGCCATCAACCACTGCGAACAGTGCCACGGCGCTGGTTGCGGGCGTGGATACCAGTGATGCTTCCACCTACGTGAAGGCTGGCACCAGCGCGATTGTCTCGGTCACCGTCGCTTCGCCAGTCGCGCTCACCTATCAGTGGTATCGGAACGGTTCACCCCTGACGGACGGCACCAAGTATGCGGGAGCAAAGACCGCGAAGCTCACCGTCAAGACCTTTGGAACGGGAGACGTGGACAACTACACCTGCACCGTTTCGCTGCCGTCGCCGCTGCCTACGGGCACGTCAGCAGCCAGCACAGCCACGGCCATTTCGAGCGGCATTCGCTTCATTGGCGTGGCGCATCCTCCAGTGCTGGGCACTCCGGACTTCACCGCCCCGTTCGTGGTGGGGACTCCGTATGACATTCCGTTCCCGGTGGATATCTCTGATCCGTCCACGGTGGTCACCTCGTGGACCGCGACTGGTCTGCCCACCGGCATGAGCATCGACAAGAACACTGGCCACATCATCGGCTCGCCGACAGCTTCGGGCACCTTTGCGAAGGTGAAGATCACGGCGACAAACGCAGCCGGCAGCGTGTCCACGCCATTCTACACGATGGTCGTGGTGCCGTTCAGCACGCAGGCGGTGGGTGTGTATGCGGGACTCATTGGCCGCAGCGGCACTTTTGCCGACAAGACCGGCACGCTGGGTCTCGGTGCCCGCCTGGATCTGACGACATTGGCCACCGGTTCGTGGACCGGCAAACTTACGATCGGCACCACGCCCTATCCGCTGAGCGGCAAGCTGAATACGGACAGCGCCACTTACCCGAACGGCCCGCACGGCACGGCTACGATTGTCCGCAAAGGCATGTCCACCTTGACGCTGGCGTTCGATCTGCTGGTCAACAACACACGTCAGATGACCGCGCAGGTGCAGGACACGACCACCACGGCCAATGGCAGTGGCTGGGCGCAGACCTTTAACACCACCACCAACAAGCCGGTGGACTGGCTGAACGGCACCGGCACGGGCGTGCACAACTTCATGTCTGCGATTCCCGCCACGATGGAAGGGGACACGGCACATCCAGATGTGCCCCAAGGCGACACCTACGCGTCTGCCTCCGTTAGCACGACAGGCAGTGTCACGCTGGCTGGCAAGGTTGCGGATGGCTCCGCCATCACGGGCAGCCTGCCGCTCGGACCGTCGGGCCAGTTCTTCGTGCACCAGTTCGTGAACACCGCGACCAGCCCAGGTTCCATCGTCGGTCTTTGCGCGATCGCACCTGGATCGTCTGACGTGCAGCATCGCGTCACTGGTTCCCTGACCTGGAGCCGCACGGCCCAGGCTGCCACCGTCAAGCTCTACCAGGCAGGCTTCGCAGCTCCGATTCCGCTCACGGTCGCCGGTGGCCTCTACAAGGCTCCGGTATCTCCTGCCATCATCATGGGCTGTGCCACGCCGGCAGCACTCACCTATGCGGTGCCCACCACCAATGCGAATGCCGACCTGACGTTCTTTGACGCCAGCGGCATTGATACGACGGCCTCGGCGGTGAATCCGAACCTCGATTCCAACAACACCGCCGGCGGCATTCGCTACGATGGCGTCATCATCAAAGCACCCTCCGCCACGGTCGCCGTTCCGGTGGATCTGGTTTCCGTGCCTCTCGCCAGCAAGAAGAACCCGGCGAACGTTTCGCTGAGCATCACCGCGACCACCGGCCTGTTCACCGGCAAGTTTACCTTGAAGGATGGCACGGTCACTCGCGCGATCACTTACTATGGCATGATCATTCCGGATGCGACCACCCCATCGCTCACCGACGCTGTCGGCACGGGCTTCTACATCCTGACCGGCAATCCGAGCACTGCGGCTTCGAAGTCGGGCCGTGTGTCGTTGCGTCCGAAACCCTGATCGTTCATCCGATTGCTCGCCGGGACCATGTGCTTGAGTCCCGGCGAGGCAGTCGCAAACAGGCCGTCTTTGCCCATTCATGAAAACGGTCCTCGCACTCGTCCTCGCCTGTCTGCCACTGATGGCAGTTGCTCAACTTGGCAAATCATCACTGCCAGTCGAGCCCGGCACGATCGATCTGGAGGCGCTGCTGCAGAGACCTCTGCGGCTAGGTGTGAAGCAGGACTGCTCGATCTTTTACACCAGCGCGATGGACCGTGTCCTTGGCAGCATGGCAAAGGGCACGCCCGTGACGTTGGTGGGAATGTCTGACACGGGCTATCGCGTGCGTGGTCGCGCGCGGCATGCGGACGTCGCTGGTTGGATGAAGCGCGATGACTTGGTGCTGCCTGATCCGAAATTGCCTGACAAGCTCAAGGCCTTGTATGCACGGCAGAAACAGGTGGGCGATCTCATAGCGGCCCATCAGGTGGGCATTGGCATGACGAAAGTGGAAGTCCAGCAATCGCTTGGCAGGCCGACGCGCACGTCGTCGCGCGTGACCGCAGCCGGCAGGGAGGACCGGCTCGAGTATGCGGTGTTTGAAAAGGTGCCGCAGACAACTTTTGGCCGGGCGCCCAATGGCGAGATCGTGCAGACCATCGTGTATGTGAAGGTCGAGGTGGGAACCCTGAGCATCAGCTTCAAGAACGACGTCGTCGAAGCGATCGAGGAAACCAAAGGCAATCCGCTTCACGGCGGCGTGGTGAAGATCGTTCCGGTGCCGATCGTGTTGTTTTGAGTCATGTGATCGCCGGTGAGCAATCGCTTGCCAGGCGCCAGCATTGCGGGACGGTCTCAGCCGTCATGAAGACCGCCTCTTTCATCTTTGCGCTTATTATCGCTGCTGCCCTGGCTCCAACTTCGGACCTCTTTGCCGCAGTGCCTGGCGGCGATGCGCTGGCGGGTCTCATTCTGAAAGAATTCGACACGAGTTCGGATGGCAACCTCGATCAGGGGGAGTGGCAGGCTGGTATTGCCAGCTCCTTCACCAATCTTGACTCAGGTGGAGACGGCTCGATCTCAGGCTCTGAAATCGATGCGCTCCATTCCGAGTTGGCGGGCGAAACCGGTGATTTGACCGCCGGCCTGCTGGTGGCCTTGATCAAACAAGTGCTGTTCACGCTCGATACGAACAAAGACATGCTGATCGACCGTCAGGAGTATGGCAAACTGGCAGATGGCATCTTCGATCGTCTTGATGGCGACAAGAACAAGAGCCTGACCAAGGGCGAACTGGCCGAACTGCCGGTGAAACTCATGGTCAAGTAGCCCGCTGTTCGTGCCGTGGCGGACACTTTGGGCAATGGGCGGGTTTCCGGAGGTGCGCAGAGTTTTCCAGCGCAGCGCACTTGCGCGAGTGCGAGATGGGTGTTTTCAAATTGCGGGTTACCGGCGTAGCTCCCACGATTATCAATGTCCACTGCCTCCCATCCAGTTGATGTGCTCGCGCTCTGTGCACCGGGCGACGCGGAGCGGACCTCACGCTGGGTGCGCTGGCTGCGCGAACTGGGCATCACGGTGCAGGCATCAATCACTGATACGGTTGAGCCTGCGTGCGCACCCGTCTGTGCAATCGCTTTTACTTCCGGAGCGACGGAGGCTGAAGTGACCCAAAACCCTGCGATTGGCGCGGCGTTGCTCGAGCGGAAGCCCGTGATTATCGTGCGGCTGGAAGCCAGCTCCACCGAGCAGCCGGCGCATGTCTTTACGATTATCAATGCCTGGCGCATGAAGCCTGAGGCTGCCCGGGACGCATTGAAGCGTGCGCTGGACCGGCATGATATCCGCGGCATCCGCCATGACTTCATCTGGCACGGACAGAACGAACGCCGACGCGGGGCGCGCATAGCCCTGCGCCTTCAGTGGGTGTTGGTCTCGGTCGTGCTGTTGCTGCCGCTGCTCGCCTGGTTCCTCTGGCCGGAGCGGGAGCGTCAGCTCGCAGTGCCTGCAGCATTGCCGCCTGTAGCGACAGATCGGGCCGGCCCCGCTCCTTCGCTCAAAGCTGCGCGGAGCTCAGATGCTGATCAAAATGTGCCAGTGGCGGTGCCAGTGCAGCCACCGCCAGCCGAAAAGTCGCGGGTGGAAGTGGCCATGGAACATGTGCGTGCGCATATCGCCGCCACTTGCCGGGAGAACGGATTTACCTCAGCGCAAATCGACCAGCTGGCTTCCTGTTTCGCCGATCCCGTATTCATTGAATCAAAGGGGAAGCAGCCCGTGTCAGGCGTGCGCGCAAGTCTCAAGCTCTATGCCACTCAGTGGCCGTGGTATCAGGAAAAGATCGAAGAGATTAGCGCCGAAGAACAGCAGGACGGCACCGTGGCGGTCAGAGTGCGATCATCGTATGAAAGCCGCAATGATCAGGAGCAGACCAAAGACGCTGGCGCGTGGCGACCGCTTTACACGGTGAGTTTCTCCGCGGAAGGGAAACCGCTGATATCCCGCATCGAATTCCCAAGCGTCCGGATGTAGCGGCTCAGTCCCGGGCTCCCGCGAGCAAATTCCTGGCATGTTCGCGTCCGCTCGAAGCGCTGCCGCCAAGCATGCGAGCAAGTTCCTCCACGCGATCATCTCCCTCGGTGGGGCGGATCTGGCTGCGCGTGCGATTGCCTTCGATCTCCTTCGTCACCACGAAGTGATGCTTCGCCAGGCTGGCCACCTGTGGGAAGTGGGTGATGGCAATCACCTGCCGGTTCTCGCCGATTGCCGCCATCTTGCGGCCTACTGCCTCGGCGATGTTGCCTCCGACATTGGCGTCGATTTCATCGAAAACCAGCAGGCCCACGCTGTCCTGTCTTGCCAGCGCGCTTTTCACAGCCAGCAGCACGCGGCTCATTTCGCCGCTCGAAGCGGTGAGGCGCAGCGGCTTGAGCGGCTCGCCGGGATTGGGTGCAAAGAGGAAATCGGTCTCTTCCAGGCCATCACGCTGGGGTTCCGCGTGCGCAGCGAGCTGCACTTCGAAAACGCTGCGCTTGAATCCGAGATCGGCAAGATGCGCGCCGATCTCTTTGGCGAGCTTCGGCGCGGCGTCCGTGCGCTTCTTTGTCAATGCCTTCCCCAGCTTCGCCACCTGGGCTTGCTGGTCAGCCGCGAGTTTGGTGAGCCGGGCAATTTCATCTCCCCGGCCTTCCATCTTCGCCAGCTTTGACTGGCAGTCGGCGAGATGCCCCAGGATGCCTTCGATCGTAGGAGCATACTTGCGTTTCAATTGCTGAATTGCGCCGAGCCGCAGCTCCAGTTGAGCGAACTCTTTCGGGTCGAGTTCCATGTCTTCGACGTAGTCGCGCACGCTGCTCTCCATCTCCCGCAGCGTGATTTGTGCGCTTTCGAATTCTTCGAAGAGCTTGCTGCTGGCGGGATCGATCTTTTCCAGCTCGTGCACCATCTTCGCGATGTCTCGCAGGCCATTGAGCACGCTGTCCTGCCCTTCTCCGAGACGGTCCGCGATGCCTCCGCACAGTTCGCCGAGCCGGGCGCTGTTGGCCACGAGCCGGTGGCGGGCTTCGATTTCGCCATCTTCGCCTGGCTTCAGCTTCGCGCCGGCGATCTCCTGAATCTGATGCTTGAGGATGTCGATTTGCTGCTGGCTGGCGCGCTCGCTGCTGGTGAGTTCGTTGAGTTCAGCGGCGGTGGCGCGCCATTGCTTCCAGGCCGTTTGATAGCTGCTGCGCGCGGCATCACTGCCAGCATACTTGTCCAGCATCTCCAGCTGACGATCGCGTGAGTTGAGAGATTGATGATCGTGCGGCCCGTGCAGATCCACGAGGAATTCGCCCACGGCTTTGAGGGCGTTGATCGTCACGGGCGAGCCGTTGATAAGCTGCTTGTTGGCACCCGAGGCGCTGACGACACGTTTGATGATGAGTTCATCGTTTTCGCAAGGGTCGACTCCAGCTTCTTCGAGAGCTGCGTTGATGGCGCGCGTTTCAGTGAGTGTAAATGCCGCCTCGACGCTGCATTGGTCCTGCCCGGTTCGTATCAGTGAGCGGTCGGCGCGTTCACCCAGGATCAGCTTTAGCGCGCCCACGATGATGGATTTGCCTGCGCCCGTCTCGCCGGTAACGCCCACCAGACCAGCTCCGAGTTCCCATGATACGTCCTCGACCAGGGCGAGGTTCTTGATCTTCAGGAGGGACAGCATGGCGGGCAGAAGGGTGCGCGGAGTATGGGCATCACCGCCGGTCGCTCAAATCCTGTTTCGAGGTTTCATGCCTCGTCGCGCAAATCGGCGATGCGTGACATGATCTCATCGGCGATGCGCTGGTAGCGGTCGCGGCCGGCATCGGGGAAATCTTCCTCGCGATAGATCCAGGGTTTGCCAAAGGCGACGGTGATGCGCGCCGGCTGGGGCAGTTTCTTGTCACGTGGCAAGGCTTCGAAGGCGCCGAATATCCTTGCGGGTATGACGGGCACGCGGGCCTTGGCGATCATCATGCCCACGCCTGGTTCACCGGGCTGCAGGGTGCCGTCCGGAGAGCGCGTGCCTTCCGGGAACACGATCACCTTTTTACCCTGCGAGAGCCTGCGGAAGATGTTCTTGATGGTGCTGGGATCGGGCTTGTCGCGATCGACGGGTATGCACTGCCAGTGCGTCAGCAACCAGTGGGTGAAGCGTGTGCGCATCAATGATTTCCGCGCCAGGAACCAGATGTCCTCATCCAGGCAGGCACCGACGAACGGGGGATCCAGAAAGCTGACATGGTTTGAGGCAATCAGAGCCGCGCCGGGAATCCGGGCGTTCTCAACGCCGATTACCTGGTGATCAAAGAACGCGCGGGCAATGCCGCGGAAAAAGCAATGACCGAGCCAGTAGATCGGATTCATGGTGGCTGGATGGGACGATCACAACCGCAGGGCGGCTCTTACCCGTTCGACGACCTGCGGGATCGTGATGTGCGAACTGTCGATGACGATGACGCCGGGCTTCTCCGTGTGCGCTTCGAGCTCGGCCCGGTCGTTCTTGTCCCGCTCCTCGACGTTGTCGATGATGCCCTGCGCTTCACGGCGCTGCCTGCGAACGGCAGGGCTGGCGTCGATGTAAAAGTTGTTCGGCGTATCAGGAAAGACGACGGTGCCGATGTCCCGTCCCTCCATGACGACGGGCGTGTTTTGCGCGAGCGCTCGCTGCTCGGCGGCCAGACGGTGGCGGACGGACTGCACGCGTGCAATCACGGAAACAGCCTTGGTGACTGCCTCGCTGGTGAGTTCCGCGTCGGTCAGTGTGTGTCCGTTTACCTGGACGATGATGTGTTTGTCCTGCGGCACAAACTTGAGATCAAGCGTGCTCACGAAGTCGGCGATCGCTGCGGCGTTTTGCGGATCGATGCCGGCGGTGACGACCGCCCAGGTCACGGCGCGGTAGTGGTTTCCGGTATTGACGTGCACCCAGCCGAGTTCCTGTGCGAGGAGCTTGGCGACACTGCTTTTGCCGGAGGCTGCGGGGCCGTCGATGGCGATCACTTGCATAGTCCGGGATCAGTCTTTGAGGTCTTCGGCCGTGAGGGTGTCCAGGCCCATCTTCCGTGGCATGGAGCGCACTACGGGAATCGGGGAGTCGCTGCCGCCATTCTGAAAACGGGCGAGCTGGCGCTCGAACCCTGGATAGGAGGTGGCTATGCACTCGGTGCCATCGATCGTGGTCACGCCATCCGCGTGCAGCCCGGCGATGGCGAATGCCATGGCGATCCGGTGATCGCCAAAGCTGTCGATCGTGGCACCGTGCAAAGGTGATCCGCCCTGGATCTCCATGCCGTCGGGCCGCTCGATCACAGGCACACCCATGCGGCGCAAATTCTCCGCTACCGCTGCAATACGATCAGTCTCCTTCACGCGAAGCTCGGCGGCGTCGCGTATCACGGTGGAGCCGCGGGCGAATGCCGCGGCGACTGCGAGAATGGGGAGTTCATCGATAACGTTGGCGATTTCATTGCCTCCAATGTCCGTGCCATTCAAATCACCGCCTTTTACGACCACGCTGCCGCGCGGTTCGCCATCGCTGTGCGTCTCCCTTTGCGAAATGACGGCGCCCATGCGCAGCAGCACATCAATCACGCCGGTGCGGGTGCCGTTGAGGCCGATGTTTTTGAGTGTGATCTGCGCACCGGGCTTGATGGCAGCGGCCACCATCCAGAAGGCCGCGCTGCTGATGTCTCCGGGCACAACGATGTCCTCCGCTCGGGGTGTCTGTCCGCCATAGACGGTGACGGTGTCGCCATCGCGCAACCACTTGATGCCGAAATGAGAGAACAACCGCTCGGTGTGATTCCGGGTCGGCACGGGTTCGATCACGCTGGTTTTCCCCGGGGCGTAGAGTCCCGCCAGCAACACCGCGCTTTTGACCTGGGCGCTGGCCATGGGGAGCTTGTAAGTGATGGCCTGCAGGTCGCCGCCGGAGATGGTGAGTGGCGCGCAGATTTTTTCGCCCTGACCTTCGACCTTGGCGCCCATCTTCCGGAGCGGATCGGCGATGCGTTTCATCGGCCGCTTCGACAGCGAGGCGTCGCCGGTCAACGTGGTGCTGAACTTCTGTCCGGCCAAGATGCCGGCCAGCAGACGCGTGGTGGTGCCGCTGTTGCCGCAATCGATCGGACTGGCAGGTGCTTGAAGCGTTTTGCCATGGCCGGTGATGGCAAGCCTGGTGATGCCGACGCCTTCGGTCTCTTCGAGGAATTCGATCTGCGCGCCGAGGGCCTCCATGGCGCGCACCGTGCAGAGGCAGTCCTCACTGGGCAGGAATCCATCGATCTCCGTGCGACCATTGGCGAGACCGGCAAACATGGCGGCGCGGTGGCTGATGCTCTTGTCGCCGGGGACGGTGATCTCTGAGGGAATGTGCTTGAGCCTGCGGACTTTAATCTGTGCCATGGTCGTGTGCAGCGCCGTTGGGTAGGGTATTGCGAAGCTTTTGGGCCTCGGCGAGGAGGGCGCGCAGGCGTTCTTTGTCGTTTGCGCGGACCAATGCAAGCACGTCTTGCACGCGTGCCGAGGCATCTGCGAGTGCAGCGAGAACCTCGTCACGATTCTCCAGCAAGATGCCGGTCCAGAGATCGGGGTCGCTGGCGGCGATGCGTGTGGTGTCACGGAAGCCCTTTCCCGCGCACGCCACGGCATCTGGATCGGCGCGCAGTCCGGCGAGTGTCAGGGCGTAGGCCACGGCATGGGGCATGTGCGAGATCCGCGCGACCTTGCGATCATGCACCTGCGGGTCCATCCGCTGTGTCCGGCAGCCGAGCACCTGCCAGAAGGACTCGATGCGGTAAATGGCATCCGCATCCGTGCGCGGTCCTGGCGTAATCAAGCAGGTGGCACCTTCGAACAAATCGGGCCGCGCGGCGTGAATGCCGGACTGCTCGGAGCCGGCCATCGGATGGCTGCCGACGAAACGTGCCCCGCGGCCATCGAACAACGGTTCGAGATCACGCAGCACACTGGCTTTGACGCTGCCCACGTCGGTCACGATGGCGTCGGCGTCGATCGCATGCATGACCGGCTCCAGTGCAGCGCGCATCACCGGCACGGGCACGGCGAGGATGACGATCCACGCATCCTTCACCACTGCCGCTGCATCCGTGGAGACGAAGTGAGAGATGCGTGTGGTCTTGATTTCCGGTGGAGCGTCGTCAGTGCCACCCCACGCCGTGAGTTCAGCGATCGGCTTCGTGGAAAGCTCCTCCGCTGCCTCCTGGCGTCGGGCCCACAGGTGGATGCGCGCCTCCGGCAGGTGCTTTCCCACCGCCAGCGCGATCGAGCCGCCAAGGAGTCCGGGACCAAGGATGGCGATGGTAGGATCGGGCGACATGGAGGGAAAACAAAGGGCGCGTGGCTTTGTGGTCCGCGCGCCCTGAGCAAGAAAGAGTGATGCGGGGGATCAGGGCACTTTGAATACCTTGCCTGTGTAGGGGCATTTCACCTTGGTGCCAGGGGCCATCCCGGTGACGTCCACCTGTCCGGCCGTCTTGTCGAACGGGCTCAGCACGTAGCCAGGGCGGCCAGGAATCTTGATGCCGTAAGGAGTTTCGCCCGCCTTCGGAGGTGTGTTGGTCTGCGGCTGCGTTGGCGGCGGCTGCTCCGGAGTCACGGAGGGATTGTTGGCAGGTGGCTGCCTGGGCGTCTGCACGGCGGCGGGGTCACCTCCTGGCTGGGGCGGGGTGTAAGTGCCCCCTGGTGTATTCTGACTCTGCGGGTCCTGGTAGCCGCCGTTGTTCGGGATGCCGGTATTCTGTGGCTGCACAGGGGCTGGATCGTAATACTGCGTTCCATCTCCCGCAGGAGCGTCCATGTAGCGATTGCCGGCGGGTTTGTTGAGCGATGCGCCGCGTGCATCCGGGGCCGGTGGCTGCCACGTGTAGCACGCGGACAGCGACATCACCGTCAGGACAGCGAGTGCGTGGAGAGGACTGGGTTTCATAGGATCGATGGGGTTTTAGGAGTTCACGCGCATCGGCATGAGCACATACAGGAAGCCCTGATTGCTGCGCAGCACGCCTGGGCTGATCTCATCAATAAGATGCAGTGCCACATCGTCAGCTGTCAAGTTGCGCAACGGGGCCATCAGGAACTCCGGATTGAACGCGATGGTCATCTCCGGGCCCTTGTAATTGATCGCCATCGTCTCACGCGCTTCGCCGATATCGGGTGATGATGCGATGATCTCCATCTGCCCAGGGGCAAAGTGCAGCTTCACGGAGTTCGACTTCTCGCTGGCCAGCAGGGCCACGCGGGAGACGGACTTGAGGAAGCTTTCCCGTTCCAGCGGGATGCGCTCCTTTGGATCGCCGGGGATGACCTGACGGTAGTTCGGATAATTGCCCTCGATCAGCTTCGTCACCAGCAGTCCCTTCCCCAGATCGAAGCCGGCCTGATTGCCGCTGACACGAATGGTGACCTCTCCCTGGTCGCCCAGCAGGCGGGAGAGTTCGTTCACCGCTTTGGTCGGCACGATGAACTCGATTTCGTGACTTTGCGGGAATTCCAGTTCCTGTTCCACCATCGCCAGACGGCGCCCGTCCGTAGCCACCATGGTGAGCATGTTGTCTTTGAAAGAGAACAGAATGCCGTTGAGCACATAGCGCGTCTCGTCCGTCGAGATGGCGTAGGAAGTCTTGCGCAGACAGTCACGCAGAACCGCCTGCTCCATCTTGAATTCCGAGCCCGCATCGAAGCGTGCCAGCGGGGGGAACTCCTCGCTCGAAAGGCCAAGGAGCTTGAAGGAACTTGGGCCGCTGCGGATGGAGGCCACATTCTTCTCATCCACCGTGATCTCGACTTCTTCCGCAGGCAGTTCACGCACGATGGTGGACAGCCGGCGTGCGGGCAGGGTGGTGGCCCCGGCCTCATCTACATCCGCCTGCACCGATCCGCTCACGCCCATGTCCAGGTCCGTCGTCGTCAGTTCGATCTGCCCGTCTCGCGCCTTCAGCAGCACGTTGGACAGGATCGCGAGAGTGGTGCGCGCACTGACGACGTGCTGAACCTGGTTGAGTGCGTCGATAAGCGACTGTTTACTGATGGTGAACTTCATATCCGCTGGGTGGAACGAGCCTTTTTAGCGGGTCCGGCGCAATGGGCAAGGATATTGCTTGGAAACTTGGCCGGATCATGCACCCCGGCGGGGCGTGCATTGCGCCGGTGGAGGACGGGTGGAACAAGGGTGCTGTAGCGTCTGGCCGGAAGCTCCTGCAGACCGTTGGCAATACCCATGGATTTCACGCTGGCGGATTTGAATCCCTTGGCCTACGATGAGATTCCCTCTACATGCTCTCGCATTCTCATCGAACCGCCTTGAAAGCGGCGCTTGGCGCATTTGCGCTGCTGCTGCTCATCGGCGTGCCGTCCCTCCTGCCGGCTGCCGACACCGCGCGCTGTCTGCTGGCGGATGGATTCGATTTCCCGGTCGGCAAACCCGATGCCTCGGGCTACTACAAGTTCCGCGGTTACACACCGAACGGCCATCTGGGCGAGGACTGGAACGGCCGCGGGGGCGGCGACTCTGATCTCGGGGATCCCATCTATGCCACCGCGCGCGGCGTGGTGGTATTCTCTGCGGATATCCGCGTCGGCTGGGGGAACTGCATCATCGTGCGCCACGCCTACCGGGATGGCACGGGCCGCATCCAGATGGTGGATTCCCTCTACGGGCATCTGAACGAGCGCAAAGTCAGTGTGGGGGACATCGTGGAGCGTGGCCAGCTCGTTGGCACCATGGGGAACAATCACGGCATGTATGCCACGCACCTGCACTTTGAGATGCGGAAGAACTTGCACATTGGCATGAATCGGACTGATTTTGCCCGGGACAACACGAACTACTACAGCCCCACGGCTTTCATTTTGGAGCATCGGACCCTCCCGGCCAGCTTTGCCAAAGTGGACATTCCCACCGGGGGCTTCGCGCCTTATGGCCAGAAACTGGCGGCCTCGCAGAAACAGGCGCCGGTCACGATCTCAGCCAGTCCGTCCTCGCGCACCTTTCGCATCCCGGTTTACAAATCCGAGGCCAAACCCGAGCCAGCCACGAAGCCGAAAGATGCGGTCTCCCGCATTCGCGATGAAGTGCAGTCCAAGGGCAAATCCAAAGGGATCACCCAGGCTCCGACTCCGGCGGCGCCCGTTGCCCCGCCCAAGACGAGTTTTTGGTCGCGGCTCAAAGCCCGCTTCTCGAACGGCTCCGTGATGCAGGGAACGCAGGAGAAGAAGCAACCCTGACACAGGGCCGCGAACACAGGCTGGCAAAGCGCGCCGAACGCTGGCAGAGTTCTGCCATGCATCGCTCCCTCCTTGTGCTTGTCTTTTCCGCCGTCGCTGGGTTCGCCCAGCAGGAAACGCCCGTCGCTTCTCTCGACGTGGACAAGATCATCCTTGATTTCGACAACGAGATCCGCGCCCACACCCAGAAGCTCATGGCGGCGAAGTCTGATGCCGAGCGAAACGCTCTGAGCACCCAGTTTCCGAAGCCCGACAAGCTCGCGCCAGTCATGCTCCGCGTGCTGGATGGCCATCCGGACGCAGCGATGCAAATCAAAGCCCTAACCTGGCTCGTGTCCCGCGTGTCGAATCTGCCGGAGGGTGAGGAGGCGATGAAGCAACTGGGGAGCAAGTTCGTCGCCAGCAAGGGGCTTG
>WBZU01001917.1_pt1 | contig 14973 bp, 16 predicted proteins | sample 5204311 | NCBI WGS metagenome assembly WBZU01 (sample SAMN12344359, study PRJNA552823) | activated sludge metagenome | biome: Activated sludge suspended growth; feature: Nitrification reactor; material: Wastewater; isolation source: activated sludge from nitrification reactor of wastewater...
CGAGAAAGTAGGTCAGCGCCAGACTTCCCCTCAACAACGAAGCCCGTCAGTTTCCCCTGACGGGCTTCGTCGCTTTGATCAGACAACGCCCCGCGAGGGGCGTTGTTGTTTCCATCCCTCGCTAAAATGCCGACTTTGGACTGGTCGGAGACTTCGATGGCGGGTCATGATCTTTCATCTGATGGCAACGGCAACGGGACCCTGAAATTCACCCAAGACTGGTTTAGTCACAATATCCCAACGTGGACCAAGCTTCTGTCGTCGCTTCGCGGCAAGCGCTCGGTCCATGCTCTTGAAATCGGCGTCTTCGAAGGGCGCTCAACCTGCTGGTTGCTCGAGAACGTATTGACGGGTGATGGCGCCACCGTCGACTGCATCGACACATTTGCCGGCGCCATGGAGCACGACAAGCTCGATCTCTCATCCCTGCAAGCTTGCTTCGAGAGCAATGTCGCCGCCTGGCGTGACCGGGTTAACGTGCACGTGGGTATGAGCGCGGCGATCCTGCCGACATTGAGCGGGCCGTACGATCTTCTATATATCGACGGCTCGCATACGGCGCGCGACGTGCTGGTGGACATCGTTCTGGCATGGCGCCTGGCGGCGGACGATGCCATCCTGATCTTCGACGATTACGCCTGGCCGATGTATCCAGACCAACCTTGGTTCCAGCCGAAGTTGGCTGTCGACTCCTTCCTGGCATGCTTCGCTGGCTGGTACGAAGTCCTGCATGTGGGGTACCAGGTGGCCATTCGCAAATCCGCCCAATTCAGTTCGCCGGCCAACGCGGCAAAAAAAACCCTAGCGACGTCCGCCTCAGGCCGGGAAGTCTGCGCATTCAGCAGCTTTGGCGGCCAAGAAATCACCTACAAGATCGAGATTCCGCAAAAGCGCGAGTTCCGCTGAGCGTAAGTGTGCTTCCTTAGATGAGCACCAGATTGTCGCGATGAATTAGTTCATCGTCGTTGATATAACCGAGCAGCGACTCGATGTCGGCTGTGGAATGACCTGCGATGCGCCGAGTTTCGGAACTGGAGTAGTTGATCAGCCCGCGAGCGATCTCGGCGCCGTTGCTTGTTCGGCAGGCAACCGCCGCGCCACGCTCGAAATCGCCGACGACATTCTTGACCCCCACGGCCAATAGACTGCGACCGGCCTTAAGCGCATCGATGGCGCCGGTATCGAGGACCACACTGCCGGCGAGCTGCAGATGATCGGCCAGCCATTGCTTGCGGGCCGTTAGGGGCGATTCGGTTGCAAAAAGCAGCGTGCCGATGGTTTCTCCTCGTGCGGCCCGCAACAAGGAATCGGCTTCGCGTCCGCTGACGATCAGCGTATGCGCGCCACTGCGCGCGGCCCGCTGCGCCGCGCGTATCTTGGTAATCATGCCGCCTTTGCTGATGCCGCTACCAGCGCCGCCCGCCATGGCTTCATAGCGCCGGTCCTCGGCACCGCCTTCCAAAATCAGGGTGGCAGACGGATCTTGACGGGGATCGGCCGTATACAGTCCCTGTTGGTCCGTGAGAATGACCAAGGCGTCTGCTTCGACCAGATTGGCCACCAGCGCCCCCAGGGTATCGTTGTCGCCGAACTTGATTTCATCCGTCACGACGGTGTCATTCTCGTTGATGATGGGGACTACGCCGTAACTGAGCAGTGCTTGTAGCGTCGATCGGGCGTTGAGGTAGCGGCTGCGATCGGCGAGATCTTCGTGGGTCAGCAAGACTTGGGCGGCTTTGAGTTCGAACTCGGCAAAGGTGGTTTCATAAGCTTGCGCAAGCCCCATCTGACCCACTGCCGCTGCCGCCTGAAGATCGTGCATGGCGTGCGGCCGCTTCGACCAGCCGAGACGCTGCATGCCGGCCGCAATGGCGCCGGACGATACGAGCAGCACTTCGCGGCCTCCCTGGCGCAATTGCGAAATCTGCCGGACGCAGTCGGCGATGAAGTCGCGCGCCAACCCGGCACCATCGTTGGTGACTAGCGCGCTGCCGACCTTGATGACCAGGCGCTTACTCTGCGCTATCCGCGTTCTCATCAGACCGCAACTCCCGTTGTTGCTCAAGGTAGTCCATGATGGCGAAAGTCAGTTCCCGGCACCCGCCACCATCGATGGCCGAAATGGCGAAATGGCGAACGCCCTTGCCATAGCCCTTCACCAGTGCAGCAATGCGCGCCTTGCGCTCGTCCTCGGGTACCAGATCGATCTTGTTGATCACCAGCCAGCGCGGCTTTTCGTACAACGCTGCGTCGTACTTGCGTAGCTCCGCGACAATGGCTTTGGCTTCCCGGACGGCATCGATCGCGGGGTCGAACGGTGCGATATCGACAAGATGCAGCAGCAAGCTTGTGCGCTGCAAGTGGCGCAGGAACTGGTGGCCAAGGCCTGCGCCCTCGGCCGCGCCCTCGATCAAGCCGGGAATATCGGCAACGACGAAACTGCGATTTTGATCGACACGAACCACCCCCAGGTTCGGGTGCAAGGTCGTGAACGGATAGTCGGCCACCTTCGGCTTGGCGGCGGATACCGACCGAATGAATGTCGACTTACCGGCGTTGGGCATGCCGAGGAGGCCGACATCGGCGAGCACCTTGAGCTCGAGGCGCAAGTCGCGACGCTCGCCTTCACCGCCCGGTGTGCATTGGCGGGGCGCGCGATTGGTGCTCGACTTGAAGTGGAGATTGCCCAAGCCCCCGTGGCCGCCTTTCGCGATCAACGCACGCTTGCCATCGATGTCGAGATCGCAAACGACTTCGCCGGTGCCGATGTCCGTGAATACAGTGCCGACCGGGACGCGCAGTTCCATATCGTCTCCGGCCTTGCCGTAGCAATCCGAGCCACGGCCGTTCTCGCCGCGCTGGGCGCGGAAGATACGGGTGTAGCGATAGTCGATGAGCGTGTTGAGATTGCGGTCGGCAATCGCCCAGATGCTGCCGCCGCGACCGCCGTCGCCGCCATCCGGGCCGCCGCGGGGAATGAACTTCTCGCGCCTGAACGAAGCGACGCCATTGCCGCCGTCACCGGCAATGACCTCGATCTTCGCTTCGTCGAAAAACTTCATTGCGACCCCGGAAATAAAAAAGCCCTATCGCGTGGATAGGGCTTTTGCGACCAGCGCGTTGCCCCAGTCAGGCGGCAACCGGAACGATCTTGACAGTTTTGCGCTTCTCGGCACCCTTGGTCACGAACGCGACCGTACCTTCGACCTTCGCGAACAGCGTGTGGTCCTTGCCGATACCGACATTGTCGCCGGGGTGGAACTGGGTGCCGCGCTGCCGAACGATAATGCTGCCGGCGGAAACCAGCTGGCCGCCGTAGCGCTTCACGCCCAGGCGCTTCGATTCTGAATCGCGGCCGTTACGGGAACTGCCGCCTGCCTTTTTGTGTGCCATGGTAGATAACTCCTGCCTGTATTCCGATTACGCCGAAATGCCGGCAATTTCGAGCTCGGTGTAGTTCTGCCGATGCCCTTGGTTCTTGCGGTAGTGTTTGCGCCGGCGCATCTTGAAAATATTGACCTTGTCGTGCCGACCGTGCGCAACCACCTTGGCTGTGACCTTGGCGCCCGCTACGAGCGGCGCGCCGATTTTCACCGACTCGCCTTCGCCGACCATGAGCACCTGGTCAAGAGTGATTTCTGCGCCCACGTCCGCCGGTATCTGTTCTACCTTGATTTTTTCGCCGGCGACGACGCGATATTGCTTACCGCCGGTTTTTACGACCGCGTACATGATGGACTCCGTTAAACAACATTGAACAACTGAGCATTATAGCGAGCGGGAGCATCCAGGTCAAAGACTTGTCTTGGGGGGCGCAGAGCCGGTTTTTGCACAGGTCGGCGCTTGGCCGTAGGCCAGGAGGGCTTTGCACATTTCCTCGATCACCGCCGCGCGCAAGGCGCTCGGTGCCACCACTTCCACGCCAGCTCCATGGCGCAGGATATCCATGATCAGTTCAGTCGGATTGGAATAGGGAATTTCCAGCAGGAGCCGGCCGTCGGCATCGGTCGAGGTCCGTTGTAGCGGATGCCATAGTTCCGAGGCAACCCAGCGCGCGCGTTCTGGCGTGAAGCGCAACTTTGCCCAAGTCACGGCCGCGCCCGAAAAAATACCGTAGCCGGCGCCGAGCACCTCGTCGAGGCGTTTTGCCGCGATTTCCTTCGCCTTGCGTTCGGTGGGCTCGGCGCGTCGGATAGCGTCGACGCCAAAGCTGCGGATCTCATTGCGCAGATGGCACCAGGCGTCGAGATACCAGTTGTCGCGGTAGAACACCAGCCGCTGTGGGGAGACCTCGCGCTCGTTTTCTTCGTTGCGTTCGCGATGCCAGTGGCGGATCAGCAGGCGGCGGCGCTTGAGCAAGGCTGTGGCGATAGGCTCAAAGTACTCGAGGTCTGTGCGGCGTTTGGCGGCATGGACGATGCGGATGCGCCGTGCAACCTCTTCCGGGGCATCGTCCCGGCTGCCGAGCAGACTTTGCAGCCGGGTCTGCAAAGGCGCGATCTGCGGCCCAAGCAGTCCGGGCTGCACGTTCTCGAGCAGGTTCTGCATCATCAGCAGCGCATGGATTTCCGAGGCGTTGAACCATAGCCCCGGCAGTTGGAAGGTCGGACCGCCGGAGGGAGACTCGAAACGGTAGCCTCCGGCCTCGCGGTCATACACGATGGGCGCGTTGAGTCGGTCGCGCAGGTACTGGAAATCGCGCTTCAATGTCGCGCGCGATACTTCCAGTGCGGTTTGAATCTCCTCGAACGTGACGACGCGATGGTCGTGCAGCAACTGCTCGATGCGATAGAAGCGCTCGCTGCGATCCATCGCCTATGCGATGCGGCAGACGTCGTCGAAATCGAACCGCGGGCTGCGTGGAAAAAGCTTGTTCGGGTCGCCCCGCCCGAGCGCGAGGAGCATGAACGAACTGACGCTTGAGTCGGCAAAGAACGCCTGGTCGGCCAACTCTGGCTTGAAGCCCGACATCGGTCCGCAATCAAGTCCCAGCGCTCGGGCGGCCAGTATGAGGTAAGCGGCCTGCAAGGAAGCATTGAGTCGGGCGGATTCCTCGATGAGTGGCTGGTTGCCGACAAACCAGGATTTCGCGTCCACATGAGGGAACAGTCGCGGCAGGTGCTCGTGGAATGTCATGTCGCGACCGAGCAAGGCCACGACCGGCGCCGACATCGCCTTGGCGACGTTCCCTGGCGCCAAGGCTGGCCGCAGCCGCTCCTTGGCTTCATGGCTGCGAATAAAGATGATCCGCAGTGGACAGGTGTTGGCGGCCGTTGGTCCCCACTTGGCGAGTTCATACAGTGCCTTCAGCGTATCTTCGCCAATCGGTTCATCGATAAAGCCGTTGTGGCTGCGGGCATTGCGAAACAACTGGTCGAGCGCGGCATCGGGTAGACGGGATGGCATGGGATGTTTCCTCGCGCGAGTTGAATGTCAGCGTGATTCTAAGGGTGGCGCGGTAAAATCCAAGTTTTCCAACCAGCCTGTCGTTTCGGACGTATCGGACGCGTGGCTTCTCAATCCGGAGTTGGTTTGATGTCCGACAAAGCCCTGAAGAACGCCCTGATCATTCTTGTGGTGCTCCTTGTTCTGGTCTTTGTATGGCAACCCATTTCGCACTTGTTCAGAGCCGCGCCCATCACCAACGACTTCGTGCTGGAAACGACGGATGGTGCGCTGGATAGCAAGAATCTGCGGGGCAAAGTACTGGCGATTTCACTTGCCTACGCGCATTGCGAAGACGAATGCTCCGACCGATTGGCGCGCCTCGCTGCCGGCTTCGAGTTGCTGACGCCGCGAGACCAGGCACTCGTTCGGCTGATTGTCGTTTCCGTCGATCCCGACCGCGATACGCCAGCCAGCATGGCAGCCTATGTTCGACGTTTTCATGCCAACATGATTGGTGCCGTCGCCAAGCCGGAAGAGCTCAAGGCCTTTGCGGAAAGCTATGCTGCCACCTATCGCAAGATACCGGTGGCGGCCGACGGCAGCTACCGTGTCGACCATAACCGTCCGATCTTTCTGGTCGACACAGCCGGCCATTTTGCCTCGGCGCTCAACGAGAATCTCGCTCCCGAACAGATCGCCCAGGCCCTCCGCGCCAAGCTGCCTCCGCTGATACCCCCTGGCCAATAAGGTGGCGAAGGCCTTCAGGGTTTCTGGAACCAGTTGCCGGCGTTGTCTTGCATCCACCAGCCGGACTTGAACTGTTCCTGCCAGCGTTTCAGTAGTGCGGCCCGGATCTCCGGCAATCGGGTCTGCCCGCCTTGGTTGTACGCAAGGGCGTAGACCAGCGCCTGACGATCGTTATTGTCTTGGTCGATCAGCTTTTCGGCGATCTGGCGTTGCGTTAGCGTCAATTGCTTGCCGGTGTCGCGCTTCTGCAGCATCCCGTCAGTGCCCAGTCCGATGATGCCGGCATCGTACATTCTGACGAGGCGAGAATAGCGTTGTGTCATCGCATGACGGATGATGATGACCGGTGGCGTGCCGATGTCAATATTGATCGGTTCTTCCGCCCGTGCCGGTAACGACGGCATTACAAGCAGGACGGAGAGCAGAGCGAAGATTTTTTTCATTGGGATATCTCGGTTGATCGGAGTTGTCTGCCAGTCAACAGTAGCGGTGCATCGGCGCCGCCGCGATCCACTGTTTAACCGCGCCATACCATCAAGCGCAGCAGCAATTTCCATCACGAGATTTTATCATGTGGCTTCGCCCTTATACTCCGAAGCTCTGCGTGTTTGCAGGCATGAATGGCTAGACAGGAAAATGATCGATATTGTTTCCGATACCTCCCGAAAGCTCGCGCGAGCCTGGGTTTGGCTCGGCTTGATGGCCTTGATCGGCTCCGGCCTGCTGGCCATATTGCTGGTGTTTTCGCGTACCCCTGGCATTCAGGACATATTCCCGCTCAAGGAGTTCTTTCGCGCCGCACTGGTCGTGCACGTCGATTTGTCGGTCGCCGTCTGGTTCATGGCTTTTGCGGCAGTAATCTGGAGCTCCGTCGGAAGCGGGGCACTACCGTGGCTCGGCTGGACCGGCCTGGGTGCGGCGGCGATCGGCACGCTGGTGATGGCGTTGTCGCCATTTTTCCCGGGAGCGCATCCGCTTCTTAACAATTATATTCCGGTGCTGCAGCAGCCGGTCTTTTATGCGTCCCTTTGGCTGTTGGCCGGTGGTTTCTCGCTAGCGGTATTGAGGGCCTTGCTGACCATACGCCTCAATCAGGCGATAAGCACCGGCAGCTTCCTGGGTGCCGTTGCCGCTTTCCTGGCCTTCGGCGCTTTCATCTGGTCCTGGTGGTCGGTGCCACGCATCGACGACGACAAGTTCTATCACGAGGTGCTGTTCTGGGGAGGCGGCCACGCTTTGCAGTTTCAGCATGCGCTCTTGATGACCGTCGCTTGGTTCTGGATTGCCGAGGAGCGGGGATGTCCGGCACCGCTGTCAGGACGCGCACTGTCGGTATTGTTCTGGATCGCCGGCGTGCCGCTATTGGCAGTTCCGGCAATCTATTTGTTAGTGCCGGCGGGATCGCTGCCGCATATGGAGTTGTTTGCCAAACTCATGGAATGGGGGCACCCCTACATGGGGCCGCTCATCCTGGTGAGTCTGGTCACGTTATGGAATACGCGTCGCACAAAACCGCATCCAGCGAGATCGGCTTTCTTGGCCTCCTTCGTGCTGTTCGCCGTCGGCGGCGTTCTGGGCTACATGATTCGAGGCGCCAATGTCGTCATTCCCGCGCATTATCATGGTTCCACGGTAGGGGTGACGTTGGCATTCATGGGGCTCGCCTATGTTCTGCTGCCGAAGCTGGGTTATGGTGAACCTACCGGGCGTTTGGCCCGGTGGCAAGCTTATGTCTATGGCGGCGGCCAACTGATTCATATCCTCGGCCTGGCTTGGTCGGGGGGGTATGGCGTGCAACGGAAGGTGGCGGGCGCCGAGCAAATGCTGACGACGTTGCCGCAAAAGATTGGCATGGGCATGATGGGTCTGGGTGGGCTGATTGCCGTGATCGGCGGCATCATGTTCGTTGTTGTCTGCCTGAAGGCGATGTGGCCCCGCCGGGGATGAAGCGATGGTGGCTGGCGGTATTGATGGTAACGGTTGCGGTCGCCACCCTATGGTTCGCGCGCTCCGGGGGCGACCCGCATGTTCCTTTGTCTTCGCCCCCGCAAGTCTCTCCGGCTGATCTGACGGCATTGTATGGTGCGATGGTGCGCGACCTCGATGGCCGCGAACAGACCCTGGATCGGTGGCGCGGCGAAATCCTGGTGCTGAATTTCTGGGCCACCTGGTGTACGCCTTGCCGGGAAGAAATGCCTATTCTTTCTGAGTTGGCCGAGCGTTATCGCGGACGCGTGCAATTCGTCGGCATCGCGGCAGACGATGCGGACAAGGTTCGAGACTATGCTCGCGCCGTGCCGGTATCCTATCCGTTGCTGGCAGGCGGCGAGGAGGTGATCAAGCTGACTCGACCATTCGGAAACCTCCCCCTCGCGGTGCCATTCACCATTGTGCTTGACCGCAGTGGCGAGCCGCGGGCGGCGGCTCTGGGGCGCGTCACCAGGGCCGCGCTGGTCGAACTGCTCGACCAGCTATAGCCCTCTCCCGAGTCATTCCCTGGGTTGGAGCGCCATCGAGCGTGCCGATAGTGTGAAAGCGTCGGAGAAGCACATTCCCTCTTCCGCTCCTTGCGCCTTGAAGTGCGGGAAGACGGCTTCGACCATGCGCACCGATCCACAGGCATAGATTTCCTGCCCGGCGAGGGAAGGAAAGTCCTGCAGTATGGCTTCGTGCACGAGGCCGGTACGGCCAGTCCAGGCGTCGACTGGCTCGGGTTCCTGAAGCACCGGGATAAACGTGAAGCTCGAATGTTCGCGCGCCCATTGCTCCGGCAATTCGGACATGTAAAGGTCGGCGCGCTTGCGAACCCCCCAGTACAGATGGATCGGCCTCTTGAGCTTGCGATGGAAGGCATCCTCGACCATGCTCTTGACCGGCGCGAATCCGGTGGCGCCAGCGACGAAGATAATCGGTCGAGTCGACTCACGCAGGGTGAAATCACCCAGCGGTCCCTCGAAGCGAATCTCGTCGCCTTCCTTCATGCCGTTGAATACATGGGGAGTGAATGCGCCGCCCGGCATCAGGCGTATCTGAAGTTCTATCTGATCGGCTTCATGCGGCGGGTTGGCAAAAGAGAAGGGTCGCCGCTGGCCATCGTCCAGAATGACGTTGATGTACTGGCCCGCCACGAAGTCGATGCGCTGTTCTTCAGGTAGCTTGAGGATCAGGCGCATGATGTCGGCAGAGAGCCTTTCCATCTTGATGACGCGCGCAGTGTATTCGCGGATGTGCGCTGTCGCAGCGCCCGGCTCGAACTCGACGATTGCGTCTCCGGTTACCGTTGCGCAACACATCAGCACCTTGCCCTGTGCGCGTTCCTCGGCCGACAGGGCGCTGGGCTGATAGACACCAGGGTCTACGCTGCCCTGTAGCACTTTGCACTTGCAGACGCCACAGCCGCCATTGCGACATTCATAGGGAAGATTGACGTCTTGCCGGAGGCCGGCGTCAAGCAGCGTTTCGCCGAAGCGCGCGGCCACCGCCTTGTGCCCGGGGTGATACGTGATGGTTGATTCGGTTTTGGCCGTGCCGCGGCGCTGCGGAGGCAACCAGGGCACGAGGAACAGCAGCACGGTGAGCCCGATGACGATGAGCCAGAGCTTCAACGGATCGATGACATAGACGAGCGACAACACGGGCAGCTCGAACCAGTCGAATGCGATATTGGTGGGGACGACGAGCATGTTGGCCTCGCCACCCTGGCTGTGGATGGGCTTCAGCAGCGACAGCACAAGGAACATGAGGGTGATGGCGACGGCCACCGGTCGCGGTGGATTGATGTGAGCCCGTGGAACGCGCTGGACGTGAACCCACATGACGAAGACGACCACCAGCGGCAAGCCGATGTGCATGAAGGCCAGCAGAGTGAATAAGCGGCTATTGACGCTGTCGGGGTAGAGGAAGTTGCGTATCACCGAGCCGTTGAACAATGGCAACGCATCAAACCATTCCGCGGTGGCGACGACGACGAACTGCGCAAGCTTGTCCCAAACCAGCATGAAGCCATTGATGCCGGCGATATACACCATCCAGATGAGCGCAACGCCGGTCATCCACGAGAACCAGCGGAAGCCCCGATAGCGATCGTAGGCGAAGTGGCGAAGCAGATGCAGCATCATCGTCAGGATCATGCCGTCGGTGGCATATCGATGCACGCTGCGCATGATGCCGCCCGCCCACCACTGGTTGTGGGTGATGGCCTCGACGGATTCGTACGCGTCGTGCACGCCGGTTTCGGCGAAGATATACAGATAGAGCCCGGTGGCGACCAGCAGCCAGAACTGCCAGAAGGTGATCGTGCCGAGATGATAGAAGGGATTGAGTTTGTCCCCGAAGGCTACGTTGAAAAGATTTTCGGCGCGCATGAAGAACCAGCGCACTATCTGTTGGAGAAATTTGATCATTGTCGTTATTCGCGTTCGATGTGGATGCTTGGGTATATGAGCTGACTATTGGAAGAACAGTCCGCCCTTGTCCGGATTGAAGTCGATTACCAGTACCTGCGCAGGTGCTAGCGTGACTTTTTCTTCCTTCACGAACTTGAAGCCCGGCTTCGCGACGTTGTCGTTCATTTTGACGGACAGCTGGTGTTCGCCGGCTTTCACCTCGAAACGCTTGTAGACCGTTGAGATGCCATCCTTGGCGATGCCCGTCGGGTGCATGACGGTACGCAAGACAGGTTGGCCGTCGATGTCGACATGCAGCGTGATGTCTGAGCGCTCGCGCGGACACTCCATGGGCGCGCGCATGTTGCGTGGCAGCTTTTCGAGCTCCTCGGGCGTGCGCTTGCGGCATTCTCGATCACCCAGATGGTTGATGGACAGCTTGATCAACGCTGCATCATCTGGAATTTGGTGGTACGTCGGCGAAGTGGCAAAGTAGCCTATGAACGCTGCAAATGCGCCATACAGGATTATCTGGCCGACGATGGCGGTGGGTTTGATCATGATGGTGCGCTTCTCCGGTGGTAAGGAAGCGGCCTTGCGGCAGCTTGGGTTTCGAGTTGGGTTCTGAACTGGCGCAGTTCCTCCGCCAATGCCTTGCCGTCATGGCTCGAGGCCTGCGCAAGACGCAGGCGCCCAAACGGTACGTTGCGCCGCAAGTGGGGTTCGCGTTGGCGGGCGAGGCGCTCCATGGTCCATCGGTCGCCCAGGCGAAACTCGCAACCACCGGGGCGACACCCGGCCACTAGAACGCCATCGGCTCCCCCGCGCAGCGCATATTCGACAAATGCCGGCGGCAGCATGCCGGCGCAGATCAGGCTCATCACGGCAGTATCGGCGCTTTCGAGCGTCTTTACGTCGACGCCGTGATCACAGCCAAACACGAGGATTCGGGTTGCGCCTTCAAGCCGTCGGACCTTTTCCTCCAGATTTCGGCGCAGGAGGGTGACGGGCAACTGCGGCATGTCGATGCCCGTCACCAAAGCTTCCTGGCTGCGGAAAGGCGTCGAGGAGGGGCAGGAGCCCGCGCAGATGCCGCAACTGGCGCAAAGATCGGCATCGACGACGGCAATCTTGTGGCCAGCCTTGTCGGGGTGCGGTTCCATGGTGACCGCCGCATAAGGGCAGTCGGCCAGGCAGCGACTGCAGCCATTGCAGTTCGGCGCATCGACGATCGCGACAGGCTTGGGCGCAGGATGGGGGAGCAGCGGTAAAACGAACAGCAAGATCGTTCCGCTAAACAGCAACATCCAGACGAATCCAGGCGAGGTGACATCGGTAAGCGGATGAATGAATAGGATGAACCAGTCGAGTCGCAATCCGGTGGCGACAATGGAAAGGTCTGCAGGGGCATTGCTGATGGCCGGCTTCACCAGGGCGAGGACCAGCAAGGCCACCAGCGTGCCCAGCGCCAAGCGCCTTGCCGGAAAGTGATCGACTCGGCTGATGCGGTGTACATGGGCCCACAGACCGAGAATCAGTAGTAGCGGTACGCCGAGGTGAATGAATACCAGCACCGTGAAAAATCGGTCGCTGATGGCATCGGGGTTAAGAAAATTTCGCGCGGCCGGGGTGCTGAAAATAGGCAGCCAGTCGAGCAACTCTGTCGAGGCCACTGCCGAGAACTGGGCGAGGCGATCCCAGACAATCCAGTAGCCGCCGATGCCGGAAAAGAACATGAGCCAGAGTAGCGGTACGCCGGTCACCCAGGAGTACAGGCGAAAACCGTAATATCGGCCAAAAGCCCATTCGCGTGCGAGGTGCAACAAGGTGGTGAGGATGAAGGCGTCCGACGCATAGCGATGCAAGCTGCGCAGCATGCCACCCAGATACCATTGCTGATTCGTGAGCCAGTCGATCGATTCGTGTACGCCCGTAATGCTCGTGTCAAGAACGGTATAGAGGTAGAGGCCGCTGGTCGTGACGATCCAGAGAAAAAAGAATGCCATGGCGCCCAAGTGGCGCCATGGGTTGTTGTCACCTCCGAAGACCTCGTCAAAGGCTTCCTCGGTGTACTGAAAAAGATTTCGTGCCCTCGTGCGTAGGGCGTCGTGAATGCTCAACTTGGGGCTCATCCGTCGGGTCGCCCGGGCGGGACAACCATTAGGGATCGATAATATATGGATGAAAAGCCAGTTGAATTGACTGGCATCAACCGGATTTGGCCTTGCGGTGGCGACGATCCTGCCAGAAATACCAGCCGAGCCATACGAGGAAGGTCAGTACGCCGGCAATTTCGAAATAGACGGCATAGTTGGTCCGGTACTTGCCCGTAACCGGATCGTAGACCGAGCACAAGATACGGAACCGCTCGACCAGTTCCTCGATCGTATTCACCTGTGGCGGAATGGGCGCGCCGGCGACCAGGGTCTTGAGGGGTTCTACCAAGGCTTCGGCGGTGAACGTTTCGCCATACACCTGCCTGACAATCTTGCCGTCGGAGTCGACGATCGTTACTTGGTTGATATGATCGAAGCCGGCCACGGTGGCGACATAGCTGAAGCCGAAATTGCCCGTAAGTTCAGCGACGATTGCCGATGGCGGGCTCAGGAACTCCCAATTCGGCAAGCGTATTCCGTATTGCCGGGCAAAAGACTTCATCGCTTGCGGAGAATCGAATGGCTGATTGAAGCCGATGCTGATGATGTTGAAACGTTCCGGCCCGAGTGTAACGACGGTTCCTTCGACCGCTTTCTGAAGATTGCGCGTCGTGGTGGGGCAGACCTGAAAGCAGGCTGTGTAGATGAAGCTCACCAAGAGCGGCTTGCCCTTGAAACGCGACAGCGAAACCGGGCGTCCCTCCCGATCAAGCAGAACGGCATCCTCAACTGGCCGGCCGATCACGTCCTGGGATCGCTTGAGTGCAGCTTTTTCGTCGAGAACCGTGAGGGTGGTATCGACCACCGACCCCAAGGGGCGTGCCGTGACCTTCGGGGCGGTATCCGTATTGGCGAAGGAGGGACCGACAAAAGATCCGCAAATAAACAAGCCCGCGATCGTCGCGATGCGGAGAAAATGGAAGAACACCGGAAGGGCCTGTCTTGCGCCTAGAAGCGGGCGTCGATGATGGCGGTGGTCAGCACCAGCGTCAATTGTGCCAGTGATGCATGGAAACAGCTCATTGCCGTCTCCCGATTCGGATTTCGAGACAGCAGCCATGCCTTGCGGATAAACCAAATACCGCCGATGACCGCACCAGCGAGATAGATTGGTCCCAAGCCGAACATGGCTGGCAGCAAGGAGGCAGCGACAAGGAGAAGGGTACTGACAAAAACGGTTTGCGCTGCTCGCTGGTCGCCAACGACCACGGGTAGCATCGGTACCTTGGCTGCGGCATAGTCCTCGCGGAATGCGATCGCCAGACTCCAGAAATGGGGAGGAGTCCAAAGAAACAACACGAAGGCCAGTATCAGAGGCAATGCCCCGATCTCGGGAGCGGCTGCCGTGGCGCCCGCTAGCACTGCCCAACTGCCTGCCAGGCCGCCAAAGACAATATTCAACCACGTACGCCGCTTCAGCCAGACTGTATAGACGATAGCGTAGAAGAAGGCGCCGAGAAAAACGAACAGGGCCGACCACGCATTCAGGGCAAACCAGGCGGCCACGACCGACAAGGCCATGAGTCCGACGATCACAACAAGCCAAATCGGCCCGTGAGCGACTTCGCCGGTGGCGAAGACGCGCTTGCGAGTGCGCGACATCAACGGGTCGATGTCGTGTTCGTAGTACTGGTTGAAAGCGCCAGCGCTTGCCGAGGAGAGCAGAACCGCCAGCGTCAGCACAATCAGTTGCACAGGAGTCAGCCCCGGCCCTTCGGCGACCGCCAGCCCGGCAAGCGCCGTGAAAGTGATCACGATGCCGATGCGCAGCTTGAATACCCCGAGAATGGCCCGTAGAGACAAGCGGGATGATGCTTTAGGCGACAGGTTGGGCAGTGTCGATTCCATGGGGTGCGTGCTATAAATCTCGCTCGTTCCGGTGACGAACATTGGGAACCTGCTCGAATCGAACCTGATCTCAAGTCCGATTGAAGCAGACTCCCCGCGCCACATCATCATGGCGCGGGGTAATCATGCTTATGTCAGCCGAGGGCCCACACTTCGGACAGGTATTTCCAGTTCACGAAGTAGTAGAGCACGAAGGAGACCAGCAGCAACAATGCCAAGACCACGGTGCCAGGCACCGAAACGTGTTCGGCGCTGCCGGTATGCGAGGCATTGGCCGCAACGCTATCCAGCGGCGCGTGCGGAACGGGCTTGTCGCTGAACTTGCCTTCATCCAGCTTCTTGCCCCACAGCAGGGAGCCAACGATCAGCCAGATCCAGAGCGCACCACCAATGATCGCCAGAACACCAAAAATACCGGTGAGGCTCATCATGAGGTGAGCAGCGCCCGG
>WBZU01000983.1_pt2 | contig 14959 bp, 15 predicted proteins | sample 5204311 | NCBI WGS metagenome assembly WBZU01 (sample SAMN12344359, study PRJNA552823) | activated sludge metagenome | biome: Activated sludge suspended growth; feature: Nitrification reactor; material: Wastewater; isolation source: activated sludge from nitrification reactor of wastewater...
CGCAGCACCTCATCGCCGATGCCGTGACCGTGACCGTCATTGACCTTCTTGAAGCCGTCGAGATCGAGGAACAGCAGGGCGAACGGCGCCGGCGCGGCCAGCCAGGTCTCCATGGTCTGCCAAAGGCTGGCGCGATTGGCCAGACCGGTCAGCGGGTCGTGCCAGGCGAGATGCTCGATGCGCGCCTGCATCGCCTCTTCCTGCGTGAGGTCGCGTACCAGGCCGATGTAATTCTCGCCCTCCGGCGTCATGACTTCGGTGACGCCGAGATACATCGGAAACACTTCGCCGTTCTTGCGCTGTCCGACCACGCGCGCCGCCTTGCCGACGATGCGCGCCTCGCGCGTCGTCAGATACCGTTTCAGATACCGGTCGTGCTCGTCGCGGTACGGGGTCGGCATCAGCATGCTGACGTTGCGGCCGATCACTTCGCGCGCCGGGTAGCCGAATATGCTTTCGGCGGCACGATTGAACTTGATGACCAGGCCTTCGCGATCGATGAGGATGATGCCCTCGATGATGTTGTCGATGATGCTGCCCAGCGACCGCTGGATCGCGGCAATGCGCTGCATGGAGCGCATGCGCGCTTCGAGGACGTTCGACGATACTGGCTTGGTCAGGTAATCGTCGGCGCCCGCCTCGATGCCGGCGACGAGATCCTCGTCGGCGCCCAGGCTGGTGGTCATGATCACCGGAACCCAGTGATCCACGCGGATGGCCTTGATCCGGCGCGTCGCCTCGATGCCGCCCATGCCCGGCATGACGACATCCATGAGCACCATGTCCGGCGTTTCCCGCTTGAAGGCGGCGACCGCTTCCTCGCCGGAGGTGACGTGGGTGACGTGATGACCGGCGCGCTCGAGCGCCGCCTGTACCGGCAGCGCGATCGCGCGCGCATCTTCCGCCATCAGAACACGCAGTTGTCCGAGTTGCGTCATGCCCTCCCCCAGGCCCCGTCAACGTGAGGCGCGATTCTGCCTCTTTCGGAGCTCAGGGAAAGAGAAAATTGAGCAGAATTTCATTGAAGCTATCTTTTTGTTCGATATTGCACATATGAGAGGCGGATTCGATCACTTCGAAGCGCGCGTCCGGCAAGTGCTCGGCAATGCGCCGACCCAGCGCCGGCGGCATGCCCTGATCGTCGGCGCCGGCGACCACCAGGGCTGGGCAGCGTAGCTGCGCGAGCCGAGCCGTCGTGTCCATGAGCGGAATGGCCTGGCCGCAGCCGATATAGCCGGCGCTCGGCGTCGCCGCGATCATCGCGCCGATGCGCGCCATCACCTCCGGATGCGTCGCCCGGTACGGCGCGGTGAACCAGCGCTCCAGCGTCGGCGCCACCAGCGGCGCCATGCCGCCGGCTCGCACGGCGGCGATGCGCTCGGCCCACAAGGTCCGCGCCTCGGGGCCATAGCCGCTGGTGGTGCTGACCAGCACCAGCTTGCCTATTTTTTCCGGCGCCGCCAGCGCGACGTGCTGGCCGATCATGCCGCCCAGCGAAATGCCGCAAAAGTGCGCGCGCCCGATGCCCAGGCGCTCCATCAGCCAGAGCACGTCGGCGGTCAGCCAGGCGAAGTCGTAGGCGCCCTCGGGCGCCGAGGTGCCGCCGTGGCCGCGCGTGTCGAAGCGCAGCACGCGAAAATGCGGGGTCAGCGCCGCCATCTGGTCGTCCCACATCGACAGGTCGGTGGCCAGCGAATGCGCAAGGACCAGCCAGGGGCCGTCGCCCTGCACGTCGTAATGGATGTCGATGCCGTTGGCGCGGATCTTCATGCGGCCTCCAGTTTCGCCACCGACAGCGCCAGCCACTTCATGCCGGCGCTGCCGAAGTTGATCTGCGCGCGGGCATCTTCGCCGCCGCCTTCGAGATTGACGATGATGCCCTCGCCGAACTTGGCATGGCGCACGCTCTGGCCGATGCGGTAACCCGCTCCGCCGGCACGCGATGAATACGAAGCGCGCGGCGCCTCGGCAAAAGTCAGCCGTGGCGACACGCCGAACGATTTCGCCACCTTGGGCGTCAGCCACTTGACCAAGCCGGCCGGGATCTCTTCGATGAAGCGCGAAGGCAGGTTGTAGCGGGTCTGGCCGTGCAGCATGCGCGTCTGCGCGTGGGAGAGATAGAGCCGCTGGCGAGCGCGCGTCACCGCCACGTACATCAGCCGGCGCTCCTCTTCCAGGCCCTTCGGCTCGGTCAGCGAATTCTCGTGCGGGAAGAGCCCTTCTTCGAGACCGCTGAGGAAGACGACGTTGAACTCCAGCCCCTTGGCCGAATGCGTGGTCATCAGCTGCAGCGCGTCGTCGTCCTCGCCGGCCTGGTGCTCGCCAGCCTCGAGCGCGGCGTGCGCCAGGAAGGCGATCAGGTCGGCCGACAGTTCGCCTTCGGCGCCGACCGTGCCTTCCTCGGCGACGAAGCTGGCGGCGGCATTGACGAGTTCGTCGAGGTTGGCGAGCCGGTCCTGGCCCTCCTTCTCGGCCTGGTAATGCCCGCGCAGGCCGGACAGTTCGACCACATGGTCGACCAGCTCCGGCAGCGGCAGATGCGCCGATTCCTTCATCTTCGCGATCAGCGCGACGAAGGCGGCAGTCTTGCCGCCCGTCTGCACGGCCGCCGCGAACAGGCTGCTGCCGGCGGTCTTCGCAGCGTCCTGCAGCTGTTCGACGGTGCGCGCGCCGATGCCGCGCGTCGGAAAATTGACGACGCGCGCAAACGAGGTATCGTCGTCCGGGTTGGCGATCAGGCGCAAGTAGGCGAGCGCGTGCTTGATCTCCTGGCGCTCGAAGAAGCGCAGGCCGCCGTACACGCGGTAGGGCAGTCCGGCCGAGAACAGCGCGTGTTCGAGCACGCGCGACTGGGCGTTGGCGCGATAAAGCAGCGCCATTTCGCTGCGCGCATGGCCGTCGCGCGCCAGCGCCTTGATCTCTTCGACGATCCAGCGCGCCTCGTCCTGGTCCGAGTAGGCCTCGAAGACGCGGATCGGCTCGCCGGCGCCGGCATCGGTCCACAGGTTCTTGCCCAGCCGGTTGTCGTTGTTCTTGATGATGGCGTTGGCGGCGTCGAGGATGTTGCCGTGCGAGCGGTAGTTCTGTTCGAGACGGATGACGTTGGCGACCTTGAACTCGCGCTCGAAGTCGCGCATGTTGCCGACCTCGGCGCCGCGGAACGCATAGATCGACTGGTCGTCGTCGCCGACGCAGAACAGGCAGGCGCCGACAGGCGCCTCCGAATAGTCGCCCCCTTCCTTGGGAAGGGGGTTGGGGGGATGGGGGCCATAGGCCTGACCGCCTGCAAGCAGGCGAAGCCATGCGTATTGCAGGCGGTTCGTGTCCTGGAACTCGTCGACCAGGATGTAGCGGAAGCGCTCCTGGTAATGGCGGCGCAGCGCCTCGTTGCGCGCCAGCAGCTCATAGCAGCGCAGCAGCAGCTCGGCGAAATCGACCACGCCCTCCTTGTTGCACTGGGCCTCGTAGGCCTCGTAGAGTTCGACGCGCTTCTTCGTATAGCTGTCCCAGGCCTCGACGGCGCCCGGGCGCAATCCCTGTTCCTTCTGGGCGTTGATGAAGTGCTGCAGCTCGCGCGGCGGATATTTCTCGTCGTCCACGTTGAGCGATTTGAGCAAACGCTTGATTGCCGACAACTGGTCGGCCGAATCGAGAATCTGGAACAACTGCGGCAGGCCGGCGTCGCGGTGGTGCGCGCGCAGCAGGCGGTTGCATAAACCGTGGAAGGTGCCGATCCACATGCCGCGGGTGTTGATCGGCAACATGGCGGTCAGCCGCGCCGTCATTTCCTTCGCGGCCTTGTTGGTGAAGGTGACCGCCAGCACTTGCTTGGGCGTCATCTGGCGGGAGGCGATCAGCCAGGCGATGCGCGTCGTCAGCACCCGCGTCTTGCCCGACCCCGCCCCAGCGAGGATCAGCGCGTGCTGGGGCGGCAGGGTAACGGCCGCCAGTTGTTCGGGATTGAGGCCTTGGAGGAGATCCATCGCCGGATTATAAGATCGAGCCGATGCACACTAAAATTGTGCATTGCCGCAACGATAGTCGGTCCGGACTTGAAAAGAAACCTTGCTGTCCATAAAATATGACTTGTTGCATTGCAACAAAAGGAGAACGCCATGAACGAAACGACCTTCGCCAAGGCGCCCAAGATCTTGCCGTGGCTGGCCCACAAGGCCGGCATCGCCGATCGACGCGCCGAAACCCTCTGGAACGCCGCCCTTCGGCATGCGGCGCAAACGCACGCTCCCGATACCTCCGACTGCTGGCAGGCAGCCATGGACCGGTTGCAGGATCTGATCGCCGCCGAATCGCAGCGCGAGGATGTCGCCTCCTTCGGCTGGCGCCCGTGGGCGCGCAACTTCGCCGACGTCTGGACCCTGCGCATGGACGTCCTGGACAAAATCGCCCTGGCGCCGATCCGCACCTGGCGCATCCTCGGCCAGCGTTCACGCACATCACCGATGCACTGACGGTGGCGCCCCGCTAGACCGCCCGCCCCCCCCGGCCCGGCCCGGCAGGCCAGGCCGTCTCGACGCGTATAATCCGCGCTTTGCAGACTTTCGGCTGGCCATGCAGGAAAAATACACGCCCAAAGACATCGAGCAGGCCGCCCAGGCCCATTGGCAATCGACGCAATCCTTCCGCGCCGTCGAAGACCCGACAAAACCGAAGTACTACTGTCTGTCGATGTTCCCCTACCCCTCAGGCAAGCTGCACATGGGGCACGTGCGCAATTACACCATCGGCGACGTACTGACCCGGCATTACAAGATGCGCGGCTATAACGTCCTGCAGCCGATGGGCTGGGACGCCTTCGGCCTGCCGGCCGAGAACGCGGCGATCCAGAACAAGGTGCCGCCGGCGCAGTGGACCTACGACAACATCGCCTACATGAAGCAGCAGCTCCAGTCGCTCGGTTTCGCCATCGACTGGCAGCGCGAACTGGCCACCTGCCGTCCCGAGTACTACCGCTGGAACCAGTGGCTGTTCCTGCGCATGCTGGAAAAAGGCATCGCCTACAAGAAGACCCAGGTCGTCAACTGGGACCCGGTCGACCAGACCGTGCTGGCCAACGAGCAGGTCATCGACGGCCGCGGCTGGCGCACCGGCGCCATCGTGGAGAAACGCGAGATCCCCGGCTACTACCTGGGCATCACGCAGTACGCCGACCAGCTGCTGTCGGCCCTCGACGCGCTGCCCGGCTGGCCCGAGCGCGTCAAGACCATGCAGGCCAACTGGATCGGCAAGAGCTACGGCGTGCGTTTCGCCTTCCCGTATGAACTCGACGGCAAGCGCGATCTGCTCTGGGTATTCACCACGCGCGCCGACACCATCATGGGCGTCACTTTCTGCGCCGTCGCCGCCGAACATCCGCTGGCGACGCGCGCCGCGCGGGACAATGCCAAGCTCGCCGCCTTCGTCGAGGAATGCAAGCGCGGTTCGGTGATGGAAGCCGACATGGCGACCATGGAAAAGAAGGGCATGCCGACGGGCATTTTCGTCGAGCATCCGCTCACCGGCGCCAAGGTCGAAGTCTGGGTCGGCAACTACGTGCTGATGGGCTACGGCGAAGGCGCGGTGATGGCCGTGCCGGCGCACGACGAGCGCGACTTCGCCTTCGCGAAAAAATACAGTCTCGCCATCAAACAGGTGATCGACGTGCCGGGCAAGGCCTATTCGCTCGACGCCTGGCAGGAGTGGTACGCCGACAAGCAGAACGGCGTCTGCGTCAATTCCGGCAGGTACGACGATCTCGACTACCAGCAGGCCGTCGCCGCCATCGCCGCCGACCTGAAGGCCAAGGCGCTCGGCGACATGCAGGTGCAGTTCCGGCTGCGCGACTGGGGCATTTCCCGGCAACGCTATTGGGGCTGCCCGATTCCGCTGATCCATTGCGAAAGTTGCGGCACCGTACCGGTGCCCGACGCGCAGCTGCCGGTCGTGCTGCCCGAGGACTGCGTGCCCGACGGCTCCGGCAATCCGCTGCTCAAGCGCCCCGACTTCCGCAATTGCACCTGTCCCCAGTGCGGCAAGCCGGCCCGGCGCGAGACGGACACCATGGACACCTTCGTCGACTCGTCCTGGTACTACGCGCGTTACTGTTCGAACGATGCCCAGGCCATGCTCGACGGCCGCGCCGCCTACTGGATGCCCGTCGACCAGTACATCGGCGGCATCGAGCACGCCATCCTGCACTTGCTCTATTCGCGCTTCTGGACCAAGGTGATGCGCGATCTCGGCCTGCTCGAGACCGACGAGCCCTTTGCGAACCTGCTGACGCAGGGCATGGTGCTCAACCATATCTTCAGCCGGCGCACCGACAAGGGCGGCATCGAGTACTTCGCGCCCGAGGAAGTGGATCTGGTCCGCGACGACGCGGGGCACGTCACGGGCGCCACGCTCAAGGCCGACGGCTCGGCCGTCGACTACGGCGGCATCGGCACGATGTCGAAGTCGAAGCGCAACGGCGTCGACCCGCAGGCGCTGATCGAGCAGTACGGCGCCGACACGGCGCGCTTCTTCATGATGTTCGCCTCGCCGCCGGAGCAAACCCTGGAATGGTCGGACTCCGGCGTCGAGGGCGCCTACCGCTTCCTCAAGCGACTCTGGGCCTTCGGGGCAACGCTGAAGGCCGCCAACACCGGCGCGGCCCCCTCGCCGCTGCGCCGCGAAATTCATCTGCTGCTCAAGCAGGCCAACTACGACCTCGGCAAGTTCCAGTTCAACACCGTCGCCTCGGCGGCGATGAAAATGCTCAATGCGCTGGAAAAGGCGCCGGCCGACCCGCACGCACGGGAGGGCTTCTCGATTTTGCTGCGGCTGCTGTCGCCGATCACGCCGCACGTCTGCCATGAACTTTGGCGGGCGCTGGACTACGGCGCGGACATCCTCGCCGCACCCTGGCCCGAGCCGCTCGAGGAGGCGCTGGTGCAGGACGAGATCGAACTGGTGCTGCAGGTGAACGGCAAGACGCGCGGCAGCGTGCGCGTGCCGGCGGGGGCCGACAAGGCCGCCATCGAGACCGCCTCCGTCGCCTCGGAGGCGGCGCGCAAGTTCATGGAGGGCAAGCCGGCGAAGAAAGTCGTCGTCGTGCCCGGCCGTCTGATCAATATCGTGGTCTAGAAGCCCATGCGCGCCCTGCTCCTTGTCGCGGCACTCGTCCTGGCCGGCTGCGGTTTCCATCTGCGCGGCAGCTTTTCGCTGCCCTTCGATACGCTGTACATCGCCCAGCCCGAGGCCAGCGAGTTGCGTGCGGTCATCAAGCGCAATATCGAGGCGGCGACGCATACCCGCATCGTCGGCACCGCCGCGGAAGCGCAGGCGAGCCTGATCATTCTGGGCGACCAGATACAGAAGAAGATCATGTCGCTCAACTCGGCCGGCCGCGTGCGCGAATACCAGCTCGAACGCACGTTCGTGTTCATGGTCGCCAATGCTCAAGGGTGGGAGTTCGTGCCGCAAAGCACCATCCGCATTACCCGGGAAATGACTTTCGACGATGCCGCCGTGCTGTCCAAGCAGGCCGAGGAATCGCTGCTGTGGCGCGACATCCAGAACGACATGGTGCAGCAGCTGATGCGGCGGCTGGCGGCAGCCAAGCTCAAGCCCGCGGACGGCTAGGCCATGCAGCTGCGTCCCGAGCAGCTCGCCGCGCAGCTCGAACGCCCGTTGGCGCCGCTCTACGTCGTGCATGGCGACGGCCTGTTGGCCATCGAGGCGGCTGATCTCATCCGCGCCGCCGCCCGCAAGCAAGGGTTTGCCGAGCGCGAAGTGCTGATGGTGACGCCGAATTTCAAATGGGACGAGCTTTTCCTCGCCGCCGGCAATCTCTCGTTGTTCGGCGGCGACAAGGTCGTCGACCTGCGCATCCCGTCCGGCAAGCCCGGCCGCGACGGCGGCGAAGCATTGGGCCGCTACTGCGCGCAGTTGCCGCAGGGCGTGGTGACGCTGGTGACGCTGCCGGAACTCGACTGGCAGGCGAAAAAAGCTGCGTGGTTCGCAAAACTCTCCGAAGCCGGCATTGCCATCGAATGCGCCGCGCCGCCCTTGCCGCAGCTGCCGGCCTGGATCGCCGGCCGCCTCGCGCGCCAGAAACAAAGCGCGCCGCGCCCGGCGCTCGAGTTCATCACCGCCCATGTCGAAGGCAACCTGCTGGCGGCGCACCAGGAAATCCAGAAACTGGCGCTGCTCTATCCCGAAGGCGAACTCTCGCTCGCCGACGTCGAGGCGGCCGTGCTCAATGTCGCCCGTTACGACATCGACGCCCTGCGCGACGCGCTGCGGACCCACGATGCGGCCCGCTGCGCGCGCACGCTCGACGGCCTCAGGGCCGAAGGCGCCGCCCTGCCGCTGGTGCTCTGGGCGCTGGCCAATGAAGCCCAGCAACGCGCCGCCCGGGCCGCCCTCTTGCACGCGGCCCGCATTGATCGCATGATCAAGGGGGTGGCGAAGGGAGACATCTGGGACGAGTTCCTGCAGCTCGCCCTGCGCTTGACGAGGACCGCATGATGGACAAGCTGAACGTGAAGGATTACATGGAAGGCGTGGGCAGGGCGGCGCGTGCCGCTTCCCGCGAGACGGCGAAGGCATCGACCGCCGCCAAGAACGCCGCGCTGCTGGCGATGGCGCAAGGCATCCGCGAAAGTCAGTCGCAGCTGCTCGCCGCCAATGCCGCCGACGTGGCGGAGGCGAAGGCCAACGGCCTCGACGCGGCGCTGATCGATCGCCTGACGCTGACCGCCAAGGGCGTCGAGACCATGGCGCAGGGGCTGGAACAAGTCGCCGCCCTGGCCGATCCGGTCGGCGAGATCACCGACCTCAAGCGCCGGCCGACCGGCATCCAGGTCGGCAGGATGCGCGTGCCGCTCGGCGTGGTCGGCATCATCTACGAAGCGCGGCCGAACGTCACCGCCGATGCCGCGGCGCTGTGCCTGAAGTCCGGCAACGCCGCCATCCTGCGCGGCGGCAAGGAAGCGCTCCGCTGCAATCAAGCGATCGCGTCCTGCGTGCGTGCCGGCCTCAAGGCCGCCGGCCTGCCCGAGACCGCAGTGCAGGTGATCGAGACCACCGACCGCGCCGCCGTCGGCCATCTGGTCGCCATGCCCGAGTACGTCGACGTGATCGTGCCGCGCGGCGGCAAGGGCCTGATCGAGCGCATCAGCCAGGAAGCGCGCGTGCCGGTGATCAAGCACCTGGACGGCAACTGCCATGTCTATATCGACGACGACGCCGACCCGGCCAAGGCGCTGAAGATTCTCGAGAACGCCAAGACGCAGCGGCTCGGCACCTGCAACACCGCAGAGTCAGTCCTGGTGGCACGCCGCGTCGCCGCGGCGCAACTGCCGGCGCTGGCGAAAATGCTCCAGGACCGCGGCGTCGAGATCCGCGGCTGCGCCGAGACGCTGGCGCTGGTGCCCGGCGCCAAGGCGGCGACCGAGGAGGACTACTACACCGAATACCTGGCAGCCATCATCTCCTGCAAGGTGGTGGCCGACGTCGGCGAGGCCATCGAGCACATCAACCGGTACTCGTCGGCCCACACCGAGGCGATCGTCACCGAGAACTACACGAATGCGCTGCGCTTCCTGCGCGAAGTCGATTCCAGCTCGGTGATGGTGAACGCCTCGACGCGCTTCGCCGACGGCTTCGAATACGGCCTCGGCGCCGAAATCGGCATTTCCACCGACAAGTTCCACGCCCGCGGCCCGGTCGGCCTCGAAGGCCTGACCTCGCAGAAGTGGATCGTGCTCGGCGATGGCGAAGTCCGGTCATGAGCGACTATCAGGCGATCGTGGCGGCGCCGACGTTCTCCCTCGGCATTCGCTGCAGCGACGACGAGATCACCGGCATCGATTTCCTCGAGCCGCGCGCCGAGGTGCCGCCGAAATCGCTCCTGGCGAAAGAGGCGGTGCGCCAGTTGCGCGCCTATCTGAAGAACGCCCGATTCGATTTTTCCCTGCCGCTGGCGCCGGCCGGCACGCCTTTCCAGCGCCGCGTCTGGGCCGGCATCGCGGCGATTCCGTCCGGCGCCACGCGCAGCTACGGCGAGCTGGCGGACGACATCAAGAGCGGTCCGCGCGCGGTCGGCAACGCCTGCGGCGCCAATCCGTACCCCCTGGTCGTGCCCTGCCACCGCGTCGTCGCGGCCAACCAGGGCCTGGGGGGATTCGCCCGCAACCGCGGCGGTTTCCTGCTCGACGTGAAACGCTGGCTGCTGGAGCATGAGCGGGCCAACTGAGGAACGCAAGAAACTCGCCGGACCGCCCCAAGAGTTTCTCGGCCCCCTGGGGGGAGAGCCGAGCGCAGCGCGGCTTTCGGGGGGGGCGCTAATCGACGAATTCGTCGACGCGCTCTGGCTGGCCGACGGGCTGGCGAAGAACACGCTGGCGGCCTATCGCGCCGATCTCACCCTGTTTTCCCGCTGGCTGTCGGCGCACGGCGACGACCTGGTCGGCGCCGACGAGGGCGCGATCAACCGCTATCTCGCCCATCTGCATCGGCGTCCCGGCGGCTTCAAGGCCACGTCGCAGCGGCGGCTCCACTCGACCTTGCGCCGCTTCTACGGCTGGCTGCTCGATCAGGGACGCATCGGGATCGATCCGCTGCTCAACGTCGAGCGACCGATGCGCACGGCACGCTTTCCGAAGACGCTCTCGGAAAAAAACGTCGAGGACCTGCTCGCCGCGCCCGACATCGGCACGCCGCGCGGCCTGCGCGACCGCGCGCTGCTGGAAGTGCTCTACGCCACCGGCCTGCGGGTATCGGAACTGGTCGGCTTGAAAATGTTCGAACTGTCGCCCACCGACGGTCTGGTGCGCGTGTTCGGCAAAGGCGGCAAGGAACGGCTGGTGCCGCTCGGCGAGGTCGCCATCGAGTGGCTGGACCGCTGGCTCGAGGAAGGGCGGCCCGCTTTGCTCGCAGGCGTGGCGTCCGACTTCGTGTTCGTCACCGCGCAAAAGTCAGCCATGATGACGCGCCAGATGGCCTGGACGCTGATCAAGAAATACGCAGTGCTGGCCGGCATTCCGCAGGAACGCATTTCGCCGCACGTGCTGCGCCATGCCTTCGCCACCCACCTGCTCAACCACGGCGCCGACCTGCGCGTGGTGCAGATGCTGCTCGGCCATGCCGACATCTCGACGACGCAGGTCTATACTCATGTGGCAAGGGAACGACTCAAGCAACTGCACCAGGCTCACCATCCGCGTGGATAATCCATCATGAAGACCGAAGGCCAACCGCCCGAAACGCCGGCGACCAAGTTTCTCCACAAGCATCGCATCGCCCATTCCAACCACCTCTACGAATACGAGGAGCACGGGGGTACCAAGGTGTCGTCGCGCGAGCTCAACGTCGCCGAACACGCGGTCGTCAAGACGCTGGTGATGGAGGACGACGAAAAAAAACCGCTGATCGTGCTGATGCACGGCGACCGCAAGGTCTCGACCAAGGAACTGGCGCGCCAGATCGGCGCCAAGAAGGTCGGCCCGTGCACGCCGGACGATGCCCACCGGCACACCGGTTACATGGTCGGCGGCTGTTCGCCCTTCGGTACCAAGAAACCGTTGCCGGTATTCATGGAAAAAAGCATCCTCGACCTGCCGCTGGTGTACATCAACGGCGGCCGGCGCGGCTATCTGGTCGGCGTGCATCCGCACGACATCCTGCGGGTGCTGGCGCCGAAAATCGTCGAAGTTGGCAAGGCCGACTGAGATGGCTTCGATGCTTGCGCAAACATCGGCGGCGGCACGGCGCGTCCCTTTCCTGTTCGTCCTGGTCGCCAGTCTGGCGCTGGTGCTGATCGGCGTGCTGCTCGGCGAATGGATGCGGCTGGCGGCCTGCCCGCTCTGCATCATCCAGCGCGCGCTTTATTTGACGCTCGGTCTCGTCGCGGCCATCGGGCTGATGGTGGCAGCCCGCCCGGTGGCGGCGCGCCTGGCGGCGCTGGCGATGACGCTGGCCGCCGGCACCGGCGTTTTCGTCGCCGGCTATCAGGTGTGGATCCAGCGCTTCGCGCCATCGACCAATTGCTCGCCCTATCCGACCTGGTGGGAAGACATGGTCGACCGGGCCGGCGAGATGATGCCCTTGTTGTTCAAGGCCAGCGGCCTGTGTTCCGACCCGGCCTGGAAATTCCTCGGCCTGTCGATCGCCGAATGGTCGCTCGGCTGGTTTACCCTGTTCCTGCTGGTGGCGCTCCGCGCCTTGACCAGGAGGCGCTGAGGTTCGCCGCCGGCACTGGCAGGATTCGCCCTCTTTCCCGATAGCGGAGTTGCCATGGAAGCCTTTCCCGCCCGCCATCCGCCCAGCGATGCGAAATACTGGGACGCCGCGCTCGAAACCCAGCCGCGCGCGCAATGGGATGCCCTGAAACTCCGGCTGCTCCAGGCGCATCTGCATCACGCCTACCACCGCGCGCCCTATTACCGGCACAGCTTCGATGCCGTCGGCGTGCATCCCTCGCAAGTGCAATGCCTGGACGACCTGCGGCGCTTGCCGTTCATCGACAAGCAGATCCTGCGCGAACGGCAACTGGCCGCAGAGCCCTTCGGCGACCTCGTCGCCGTTCCCGAACGCGAAATCGTCTACATCTCCGCCTCCAGCGGTTCGACCGGCGTGCCGACCGCATCGCCATTCACGGCGCAGGACTTCGACGACTGGATCGACTACGAGGCGCGCCAGTTCTGGTCCTCGGGCCTGCGGCCGGAAGACCGCTATTGCCACTCGCTGAACTTCTCGCTGTTCGTCGGCGGCCCCTGCGTGCTCGGCGCCCAGAAGCTCGGCGCCTTGTGCATCCACGCCGGCACCGTGCCTTCGGAGCGCCTGCTGGCGATCGCGCGGCAGTTTCAAGTCACGGCCATCTGGACCACGCCCTCCTATGCCTGGTACCTCGGGGAAACGGCGGTCAAGGACGGCATCGATCTCAAGCGCGATCTTGCCATCAAGCGCATTTTCGTCGCCGGCGAACCGGGCGGCTCCATTCCGGAAACGCGCAGGCGCATCGAGGATCTCTGGGGTGCCTCGGTGTACGACTATTACGGTCTTTCGGACATCTTTGGCGCCTGCGCGGGCATGTGCGAGGAGAAGGACGGGCTGCACTGGGCCGAAGACCACATCCTGGTCGAAGTGCTCGATCTCGACACCGGCGAGCCGGTGCCCGAAGGCGGCAGGGGCGAGCTGGTGCTGACCACGCTGAAGAAAACCGCCCGGCCGATGATCCGGTTCCGCACCGGCGACATCGTCTCCTTTACTTCAGCGCCCTGCGCCTGCGGACGCACCTCGATCCGCCTGAGCGGCGTCCACGGGCGGCTCGACGACATGCTCATCATCAAGGGCGTGAACCTGTTTCCCAGCGACATCGAGGCCATCGCCCGCAAGGATCACGACTTCAGCGGGGAATACAAGCTGATCGTCACGCGCGAAAACCATCTCGATCATTTGACCGTCGAAGTCGAGCGTGCGGCGCGCTATGCCGGCGCCGAGGAGGAGCTCGCGGCCCGCTTCAACCGCCACCTGAAATCCGTGACCGGCATCACCGCCACCGTGCGCATCCTGCCGCCCGACACCCTGCCCCGCGCCACGCACAAGGCCAAGCGCGTCGAGGATCGCCGGACGGGCGTGTGGGGGTAAGGCGGCGTCGCCGCCTCCATGACGGCAGCCGGATCGCCGATTCGGGCCGAGCAGGGCTTGCCCGAAATGCCCGAAAGTCAGCCGTCGCGGTACGCCGCTTTCAGACGAGGAAATCCCAGAGACTGTCGAGCACGGCGTCCGGCGCTTCGGCCATCAGGGCGTGGCCGCTGCCGGGAATGACGGTCAGGCGGGCGCCCGGTATGGCGGCAACGATGGCTTTCGCGGCTTTCGGCGGCGTCATGCGGTCCTGGCTGCCGGCGATGGCCAGCAGCGGCGCGGCGATGGCGGCGAGACTGTCCAGGCTGCGCGCGTAGGCGTTGCAGGCGGACATGTCGACGCCGAACACGCCGGGCTGCTGGCGCTCCATGAGGCGCTGGTTGACGCCGAGCAGCCAGAGGCCGGGCACGGCATTGCGGCCGATCTGGCCGCTGGCGGAATACGAGAAGTTGTTGATCATCGCCACCGCCCTGGCTTCGTCATGCCGAGCGGCGTCGAGCAGCGGCTCGGAAACCGGCATGGGCACGGCGGCGCCGATCAGCGCGACCTTGTCGATGCGGCCGGGATCACGCACCGCCGCTTCGAGCGCCACCAGCGCGCCCATGCTGTGGCCGACGAAGCTGGCCTTCTTCACGCCCAAGGCATCGAGCAGGGCGACGACCCAGTCGGCCAGGGCCTCGATGCTGGCGAGCGGCGCGCCGCCGCTGCGCCCGTGGCCCGGCAAATCCGGCGCCAGCACGGCAAACCCGTGGTGCGCAAACCAGCGGCTCTGCAGGTTCCAGCAGGAATGATCCTGCTGCGCGCCGTGGATGAACATCACGACAGGCTGTTCGCCGCCGGCAGCGAGCGGCCTGCCTCCGGTATAGACATAGGCAGACCGCCCGGCGACGTCGATGTCCATGCTCACCCCTTGGCCACGGCGGCCAGGCCGCGATTGATGTCGTCGATGAGGTCCCGGGGGTCCTCGAGGCCGATGGAAAGGCGGAGGGTGCCCGGGCCGATGCCGGCGGCGGCCAGCGCTTCGTCCGACATGCGGAAGTGCGTGGTCGACGCCGGATGGATGACCAGCGACTTGGCGTCGCCGACGTTGGCCAGGTGCGAAAAAACGCGCAGCGCCTCGATGAACTTGCGGCCGGCGGCGCGGCCGCCGCGCAGGTCGAAGGTGAACACCGAACTACTGCCGCGCGGCAGCAGCTTTTTCGCCAAGGCATGATCGGGGTGATCGGGCAGGTCGGGATGCACGACGACGCCGAGGCCGTCGACAGCGAGTGGATGCGGCCCGAGGACGCGCTGCGGCGGTGGGTCGCCGACGACATCGAACTGATCCTGCCGA
>WBZU01000763.1_pt2 | contig 14947 bp, 13 predicted proteins | sample 5204311 | NCBI WGS metagenome assembly WBZU01 (sample SAMN12344359, study PRJNA552823) | activated sludge metagenome | biome: Activated sludge suspended growth; feature: Nitrification reactor; material: Wastewater; isolation source: activated sludge from nitrification reactor of wastewater...
GCCGACAAGCACATCGAAATCTCCAAGCCGCAGACCGCGAAGTATATCCACCCTGTCGAGAGCATCAACTTCACTGTGCATATATTTAACTCTTACACCAATTCCCAATAGATAATCTGTAAGATCTTCACTCATTCTTTTTGTAAGCGTAGTAACAAGTATTCTTTCCTTTCTTTCCCTTCTGATCTTTATCTCATTTATCAGATCATCGATCTGATTCTTTACCGGTCTCACCTGAATTTCCGGATCAAGCAATCCGGTCGGTCTGATTATCTGCTCGACGACAACTCCTTCGCTTTTTTCAAGTTCATAATTCCCCGGAGTCGCACTGACATAGATCGCCTGCTTTACCATTCCTTCCCATTCTTCAAATGTCATAGGCCGGTTATCAAGTGCGGAAGGCAGTCTGAATCCGTATTCGCAGAGAGTTTTCTTTCTCATTCTGTCTCCGTTATACATTCCCCCGATCTGAGGTATCGTCACGTGTGATTCATCTACTACAAGCAGAAAGTCTTTAGGAAAATAATCAAACAGGCAGGAAGGTCTTGAGCCGGGTGCCCTTCCGTCCATGAAACGGGAATAATTTTCTATTCCGCTGCAGTAGCCGACTTCCTGAATCATTTCAATGTCGAAGTTGGTTCTCTGTTCAATTCTTTGTGCTTCAATAAACTTTCCCTGAGACTTGAAATATTCTATCCTCTCTTCCAGTTCTGCTCTGATATTTTCAATTGCAGCAGCTGTTCTTTCTTTATTTGTAACAAAGTATTTTGCCGGATAAAGGACAACACTTATATCACTTCCTATTACTTTGCCGTCAGTTCTGTTTATATAGGAAATCTTTTCGACAGTATCATCAAACATTTCTATCCGGATTCCTGTCTCATCTTCATAAGCAGCTATCACTTCAATATTATCACCTCTTACCCTGAAAGTCCCTCTTTTAAAATCAACATCATTCCTTACATAATGGATATCAGTAAGTTTAGACAATAACTTTTTTCTCGAGATCTTTTCACCGACTTTTACGACCAGAACCTGCTGGGCATATTCATCAGGCGCTCCTATTCCATAGATACAACTTACGGAAGAGATCACTATTACATCATCTCTTCCTTCCAAAATTGAAGCAGTAGCTCTTAATCTTAATCTGTCTATTTCTTCATTTATAGAGAGATCCTTTTGAATATAGGTATCTGAAGATGGTATGTAAGCTTCCGGCTGATAATAATCATAATAAGAAATAAAAAACTCCACACGATTGTTCGGGAAAAATCTTTTGAATTCTCCGTAAAGCTGCGCAGCAAGGGTTTTGTTATGTGACATTACAAGTACCGGTTTACCGATATTCTCAATTACATTTGATACTGAAAATGTTTTTCCGGATCCGGTCACTCCTAAGAAAGTCTGATGCTTATCTCCTCTTAGTACGCCTTCTGTAAGTTCTTTAATTGCTTTAGGCTGATCTCCGGCCGGCTTGTAACTCGATTCTAATTTAAATTTCATAGTGTTTAATTTTATCTGACTCAGAAAAGGAATTAATTCTGAATTATTTCCCGACTGAAATGACAGCTGTAATAAACCGTGTAATTAAAAAATTGGAATAATAATATAAAATGTTTCTTCTTACGGAATGCTTAACAGAAGTAGGTAAAGAAATTATTAATATTATTCAATACTTGTGATCAGTTTGATTTCCCTGAGAACATTATTAATAATATCAAGTTCCTCAATATCACCTGATTTCACAACTGCTTTTCCTTTTGTATGTGCAATCATCGCAATCTGTTCGCAGTGAACAATATCATATCCAGTTGCTTTCTGAAGCTGCAGAATTACTTCATCCCAGATATGACCTGAGTTGAATAAAATCAATTTAGCTGACAATACAGATGTCAGATTATGAGATTCTTTTTGAATTGTTGAAGTCAGCATAAAATTAAAATTACTTTCTTGTAAACTGGCATAAAAGATTACAGATCTGATCCTGCTTATATCTTTCCTGATTAGCTCCACCCCCGAATCCGTTCATTGCTATATAGAAAATCAGAAGTTCATTATCTCTTGATACAGCATAACCTGTAAGTGAGCTTACTGAATTCAAAGTACCTGTTTTAGCATGAACATTTTTTTCAGCTTCGGTTCCTATCATTCTGTTTCTCAATGTTCCGTCTGTCCCTGCAATAGAAAGAGAGCTGTAAAAATAATCAAAAGTTTTCACATCATCATACATATATTTCAATAGTCTTACATACAGATCAGAAGTAACTGAGTTGAACCTGGAAAGCCCGGAGCCTTCGAGTATCTCGAATATATTTCTAGGATTACCTATTGATGTCAGAAAATCCACAACTGCCGCTTCGCCCTTTTCAATGGACCCGGGAGGAGTTGCAAACTTTGCTCCTATGACCTTAAACACAGTGATAGCCGAATGATTATCGCTTTCTTTATTCATATGAGCCAGAACATCAAACATTGTATGAGAAACATCAGCTATTTCTTTTGATGCAGTTGGGGTTGTACCCGCGACAACTATTCCGTCCACTTTTACATTCAATGAAAACAGATTATCAAGTAGTATGCTTGCAGCTGTTGAAGCCGGATCAAAGCCACCCGGGTTTTTATTCAGATTCAATGCACTCACATATGGCCAGTAACCCTGCTTTGTATCACCGGCATAATAGTTAGCGATGCCGTAATGCTGATCATCGAGATATGATTCGTCATAAATAATATTTCCTGTAATCTCCGTAATATTTTTTTCTGAAATAAGCTTTGCAAGATAGCTTATATCCGATGAATTAAGGTCCGGATCACCATAACCTTTGAGATATAAATTCCCGTTAATGATTCCGTCTTTTATATCATTGTCGTCAGTATAAGCAACTGTTTTGAAATCATAATTTATTCCCAATACGTCAATTGCAGTGGAAGCAGTAACAAGTTTGGTAATAGATGCAGGAATCATTTTTTCACGCGGGTTGTGTTCATAAAGAAGATCATATTTATCCGCACTGGTTACCTGTATAGATACTTTACAGTTAACATAATTCAGTATTGAATCGATGCTTTGCGCAAGCTCTTCGGTTTTATCCCGGGAATAAAGCTGACCGCCGGAAATGACTGATAAATAAATTATGCAGAGTATATAACCTGCCGTTTTATAAAATTTATTTATAAACATAATATTATTTTAGTTCTTTAAATTAATTTTTTTAAAATCAGTCTGTTGGCTTTTCTTAATGTTTTTTTGGACTGTTTATAAGTTATTATTTTATCTGCAGCATCTGCAGTACACCATTTAAAACCGGTAATCTCTTTCCTGTCAATTTTTACCTTCTTTGTTTTTGACTTTGCAATGAAATACCTGACTTCCTTTTTTACTTTATTCCTGCTTTTGTTTATAAATGCATAATTCTCTGTGAGCAGTATCCTCTTTGAAATGAATTCTACATCATCAATACCGGCTTCTTCGTGCAGTTCTCTTTTTGCTGTTTCAAGTACTGATTCACCTTTATCCCTGTGACCTTTGGCAAAAGACCAGTGACCTTTTTTATGTTTAAGTATCAGAAATTTTAATGAACGGGGAAATTTACAATAAAGTATTACACCTATTGATTTATCTTTTAAGTCTGCCAAGTCTCTCCCTGAATTTATTTATAATCAAATTAAATATCTGCTTTAGCTTTGTTCCAGATTTCGTCCATCTCTTCCAGGCTCATTTCATCAAGTATCCTGTTATTTTCTTCAGCATATTTTTCTATCTTTTGAAATCGCTCTCTGAATTTTTTTATTGTTCTCCTCAATGCATCTTCCGGATTGATCTTAAGAAATCTGGAATAGTTTACAATCGAAAAAAGTACATCTCCGATCTCATCTTCTATATCCGAGACCGATTTACCGGTATCAACATTCTGCCTTAATTCATTTATCTCTTCAATTATCTTTTCAAACACCGGCTTTTCATCTTTCCAGTCAAATCCAACCCTTGAAGCTTTTTCCTGTATCCTGTAAGCCTTCAGTAACGCAGGAAGCTCCGCAGGAATTCCATCAATCACTGAAATTCTTCCTTCTTTCTTTTTAAGCTTCTCCCAGTTTTTCTTAACTTCTTCACTGTCTGTTACTTTAATGTCTCCGAATACGTGAGGATGCCTGTCAATCAATTTTTTTGTCTCCGAGCTTATGACCTCACTTAATGTGAATTCTTTATTTTCTTCGGCAATATTGGAATGGAAAACAACCTGAAGTAGAATGTCACCAAGTTCTTTTTTAAGCTCTGACATATTACCATCGTCAATTGATTCAAGCACTTCATAAGTCTCTTCCAGGAGGCATCTCCTGAGCGACAAATGTGTCTGAATCCTGTCCCATGGGCAATCTTTTCTTAATCTTCTGACGATATTTACAAACTCGTCAAACTCATTTAACGCATTATCCTGATTCAATAATTTACTTTTTCTTTAAGATAAAAATTTTAATGATTTAATTCAGTGACTTAATTTGGAATTTGGGATGTTGGACTGGGGATTTAAATTTAATGAATAAATTATTTTTAATGGATGTTTTACAGGGAATATTAAAGATAATTATCATTTCCGAATTCTAAATAACTTCATTTACAAATCTGTTATTCCAATTCCTCAAAAAGCAATTTTCCTTTAATTTAAAAACTAAAAACTATACTTTTCTTTCATAATAAAATAAAAATCAAATGGACACAAATTATCCGGAAGTAAAAAATTATATCTCGGGACAATTTATAAAAAATGGACATAAAACTCTTGATGTACTTTGTCCTTTAAATGGTAAAATCATCTCAACCGTTCCTTTATCCGGTAAAAAAGATCTTGATGAAGCCGTAAAATCCGCATCTGATGCTTATATTAAATGGTCAGCAGTACCAATAAAAGAAAGGGTTCAGGTTTTTTATAAATACAAAACCATTCTTGAAAAGAATCTTAAAGAGCTTGCAGAGCTGACTCATATTGAAAACGGAAAGACACTAGATGAAGCTGCAGCTGAAGTTGAAAAAAGCATTGAGCTGACTGAATTTGCATGTTCTCTTCCACAGCTGATGGGAGGCGAAGTTCTTGAAGTGAGTTCCGGGGTTGAATGCAGGATAGAGCATAAACCATTAGGTGTTGTTGCATCAATTGCTCCTTTTAATTTTCCTCATATGGTTCCTCACTGGACCATCCCAAATGCTATTGCACTCGGCAACTGCATGATTTTGAAGCCGTCAGAACATGTTCCGATCACATCTAACCGTATAGCAGAAATGCTGAAAGAAGCTGGACTTCCTGACGGAGTATTTAATGTCATTAACGGAGACAGGGAAATAGTCGAAGTTATATGTGACCACCCGGGAATAGCTGCTGTTTCATTTGTCGGATCCACAAAAGTTGCGAAGATAGTTTACAAACGCGCTGCTTCGAATCTAAAAAGATGTCTTGCACTTGGAGGTGCAAAAAACCACCTGATCGTACTTCCTGATGCACATCCTGAAATGACTGCAGGCAATGTAGCTGCTTCTATGTCGGGCTGCGCAGGTCAAAGATGCATGGCTGCTTCTGCAATGGTAGGAGTCGGAAAGATCGATGATATAGTCGAAAGGATCTGCGAAGAAGCGAAGAAAATAATTCCGGGTAAGAATCTCGGCTCGGTAATTACAAAAGAAGCTAAAGAAAGAATTGAAAAATATATTAATGAAGCAGAAAATCTCGGAGCGAAAGTTTTAGTGGACGGAAGAAACGCAACAGTAAAAGGAAGTGAAGATGGTTTCTATGTAGGACCTACGGTAATTGATTATGTAACTCCTGATATGGCAATTGCTAAGGAAGAAGTATTCGGACCGGTGATTGCGATTATAAGAGCAAAAGATATTGATGAAGCCATTAAAATTGAGAACAGCTCTGAATACGGAAATGCAGCTTCGGTCTTTACGCAAAGCGGCGCAGCAGCAAGGTATATAATGGATCATGCAAGTGCCGGAATGATAGGGATCAATATTGGTGTCCCTGTTCCAAGAGAGCCATTTTCTTTCGGGGGGTGGAATGAATCCAAGTTCGGAGTATGTGACATCACAGGAAAAAGTTCGATAGAATTCTGGACACAGCTGAAAAAGACAACTACAAAGTGGAATCCTGAAGCGAAAAAGAACTGGATGTCCTGAGTATATGAACTTATTTTAAACTAAGATTGAATGATTAAATGATAATCATGATTTTTCATTTTATTCAAGACCACATTCTTAAGGTTTCTGCATTTTAATATCATGAAATATCATAAGAAATAAGACTTATGAATAAATTTAAACAGATATGAACATAATAAATTTAATTTAAAAAGACAAAATATACTCCTTACAAAAATTCATGTTCAAACTCTCAGGCAATGATTTTAATCAGGAAGAAATAGAGAAGTGGTATAAAGAAGAGGAAGAATATCATAACCAGTTTACGGGGGGAAGAAATGATGCGGATGAATATTGGTCTATTTATGAAGAATTCAACAGGAGATATGCGATCAATGATTATGTAAAATTAAGCAGGGAAACCCGGTTATTATCATTTGGCTGTGCAGAAGGAAGTGATACTGCAAAACTTTACAAAGAGCATAAGTTCAGATTATTCGGACTTGAGCCGTCCGAACAGCTGATCAGAGCATTTAAAAAAGGATTTCCTGAAGCTGATATTGTTAAGGCAAATACGGAAGGGACGATTGATTATCCATCAGATTTTTTTGATTATATATTTTGTTTCGGTGTACTTCATCATATTCCAAACGTATCATTTGTACTGAAGGAATTTCACAGAGTATTGAAGGATGACGGCATTGCGATTATCAGAGAACCTATATGCTGGATGTATTCAGGAGATAAGCGTCCGGAAGATCTCAGTCCGAATGAAAGAGGAATTCCGGTGGAATTTTTCAGAGAGGAGTTTGCGAATCTGAATTTTGATGTTTTGAAAATAAAATACTCCTACTATAAACCATTAATGCATTTCGTAAGAAAGTCACCGTACTCCTGGAAATTTCCGGCACTGATATACCGGATGGATAATATTTTGAGCATGATCCCTAGTCGTAAAAATTATTTCAGCAGAAATTTATCAGATAGGTTCAATGCAGGTTGTGCTTATTATGTAATAAAGAAAAGAAAAACTTAACTGCTTAAAACACACTCAGTTTTTATTCTTTATCTTTAATGTGAAATTCTTTATTCAGAGCATTCATTAAACTACGGATATGTTCTAACTGTTTCGGGAAAAAGGAAGTAGATCTTACAATAGCATTCCTTTTTCTTTCAGAAGCCCAGCCTATAAGTTCATTCAGATCCGCTTCATTGTATGTAATCAGTCCGGCAGGTGTATTTTCAAACGTCTTAATCACTTCATCGCTGACAATCTGATTTTCATAAAACCTTTTAAAAGAATAAGACCTCATAGAATCAATTATGACAGAATAAAATATTCTGGAAACAGCCTTGATCTCTTCCACTAATCTTAACTGATCTGTTTGAAATCTTTCCTGAAACTGAACAGTAATTATATTATCCCATTGGCTGATATCGGACACTAATTTTTTGTCTTTAATATATCGCAGGCTTCCGGAATTCGTAAGCTGGTCTAAATTAGCTCTCGAAGGTATAGGCATATCAGTTTCCAATAAAAAGCTTGCCTGGTAATAAGTAAGGAGAGTAATTTTATTTTTGATATCTTTGTCACTGAGAGTAGTGATCATGGAATTGATTTCATTTATAAACAAATTTTTTCTTTCCATAACACTGTGTAAATGCAGAGAATCTTTTTCAAGGTCATTAAATAATCCGACAGCCATTTCTTTTGCCCGTTCTTTCTCGATTGCGTGTTCCCTGTAATTATCCGCAAAAAACCCCAGGCTAACTGCAAGAAAGAGCATAAAGAATTCCAGAAAATAATGCTTCCACGGTTTTTCACCCGGCGGGAGATCATGATGATGCTTATGCGCCACTTCCATATTATTAAAGACTTTTTAAGTAAGAAAATTTTGGGACTAATTTCCTAATTTTATATCATAAAAGAAAGATTATTATTATGCTGATAATTTTTAGGAAATAAAAATTTCTACCAGCATCAAGAGAGTTCAATATTTTTTTAGAAAATCAGTACATTACTTTAATTAGAAGTGATTTATTATTTTTTACTTAGCCTGATTTAAGAATTTTTATATTCTATTATTTTATGCAAATTTCAGAAACAAAATAATTTAAATTATGGAAACAATAACAGATACTGACCGAGATGAGATTATTTTAAATAATCAGAACTATACGCTAACATCCTGGTCTAAGCAGAGAGGAACAAATCCCTTAGTAATAGATAAAGCCGAAGGTGTTTATATATTTGATATAAACGGAAAACGATATCTGGATTTTTCATCACAGTTAATATGTGTAAACATCGGACACGGTCATCCGAAAGTTGCTGAAGCCGTAGCAAGACAGATGAGTGAAGTAAGCTATGTATATCCGGGAATGGTGACAAAGACAAGAGGAGAACTTGGCAAAAAGCTTGCTGAGATCACTCCCGGAACATTGAACAGAACTTTCTTTACTCTTGGAGGTGCAGAAGCGGTGGAGAATGCAATCAAGCTTGCAAGAATTTATACCGGACGTCATAAGATCGTCACTTTATATCAGTCATACCACGGTGCAACATATGCATCATCTTCAGCAGGCGGCGACCCCAGAAAATTACCTGTTGATTCTCAGCAGTCGCCGAATTTTGTTCACGTGGAAAATCCATACTTTTACAGATGTCCGTGGAACAGCAGAACTTCCGAAGAATGTGCTGAAATGGCAGCTGATCATATGGAAAGAATTATTCAGTATGAAGGTCCTAACAGCGTTGCAGCAATTATGATGGAAGGTGAATCAGGATCTTCCGGATGCATTAAATATCCTGAAGGTTACTGGAAAAAAGTAAAAACAATTGCTGATAAATATGGAATACTCATAATATGCGATGAAGTAATGAGCGGATTCGGACGCACAGGAAAGTGGTTCGGAATAGATCATCACGGTGTAGTTCCGGATATTATGTGTATGGCTAAAGGAATTACTTCTGCATATTTACCTCTCGGAGGAATAATAGTGAAAGAAGAAATTGCAAAAGTATTTGACGATAAACCCCTGATGCTTGGTCTGACATATTCAGCTCATCCGGTTACGCTTGCAGCTGCAAATGCTGTCATAGATATTTATAAAGATGAAAATTTAATAGAGAACGCGGAGATAATGGGACAATACATTGACCTGAGAATGGTAGATATGAAAGAAAAGCATCCATCGATCGGAGACTGGAGAAATACCGGCTTGCTCGGGTGCATGGAGCTTGTAAAAAATCATAAGACAAAAGAGCCGATGGCAAGCTGGAATGCACCTCCCAGTGAAATGGGAATAATGAATAAAGTGATGGCAAAGATATCTGAGCTTGGAATGTATACAATGGGTAGATGGAATTATATTTTTGTCGCTCCGCCTCTTTGTGTAACAAAGGAACAGATAGATGAGGGAATGGATATTATATCTGAGGCTCTGAAAATAGCGGATGAAGAGACAAATTAAGAATTTCCGGATTCAAACAAAGTGGTTTTGATTAAAGAGTAAATAATTTTTTAAAAAAATACCCGCTTATAAAAAAATAATCATTAAAACTTAAATCAAATCACATATGTCATTAAATGCATTTCTAAAACTCAAAGGTGAGATTCAGGGAAACATAGACGGATCAGTTTTACAAAAAGGAAGGGAGAAAATGATCAGAGTCTTTGAAGCCGAGCATGAAGTAAATCAGCCGATAGATATAGTATCCGGAAACACATCGGGTAAAAGAATTCATAAGCCGTTTACAATAGTTAAGGAAGTTGACAAATCAACTCCGAAACTCTACAAGGCAATGACCGGAAATGAAAAACTGACTTTATGGGAATGTAAATTCTTTCAGAAAAAAACTGCAGGAACGGAAGTTAATTTTTATACTGTAATATTAACAGATGCTAAAATTGTTGATATAAAATTTCAGCTGCCAAATACAATTGATCCTGAGACAAAAATATTTCCTGAAAATGAAGAAGTCAGTTTTATTTATAAAAAAATTGAATGGATATTCAGCGAGGGAAATATTTCAGCAAGTGATGAAATAGAATCCGCAATTTAACTCCTTCATTTAGAGAATGAGAATAAAAATTATTTCAGCTTTAATTTTAGCAACATTATTTATTGCAAGCTGGAAAACAGAACCTGAGATAAATGAAGATGTTTGTTTTGAGCGTGATGTGCTTCCTGTATTTCTTGAGAATTGCGCATTAAGCGGCTGCCATAATTCAGAATCCGGAAAACACGGTTATGTATTTGATTCTTATGAAAATATAATGTCCAGTAACAGAGGTCGCGCGATCATTCCCTATAATCTGAAGAAAAGCAAGGTTTATAAAAAGATCACTGAAGATTCCGGAGAAGACAGGATGCCACCTCCGCCAAACCGGCCTTTGACCGGCGCAGAGATGTCAGTGATAAATAAATGGATCATGTCAGGCGCTCCGAATTCAAAATGTGATGATGCTGGAAAGATAAATGCATACAGGAGCATGAGCACTGACACAATAATAAAATCAGAAATTGCAGAAAGCGGCTGTGATACTTTAGACTTAACATACAAAGACATTCAGCCAGTATTAGAAAAGCACTGTTACAAATGTCATTCGGGTAATGCACCATCCGAACTGTTCAATCTAGAAACTTATTCCCAGGTTAAAGAAAAGGGAGTTGCAGGTAAATTGTCCGGCGCAATAAATCATTTACCCGGTTACAAATCAATGCCGAAAAAAGCTCCGAAGCTCGTAGGATGTGATCTGACTAAACTCAATGCTTGGATAACTAACGGGATGAAAGAATAAAAAACATTTTTTACATCAAATCTGAAAGAAATTAAAAAAATATTCATTGTCTGAAAAAGATGAAATAATAACGGAGTCTATTTCTGATAATAAATCTTCTTCTTTATACAGTGAAGATCTGGCTCCAATAGTAAAATCAAAAAGATCCTGGGATACCTGGAACTATGCTGCATTATGGATCAGCATGAGCCTGTGTATTCCAACATATATGCTTGCAAGTTCTCTAATAGAAGGAGGTATGAACTGGTGGCAGGCAATTTTTACAATCTTCCTTGGCAACACAGTTGTACTGATTCCAATGATACTGAACGGAAGAGCCGGAACAAAGTACGGAATTCCTTTTCCGGTATTTGCCAGAGCAAGTTTCGGTGTAAGAGGGGCAAATATTCCGGCTATGCTTCGAGCGATAGTTGCTTGCGGATGGTTCGGAATTCAGACCTGGATAGGCGGCTTTGCAGTTTACCAGATGCTTCGCGTATGGTTTCCTTCACTTGATAACCTGCCGGAAGTATTTCCGGAATTATTCGGATTGCACACCGGACCCGCAATTACTTTTTTTATTTTCTGGCTTATAAATATGTATGTAGTTTACCTTGGTGTAGACAGCATAAAAAAGTTACTGGTCTTCAAAGCATATTTCCTTCCCGCAGCAGCGCTTGCGCTTCTATTCTGGGCGATCTCAGCAACAGACGGTTTAGGTCCAATACTTGCCCAGCCGTCTAAGTTCAGCTCAAGCGATGAATTCTGGAATTACTTTTTTCCCGCACTTACCGGAATGGTTGGTTTCTGGGCAACACTGTCACTGAACATTCCCGATTTCACAAGATATGCTAAGAGTCAGAAAGCACAGGTAAACGGGCAGATAATAGGACTTCCTCCTTCAATGACATTGTTTGCATTTATAGGTGTTGTGGTAACTTCAGCAACAGCAATCATATACGGACACACTATCTGGGACCCGGTAGTGCTTGCAGGAAAATTTGAAAGTAAAATTTTAGTGAGTGTAACTATGATAGCAATAGCTTTATCAACACTTGCTACGAACATTGCGGCAAACATTGTCAGTCCGGCAAATGATTTTGCAAATCTGTCTCCATCGAAAATCGACTTCCGAAAAGGCGGATATATAACCGGAGTGATTGGCATTATAATACTTCCCTGGAAACTAATCGCCGATCCAAGCGGATATATTTTTACCTGGCTGATAGCATACTCAAGTTTGCTTGGTCCTGTCGGTGGAATCATGATAGCGGATTATTACTATATCCGGCGTCAGACTTTGAACCTGAATGACCTTTATAAAACAAACGGAGTGTATTCATATACAAATGGATTTAACAGAAATGCTGTCATAGCATTAATACTTGGAATATTACCAAATGGACCGGGATTTTTAACCACTGTTGGTTTAGTAAATAAAGATATATTCCCGGATTGGCTTTCACATTTATATAATTATGCATGGTTTGTAGGTTTTGGAGTTTCATTTGTTGTTTATTATATTTTAATGAGGAAAAAAGTTTTATCGTAAGTCAATCCTACAATAATAAAATAAGTGATCAGTTAAATTGTTTCCGAAGATATTTTAATATTATAAAGCAAAGTATTGAATAAAATTAAATTAAAAAAACCATGTCAGTATTAATTAAAAACGGCCGGGTAATTACAGCTTCAGAGGATTATGAGGCTGATATTTTCATTGAAGGAGAAAAAATCACTTCAATTGGAAAGAAATTAAATGTAAAAGCCGATGAAGAAATAGATGCAAAAGGAAAACTGATCTTTCCGGGAGGAATAGATCCGCACGTTCATCTGGATATGCCTTTCATGGGAACATTCTCAAGCGACAATTATGAGACCGGGACGCTTGCAGCACTTCACGGCGGAACAACAATGGTCATTGATTTTATTCTTCAGACACAGGGAAAATCTCTGCACTCTGCACTAGAAGAATGGAGAGGACGCTCTGACGGAAATGCCTATGGGGATTACTCTTTTCATATGGCTGTTACAGATTTTAATGAAGAGAGCAGGAAAGAAATCAGCGACCTTATAGATAATGAAGGCATCACTTCATTTAAAACATTCATGGCTTATAAAGGAGCATTGATGATAGATGACAGACAGATGATCGGTCTAATGAATGAAGTTCGGGACAGAGGTGGTCTTGTAACAGTTCATGCAACAAACGGAGATATGATAGATTATTTAGTTGCCAGACACAGGAATGAAGGTAAGCTTTCACCTTTATATCATTATCTGTCACAGCCTGAGATTACCGAATCAGAAGCGACCGGAAGGTTTGCAGATATGGCCTACCATACAGATGTTCCTTCGTATATAGTTCATATGACCTGTGAAGGAGCATTGAATCAGATTCGTGATTCAACCCGAAGGAATCAGAAAGTTTTTGTCGAGACCTGTATTCAATATCTGATACTTGATGCATCACTTTATGAAAAGGATTTTGAAGGAGCAAAGTGGGTAATGAGTCCTCCTCTAAGGGAGAAAAAAGATCAGGAAGCTCTTTGGGCTGGATTAAACCAGGGACTTGTGCAGGTTGTAGGTACGGATCACTGTCCGTTCGAATGGAAGAAAAAATTAATGGGAGAAAAGGATTTCTCAAAAATACCAAACGGTCATCCTGCAATTGAACACAGAATGGAATTACTTTATTCTGAAGGAGTAAACAAGGGAAAGATAAGTCTTAATAAATATGTAGAGATAACATCAACCAACGCAGCAAAGATATTCGGCATGTTCCCGCAAAAAGGGACAATCGGAATAGGAGCTGACGCAGATTTAGTTATCTTTGATCCGGAAAAGAAACATATATTGTCAGCAAAGACGCATCATATGAATGTAGACTATTCCGGATACGAAGGGTGGGAAGTAACGGGAAAAGCAGATACTGTATTGTTGAGAGGAAAAATAGCTGTTGATAAAGGGAAAGAGAAGATAAAAAAAGGATATGGTAAGTTCATTAAAAGAGGAAAAGTTTCTAAAGTGATATAATTACGTGTGGCACATTTTTGATAGATTTGAATAAAGAATTGTATGGAAATGTGCCACTCGTATTCGTAAATTACAGAGCAGGTGTCACAGGCATTAAGTGTGGCACAAAGTAAAATATTAGTATTTTGAACACGATTTCGAATGTACCACACTTAACAATGACAAAATATGAATTTCACCGAAGGAAATCTTTTCCACATTTATAATGAAGGAAATAACAAACAAACAATATTCTTCAATAATGAAAATTATTTTTATTTTTTAGGTAAAGTCAGAAAATACATTTCTCCCAACTGCGATCTTCTAGCATATTGTCTGATACCAAATCAATTTAACTTTCTGATCCGTGCTGATTCCAGAACTGTTTCATTTGATAAAAATAATAAAAATTTTCTGAGCGAAGGATTTAAAAATCTGTTGAGTTCGTATACTAAAGCAGTTAATGTCAGGGAGAACCGTACCGGATCACTTTTCAGACAAAATACTAAATGCAAAAAAGTTGATAATGGGATATTTCAGGCACTGATCTGTTTTTTGTATATTCATCAAATTCCAATGAAGGAAGGTATTGTAAATAACCTGGAAGAATGGATGTTTAGTTCTTTCCGAGACTATACCGGTTTTAGAAACGGTACTTTGTGCAATAAAGATCTAACGATTCAATTACTTGGGCTGGTAATAGAAGATTTATATTCTATTTCTTACAGAAATTTACCCGGAAAAAACTGTCTTAATATTTTTTAATTTTTTTTGTGAATTAATTTGAAATTTAAAAAATATATTTGCATTATCTTTCTAATTAAATAAAATCCATATTATAATGAAAATAACTCTGATTACAATTTTAATTTTATTTCTTCATTATACAAATCTGTTTTCTCAGTGGTCAAATGATCCAAACATTAATTTTCAGGTAAGCGGATCCTCAGGAGAGCAGGTGTTACCAAAAATTGCAATTCTAAGTAATGGCTTTACATATATTTGCTGGTTTGATAAC
>WBZU01001741.1_pt1 | contig 14945 bp, 2 predicted proteins | sample 5204311 | NCBI WGS metagenome assembly WBZU01 (sample SAMN12344359, study PRJNA552823) | activated sludge metagenome | biome: Activated sludge suspended growth; feature: Nitrification reactor; material: Wastewater; isolation source: activated sludge from nitrification reactor of wastewater treatment...
GGCCGGCGTGGCGGTGTCTCCGACATTCAGGGTGAAGGTGCCCAGATTAACGTTCGTGTCCGTGCGGAAGGCGAACACGGAACGGTCCGCCGTGAGCGTGCCGCCGGTGCCGGTGGCATCGAACACCTGCGTCGAGCCGCCGACCGTGTCGATATCGCCCGTGCCGCCATAGATCGCATTGATCACATTGCTGCCCGACATGGTGATGTAAGTGGCCGCATTGTTCGATCCCGATGCAGTCGCCACCGCCCATGGCCCTACGATCGTGTTCACAAGCGTGGGCGCTGTCGTGAAGGTGACGATTTCATTGGTGTTCAGCGAACCCGTCGCCGGCACGATGGACAACGTGCCCTGGCCGGAACGTGTGAGCGAATCCAACGCGAATGTGGTGGCTCCGCCCGCCGTGGCGTCCACCACCACTCGTGCGCCGCCAGCCGTGGTGAGCGCACCGACGGTGGTCGTTGTGGTGCTGGCGATGCCTTGCAGCACGAGGTCGCTGTCCGTCATGGAGATGGCGCTGGCGCTGAACGGACTGCCCGCTGCCTGAGCAATACCAATGAGCGTGCCCTGTGTCACCGTCGTGGTGCCGGTGTAGGTGTTGGCATTGGAAAGGATCACCGTGCCATTGCCCTGCTTGTCGATGCCAAAGGCACCAACGCTGCTGATCACGCCGCTGAAGGTCACATCACCGCCGGTGATGGCGGACAGCGCCACGCCGCGCGTGGAGAGATTGATGTTGCCGCTGAAGGTCTTCGCGCCCGCATCCAGGCCACCGATGGTCTGTGTGCTGCCGGTGCCCGAGTTGATGATGTTGCGCGAAAGCGTCGTCGTTCCTGAGAGCAGCAATTCTGTGAAGGTATTGTTGCGCATCGTGATGTCGGTGGTGGCCGTTCCCAGCGCGCTGCCATCGCTCAGAACAAGATAGCCGTTGCTAATCACCGTATCGAAGGCGGTCGCGCTCGCCCCTTTGAGCCACAAGGTGCCCTGCTCGGACTTTTCCAGAAGGTTCGTCGCAGCGTTGGACACGATGGCACCATCGATCGTCGTCAGCGCCCCACGTGTGCGCAGGACGATGCTGCGGTTCAGGTTCACATTGCCCGTAATCTCCGTGCGATAGCCATTGAAGCCGTCAAAATACACGGCGCTGCTGCTGCCGCCATTGGTGCTGTAAGCACCGCCGTGGCCGATAGTCAGGCTGGGAATCTGCACGGTCTGATCCTCGGAGCCACTGCCTGAGGGCCCCACAACGATCACGCGCGTGCTGCCGTCATTGCCACCAGTGGTGGCAACGGGATTGTCGAAAAGGAAAGGGCCTGAGCCACTGATGCGATACTCGATGTCCGAACGGCGATCGCTATTGGTAGCCAGGGTGATCGTCGAGTTCACAAGGCCTGCAGCGCCGGTATTGCTCAGCACGAGACGGCCTTGCTCCACAAAGGTGCCGCCGTCGTAAGCGTTGTCGCTGTTCAGGATCAAGACGCCGCCGTTGCGCTTGCGGAGGTTTTGCGCTCCGGCGCTGCCCGCGCCGATGACGCCATTCACGGTCAGCATTCCCGCACCGGCCTGGAAGCTGTTATCGCCGCCGATGTCCAGATAGAAGCTCCCCGCCGCACCGAGATTGGGAGAAATGTCGTTGACCTGAAGGTTGGTAAAATTGGTGCCGATGGAGAAGATCTGAAGCACGCGATTGTTGCTGGTGTCGCGGTCGGCGTAAGTAATGTTGCCGATCACCATCGTATTAAACCCGCCGCCATCCAGCGTGGTGGAGCGGATGGTGCCCGTGCCACCGGAGACGCTGAGATTGCGGCCCGAATACTGCGTTCCCACGTATCCGCCGAAGGCGGCATCATTCGAATCCAGGCGCAGTTCGCCCGCCTTGATGAGAATGTCGGCCGTGCCCGTGCCCAGCGATCCGTTTTCACCGGACCACAAAATGCCACCCTGACCGATGGTGATCTGGCCGGAGAAGCTCTGTGATTTCGGGATGTAAACGGTGCCGTCGGTGTAGTTGCGATCCGTCTGATCGGGCGCACCGACGATGAGCGGTGTGGGCGATCCGAGTGCATTGTCGGTGAGGACGTTTGCATTGGCGATGGTGAGCACGCCGCCGTTGTTGGTGTGACCGCCGAGGCGATACGCCACCACTGCACCACCCGAGGGAGACAGCGTCGCTCCTGTGAAGGTGCCATTGCCATTGTCCGCGCCGAACCACGCTTCCACATTCGGAGCCACGGTGCGAATCTGACCGAGCACGTCGTTCTGGAAGTTGTTGTTGCCGCTGATGGTCACCGCGATGCGGCGCGCCTGACCGCTTTGATTGTTGGCGATGAAGATGTTGTAGGGGCCGCTGCCAGGAATGCCGCCCGTGGCCGTGAGGCTGCTGAAAGTGATGCCTTCGCCCGTGCCGTAGCCGGCACCGAAGGACACGACCGCCGGCGTGTTCACATCGTTGTTCTGCAAAATGATCATCTGGCGGCTGCCGATGTTCGACGGGCCTTCGATGCGCAGGTAGCCGTCCGGAGCGATCTGGATGTCATTGCCAATCACATTGGCACCGGCTGTGCCGCTGCCGCGCAGCCAGAGCTGGCCCTGGTTGACGATCGTGCCGTTTTGGTAGGATTTTGGTGACTCAAAAATCAAGGTGCCGCCACCGCGCTTGACGATGGAGCCATTGCTGATGTCGCCCGCCATGATGGCCATCACCCCGCGCTCCACGCCGGAGGCATTGCCGTCCAGGCGGATGTAGCACTGCTCGCCGCCGAGATCTACGGGGTTGATCATGGTCAGACCATGCGTGGCATTGCCGCCATTGAGCGTGAAGATGCCGGGATTGAAAAAGGCGCTGCCCCAGGTGACCGTGGCGCCCGCGCCGCCAAAATTGAGCGCGATCGGCGCACCATACGCGCCGAAGCCAGAGCTGCCGCCGCCGAGGCCGCCGCCGCCGAGCAGCTGGACCTGGCCGACGCCGGATCCAAGAGCGCGCGTGAAGTCGTTGTCGTTTTCATACACGGCCTGGATGTTGGGGCCGCCGCCGAAGGTGAGATTGCCCGAACCGAGGGCCGCGGCCGATGAGCCCACGACGCCGCGGAACATGCCTTCATTGATGTAGGTGGTGCCCGTGTAGGTATTGCTGGTGAGCATCGAGGTCGTGCCGCCGCCCACTTTGACGAAGTCAATCGCCCCGGTGACGTCCGCCGAGATGTTGTGCGAAGCGATGGCAATATCGTAAATCGTGCCGCCGCTGCTGGTGATGGACGAAGCGGCCACCGTATTGGTGCCGCTGCTGCTCATCAGACCGCCAGATACAATATCCAGCGTGTCGCCCGCGGTGCCGATCGTCACGCCGCCGGCAATGTTGAGCGAATTCAGGGTGATCGCGCCAAAGCCCGACTCAGCTGTCGTCCGGCGCACGTTGTCCGTGCTCGTGGCACCCGTGATCGCCGTGAGCGAACCCGTGAGCGCCGTGTAGCCATTGCCGCCGGTGGAGTCATACTTCACGAACTCACCGCCCGTGCCGCTCGTTCCCGTGTAGGTGTAGGCCCAGCCGCCCACAAACGGCACATCCGCGCCCAGCGCGGAATTCAGGATGCGATGCTTCGTGCCCGCGCCGAGCGCCGTGCCGGAGAGATTGTCCACCAAGAGTTCCAGCGTGGTGCCCGGATTCGGTTTCTGAATGTCGGCGAAAGTCATCGTCACACTGCCTGCGTCCGCCGAGCGGAAGCCGATGCGGTTGTGTCCGCCCGTCAGCGTGGTCTCGCCAAAGCCCTGCACCACTGCGTAATCGTAGAAGTTCGTGGAGGTCGAACTGAACGACGCATTGTCGATGTAGATCTGACTCGCGGACATGGTGATGGGTGCCGTGGTGGAGAATCGGCTGTTCGGCGAGTCACCGGCTGTGGGAGCGCCAGCGGCATTGCCAAACGCGATGCGCAACCACGAGTCCTTCAGGCTCAATCCCGTGACGTCGTTATAGGGAGTGTTGGCCAGCGTGGCATTGCCAGCGTCGGAACGGATTTCACCGAGGAGGGAGTTGATCGTGCCCGCGTAATTCTGATTCGCGGTGGTGTTCGTCATGCGGAAGCCGCTCAAGCCATAGTGCGTGATGGAGTTCGCACCTGAGACAGCGCCGCTGATGGAGACAAAGCCGATGCCGCCCGCCATCAAGTCCTGGCTGACATTGAACGCATTGGACAAGGTGAACGTGCCGGCATTGTCATTCTGAATGCGCGCCGCGCTGCCCAGCGTGACGACGCCGGCGACCGTCGTGCCATTGGCCCCCATGAAGCCGCGCAGCGCGCCGTTGTTGCGAAAGCCATCGCCATTGATCGTGAATGGCTCGGCCGGATTGCCAATGGCACCCGAGCCCAGAAGGTCCGGACCGAATGCGAGCGTGGCACCGGAGTTGACGGTGGTATTGCCAGCCGTGGTGCCGAGAACTGCGCCATCGTTCGCCAGCGGAGCCAGGATGGTCATGCCGTTGTTCAGCACGTTCGCACCGGTGAAGGTGTTCGCGCCACGCAGGATCAGCGTGCCGCTGCCTTCCTTGGTGAGACCGAAGCCCGCACCGCTGATGACGCCCGTCAGCCCCAGCGCGCCGTCGTTCACGGTGATCGTGGCATTCTCGGCGAGCGCGATGTTGGCCGTGATGAAATCAAATCCCGCTCCGGTCTTGTTGATCGCCGCACCACCGCCGCCGTTGTCCAGCACCAGCGAGCCGGAAGATCCGCTCGCGATGAGGTAGGAATCCTGGCCCAGCGTATCCCCGATGTTCAGCGTGCCGAGATTCACCACACCATCGAGCGTGATGGTCTGCATGCCCGTCAGGTTGATGATGTTTAAGTTGGCGATGTCGCCGGCCTGATCGGGAAGTGCCACGGGAGTCAGATGCACGCCAGTGCCATTCCAGTTATAGAGATGCTGCCATGTATAGGTCCCTGGCGAGCCCGTCTGGCCGACGCCCCAGTCCACGGTTGCTGCAGTGGTGTTAACTTGACCTGATGCCAGGAACGCTATGGCGAGGGCTGCAGTCGGGAGTTTCGCAGAACTACGGAACCATTGAAGGATGGAGCAATGACGGCGGCGCATGTGATGTATAGGGGCTGGACGTGTGGTCCTCCGGCACCTGCCCAAGCCCGCGCGGAATGACTGCCAGGCGTGCTCGAACCGGATTGGTGGATGCAGCCATTTTGTCCATACAGGGTGCTTCCGAGCTACAAGCAGGCGGTTTGTCGTTTGCTAAGCCATCGAGTAATCAGAGCGAATCCATCGCCTTAGATGATGCCCGGCTTTGGCAAACGCCATATCGGCATGTCATTCAATGCACCCGGCGTTGCACGGAGGATTGCGCGTTCCTCCGGCAGTGAACCCGTCACGATATTCGCCACAGGAACAGACAGCCTCCACCACAAAAGACTGCTCGCCGTTCGGAACCGCGAACCGCATACTAGGCTCATAAAGTCATGGCACAGTCATTCACCGAAATCTGCAAGGTAGCGGTCGTCGAAGACCACACCATCATGCGCGAGGGCCTGCGCGTTTTGCTCGGCTCCATGCAAGGATTCAGCGTAGCCTGGATGTGCGGCACCGCCGCGGAAGCCATGGCTCACCTGCGAGAACAAGAGCCGGACATGCTGATCGTGGACATCACATTGCCCGATCGCAATGGCATCGAACTCATCAAGGACGTGCGCGCGCTCATGCCCGATTTGCGCATTCTGGTCGTTTCCATGCACGATGAGAAGCTCTACGTGCAGCGTGCGCTCCGGGCCAGCGCCCGCGGCTATCTTACCAAGGACGCGCCACAATCCGAATACGAACGCGCCATCCGCCGCGTGGCCGCCGGCCATCTCGCCGTGAGCGAAGATATGGCCGAGGAGATCATGCTCAACTTCGCACTCGGTGACAACAAGCCGCGCGCGAAGTCCGGCATCGAATCGCTCAGCGATCGCGAACTCGAAGTGTTCATGCTGCTCGGCGAAGGCAAGAGCACGCACGAAGTGGCCGACACCCTGCGCATCAGCCCGAAGACCGTGGACGTGCACAAGCTGAACATGCGCACGAAGCTCAATCTCGAAGACGGTGCTGCGGTCACCCGTTTCGCCATCAAGTGGACCGAAGCTCGCCGCCACGGTGGCGGCATGTGAGGCGCTTCACGCATTCGCGCGCCAGAGTTCACACGCGAACCTGCCAGGTCACCTTCGCCGCGACTCGTCATAAGCTGACGCCGAGGCGAGATAGCGAAGCGGGGAACCCCTCACAGGATTCCCCGCAGCAACCAGCAGATCACGCACACCTCACGTAAGCTTTAGCGACGACGGCGACGGAAGAACAAACCAGCCAGGCCTAGTAGCAACAGCAACACGCGGCTCGGTTCGGGCACGACGGCAATGGCACCAGAACTCATGAACTGAGTGGTATCCCAGCTAAGTCCTAAACCAAGGCTTGGCAGATCCCAGTTCGCCGCATTGCTCGCGTCGAAGGTGCCACCGATGCTCGAACCATACACGGTGGTCCAGTCGATCAGATTGAGCACGTCACCGAGCATCCAGGTGTAGGTTGAGCCAAGCTGCGAGAGGCTGATCTTGCCGCCATCTCCCCAGACCAGAGCCGGTGTGCCAGAGGTGGCCACCAGGTTCACCAAGTCGTTGCTCTGGCCGCTGGTGCCGGCAAGGAGGCCGGTCTGCACTCCGCCTGAAGTGTTCGTGGCGACGTAAGCCGCCCATCCTGCCGGATCGGTGAAGCCGCCATTGCCGGTGGCGTTCGTGTAATTGAAAGCGAGCTGCGTCGCCGCCACACCGTTGCCGGCCACGGTAAGACCAGCCTGGAACGTGAGCGTGCCACTGTTGGTGCCGGCCGCGGAACCCGGAGAAAGAATGCCGCCCGATCCGATGGTGGTGTCGCCAGCAATCGTGCCGTTGCCGCCGAGTGTGCCTCCGGTGTTGACTGTCACGATGCCAGTGCCGGTGCCTGAGTCCGTTGACAGGGAAGGCGTGTTGTTCACCAGCAGCGTGCCTGCGTTCACCGTCGTGCCGCCGGAGAAGCCATTGTTCGCCGTCACGCTCCATGTGCCGGCGCCATCCTTGACCAAGCTGGTGACACCCGTTCCATTGTCGCCAAGCGATGCGGCGATCGTGTTGGGATCGGTGTTCGAACCCGCCAGCGTCAACGTGCGGGCAGTGTTCGTGCCGCTCAGCGTCACCGCAGACGTGCTGGTGAAGTTCAATGCACTGCCCGCAGCGCCGGATGCATCAATCGTGCCGCCGCTGGTGCCCAGAGTGAACTGGCGGTCGGTGGTGCCATCGGTGGCACCCGTGCCCGTGTATTTGAGCGTGCCGCCGTTAATCACGAGGTTGGAGGCCCCATTGGTCGATTTGCCGATGCTGCTGACCAGTCCGCCGTCAGCCAACTTCACAACGGCGAGCGTGCCGCCGTTAACCGTCGTCACGCCGGTGTAGCTGTTTTCCACGCCAGAGATCGTCTGGGTGCCGGTGCCCGTCATCGTGAGGCTGAGAGCATTCGCTTGATTGGTGATGTGGCCCGTGAAGTCCCCATCTGTCGTGCTGTCGCCACCGACCGTCAGAGTCTGCGCCGCACCCGTGTTAGTGATCACGCCCGCGCCAGAGATCGAACCCACGGTTTCAGCAAGGCCATTCAGATTGAAGTAGCCATTGGTATTCACCGCCAGACGCGAGGCGTCCGGGATGGAACCAGCGGTGCCGATTTGCAAGGTGCCCGCGTTCACCGTGGTCGTGCCGCCGTAGTTGTTCGTCGCGTTGGAGAGCACCAGCGTGCCGGGGCCGTCCTTGGTGAGGTCAGTGCCGCCCGTGAGCTGGCCGCTGATCGTGCCGGTCATGAGCAGGCCATTGACCGTGATCGTGTGCGCGCCCGCCGCCAGCGTGGTGGTGCCGCTGAGCGTGAGGTTGTTGCCAGAGTTGGCGCGCGCGTTCATCGCATCCAGCGTGCCGAAGGTGAAGTCGCCCGTGACGCTGACTGCGTTGCCGATCGTGCGCGCGGTGCCGTCGCTCATCACGGCGGTCCCGTTTCCAATGGTTAGCGTGCCGGTGCCGACCGGACCAGCGGTGATCGCGGGCGGCGTGCCTGCGCTGTTGTTGGCAAAGATGAGCGAGCCCTGATCGAGATTGAAGCCGTTGGAGAAGGCACTGGTGTTGCTGCTCAGGACGAGCGAACCGGTGCCGGTCTTCACCAGCGGCGTGGTCGAGGCCGCTGTGGAAATCTTGGCCGAGATGATGAGATCGTCGGGGGACTCGCCTGCGGTCGAGATCGTCGCGCCATCCACAAGATTCAGTTCCGTGCCGGAAATGGTCGGCGTGAAGCTGTAGTTGTCATTGGTGACGGTGATGGGCGTAGCCGAAGAGAGGGTCAGCAGCGTGCCCACCGCGACGGTCGGAGTGGAACTGCCCCCAATGCCGTTGATGGTGACGCTGTTCAACGTGTTCGTGCCGGTCAGCGTGAGCGTGCCTGCCCCGTTGATGGTCACGGCGTTCGATGAATCGATCTGGCCCTGATTGGTGCTCATGGTCAGGTTCGCGTTGTTCAACGTGATGCCGCCTGCCGGGATGACAATCGTGCCCGCGCCTGCCGTAGCATTGATGGTGAGCGTGCCGGAGTTCACGACCGTGCCGCCAGTGTAGGTGTTCGCCGCGGTAAAGGTGGTGCCCGCAGGGCCGGACTTCACGAAACGGGTCTTGTTGCCCAGACCGTTGTCAGCGATCACGGAGTTGATCGTGAGCGTGTTCTGATTGTGGAACTCGACGAGATCGGTGGTGCCCGTGGTCGCAGTGCCGCCGCTGGTCAGCACGCCGCGCAGTGCGGTGGTGCCGATGTTAGTGGCATTGTTGACGTTGTCACGAAGCAGGCCACCGAGCGCGAGATTGAGCACTTCAGTGCCAGCGGCGAACGTGATGGCACGCGTGGCGCCGCCCGTGAGGCGAAGGGCACCGATCGTCGTGTTGGCGGAGATCGCAACGTCGGCACCCGTGCTGGAGATGTTGTTGGGCAGGTTGTTACCGCTGGCGAGAGCCGCAGCGTAGGCCGGGATCGTCTGGCCGTTCGCCGCCGTGCCGCCGTAGCGGATCACGCCCTGCACCGTGTTGTAAACGCCGTATTCACCGTTGTTGATGATGACGTTCGCACCGAGGAAGGCGTTGTTCGTTGGCGTAACGCCATTGATCTTCGTCAGCAAGACCTGCGCACCACCGGAAGCAGGCAGCGCGCCGTTGGTCGCAAGGCCTGGGTCGGTATTGAAGTGCAGGGTCGTGGCCGCTCCCGTGGGCAGCACGAGATTGCCGATGTTGATGACGTTCGTGCCGCCAGTCACGCCGTTGGCCGTGAAGGTGTTCGCACCGCCAGCGAGGATCGTGAGCGTGTTGAGAGTCATCGTGTTATCGACCGACCCGCCGGGCGAAACAACGAACGTGCCACCGGTCATGGTGACCGGCGTCGTGGCCGGAATGCGCACCGGATTAAGGTTCGCCAGCGCATTCAGGTTTTGGTTGTTCAGCGTCAGCGCACCAAAGTTCAGCGTGATCGAGCTGGTCGCCAGCGAGCCATTGTCGAGCAACTGCAGGCCGCCGCCGCGGATGATCGTGGCGCCCGTGTAGGTCTGCGCATCGGACAGTGTCAGCGTGTTGTTACCAGAACGCACGAGGCTGAGATTGCCTGATATCTGGCCGCCGAAGGTCGAGTTGGCGTTCATCGCCGTAGTCAAAGTCGCCGCCGTGGCGCTGGAATTGGTGATCTCGCCGGCGATGAAGGAGAGCGTATTGCTGTTGAGAATCGTGCGCACGGCCTGGTTGTTGCCGTTGAGGTCAAAGACACCGGCGTTCACCTGAAGATCCGCGACCGTCGGAATCGTGCCGCTCGGTGCCACGAGGATGGTGTTCTTGCCGCCATTCAGTGTCAGCGTGCCGAGATTCAATGCGGTCTGGCCTGTGTAGGACTGCGGGCCGGTGAGCGTCATGCTGCCGCTGCCGGTCTTTGTGATGCCTCCAGTGCCGGTGATGCTGCTGGTCACTTCGAGAGCCGAGCCATTCACACGGAAGATGCCTTCCGCGCCCATCGCGAGCACCGGAGAGCTGATGGTGGCGCTGTTGCCATTCACGAGCACGCCGCCGCTGGTGACCGTCCAGCCCTGAGTAGGCAGCAGATAGGCACCGGTGGAACCGATGGTGACGCTGTTGTCGATCACGTTCACGGCATTGATGGTGCGTGGCAACGTGAGATCGCGAACCGCGGTCGTTCCATCGACCTTGATCGTAGCCGTGGCTGCCGCCGCATTGATGTCGGTCGGCGTGGTGTAGCCGGTGAAAGCGATCACACCATTGGTCGCATTGTAGGTCGCGAAGTCCGTGCCGACTGCGACGCGAGCGAGGATACCAGTGGTGGCGGGAACAAGCGTCGGTGCGGTGGTGAAGAGCAGCTTCGTGTCCGTGCCCAGATTCGTGCCTGTGACGATCGCCGTGCTGCCCGCATTCTGCGTGAGGCTGGTGAAAGTCATCACCGCCGTGCCGCCCGCGCCAGCGGTAAGATTGATGCTCGAGGCACTCGGACCGAGCGTGAGCACGCCGGACACGGTTTCCGTCGTCGCCGTCGAGTCACGACCAAGCAGGTTGAACGTGCCGCCATTGAGCGTGACACCCGTCGTGCTGTTCAGGCGGTTATTGAGGTTGGCGGAGCTGGTGGCGTTGCTGTTGTCGAGCGTGAGCGTGCCGCCTTCATTCACCACCGTGGCGCTGGTGAGGAAACTGCGCGAGCCGCTGTCCTTGTAAGTCACGGTGCCATGATTGACCGTGAGCACGCCGAGGTTCGTGCTGCTGCTGCCTGCGGCAGTCAGGCTCATGTTGCCCGCGCCGATCTTGGTCAGGTTCGTCGTGCCCGGTGTCGCGTCGTTAAAGCGCATGAACGTGCCGCCGAAGGTGAAGTCCGTCTGATCGAAGCCGACGGTGAGCGTCTGAGCCGTGGTGGAAGCCGAAGAATTGAACACAAATCCCGTTCCGGTGAGCGATCCCCAGATGGTGCTGAGACCATTCAGGTTCAAAGCCGTGCCGCTCTGAAGATTGAGGTTCGAGAAGCGCGAGCCGCCATTGGTGGCACCGACCTGCACTCGGCCCTGGGCCACATCCGTGATGCCGGTGTAGTTGGCCTGTGCATTGAACTGCAACACACCGTCACCCGTCTTGAGGAAGCCACCGGAGGAGCCGGTGATGCCCTGGATGTTGAAGTCGGAAAGCAGCGCGGCAAGTTCCTGGCCATTGAAGCGGATCGCGCTGATGTCGAGCGTGCGCTGCGTGGCACCGAAGTCGTAGCGACCATTGAGCACCGAGGTGGAACCCACGTTGGCCGTGGTGGAGACGATGTTGCCATTGACGGTGAGCGTGCCCGAGTTCGAGTTCACACCCGTGCCGCCCGTGCCACCGCCGTCATCGCGGAAGATGAAGCCGCCGAGCGTATTCGCGCCGAAGAGGTTCAGCACGGCATTGCCATTGAGCGTGACGATGGCCGCTGGATCGATCTGGCCGGCAAAGTTTTGCATCGTGACCGTGCCGCCATTGATGATGAGGCTGTCCGCCGGATTGGTCGCCAGCGGAATGGCAACCGACCCTGTGGTGACATTGAGGTTCACCGTGCCGCCGTTGACAATGGTGCCACCGGTGTAGCTGTTCGTTCCGTTCCCGATGGTGATGGCACCACCCGAGGCATTGAGCACAAGCGCGGTCTTCGCCGTGCCACTGCCAATCGCGGTGGCGGTATCGACGATCTGCGAGTTCACCGTGAGCGTGTTGGCGCGGTTGTAGATGTAGAGCGGATTGGTGCCGCTGCTCGCCGTGCCGCCGGCGGTGAGCACACCGCGAATGGCGGTGGTGCCGATGGTCTGATTGTTGTTCGGACCGATGAGACCGCCGCTGACAATGTTGAGAATGTCGGTCCCGGCGGTGAAGTTCAGCGCGATGTTCGATCCGGTCATGCTCACCGCGTTCACGGTCTTGCCGCCATTTGGAATCGTGGTGGTCGCAGTGAGACGCACGTTGTCCGTGATCAGGCTGCCATTGAAGGTGTTGATCAGATCATACTGCAGGGCGCCATTCGCTCCGAGAGCCGCCACTCCGAGGCCAGGGATGTAAGTGGCGAAGTCGTTCTGCACTTCGGCCCAGCCGCCGATAATGTTGTTCGTCAGACCGAGGCCGACGGTGGTCGGATCGGTAGCGACCCCGTTAAGCGTGCCGATGAGGATGCGGCCAAAGCTGCCCATCTGGCCGAGGTTCGCCGTGTTGAAGTTGATCGTCGCGTAGGTCCCTGGGGTCTGTGTCAGGCTCGTGAGCGTAAGGTCCGCCGAGTTTACTCCCGTGCCGCCTGCGGTGCTCGTGATGAAGGACAGCCCCTTATTCAAGGTGACCGCACCAAGCGTTTCACTCGATGCCGTCTGGGCGCGACCGGCGAAGTTGATCGTGCCGCCACGCAGCGAGATGGCTGCGGTGTCCTTGATGCGATCCGTCAGGTCCTTGGTGCCGGTGTTTGTGATGTTCAGCGTGGCATACACGATTTCGATGTCCGATGTGCCGGAGAGCCGGGCACCATCGAGCAAAGTCGTAGTCGCACCCGCCAGCAGCGTCTTGCCCGTGTAAGTGTTGTCCGAATACATCGTCAACGTGTTGTCACCCGTGCGCAGGAAGCTGAGCGCACCGGTCATCTGGCCGGCCCAGTTGCGGGCAACGTTATCCTGCAATGTCACCAAGGTGCTGGAAGCCGCGCTGCCGGTCACGATGCCGCCGCCGTTCTCTACTGCCGCATCCGTCATGAGCCGCGCGAGCTGCGAGTTGCCATTCAGGTCCACCGTGCCGGTCGGGCCGAGGATGAGGAAGTTCGTGGCCGCAAGCGTGTTGTTGCCGCCGTTCAGGATCACCGTGCCGTCGTTGATGGTGGCATTGCCGGAGATCGTGCTCGCACCGCGGCCCGCGATCGGGCTGGTCGGCGGAGTTAAGGTGAGCGTTCCAGGGCCATTTTTCACCCAGCCCGCATTGCCGGTGATTGCGCTCTTGATCTCAAGCGACGTTCCTGACGTCACCGAATAGAATGCCTCCACGGTGGTGGTTCCGCTGGCAATCGGCATGGCCAGGACTGGCACGCTGATGGTATGAGTCGTGCTGCCGGTGGCCAGAATCGCGCCAGCGCTGAGCGCTAGCTGCGCAGGCGTGTTACCACCAGCCACAAAGGCCGCGCCCGTGGCGCCGATAGTGACGCCGGCAGGATCGCTCAAGCGCATGGCATTGATGGTTCTGTTCGCCGTGAGGTTCCGCGTCGTCATCGTGGCAGTCACGTCTGCCGTGCCTGTCGTGGCGGTCACACTGTTGATGTTGGTGCTGCTGCCCGCGTTGTAGGTGGTGAAGGGGGCGATGCCGTTTGCTCCGTAGGTGACAAAGTCGGAGCCGTTGAGCGTCGCGCGCTGGAGGAGGCTGTTGGTCAGCGTGGGAGCGGTGGTGAAGATGATCTTGTTGTTCGCGCTGCCCAAAGCGGCAGTGGCGCTCACGAAATTGAGCGTGGAGTTAGCGTTCTGCGTGAGGCTGGCAAAGGTAATCGTGCTCGTGCCGCCATTGCTGTCCGCAAGGATGGTGCTGCCCGGACGGGCGGCAGTAAGCACACCGAGTGTTTCAGTGGAGGTGACCGCATTGCCCAGGTAGCTCAAGGTGCCGCCTTGCAACGTCATCGGACGCCCACCGAGACGATTGGCCGTCGCGGTGCCCGTGTCGTCAACGAACAACGTCGCCGTCGGCGCAATCGTGACCGCTCCAGTGCCGCCAAATTTCACACCGCTGCCCGAGATGGTCATCGTGCCTGCATTGACGTTGATCGCCGAAGTCACGGCAGACTGGCTGCTCGTCACATTCAGCGTGCCGGGTCCAATCTTATTGAAGCCTGGTCCCCCTGCGCCGCCATTGCCGTAGGCGCTGTTGAGATTGACCACACCACCAGCACCCGCGTAGAAGGTGGCGCTGTTGCTGGCAGCGATGTTGCCATTGATGTTCAGCGTCGCACCAGCGGATGCTCCATACGTGAAGGCACTTCCGCTGTTCTGCGTGATCAAACCGGTGACGGTGTTGGAACCCGACACGGATTGAATGACGCCCTGTGTGTCGTATCCCGATCCACCGTTGGTGACGAGCGTGATCGCGTTGGCGATGGACACACCACCGGTAAGTTGCAGCGCGGAGCCGACCGCGTTGTTGATCGTCACGGCACCAGAGCCGAGCCCGTTGTTGTTGCTGGCGAGGATGGCACCTGCATTAATCGTCACCGCACCTGTCCAGCCGGTGTTGTTCGCGGCGAGTTCCAGCACGCCGTTGTCATTCTTCGTCAGCGTGTTCGCCGCAGCCCCCAGCGTGAACGGCGTGGTCAGTGTCAGCGTGTTACCCGCAGTGACTTCGATCGCGTTATTCGCTGCATTGAGCAGGAAGGTGCGTGCCGTCGAGAACGAACCGATGGCGCGGAAGCCGGTTCCGGTCGTGCCGTCCACTTCCAGGGTGATGGTGTTGTTGCTGTCGCCCAGAGCTCCGTCGGAACTCGCCGCCAGGATGCCGTTCAGCACGTCGATGGTCTGGCCCGCACCGCCAAAGGTATTGCCGCTGTTCGTCAGAGCGAGGGTGCCGAGACCTGATTTCACCAAAGTGAAGCCGCCGGAGTCAGAGACCACGCCGCTGAGCGTGACGCCCGGAACAAGATTGGAGGCTGTGGCGTTCGCCACCGAGATGTGCGACGCAGCGGAGAACGTGGTGGCACCCGTAATCTGGAGGCCGTAGCCGTTCACATTGTTAATGGCCACGATGCTGCCGTTGTCGGTGAGCGTTGATTCCTGGAGCGTCTTGTTACGTGCGTTTGGTGCGCTGCCGGAGTTCTTGACTGTGATGGCGGTGTCGCTGGTAATGTTCAAAGCC
>WBZU01001921.1_pt1 | contig 14938 bp, 13 predicted proteins | sample 5204311 | NCBI WGS metagenome assembly WBZU01 (sample SAMN12344359, study PRJNA552823) | activated sludge metagenome | biome: Activated sludge suspended growth; feature: Nitrification reactor; material: Wastewater; isolation source: activated sludge from nitrification reactor of wastewater...
CAGGAGTTCAAGAGCGCCCGGCATGATGACGACCTCACTCTACCTCATGCACACACAGATGTCTGCCCCCGGCGCGGCGGGAGCACAACTGTCCAGGTCTGCATCCGCAGTCTTTCCGGCAGGAGTCGCAGTCCTCTTCGCCCAGTTCGCACCGTCCATCTCCGCAGCGTTCCGACTTGCCGACCTCGGGTGGACGAGGACTCGCACAGTACGAAGTAGTGAACTCCCCGATCAGGCCCTTGATGACCCGGTCGAACTCTTGCATGTCCTTGACCTCGCCGACCTGAACCCAGCGGAGCTTCTCTTTACAGTCGAGCACCACGGTGATTGGGATCGGCGCATCCTTCGGCAGTAGCCCCAGCGCGGCCAGATTCCGCTGCACGACCCCCCCTGGCACGTGGTCGATAAGGTGATGTGGAGCTGCTGGCATGGCCTCTTTAAATTCGGTCGGGTCGCCCTCACCGAGTTGGATCGGCAGGAAGCGTACCTGCGCCCCCCAGCCCTCTTGCAGTTTTCGAAACCCGGGAAACTCTCGTTTGCATGGCTCGCAATATGGTGCCCAGACGTTGAGGATCGTCACCGTACGCTCGCCGACGAGGGCGCTCCGCAGCTTGGCAAACCCCAGCTTCCCATCTTCGCTACGAAATTGAAATTCCTCCGAGAGCAGGGATGTTACCTCTCGCGGCTTCAGCAGTCGCTCTTGAGATCCTGTCTCTCCGGGAACGGGGGCCGGAACTACACTCGGAGCTTCGCCTGTGGTGCTGGTGACGCCTTCAGGCGCTGGCGCAACCGTAGCGATCCTATGCTCATCGGGTGGAGGTGGTTGCTCGTCTTCCCATCCCCACAGCGCGCACACCGCGACTGCGGTGAACACTACGGCGAGGGCCGCGATCCCTCGGGCGAGTCGTGACGTGTCGGTCGGCAACTCTCCCCGAGCAGTTCGCACCGAGTCGTGATGGTCGCTCATGAACCCCTCGAACACTCGGGCGGGATGACAAAGATGGCGACAGATCGGTTGATCAAGGTGTCCATCTGCTTGCGCTCACTACGCGTAATGGGCTGATTCTGGCCGAGTTTCCCGAGGGCCTTGGAGAGATCTTGGACCGATTGCGAACTCCATGTGACCGCGGGATAGGAGTACGTCTGAAAGAACTCGAATTGAAGCGGGCGATCCGCCCCCAGTGCGAACTCGATGAACTTCGTGGCGGTCTCATCTCGCTCAACGCGGGTCTCGGCCAGCGCGTCGAGGAGGATCTGACGGGCGAACCGGACCCGTGCCCCGGCGAAGGCGAAATTCTGTTGTGTCGTTCCCCCTTGCTGACTGGCTCGCCCGACGAGCACGATATGCTTGGCCGCCTTGAGTTCTTTCGTGAGTCTCCGGGCCTCGTCGAGGTAGCGTCTTCTCGTCACCTCGTCGGGCCATTGGTCTCCGCGGCCCTCTTCACCTTCAAGGACATTCGTCGGAGGAGCATTGGCCGGGAACAAGAAGATGAGCCCGCTCGGAAAGCCTTTCAGCAGCCTGTCGAACCCGGCATGCGAAAGGAGAAAGTTCTCCACCTTGTCCGCCGGACAACTCGACAGCGTCTCTCCTCCAGCGTTCGAGATGCACTGAGTTTGGTAGTCCAGCAGTTCCTTCACGAAATCGGCGGTCTCTTTGTCGCACGTGGCCACGGCCTGTGCCGGTGGCTGGCAGACTTGCGCAGAGTCGCACCGATTCGGCTGCATGCACACGCACCCCTCGCACGAGCCCCCAGCCGCGCACGCAGGGAGGATGGGTTCCTCAACGCAAGCCCCTTCTCGGCACACCTTGCCCTCTCCACACTCTCCCTCTCGGTTCCCCTTGCAGGACGTATCCGGGGGGGTTACGCCCGGTATGAAGACCGCGAAAGCCACATAGAGCGCGGCCGCCAGGAAGACGGTCATCGTGAAGTAGATGCCGTATATGAGTACGGTCACCTCGACATCCTCCGACGGCGACTGGACCGGCGGGGGAGCTGCGTTCGTCGAGCGTTGCGTGCTCTTGAACAGCGCCTGGATTCGAAGCAGTAGTTTATTCATCGCCGCGACTCCTCTTCCGATACTCCATGACTTTCGCCTCGATATAGTCTCTTGACTTCGCCCCTCCTCTCAGTCGAAGCGCCATACCGAGAGGCTTACCGTTTCTCACGGGGATGATGAGGGCCGACGGAGGCGAGTTCAGCTTCATGCTGACGCCAAAATCGATATGATTGTGTACGCGCGTGAACGGATCGCGGGTGTCGATGCACTCGATCAAGCCGTCCACTCCGTGCTCTTTGGCGAGGGCCGTCAGATTCGCCTCAGAGAAGTGGGGTGTGCCTCGATCCTGGAGCGCGAAGAGGCGCTCCATATTCGTGAGCGCGTCGCCTTTAGCGATGTGATTGAGGCATTCGAGGGCCAGCGCGCCGCTGCAGGAGTGGTTCTTTCGCACCGCCGTGAGGTGGAAGAACTTGACTTGCAGGAAATCACGGTGCTCCTTCTGGAAGTCGCGCCAAAAATCGACCTCTTTCCGGCAGTGTGGACATGCGAGGTCGAAGAACAACGCGACGATAACCTCGGGCTCACCATCGCTCTTGAGCATGAGTTCCGTCGGCGGCAACTCCCGGAGGCGCGCTTCCTCGCAACTGAGGGTCGTGTGCTGACGACGGTCACGGATCGCGCTCGCTGCGGCGTGCGAGTAGATCCGCTTCTGCACGACGACGCAGGCGAGAAAGGCGCTGAGAACCGCCCAAGTGATCGTTCCGCTCAAGAAATCGATCCGGAGCAGGCCGTTGCGCAGCCCCCTCCATACTCCTTCGGGATTCAGGAGACGCGCCGACAGGAATATCCCGACGTTCGCTATGTACAGCAGCGTGCAGTAGATGCACCAGACTCCCAGACCGAGCCATGCATACGCCCCGAGAAAGAGCGCGACGCCCAGACCCGCGACGCCGAGGACCAGGATGAGCAGGCGCGTTGGCGGAGCGAACGTGAGAGGCCAGATCCCGACGGTCAACCCGAGCACCAGCACGACGAGATAAAACGCGGTACCGTACGCTGAGATCGGCAACCCCAGGACGACCGCCCAAGAATCGGCGAGCGCGATGTCGCACCCCGAGGAGCAGACGTTCTGCATGAAGCCGTCACAGCGATGGCTCGTGCGGAACTTGAGGACGGTCAGGAAGGCGCTGAACACCAGCGCAGGCAGGCTGAACAGCGTCAGCGCCACCGCCGCGAACGCCTCACGGCCGAGCTTCCGGTGTGACTTCTTGCGTTCGCCTGCCATGTCTGTGCGCGGGTGAGGGCGTCATCGTACCCCAGTTCGCTGCGATTTGATCCACGGTTTTCGACGGGCTCTTTTTGGACTTCGCCGCGCGACCGTCGCCGGCCGGTCCCCTCTGCGCGAAAACGCGCGAGGCGGAGCCCGTCAGGACTTCCAGAGTGCGACGATCAGCACCACAAGGAGGCAGAGCAAGTTGAACGCGAGCAGCGCGCGCTTGAGCGTCAGCCTGGGGCGTGGCGCGGCGGGCTCCCGGATGAGCATCGTCGTCGGGAGCGACGATGTCGGCGATCCGCTCTTCGGCGCCGGCCCTCTTCCAACATGGGTCGCCCTCGTCGGGCCCGTGGGGACCAGGTCGCGTTGAGCGGTCGTGGTGATCTCGTCGTCAGGCGCGTCAGGGCGAACCAGCTCAGCACGCCGTCCGAGGTCTCCCGTCGAATTCGTCAACTGCAGCGTGGTGTCGATGGCTTCCGGTGCCCGGAGTGTCCCCGCCATGTCTTCCAGGCGAACCGTGACGGAAGGATGTTCGTCTCTCGGCAAGATGAACGTCTTTTCCACGGGAGCACGGCGAGGCATCGTCTCGGTGTGCTCGCCGGCGACTGGCGAGGATGCGCCTTGCGGAAGGAGCGCCGGCGAGGCCGCATCAGGACGAGCGCTCCCGTCTCGCGTCCGACCGAGGTCTCGCACCGTTCGCTCGTCGGTGTCGAGCGCGTCGAGCGCCAGCCGAGCCTCACCCGGGAGCACGGGCGCCTGGATAGGCTCCCCGTGGGCACGCTCAGTCGCACGCCGCCCAAGATCCAAGTCGCGCACCGTGTCCGCACCCGCACCAAGCAGGCGCGGCCCTTCTGGCACGGGTTCCGTGGACGGCCTGGATGCCTGGGTCGAATCCGCCTCGGCCGGAGGCGCCTCGGCCGGAGACGCCTTCTTGAAGCTATGGGGCGAGGGAACACGTACAGCCGTCGTCAGATCGTCCGGGCACTCGATCCTCTTCAACGGCGTCGTTATCTCCTCATGCTCGCTCGACGGTGCGGTGCCCGAGCCGCGCCCCCGAGGCGTGATCCCCGGGGAGCGACGGACCAGCGCGATGTGCCGCCCCAACTCGACGGCGTCACCGAGGCGATCGGCTGGCCGTCTCGCAAGCATCCGGAGCAAGAGGCCCTCGACTTGGGAGGGAAGTGCCACGTGCGGGACGACCTCGGAGACCCGAAGTGGGTCCTGCAGCGTCAGGATCTTGTGTGCCGCTTTAAACGACGTTTCCCCCGAGAACGGGTGGACGCCCGTCATGAGCTGGAAGAGGAGTACGCCCAGCGAGAAGACATCCGAACTCGCGTCTCCAGGGGAGCCCTCGAGTTGCTCCGGAGCCCGGTACTCGACGGCACCGCTCCCATCAGGAGGCACGGGCAGGACGCCGAGTTCGGCGACGCCGAAGTCGAGGACCCGAACGGCTCCATCGGGGAGGATCCGAATATTCCCTGGCTTCAAGTCGCGATGCGCGGCACCTGTCGCTTCCGCGAGCGCGGCGAGCCCCTCCGTGCATGTCTGTGCGATTTCGAGCGCCCGCTGCCACGGCACGAGACCCACACGATCCGCAAAGGCGCCCAGGTCTTCTCCGGGCACGATCTCCCCGACGTAGAAGGGCGGGCTCTTGACGAACTCGACCTGAATCCGTGGGAGCACCACGGCGGCGTGCCGCACGCTTGAAGCTCTGTCCAGCACCGACGCCAGCTTGCCCAGCTTGTCCCTCGGTGCGCGCGCGCTATCGAACACTTTCACCGCCACACTTCGTCGCAGGCGAAGGTCCCAGGCGGCGAAGACCTCGCCGAGGCCACCTCCCCCGCGGGCCTCTCGTAGCTGATATCGCTCTGCTAGCGTCTCCCCGATCTCTCCGAGCTTCATCGGGTCGTCTCCGGGCCCAACGGCGCGAGGCTACCACGCCCGCCGGGGTCGTGCAGCGTGGCCGCGCGCGCGGCTCCGCACCGTGCAGAAATGCGCTGAGACGGAGCCTCCCGGCCCGGGCGTCCGGGTGCTTGCCGCCGCTTTCGCCGCCATGATAGGTTGCCGGGCCATGGCCTCCGACGGCGCTCCTGCCTTCCTGGGCAACCGCGCGATGTTCACCTTCGACGTCGAGGGCTGCGACGACGAGCTTCGCGTGGTTCGTTTCGTCGGACGCGAGGGGATCTCCGAGTTATTCGAATTCAACCTTGAGATCGCCGCGCCGACACTCCCCCTCGACGGCCTGGTCGGCAAACCCGCCGTGCTCGCCATCGAGGGTGCGCACGGCCCTCGACACGTCCACGGGTTGGTGTGCGAGGCCGGTTACATCGGCGAGTCGTCTAGCTACACGCTGTACAGGGTGACGTTGGTGCCTTCGATATGGCGGCTGCGGCTACGCGCCGGAAGCCGTATCTTTCAACAGCAGACCACGCCACAGATCCTCGCCAAAGTGCTGGAGAGCGCCGGTATTCCGCGCAGCCATGTTCGCTTCAATCTCCAGGCGAGCTACTCTCCGCGTGACTACTGCGTTCAATACCGTGAGAGCGACCTCGATTTTATCTCGCGCATCATGGAGGATGCGGGGATTTGCTACCACTTCGAGCACGAGGCGGACAAAGATGTGCTGGTGGTATCGGATCGGGGGGACGGAGGCGACCCCATCACCGGCGATCCGACGCTGCGGTTCGCCAGCGAGCACGAGGATGAGCGCATCTCGCGCTTCCTGTTGAGCGAGAGTATGCGCCCGCAACGGGTCTCGCTGCGTGACATGAACCTGCACCAGCCTGATCAGTCGATGGAAGCGAGCGAGGGGGCCGGAGCAGAACTCGAGATCTACGACTATCCGGGCGCGTTTCAGGAGGTCGGCAAGGGCGCCCCGCACAAGGGCGGCCAGCAGGCCAGGCTGCGGCTCGAGGCCCTGCAGGCGTCTCGGAGACGAGGCGGCGGAACGAGTGACAGCCCTCGTCTGACGCCGGGATTTGTGTTCACGCTGGCGGACTCGACCAGGGAGCACCTCACGGGCGAGTACCGACTGATCCGTGTCGTCCATCGGGGTGAACAGCCGCAGGCGCTCGACGAGGGATCCGCGGGACGGTTCCATTATAGCAACGAGTTCGACTGTACCGACAAGAAGATCCCCTACCGTCCGCCTCGTGTCACGCCGCGCCCGTTCGTCCGTGGCGCGCAGACCGCGACCGTCGTCGGGCCGGGCGGCGAGGAGGTGTACGTCGACGAGCACGGTCGGGTAAAGGTCCAGTTCCACTGGGACCGCCAGGGCGCCCGCGATGACGCGAGCTCGTGCTGGGTCCGCGTCAGCCAGGCGTGGGCAGGGAGTGGCTTTGGGACGATGTTCGTCCCGCGGATTGGTCACGAGGTGATCGTCGACTTCCTGGAGGGGGACCCCGACCGGCCGATCATCACTGGCCGCGTCTATACCGGGCTCAACACGCCGCCCTACCCGCTGCCAGACGAGAAGACGAAGAGCACGATCAAATCGGAGTCGAGCCCCGGCGGCGGCGGCTTCAACGAGCTGAGGTTCGAGGACGCTAAGGGCAGCGAGGAGATCTTCATTCATGGCCAGAAGGATCTGAATATCGTCGTTGGGAACGACACGTCTCAGCAGGTCGGCCACGACGAGTCCCTCTCGGTCGGAAACGATCGCAGCAAAACCGTCGCTCATGACGAGAGCGAGGCCGTCGGCAACGACAAGAGCATCCAGGTGGGTAACAACCACACGGAGTCGATCGGCTCGAACATGACGATCACGATCGGCTCGAACATGACCGAGACCGTCGGCGCCAACGCGACGCACAGCATCGGCGCCCACCTGTCCGAGACGATCGGCGCGACGAAGACGGAGACGGTCACACTGGCCAGCATGCTGACGATCGGTGCCGCCTACCAGGTCAGCGTCGTCGGCGCGATGAACGAGACGGTCGGGCTCGCCAAGATGGAGGAGATCGGGCTCGTCAAGTTCGTGGGTGTGGGGCAGGACAGCTCCGAGGTCGTCGGCGGCGGCAAGAGCGTGTCCGCGGTCGACAACATCACCGAGAGCGCCGGCAAGAACATCGCACTCACGGCCGGCAAGCATGTCAACGTCACCGCGACGCAGAACCTCAACTTGTCCTCGGGCAAGAACGCCACCGTGGTCGCGGCGGACAAGTTCGTGCTCCAATGTGGAGGGGCAACGATCACCGTAAAGAAGAACGGCGACGTGGCGATCAAGGCCAGCAAGCTGAGCGTCAAAGCCAGCGGCCAAGTCACGATCAAGGGCTCGAAGATCAAGCTCAACTAGAGAACTCCCGGAGCGTCCGATGGCACGCAAATCTTCGTCGTCTACCGTCATACCGATGATGCCTCTGACCCCTGTACTGCCCGCGGTGGTGCTCGGCGTCGTCGCCGCCTGGGAGCCCGAGCGCGGCCCCATGGTTGACTTCCCCGGTAGCAGCGCGGGGCCTGTCCCCGCTCGCCTGCTGGTCGCCGCGGATGTCAGCGCGCTGCAACGGGCTGCGAGTGAGCGGACGCCGACGGCGCTGGTGTTCGAGGGCGGTGATCCGGCGCGGCCGCTCATCGTCGGGTTCGTACTGCCGCCTAGCCCCGGGCGCGAGGCCCGCATCGATGGCAAGCGGGTGGTCCTGACCGGCGAGGAGGAGATCGAACTGCGCTGCGGTGAGGCGTCGATCTCGCTCAAGAAGAACGGAAAGCTGGTGATCCGTGGCGCCTACGTCGAGACGCGGGCGAAGGGGACCAACCGGATCAAGGGCGGATCGGTGCAGATCAACTGAAGACCATGCCGGACGTCGCATTCGAGCCGCTATGGGATGTCGTCGAGGAGCACCTCGATGAGGCCGAGTTCTTGTGGAGGATGTGGGAGCACAGCCTCGTCGCGCCAAACTACACCCTCGACGAGGTCGCCGAGGGACCCGAGACCCGGCTGACTGCGCACATCGACGGGCTCGTGGTCAACGGACCGCTCGTCGCCCGCAAGATGTTGATTCCAGCGCTCGAAGACGAGGAGCCAGACCGGGTGAGCGCGGCGGCAGCAGCGTTACTGCACGGCCCGCGTGGGTCCGGCGGACTGGACGCGGTCTTTGAGGCGATGCGGGAGCTGCCCGAGCAACGTCCCCCCATTGTGCGAGCGCTATGCTGTGCCGCCGCCCCCGAGTTGCTCACGCGGGTCCACGGATTACTGCTCGATGAAGACAGCGGCCTCGTCGCGGCGGCTGCAGAGATACTCGCATTCCACTTCCAGCCGCTCGGCGACACGCTGGGTCTACTTCTGGCAAGTGAGGCGGTGGATGCGCGAGTGGTGGCGCTACGATCGATTGTTAATGAATCGGAACCGGGACGATTTATTCGGGCGGTGCAGGCGGGCCTCAGCGATGCGGATCCCCGGGTGGTCGATGCCGCGATTGAAACGGGAGTTCGGCTCCGGTTCGCCGCCGCGTGGGAGCGCGCGCGTACACGCGCAGCGGACGCTGATGGCAACGGATCTGCACTTCTGCTCGCTCTCCGCGGCGAGGTGTCCGACCAAGAATTTCTGCTATGTGCGCTAGGAGATCGCAAGCGTCGGCTGGCCGCGCTGTGGGCGCTCGGCTTCCTCGGAACGCCGAAGGCGGTTGATGCCTCGCTCGAGTGGCTTGAGGACGACACCGCGGGTCAGCTCGCTGGCGAGGTCTTCACGGCAGTCACTGGCGTCGATCTCGAGGAGGCAGAGATGTCGCTCCCAGTCGATGAGGACGAGGAGGCGCTCGAGTCGCGCCCCGAAGATGATCTGCCGCGCCCGAACCCCATGGTCGTGTTGCAGTCCTGGATGAAGCTCCGAGGTGGTTTTTCCGAGGGCCAGCGGTACATCCGCGGAGTGGTCCGCTCGCCTTCGAGCCTGCTCGCCGCGCTCACGGACGGACAGATGCGCAGGCGCCCAACGCATCTACTCGATCTTGAACTGCATACGGCGGCGAAAGACCGGCCTCGACTTCAAGTGCGAGCACCGACGTCCAGGCAACGAGTTCAACTCGCGCAGCGCGACAGGAGCATGACGTGACCACTCCGCCTGCGGCGGCCGGCTGCTACTCCTCTGTCGTTGGAGCCATCATGGCGATGCGTAGCAATCGGTTCTCGACCGTGCTGTAGACCACGCTCAGCGTATATGCGTCGAACCGCCAGTGCGCCGTGCCGCTCAATGAATCGTCAGTTCGTGCGTCGGGCGAGCGACCGGCCTTCTCGACCATCTGGTCGAGCGTATCCGAGAACGCTAGGTCGCACGGCAGCGGGCCGACCCATTCGCGCGCGTCGAGCTCGCGGCTCGCGTAATAGTTCACTCCAGCGAACGCGTAGGCGGCCGGGTACCGTCGATCCGCCGCGCGCACTTCTGCGCTCGGCATGAATACCAACTCGACCCCGTACTCGATCCGGAAGTCCGCCGTGTGCTCGACGCGGACCTGCTTCAGCGCGTCCTCGTAGCCGAGCGGCGCGAGGCGCTCTCGAAGGTTCGAGCTGGACCAGCGGAGCCCGAACAGCCGGAGGAACGCTCCTGGGGTGTACTGCGCAAGATGCGCGCGCGCATCGACGGCCGGCGGCCATGGGGTCGGGCGGACGTGGCAAAAAATCGACTCCAGCAGCCCATCCGTCTCGCCGTAAGTCGCGGCCACATCGAATCCCGACAAGGTCCACGCGTCCCGCACGTACGAGCGGCGTGTCGCTTCGTATGCCGCGAGCCTCTGGCGGACCGCACGGCGATCGTCGGCGAACGACAGGTCGAACGGCAGCGTGCCCGGAAATGCTCGCGTACCCGGGGTATTCCCGTAAAAATAGAGCTGGGTCAGCAGCAACGGCCCTCTGCGGCGCAGATCCGGATCGAGGGCCCGCACATACGCCTCGTCCTCGAACCCCAGCTCGAGGCCGAGTTCGGGGACCGCGATGTGGTCGAACAGGCAGTCCTCCTCGTCCGGATCGAGCTCGGGCTGCATACCGCGGGCCCACCGAGCGAGCGCGGCCTGAACACCCGGCGTATCGAGAGCGAGCCCGAGCAGTTCCAGGAAATCGTCACCACGCAGGTCTGGGGCGGAGGTCATGGTATCAGGAGCCCACCGGGCGCTGCAGGGTGATCATGGCGATTCGCTTCAGCTCTCGGGTGTAGGTCGCCACCACTACGTACTCGTCTCGCTCCCAGACGTCGAGGCGCAACGATCGGTTGACCTCGGTCGGCTTGCCCATCTTCGCCCGAGCCTCGGCTTGCGAGTCGGAGAAGACGAGCCCGCCCGGCAGCGCACCCGGATAGCGGGTGAAGCCCGCCTCCGCATCGGAATAGAGCTGCGCCGCGATGAGGGTCAATCGGCTGGTCTTGGGGCCTTCGGGCTCGAACACGAGGCAGACGCCCTTCTTGGGTAGCGCGACGAATGCCTGCGTCTCGCCGCGCGGTACCCGCACCTTCTTCTTCAGCTCGAGCGCCGTGAGCAGGCGGACGACATTCGGCGCCTCGTCAGACAGCCCCAGACAGGTCCGAAAATCTTCGCTGTTCGTGTCCATGAAGCCGCTCCTGGAGTTATGGGCACTTTAGCATCTTGCGCAGCCAAGCGTCATACTGTTTGTTTGTAATTTTACGGACTTTTTCTGCAGATTTCTCGTAGGCCTTCACGCACGCGGGATCGATGTTCCGCAGCCCCTTCTTCACCTGAGCGAGATCCTTACGGGCGGCGCCCGCGAGGTCTCCCCTGTCGCCGGGTGCGGCCACACGACCCCTTCCGGCGAACGTGCGGCTGAAGTTCCGGTGAACAGGCGCCGGGATCACGATCGACAGGGCCCCCTGCGTGATCCGATCGCGCTGGCACTTGCTCAAGATGACCGGGTTCTTGTTCCTGCCCTGTGCGAGTTGCTCGGCTCGCTTGAGCAGGGCCGCTTTTGAGGGGACGTGATCGCGATGATACTTCCCTTTCTGGCTCCTATCCTTGCTCTGTTCGCCAAACTGGTTGAGCTCGCCGCACTTCATCGCCACGGGGTCGAGCTGCTTCGATGGAACGATCATCGGCAGGACTCCGCCCGCGTCGATCGTGTTCTCATTGTTCTGGAACTTCTTGTCGGTGAAGCGGCACGCGTTCTTGCCCTCGATCTTAACATCGAACGAGTATGTGATCCACGTCGAGGCGCGCTTGAACGTATTCGACTTGATCCCTCCGAGCGTGCCGGGCTCGTCGCCGGTGCTCATCGCGTACTTCGATCCCTTGATCGCGGCCATGTTGCCGCCGTCGACCTTCACCACCTTCGTCCCCTTCGACAGCGTGCTCTGTTGCGAGACGTTCGGGTAGGGCATCGGCACCGGTCCCCCGGGGGTCGGTGTCTTACATACGTCCGGGAGGGTCGCGGTCGAGATCCAGGTGCCGCCCTTGTGTACCAGTCCGTTGACCTTACCGTTGACCTTGATCGTCGCCATGCGCCCTCCCGTTGCCCACAGCGAGAAGCGCTGCCCCACGCTCCCCCCCATCCGAGCTCGCCCATACAAGGGCGTGTGTTCCGCGCGCATACCCCCGCGCCCCGGCCGCGCACGCGAGGATCACCCCGAGCGGTACAGAGGCTGCCCCGACGTCCCCCCAGCAGTCTGCGGGCGCCACGAAGTCGGACGCCGAAACGAAGCGCTCGCGCGTCCGCGTCACCGCGAACGCGAACTCGTCGGCGCGGTAGGTGTCGCCGTTGAGGTCGCAGTACACGTCGGTGACGCACTGGCCCGCCGCGAGTCCAACGAGTGCTCCGCGGAACGCCGCCGTCAGCCCCTCACCAATGCACACCGTACCCGTGCGGATGAGCCGGGTCTCTTGTCCGACGCCGGTCGACAATAGGCGCGGCAGTCCCCCCCCTTGCCCGCGGGATCGCGCCACGACGAGCAAAGCGCCAGCGCCCTCGCCTGGCACGAACCCCCAAGCGTTGTTCCGCGGCCCCGCGCCGTGGAGTTGATCGGTTTGCTCTAGCCATTCAAGGGTGTCGGGATCGCAGTACGAATCAGCGCCTGCGACCACGCACGGGCGTTCCGGGTTCACCCCGAGGTGACGGAGCGCAGCGTCGAGCGCCAATGCGCCCCCGGCGTGACCCCGCTGACACACCTCGATCGCTGTGAACCTCGGATACCGTTGCGTGACGGCATCGTGAACCTGGCGCGCGAGACCGTCGGGTAGACCCGGCCGCGGCGGCGGCAGATCGACAAAGAGGGGGCCGGGCAACCCACTTCCCGATGACGCGAGCACCTGCGCGATAGCCTCGAGGAGGCAGGTGGAGATCCGACGCTCGACCGGCATGTCCTCGAGCCAGGGGCATTGCGCGAGGTGCATCGGCTCGCCCTCCGAGTCCACCATGAACGCGTGCTCCGTGAAGCGTGCGATGCCTGCGCGGACCGCCGCAGCCGCTGTCGCCGCCGTCCGGCCAATCGGGGTCACCGCACCCAGACCCCGCAGTTCGATGATCGGCGCGTCAAAGGAGGTCAAGCAGGCTCTCGACTTCCTCCTCGCGCTCATCGGGCGAGGTGGTGAGGTCCGACATCGTCACCCTGGTGTGATCGAGCTCGTAGACCTTCGAATGGCACTCCATCGCCGAGTGCCAGACCAGTGAGACGCGCACCTGATCGGGCTCGAGGATGACCGTGTGCAGCCGCGGTGGCCCAGGATCCCGGCGCGATCCGTCCATGAACCGCGTAGACAGGGCCAGTTCTACTGTTGGCAACCGGAAGGCCAGGCGCCCACCGGGCGTGAGGTTCTCGAGCACTACGGCTTCGCCTCCGCTCAACGGCTGTGACGATTGTTGATCGGGGGGGACGGTCTGAAAGTAACGGGCGTCGAAATCTCGCGGCAAAAGCGGCTGCCGTGTCGTGCTCCAGACTTCGTCGTAGGTACCCGCGAGCCGTGCGCGCGACTCCCAATGGCTACCGACTATGCCGAAGCCTGCCGGTTCGGGGCGGTCGTCCCATGCCGTGATGAGTCGATCGGGGTACTCGATGTTTGGCGCGCGGACGCCGGCTAACCGAGAGCGCGAGGCCACGAAGCCAGTCCCAACGGGATTAGGCCAGTACCAGTCGCGCTCTGGGCGCGGCGAGCCAGCGTCGACGCCGCCGAAGGCCCGCTCGTACACCAGCGGCATCGTGGCGAACGGCGCCGGTGCCTCAAGGCCTCCCAGCCGATGCCAGGTCCGGTCTCCGAACACCCGCAGCCGCTTGTGTAGCGATCCGATCCGAAGTGCGACGTCGACGGACGTGGCAGATCCGCGCGGAGCGTAGGCAGTGCCGTTCACGACGATGTCGGTGGTCGGCTTGGTCAAGATGAAGTCGTTGTCGAGGACTATGCTCGATTGCCCAGGGGCCCCCGAGTAAACCGGGGATCGCGTGACCTCGGGCTGGTCTCGGCTGATCGCGGTTGTCCCGTCCGGATGTACATCGAAGGTCGCCTTGACGACGACGATCCAAGTCTCCGCACCATCGAGGTCGCGGACCCACGCCTGTCCCGAGGCGAACGGCGTACGATTGTCGATCTGCCACATGGCATCACCGTCCCATCCGAACACGCCCGCCCCGGCGCACGTCCACCTGTGGGACCACCGGGGCGATGACGACCATGGCGAGCGCGAGGCGCGACACAAGGAGCAGAATGCCACAACTGGCGAGGTGCTACACCGGCGAGTGCAGCACAGTTGGTCTCCGAGGCCGCACCTGTGACGCCGTCCTTGGCTCGTTTAAACCGAGTCTGATGCTCGCACTCGCGCACAAAAAGCGCATAAGCTACCGAGGCTGATGCTCGAGGACGGCGTGGAACTCAGGCTCGGGGTTGGTGGTCGGCGAGTGCTCGTCGTCCATGAGCTCGCCGTGCGCCGGCCGAAGGGGGACGCGTTCGGGTCGGTCGAAGTTCGCCATGGGTTCGGGGTCAGCATCGTGCCCAAGCACCGCGTCTACCGCCTCGCGGGGGCGACCGCCGTGGAGGTCGCGCGCGAGCTGCTGGGGCTCGGCCTGAACAGCGTTCGAGACGCACGACTGCTTGAGCGTCTTGGGTTCGGCCTGAGCCGTGCTCCAGACCCGGACGAGGTTGCTCGCGCGTTGACGAACGGGTTCGTGCTTGTCGAGTTGGAGGTTGTCGCAGGTCGCTGGGACGGACCGGCGATCGCGCGCAAATCCCGCGAAATCGAGACGCCTGCCGCCGAGCCCGCTCATGCCCTGACCTGGATCGCCTTCACGGTGATCGACGACGACGACCCGGCGCGGCCGCTCGCCGGTGCGCGCTTCCGCCTTCGCCTCCCGGATGCGTCGACGGTCGCGGGCGCGCTCGACGGCGACGGGCACGCGCGCGTCGACGATATCGAGCCAGGGAAGTGCTGGCTCGAGCTTACAGACCTCCGGGGGCTGCCGCGGTGACGCATTCGCGCACGGTGCGTGTCCGGCTCCACCTGGACGGCTCGCTCGACCCGATCCCGCTGCTGACCGGGGACTCGACCCTGGTCGTCGTGCAGCCGCCGAAATTGCACATCCTCGAAGTCGCGCGGTTCTCGTTCTTCGAGGACCGGGAGATCTTGCTGCCCGACGTCGAGGTCCTCCCCGCCGACGTGCCAGGTCCCGACCGCGTCGCCGGGATCGAGGTCGCCGCCGCCGCGCTGCGCTTCCTCGACGCGCACCCCGAGAAGCGGCTGCTTGTCGTCGGCCAC
>WBZU01001922.1_pt1 | contig 14931 bp, 12 predicted proteins | sample 5204311 | NCBI WGS metagenome assembly WBZU01 (sample SAMN12344359, study PRJNA552823) | activated sludge metagenome | biome: Activated sludge suspended growth; feature: Nitrification reactor; material: Wastewater; isolation source: activated sludge from nitrification reactor of wastewater...
CCGCCAAGACCGCGACAACCCCCTGGTCGGCCTCGTCGTCGGCGACCAACCGGCACCGCAGCCGCGGCCGGGGTGGTCGGTGGTCACCCTGCGCACCGCCGGGCTCAACCACCACGACGTGTGGTCACTCAAGGGCGTTGGGCTGTCCGCCGACAAGCTCCCGATGATCCTCGGTTGCGACGGCGCCGGGGTTGACGAGCAGGGCCGTGAGGTCATCGTCCACTCGGTCGTCGCGAGCCAGGGCTGGGCCGGCGACGAGACCCTCGACCCGGGTCGGACGCTGCTGTCCGAACTGCACCCCGGGACGCTTGCCGAACAGGTCGCCGTGCCGACCCACAACCTGGTCCCCAAGCCGGACGGTATGCCGTGGGAAACCGCCGCGTGCCTCTCGACGGCGTGGTTGACGGCATACCGGATGTTGTTCGTCAACGGCGGAATGACGCCTGGCGCAACGGTTCTCGTGCAGGGCGCGGGCGGTGGCGTGGCGACGGCGCTCATCCAGTTGGGTGCGGCGGCGGGCTACCGGGTATGGGTGACCAGCCGGGACGAGGCCAAGGGTGCGCGGGCGTGTGAGATCGGCGCGGACCGGGCGTTCGGCTCGGGGGAGCGGCTGCCCGAGCGGGTCGATGCGGTGATGGAGACGGTGGGCGCGGCGACCTGGTCGCACTCGGTCAACTCGCTCAAGCCCGGTGGCGCGATTGTCATCTCCGGCGCGACGTCTGGCGACGCGCCGGCGAAGGCGGAGCTGACCAAGATCTTCTTCAAGCAGCTGCGGGTCATCGGCTCGACGATGGGCAGCCGGGCCGAGCTCGAGCGGCTTGCCCAGTTCGTCCAGCAGCGCGGCATCACCCCGGTCATCGACTCGGTCATGCCGCTGGCGCAGGCTCGCGACGGCTTCGAGCACATGGTGAGCGGTGACCTCTTCGGCAAGGTGATCTTCACGGTCTCCTAGCCAGACCCTCCCGTCGTCACCCCGCGGGGAGTTCGTGCGTCGCCACCCGGATCGGGATGGCGCGGCCACCCTGGATGAGGTGGCCCCGTCCTGGGTGGTTCTCGGCCCAGAGGGTGCCTCGCAACCCGAACACCGCCTCTTCGCCAGGCGCAACCGGTCCGAGCAGGATCCCGACGCCTTCTCCCGCCACCTGGGTGGCTAGTGACCGAGGGTTCCGTGCCGCCTCCTGGGTGGTGCTGGCAACCACGACCAATCCACCGTCGGTGTCGACCAGTCGCACAATCTCCCGAAGCACCGCCTCGAGCGCTGGATCCGTCAGCCGCTCGGCGTCGTCCACCAGGACGGCCAGGTCAGGGTGCGCTTGCCGCGCCTTGACGAGAGCGTCGACCTGTGTCGCTTCGAACCGCATTGCCGCAGAAGGGAAGTCGGTCGCGGAGCCGAGGACGGCCACGACTCGACCGGCGGCGGCAAGGCCCGCTGCGATGGTGCGCAACGCCGTTGTCCGGCCGCTGCCCCGCGGCCCGAGGACGGCGACCCGTCGCTCGCCACGCTCGGGCTCGAAGCCGACCACCTCCACTCCGTCGGTCCCGACCGGGATGAACCCGGCCCGAGCGTGAACCGCGCCCAGGGACACGGCGGCCGGCAGGAGAGGGACGCGGCGAGGTCCGCGACCGCTCTCAGCGACCGGCATCGCCCCACCAATCTCGCGCAGGTATGCCGTGCGGCGCTCCTCAGACGGCTCCTCCACGACCGCCGCCAGCTGGACCTCTGCTCCGTCCGTGAGGTCGACCGCGCGGCCCGGGGTCGGGTGCTGCGCAACCGCCGCCGAAGAGAGTCCGGCCATGGCCAGGTCCACTGGGTCGGCGGGGAGCAGCAGCAGTCGCCGTGGCACGAGCTGGCCCAGCGCCCCTGACAGCAGACTCCGGCCGCCGGTGAGACAGACCGCGATCCGCTCCCGAGGGCCGTGGCGCAGCAACGCGGCCAATCGATCCCTGAGCAACCCGGCGCGGGCCCGGTCCAGTTCTTCGCCAATCCGGTCCCAGTCGTCGACGACGAGGATCCGCAACGGCGCGCCGTCGGCGGCGGGCGCGTCGTGCAACATGCCTAGCAGCCGGGCCAGCCGCGGCAGGTCATCGCAGCGCACCGACGCACCCACGTGGGGGAGCGAGTCGAGGGCCGACATCGCGCCGGTGTGGACGGCATACAGGTGAACCTCGTTGGGAGACAGTCGAGTGGCGAGCTGAGTTGCCACGGTGAGCAACGCCGAGCTGCGTCCGGTGCGCGGCGCCCCGACGATGGCGAGGTGTCCCTCGCGCTGCGCGTCCCAGGTCCACTCCTCTTGGCGCTGGAGCGCCGGGAGGTCGCGTCGACCGATGGGGACGGGCCAGCCTTCTCCGGTGGCCAGGTCAGCGACCGTGAGCTTGCCCGACAGCGGGGGTAGCCAGGGGGAGGACGGCATCGGGAGGTGTAGCTCGCTCATCGCGCGTCGGCTAGCGGCCACCAGGTCGTCCAAGTCTGTCGGTCCAGCAGCCACGTCGGTCGTCTCAAGGGGAAGCCCGTTGAGCGTGAGCAGCCGAACCATGGGCTCGTTGCCCCGTCGGCTCGCTGCCGTCGCCAGGGCGGTCTGCACCTCGACGAATGGGGTCGCGGCGCTCGTGATGATCGCCCGGCCCGGCGTGCGCTGCGAGATGGACGCTGCCGCCGGTGACTCGATGACATCGAGCGAGTCGATGGCGTCGCGCACCCGCAAGGCGATCCGCAAGCCGAGATTGGCCCGCATGTCCGCGGTCACCACACCGCCCGGGCGTTGGGTCGCGACCACCAGGTGGACGCCGAGCGAGCGTCCGAGCGACGCCACCCGCACCAGACCAGTGACGAAGTCCGGCAGTTCCTCAGCGAGACTGCGGAACTCGTCGACCACGATGACCAGCCGTCCGACGGTCGGGTCGGTGTCACGGCATACCTCAAGGTATGCCGCGAGGTCGGCGACCCCGCGCTCAGCGAAGATCCGTTCGCGCCGCTTGAGCTCCGCATCGAGGCTGATGAGGGCCCGTTCGGTCAGCTGCGGGTCCAAGTCGGTGACCAGCCCGACCACATGAGGGAGGTCGCGGCAGGCGCCGAAGGCCGCCCCGCCCTTGTAGTCGACCAGCACGAAACTCAGCTCTTCCGGCCGGTTCGCCGCGGCAAGCGACGCGACGAGGCTGACGAGCAACTCGGACTTCCCGGACCCCGTGGTCCCGCCGACGAGGGCATGCGGACCATCGCGGACGAGATCGATGACGACCGGTCCGTCGGCCGTCGCCCCGATCGGCGCCAGGGTGGACCGTCGACAATCCCGCCACACGCTGGTCAGATCGGGCAGGCCGTCCCGCTCGGGGAGCGCCAGCAGCTCCAACAGCGTTGTCCGAGAAGGCATGACGGTATGCCGCCTCGGATCGGCCGCATCCCGTAGCGGCCCGAGCCGACGGGCGAGGAGGGTCGCCCAGGCCTGCGGGACTCCGTCCGGGATCACCTCGGAGACCGGCGGGCCGGAGCCGTCGAGCTTCGGCGCGTCGGTGAGGTCGATGATTCGCTCGCAGGCAGTGGGCAATCCTTCGCGGGTGGCGGCCAATGCGAGCACGTGAGCCCCGCCCAGGATCGGGCTGCTCGGATCCCCGTCATTGATGACGACCACCCGGCCTTCCCCCGTGGGGTCATCCGCTGCGCGCCAGTGTGGCAGGTCGCTCACCCACTCCCAGTCACGCCGGCCGTCGGCAGCGAGGACGACGATGGCCAGGTCGGTCGGCGAATATCGCAGGGCCAACTGTCCGACGAGCCACCGCGCCAGGCGAACCGTGGTCTCACGAGGACCGACGATCCCCGTGGCTGCGTCCCGATCGAGGTCGATGACGATCGGTGTATGCGGGATCGTGACGGGATCGACCGCGCCGACGACCCGTTGTTCGGCCCGAACGGTGCCCACACCCAATCGCACACGAACCGGGGACTGTCCGGTCCGGTCCCACAACCCGCTCAGCGGGCCTCGTGCCAGGCAACCCAAAAGCGCGGGGTCTGGATCGGCCGCGATCCGTCGGGCCCGTTCTGCGGCAAGCGCGCTCGTGAGCTGAGCCGTGGCTCGGGCCGTAGCGGCGGCATACCGGCGCTGTTCTGCACGCGATGTGCGGCGACCGGCGCGACGGTCCGACAGCCACGAGGCGAGCAGCAGCAGCGGGCCCATGAGGCCGAAGAGCAGCATCGTGGGGGAGTGCATGACGAGCGCAAGGACCCCGGAGAAGGCAATGGGGAGCACTGCCGCAAGGAGCGGAAGTCGTTGTGCCGCAGGCGACGACGGCGACTCGCGGAACGTGATGGGTTCGTTGGCGAGGCCGTCTGGCAGGCGCGGGCTGCGGCTGACGAGCAGGTGGCCGGCCTGATCCGGACGCGTGGCGGCGGCCACGCCTGACGGGCTGCGCAGTTGCCACTCAGAGTCGCCGGTGCGCACGGTCGCTCCGGTCGCGACGGGCGCAGGTTCCCGCCCAACCCGTATGCCGTCCACCCAAGTCCCGTTGGTCGACTCCAGGTCGCGGATGGTGACCGTCCGACCGGCGACGACCATCTCGGCGTGGATCCTGGACAAGCTGGGATCGCCCACCCGGATCGACGCGTGCGCGCCGCGGCCGAGGTGGTGTCGGCAGGGCTGCAGATCGTGCACGATCCCCGTATCCGGGCCGGCCACCGCATGCAGCTGCAGAAGGCCGGTGCCCGCCCCCGGCGCAGTCATCGGCGCTGGACTGGCCACGGGGCGGAGGGTGAGCTGGGCGCCGTCGAGCAGCGGTGGGACGCCCAGTGCGGCAGTGCCAGGGACGGCGACCGAGTCGACCGAACACGTCAGTCGGCTGTCCCGTCTTCCACCGCCAAGTCCGTTGAGTCCGGCGGGCCGATCAGTGCCCGCGGGGCCGGCCACGTCGCGCAGATCGAGCACGTCGAGCAGGTCGTTGAGGCGGGCGCCGTGACGGGCCTCCACGCGGAGGTCGGTGGCCCGTCCGGAGGTTGGGTCGAGCAGGGTCAGACGCAGGCGCACGAAAGTTCCCCCTTGAGGTGAGTGCACGGCATACCGGATGTGTAGCGGACTGCGCCGAACGGCGGCTGGAGTTATCCACAGGACCCAGCGGGGCGATATGCGCGATAGTGCCAAATCGCTATCTTTGGGGCGAAGGTTCTCGGGGAACGGAGGGGAAATGGCCGACGCCGTGCGTCAGGTCGAGGGTGAGGTGCGAGAACTCATCCGCCGTTCCGGGCTCGATCCGGCCCGGCACCCCGTGGAGATTGACCGGCTCGTGCGGGAGGCCGTCAACGACTATGACGAGCGCTCGATGCGGACGGGGATGCCCGCGTTGGGTGACCTGGACAATGCCGCGAAGGCGATCCTGGACACAGTGGCGGGATATGGACCGCTCCAGCGCTACTTCGACGATCCGAAAGTCGAGGAGATCTGGGTCAACAGTCCGGACCGCGTGTTCATTGCGCTCGGCGGACAAGCCGAGCTGACCACGACCATCCTGACGTCGGACGAAGTGCGTGACCTCGTCGAGCGCATGTTGCGGTCCTCTGGGCGCAGGGTCGATCTCAGTTCCCCGTTTGTTGATGCCACATTGCCCGACGGCAGTCGACTCCACGTCGTCATCCCTGACATCACTCGGGACCACTGGCATGTCAACATCCGCAAGTTCGTCGTTCGGGCCGACCGCCTCGATGACCTGGTCCGGCTGGGCACCCTGACGCCAGCGGCGGCGACGTTCTTGGACGCCGCGGTTGTCTCTGGGTTGAACATCTTGGTCGCTGGGGGGACGCAAGCGGGGAAGACCACCCTTTTAGGGTGTCTGGCTGCCGCCATCCCGCCGCGCGAGCGGGTCGTCACCTGTGAGGAGGTCTTCGAGCTCAAGATCCCCTTGCGGGACGTCGCCGGGATGCAGTGTCGGCAACCGAGTCTGGAGGGCACCGGTGCCGTTCCATTGCGCCGCTTGGTGACCGAGGCCCTGCGGATGCGGCCTTCGAGGATCATCGTCGGCGAGGTGCGTCAAGCTGAGAGCCTCGACCTATTGATCGCCCTGAACTCCGGGCTGCCCGGCATGTGCACCCTGCATGCCAACTCGGCGCGTGAGGCGATAACCAAGATGTGCACCTTGCCGCTGTTGGCGGGCGAGAACGTCAGCCCTCGATTCGTGGTCCCCACTGTGGCCAGTTCGGTCGACCTAGTCGTTCATATCGCCATGGAAGCCGACGGGACGCGCCGGGTGCGGGAGATCGTCGCGGTGCCGGGGCGTGTGGAGGGCGATGTCGTCGAGGTGGCCGACCTCTTCACGACCAAGGGCGGGGTGCTCCGGCGGGCAGACGGTTTCCCGCCGCATGTTGATCGCTTCGAGCGGGCGGGCTTCCGAGTCACCTCGCTCTTGGCGCAGGAGGCGTGATGTCGTCGATCTTCATTGGCTTGGTGCTGGGTGCTGGGGTGTTCTGCATCTACTGGTCGTTCTGGCCCCGCAGCGCGCCGACGCCCAAGGCGGGGCGCGCCAGCGTTGCAGATCGGGTGCGGGACCAGCTTGTCCAGGCTGGCTTCGAGACGGTGTCGCCCGGCCAACTGTTTACCGCCTGCGTGATCGTGTTCGTCGTCGTCTTCCTCGGCGGTTACTCGATGACCCACGTGATCCCGATCGCTGTCTGTTTCGCCGCCATGGGCGGTTATGGGCCGCTAGCGCTCGTCGCCATGCGTGCACGCAAGCGGCGGACTCAACTGAGGGAGCTGTGGCCCGACGCCGTCGACAACATCGCCTCAGCAGTGCGAGCCGGGTTGGCTTTGCCAGAAGCCCTGAGCCAACTTGCCATCCGGGGCCCGGAGGAGTTGCGGCCCGCCTTTGCCGCCTTCGCCGAGGACTATCGCACGACCGGACGGTTCCACGACTGCCTCACCCGGCTCAAGGACCGTCTTGCCGACCCAGTGGCTGATCGTCTCGTCGAGTCGTTGCGGATCGCTCGCGAGGTCGGCGGTTCCGACCTTGGCCGGGTTTTGCGCACGTTGTCGACCTTCCTGCGCGAAGACGCTCGTACCCGCGCCGAGATGGAGACCCGGCAAGGCTGGACAGTTAACGCGGCTCGGCTTGCTGCGGCGGCCCCGTGGGTCGTCCTGGCGATGATGTCGATCCAGCCGGGGTCGTTGAGTGCCTATAGCGGAGCGGCGGGAACGGCCGTGCTGGCCGTGGGAGCAGCTGTCACCGTCGTCGCCTATCGACTCATGGTGCGCATCGGACGGTTGCCCGAAGACGAGCGGGTGCTGCGATGAACGGGGTCGGGTCGTGGTCAGCGATGGGTGCTGTCGTCGGGGCCGGGTTCGGGCTTGGGTGGGTGCTCGTTTTCCTCGGGCTGCCGGCCCAACGGCGCCCCGGGTTGGACGCTCGACTGGCCCCCTACCTGCGCGATGCGGTTGCTCCGTCGCGACTGCTCGCCAGTATGCCGCGCAGTCGCTCGCGTGCAGCCGAGGTCGCAGCGCCCCTGATCGGGGACCTAGCGCGCTGGGTCGACCGAATCATGGGCGGATCCGCGTCAGTCCGACGGCGCCTCCAACGCGCCGGTCTTGCGCCTGACGTCGAAGGCTTCCGAGGCGAGCAGGTCGTGTGGGGTGCCCTTGGCGGAGCCGTCGGCACAGCGCTCGCAATCTTCGCCCTCGTGGTGCGCGGTGCTGCGGTGCTCCCCGTCGTCATGCTCGTGGTGGCCAGTGTTCTGCTCGGGGTGATCGCCAGAGACCAATGGTTGACGCGTCAAGCGAGCGCTCGGGAGCAGTTGATGCTTGCCGAATTCCCCACGGTGGCTGAGTTGCTCGCGCTCGCCGTCAGCGCAGGGGAGGGGGCCACCGGAGCCTTGGACCGGGTCTGTCGCCTCTCGCATGGCGAGTTGTCGGTCGAACTCGGCAGGTGCCTCGCTGATGCTCGGGCCGGTGCCAATCTGCCGACCGCTCTGCAGGGCCTGGCGGATCGGACTGGCCTGGTCAGCCTCACCCGGTTCGTCGACGGCATGGTGGTTGCGGTCGAGCGAGGAACGCCACTGGCCGAGGTCCTGCGCGCCCAAGCCCAAGACGTTCGTGAGGCTGGGCGCCGAGCCGTCATGGAGGCGGGAGGCCGCAAGGAGATCGCCATGATGATCCCGGTCGTGTTCCTCGTCCTGCCCGTGACGGTGCTCTTCGCCGTATTCCCGGGCTTCGCGTTCCTCCGGCTGTCGATGTGAGTCGCCGTATGCCGCCGCAGCCACCCCAGATCCCCGCCAATTCCGGCGGTGTCCATCCATCCATCGCACCATCGCGACCGCTCAGGGGCACACCATGACAACTCTTCACACGGCATACCACCGGGTCCTCGGCACGATCGGGACGCGGGTGCTCAGCAACGTGCGTCATCGTCGACGTGATCGGGGTGATGTGCCCGGGTGGGTCCTCATCACGGTGATGACGGCGGGTCTGGTGTCGGCGTTGTGGATCATCGCGGGTCCCGCGCTCACTGAGATGTTCACGAACTCGCTGGCGAGTGTCACCGGCAGGAAGTAGCGCATGCACCCGCCCGCGTTGGCGGCCTGCCGACGTGAACGTGGCTCTGCGGTCGCCGAGTTCGTCATGGTGTCGACGCTCCTGTTGCTGCTCGGTATGGGCGTGATCCAACTCGGGCTCGCCCTGCATGTGCGCAACACCGTCATCTCGTGTGCTGCCGAGGGGGCTCGGTTGGGCGCCCGAGCCGATGTGCCGCTGACCGACGCCACGGCGCGAACGCGGGCCCTGCTGGCAGAAACCTTGGCGCCGTCCTACGGGCAGGACATCTCGACCCAGCGGGTGGTCACCGACGCTGGTGTCCAGGTGGTCGAGGTGACCGTTGTCGCGCCGATCCCCGTGATCGGGTTGCTTGGGCCGACCGGTTCGATGACCGTCACCGGCCGGGCCTTTGACGAGCGTCAGGTGAGTGACCCATGATCAGGGACCGACATCTCACTGATCTCCGGTGGCTTGGGTTGCATCTCCGGCGGCAGCTTCAGGGGACTGAGAGTGGTCGTGCCATCGTCGAATTCGTGTTCCTCGGCACGCTTCTGCTGGTGCCGTTGGTCTACCTCATCATGACCCTCGCACAGGTGCAGGCAGCGGCATACGGGGCCACCGCTGCTGCCAGGGAAGCGGGCCGCGCCTTCACGACCGCCGCCACCGAGGTGCAGGGTATGCCGCGCGCCCGAGCGGCCGCTCAGGTTGCCTTCATGGACTTCGGGTTCACCGACCAGGATGCATCGGTGGTGATCGTCTGTGATGGTTCCCCGTGCCTGCGACCGGATGCGCGGGTCACGGCGACGTCGACCATCCAGGTCCGGTTGCCATTTGTGCCGGCCTTCGTCGGCGAGGTCGTCCCGACGACTATCCCCGTATCGGTGACGCATGTGGCCACGGTCGACAGGTTCGGTGGGCGATGAGAGCGTTGCGGCGTCGGAGAGACCATGGGCAACTCTCGGTTCTGATCCTCGGGTTTGTCGTGTTGGCCATGGTGCTGATCGCCGGTGGAGTGGACGTCACGGCCGCCCAGTTGGCACGAATCCGCCTCGTGGACGCCGTCGACGCCGCCGCGCTCGATGCGGCGGACGCACTCGACGAGGAGGCGGCATACCGCAAGGGCGTGACTGATTCGGTCGTGGTGAGCACGGCCACCGTGAGCGACGCGGCGGCGGCATACTTTGCGGGCCGTGAGAAACCGCAGGGCGTGAGCGCCTGGAGTCTTGCGCCAGGCACCGGGTCTGCCGACGGTGTTTCCGCTGTCGTCGTTATCGATGCGACGATTGAGCTGCCACTGACCGGTGGGTTGATGGCTGCGTTGGGGAAGACGGTCTCGGTCCGGGTCGAGGGCCGAGCGAAGGCGCCCCTGTTGCCGGTCCCGTGACCCGGCCCCGTAGAACCCGTCGTCGCCGCTCCGTCCTGAGCCGAGCGCTCACACCGCCCTCATCGGCCGAGGAGCCCGACGACATCGGGGGAGGTGAAGAAGGGTTCGAGGTGGGCGCGGAGCAGACGTTCGAGGTCGCCGCTGTCACGTAGCGCGGCTACAAGGCGGGGCGTGAGCCGGGCCAGGTGATCGACGACGTCGGCCGAGCACAGGTCGAGGGCGTCGAGCAGTTCGGCAAGCGTGTAGCCGCCGAACCACTCGAAGAACCCGTCGACGAGCGCCTCGGCCAGGCGGGCGGCATACGGAGTTCCGGCGGTGGTGGCCACGAGTTCATGGCCGGCCGAGACCAAGGCCGCGATCTCGTCTCGCGAGGCGAGGGCGCCCAGACCCGCGACGGGGTCGGTGGCCAGGTGGTCCCACACCTGCAGCGCCGCCTCGCGGGTCGTCGGGTCGCGCAGGGTGTCGACGAGGATCCGGTTGAGGCGGCGCACGGCATACGTGCCGCCCTTGCCGACCGTGTCGCCGATGATCGCCTCGAACTGCTTGTCCGCCGCGCCCTTGAGCCGTGATGCAGTGCTGGTCCCGAACGACACGAGCGGGCCCAGGCCCGGCACGCGCGAGGCGACCGCCTGGTTGGCCTGGACGACTTCGGCGACGATCCGCCCCATGAACCGGGAGGCGACAACCCCGACCAGCGGGCTCTCCGCCAACCTGTCGAGCACCCGCTCGATCGCCGGCGTGAGGGCCAGTGCCTGCGTGACCAGGGCGTCCACCTGGGCGCGGTCCACCGCAGCCGCGAGCGGGAAGGGCTCAGGCGGGCCGTCGACGACGAGGTCGGTGCCGATCTGGACCACGCTCACGGCGGCCGCGCTGCCGGGGACGGTCTGCAGGAGATAGGCGACAAACCCCGTCACCGTCTCGGGGTCAACGAGATCGATGAGGCGGTGCTCCGACGCGGCGTCCAGCAGCGCCTCAGCCGCCTGGCTCACCGTCGCTTCGAGCGCGTCGTCGGTCAGCAGGCTCAAGTGGTAGGCCACCTGGGCATCGAGCAGCCGCTGGGCCAGATCGGTGGCGCGCGACGCTGGGGGGGTCATGGGGTCACCGTAACCCGGCCCCGCCCCGCACACCGCATACCGTTGGTCGCCGTCGAACCGACCGCCCACGCTCACACCGGGACACGTCACCAGACCATTGGTATGCCGTGTGCGCGGGTATGCCGCCTGCTCCCCTCCCAGCGGCGACCCGGCGGATGCCGGGCGGCGGGCGGGTGCGGGCGGAGCGGCATACGGGGGCACTCGCGTAGGCTTGACCCTCGTGGCTGTCGACTTCGGAGAAGAGATCAAGCACCTGCGCGCGACGATGGATTCCGTGCGCGAGGTGACCAACCTCGATGCCCTGACGGCCCAGATCCAGCGGCTGGAAGCCGAAGCCTCCGTCCCCAACCTCTGGGACGACCCCGACCACGCTCAGCAGGTGACCTCCGCGCTCTCGCGGGCCAACAGCGAGCGCGACCGGGTCACCGGGATGGACAGCCGGGTCGAGGACCTTGAGGTGCTCGTCGAGATGGGCACCGAGGAGGAGGACGCCGACACCCTCGCTGAAGCCGAGCGTGAACTCGCCGCCCTCAAGAAGGACGTCGGCGAGCTCGAAGTCCGCACCCTGCTCAATGGCGAGTGGGATGCCCGCGAGGCCGTTGTGACGATCCGCTCGGGCGCCGGGGGCGTGGACGCGGCCGACTTCGCCGAGATGCTGCTGCGGATGTACCTGCGCTGGGCCGAGCGGCACAACTACCCGACCGCGGTCCTGGACACCTCCTATGCCGAGGAGGCCGGGCTCAAGTCGGCCACCTTCGAGGTCAAGGTGCCGTATGCGTTCGGCAACCTGTCGGTCGAGGCCGGCACCCACCGGCTCGTGCGGATCAGCCCGTTCGACAACCAGGGCCGGCGGCAGACGTCGTTCGCGGCCGTCGAGGTGGTTCCGCTCATCGAGCAGACCGACCACATCGAGATCCCCGAGAACGAGCTGAAGATCGACGTGTTCCGCTCGTCAGGCCCCGGCGGGCAGAGCGTCAACACGACCGACTCCGCGGTCCGGATGACCCACATCCCCACCGGCATCGTCGTCTCGATGCAGAACGAGAAGTCCCAGATCCAAAACCGCGCCGCGGCCCTACGGGTCCTGCAGTCCCGGCTGTTGCTGCAGAAGAAGGCCGAGGAGGCCGCCACCCGCAAGGAGATGGCCGGCGACGTCAAGGCCAGCTGGGGCGACCAGATGCGCTCCTACGTCCTACAGCCCTACCAGATGGTCAAGGACCTGCGCACCGACCATGAGGTCGGCAACCCGGCAGCGGTCTTCGACGGCGACATCGACGACTTTATCGAGGCCGGCATCCGGTGGAAACGCAACCTGGAGAAGTCCGGCGCCTGAGGACTGGGTCCGGCGGCTGAGGCTGGGAGGTGGGCGGGCGGCATACCGGCCTCACCCAGGTGACCACCCGCTCAGCCGGAGTGCGTCGTCACTCCGTATGCCGTCCGGTTGGCCAACGCCCATCGTCCGAGCACCTGCGCGGCGATCCCCGAGGCGAGCACGATCGCGCCCATGGCGATCCACCCCGTTCGCCCGCCGTGGACGCACAGCAGGGTGACAAGCGGGGGTCCGATGACGTTCATCAGGGCGAAGCCGAGGCTGGTGAAGCCCTGGTACTGCCCCTGGTGCTCGTGCGGAGCCAGCCCCATCTGCAAGGCCCACTGCCCACCCGAGCCGATCATCTCGCCGACGACGTGGACGCACGCGCCCACCAGCAGGACGGCCACGGCGACGGTCGCTGAGCTGCCGTCAGCAAGCCCCATCACCGTGAAGCCGATCGCGATGAGCAGGCCGCCGCGAACCATGGCTCGCCCGCCCGTGGTGACCGAGTCTGCGCGCCGCGACAGCCGCACCTGGAAGGCCGCCACCGCCACCGTGTTGACGAGCATCAGCACAGCAACCATGACCTGGGGCGCCAGGGTGCTCTGCGAGATGAACAGGGCCAACCCGAGCTCGGCAGCGACGAAGTGCACTGAGAACAGCGACGTGCTCACGACGACGGCGACGAACGGCAGGTCCCGCAGGACCCCGAGGCGCGGCTCGCCCGCCGCACGCCGGTACGCCGGCAGGTGGGCCAACCGGGTGCCGTTCCAGGCGGCGAAGGCCGTCAACACGCCCGCCAGGACGAAGGCGGTCACGTATGCCGCCCGCGTGTCCAGCGCCAGCGCGATCCCGCCGACGACCGAGCCGAGCGCGATCGCGCTGTTGGTCACAGCGCGCAGGTAGGCCTTGAATCGCACACCCTGTCCGCCGATGCCCACCTGGGCGATGACACCGTTGCGGACCGCGTTGACCGACGACGCGAGGGCCGCCTCGGCACCGAGCAGGACCGCGAGCGACCAGGGCGAGCTGGCCAGGACCGGCAGGGGCGTAGCGAAGGCGAGGGCCACCATCAGCCAGACCAGGACCTCGCGCGGTCCCCGTGTGTCACCGAGGTGACCGGCCGGCAGCGCGGCCAGTAGGGCGGCGGCCGCGGCGACCGAGACCGCGAGCGCCACCTCGGCGGGCGTGAAGCCCTGATGGCGGGTGAAGTAGATGGCGGAGGTGGTCATCACCGCCCCGCTTCCGAAGCGCGTGGCGAAGGCTCCGATGGCCAGGACCCGCAACTGTGGGTCGAGGGGGATGCCGCGCCGGGTCAGCGCCTGATCGCCGTCCTGGCCGCTCATGGCGTCCCCTCTCCGATGTATCTTGATATCAAGATAACTCAGGGCGGCAACGAGCCGCAACGCGGTTTGTGACGCCCGCCCGCCCCGGTATGCCGCCCGCCGCCCGGGTATGCCGCCCGCCCGGGTGAGCGGGCGGCATACCCCTCGCGCCACGCCAGCCACGCGCGTAACTGTGGTTTCACCAGTCACTCAACTACCCTCGAACCACACCAGGTAACCGCGCGTGCCCTGGGACCAGGCTGCCCCGACCGGAGAACTCACGGATGATCCTGTTCGACACCGTCACCAAGACCTATGCCAAGGCCACCCGTCCGGCCCTGTCCGAGGTGTCGCTCGAGGTCGAGCGCGGCGAGTTCGTGTTCATTGTCGGCAGCTCCGGCTCGGGCAAGTCGACCCTGTTGCGCCTGGCCATCAGAGAGGAGCGGGTGACGTCCGGCAGTGTCCTGGTCGCCGGCCGGGAACTGCGGACCCTTCCCGACCGTCGGGTGCCGCTGCTGCGCCGCGAGATCGGCACGGTCTTCCAGGACTTCCGGCTGTTGCCCAACAAGACCGTGTTCCAGAACGTCGCCTTCGCGTTGCAGGTCATCGGTCGGTCGCGGGCGCTCATCCGCCAAACGGTTCCCGAGACGCTGCGTGTCGTCGGCCTGGAGGGCAAGGAGAAGCGCCTCCCACACCAGCTCTCCGGCGGTGAGCAGCAACGCGTCGCGATCGCCCGAGCCATCGTCAACAAGCCGACGATCCTGCTCGCCGATGAGCCGACCGGAAACCTCGACCCGGCCACCAGCCGCGAGATCCTCCTGCTGCTGGAGCGGATCAACCGGACGGGGACCACGGTTGTCATGGCGACGCACGACCACGAGCTCGTCAACGACTTCCGTAAGCGGGTCATCGAGCTGGACGCTGGCAAGCTCGTCCGCGACGAGGCCGGCGGCGACTACGGCACGACCACGTCCGCAATCCCCGTGATCCGGGTCGAGGAGCCCGACACCCCACCGGACCCTGATCGCGAGGCGGTTGGGAGCACAGCCGCGGACAACGATGCGAATGCCGACGCGGACGGGGGGCAGGGCTGATGCGGGCGGGTTTCATTCTTGGCGAGCTCGGCACGGGGCTGCGGCGCAATCTGTCGATGGCCGTGTCGGTGATCCTCGTGACGATGATCTCGATGTACCTGCTGGGGCTCGGCCTGCTCGCCCAGCGTCAGGTCGACACCATGAAGGACTATTGGTACGACCGGGTCCAAGTCTCCATCTTCTTGTGCGTCGACGGCTCGCAGTATGCCGCGTGCGGCGGGAAG
>WBZU01001923.1_pt1 | contig 14923 bp, 15 predicted proteins | sample 5204311 | NCBI WGS metagenome assembly WBZU01 (sample SAMN12344359, study PRJNA552823) | activated sludge metagenome | biome: Activated sludge suspended growth; feature: Nitrification reactor; material: Wastewater; isolation source: activated sludge from nitrification reactor of wastewater...
CGAGCATCGCGTTGAGCCCCGTCGCGTAGCGCGCGGCCGTGTTCACGTCGGGCGTCATCTTGCCGTCCGCATCGGCAACTTGCGGGATCATCGTGCCGATGCGCTCGTGCACCGCCTTGTCGGCCTTCTGGCGCGCTTCCGCTTCGGCGCGGCCCACTTCGCCGCCGCTGCCGCTGTCGCCGTACGCCTTGCGCTGCTCGAAGTTGAAGTCGCGGTCCTTGTTGGACTGTTCCCGCGCTGCGTTCGCCGCAGCGATGCGAGCGTTCATGACTTGCCCCGCAGCAGCCGTGCGGGCGACGATGTCCTGGCCGCGACGCTCGGTCTCGGCACGCAGGTGTTCGTTCGCCGCTTGCTGCGCGAGCGCACGGTCGCGACGAGCCGCCATCCAGCTCCACGAGTTCGGGTCTTCGCGGCTGCCTTCCACGGGAGGCATGAAGGAATCGCGCAGCGACGGCGTGGAGGTCTCGGGCGTCATGTTCGACCGATACTGCTCGGCGCGCAGCGCGGCGCGCTGCTCGGGCGAGAACAGATTGCGCCGCTCGACGGGGCTCGATCCTTCGATGTGCACCACGCCCTTCTCGTCGGTCCAGTGGCGCAGGCCACCGGGGGACGACGGAGCCATCGAACCCGAAGCATTCGCCACTTCCGGCGAGCTGATGGACGGCTTCGACGGGATCGACGGAGACGCAGCGGATGCCGTCCCTTCCGGCGAGAACGGGCGCGGCGCTCCGTCGTTCGCGCGCAAGAAGCTGTTGAACGAAGGGAGTTGGTCCGCACCGACCACGGAGCGCACACCATTGACCACGCCCATGCCGGTATCGAGCAGGTTCGCACCGAAGTCACTCAAGACGCCGACGCCTCGGGCGACGAGATCGCCACCGAGCGACGACTCGTTGGGGTCCATGCCGATGCGCCGACGGTACATCTCGGTCGGCGTATTCATCCCCTCCGCAGCCGTGAACATCGCCGTCGGCGCGGCCAGCCACGCCCCCGCCTTGCGCGGATCGTTGGGGTCAATCGCTTTGAGCCCGATAGCATCCCTCACCTTGCCGACGCCACGACCGATCACATTTCCGACCGACTCCGCCGGTGTACGAAACGGAGCGGACTTCGGGAGTTCCAGAGACGCCGCCCCCTTCGAATCGACGTAGATCGGGTTGGGGTTGTACGAGCGCGTGACGCGGCGCGCATCGGAGAAATCCAGCTCGCCGCCCCCACCGGTCGCCATGTGCGCGCCTGCGCGCAGGTTCACCGGCTCGCGATGGTTCGTCTCCATCACGAGATCATCGAGGTTCTCCTTGCCGACGTGCTGCACGGTCTTCGCAGGCAGCACGTACTCGCCGTTGGAGAGCATGGCAGGCACCTTGTCGTCGGTGGGGCCACCGGGACCACGCACGATCCCGCGACCGTGCCTGCCTGCGCTGATCGCAGCACGCAGGCCGTTCTGCTTGATGTAGTCGTCCGCTTGCCCGCCGTCGGCGAGACCGAGCCTGCCCTTGAGCTTCTGCATCATCGTGGGCTTCGCCACGCCCACGCCGTACTTCGCACGAAGGGCCTGCTCCTCAGCCGACTGGGGCTCGGGCGTGGACGCGGGCACGGGGGTTGCCGTGGTCGGCGGCGTCGGAGCGACGGAAGCCGACGCAGGCTGCACGCCCCGCACGGTCTCGTCGATCATGCGGTCTCCGCGACGCAGGCCACTCAGGGCGATGCCGCCATCGGCGAACTCGCGAAGGCCCAGGCTCGCGCCCGCTTCGTGCAGATCGGAGATGTGGCTCTTGACGGGATGGAACGTCCCGTCCACGTAGCCGCCATCCGCGCCGTGCAGCTTGTGCATCGCCTTGGCATGGATCGCGGCGTACTGCGACGGCGAGAGGTTGCCACGCGCCTTCTGGATCGCCGCGACCTTGATGGCGAATTGGGCGTGCCCCTTGTCGGGCATCGGGTACTTGCGAGCACCCGGCTGTCCGAAAGTTTCAGCGCGCAGCCCCGACCGTTCTTCCTTGGAAAGTTTGCCCATAGAGATCTCCTTACCCCGAAACCGATTGGGACGCCACACCGTTGAGCCCGGAGAGCGCCATGCCCGCGATCTGCGCGTAGAGGTTGCCCGTGGCCGACGCCGCCTGCACGTGATGAGCAACGGCGTTGCCGATGAACTGTCCTGCGACTTCCGCCCACTTGATGTCAGCGTCGCGGTTCGAGAGCGACACCTTCATGCCCATCTCGCTCTGCGCGAGCGACAGCCGGTAGTACTCGATGAGGGCCTGGAGGTTCGCCCGCTGCGCCGCCGCGATGGCTGCGTAGTACTCCATCTCGCCGCGATTGAGTGCAGCGTACGCTTGCACGAGCCCGTTCATGCCTTCCTGCACACCGAGCCGGTAGCGCACCGCCAGCTCGCCCGCGCCCTTCGACATGTCGATCTCCAGCCCGAGATGGCGAATGGCGGTCTCGGCTTGCGACCTGTAGGCATCGAGCAGGAAGCCCGACGCCTTCATGCGCGCATCGATGTAGCCCGTCATCGCTTCGAGGTACGTGCGTGCTTGGAGGTCGGTGTAGCGCAGCCACGCATCCACGGCGGTCTTCGCCACTTCCATGTTCATCGCGTTCACGCGCGCCGCTTCGTCGGCCGCGAGCTTGCCCACCGCGTCCAACGTGGCTTGGCGGCTCATTGCTTGCTGCGCGAGCAGCACGCCTCCGGGCAGGGAGAATCCTCGAGCCGCCCACTCGGCCTGTGCCTCCGCATCGAGCCGCGCAGCTTCGCGCGCCACCTGATCGCGCCCACGCGCGAAGATGATGTCGGACGTGTCCTGCGCCTTGGCGAGCGCAGCGTCGATGCGCGGCTGGAGGCCAGTCAGCACGCCGCTCACCGCCGTCTGGGCAGCGGTGATCTGCCCCGACACATCCGCCATCACGGCCGTGCGAAGATCGTTCAGCCCGCCGATCAGCTCGGAGTAGATGGAGTCCGTCTTGCCCTTGACGAGCGTCGTCGCGGAGCCGTTCAGGATGTAGTCGTAGTACTTGTTGTACGCATCGATTGCGGTCGTCGTCGGCAGGTAGCGCGAAATCCACATGTTCTGGAGCTTCGACACGAGCGCGTCGATGTCCGCCTTGAACGTATTCATGTTGATTTCGAGGTTCGCGGGCAGTGCCGGGAACGACGGCAGCGACGGCATCGACGGGGCGGTCCAGTTCTTGAAGATGTTCGCCGTCGTGATGTCGTCGGGCTTCACGTTGTTGTACTGCACGAGCGACTTCATGCCGCTCGCGTTCTGCCCCGAGTTGGCAGCCATGCCGAGCCAGTCCACCGCGCTCGCCACCTTCACGATCTGGTTGTCCGCGATGTTCTTCAGCTTGTCGATGAGCTTGCCCGCCGCCGTCGCCTCGTTGGAGGAATACGGAATGTCCGACGTGCCGCCCGAAGACGTGAGCTGCCCGAAGATGTTGGAACGTCGATTGAAGTCGCCAAGGCTCATGGTCTATGCTCCGCGCCGAGTGCCGCGCGCCGGGTTGAACTCGGCATCATCGAGTTCGAAGTCCGCGCCGTCCACGTTGTCGAGCCGCATCCCCCAGTAACGGCCCACGAGGCCCTTGCCGATGGGAACACGGGTTCCTTTCGCTTCCGCGCCGTCATTGCGTTGGGACGGCTCGATGACGTAGTACTGAGGATCTTTCCCCTTCACCTTCACCTTCAGGCGCAGCTTGCCGTTGGAGCGCACACCGAGGTACGCCTTCTCCATACGCTTCTCGAAGCTCGTCGAGAAGTCCGTCGTCAGGAACTCGACGGACGCGGCAATCGGCTGTCCCGCATCGGTGTCCCCGCCGACTTCGTGGATGCCGCTCGCGTTCGACACGAACGAACGCCCCTTGAAGCGTGCAATCGAGTTGGCAGGCAGCCCCATGTAGCGCGACGCCGCGTTGTTCTCGATGTTCACCGCCCATCCGGGGAACGGGTCCGCGTACGGGTTCTCCGGGGTCACTTGAAGGTAGGACGCGACCATGTACGCCACGGCCGTGCCGCCCATGTACATGCCGCCCGTCGGCTGGAAGAAGGCTTGGTAGTCGCTCACGACCGCCGCGCCGCTCATCTTCATGCCGCCTTCGGGCGTGACCGCCCACGCGGAGGAAGAAGGGGCCGTCCCGCTCATCGTCATGCCGCCCGTCGGCAGCACGACATCGACGAAGGAAACCGGCGCGCTGCCGCCCACCAGCATGCCGCCCGACGACGTGAACGGAATCGCTTCGAGCACGGGAGCTTCGCCGCCCATCACCATGCCGCCCGTCGGCACGTAGGTGATCTTGTCCGCGACGATGGCTTCGCCCGACTGGAACATGCCGCCCAACGGCACGCCGTCGTCGGCCAGGTTGTACACCGACACGAGCACGAACGCCATGACGGCTTCGCCGCCCATGCGCATGCCGCCCGTGGGCGCAATGCCTGCGTTGAACGTCACCGGGCTCGTGCCCGCCATCACCATGCCACCCGACGGCACGAACGGCTCGCCGACGATGTCCGCCCATCCGCCCATCTGCATGCCGCCCGTGGGCGTCAGCTCGAACAGGATGACGCCCGCTTGCGGCGTCGGCACGAAGAACTTGTCGTTCGTCGCGCCGAACACCGGGGTCGGCAGCCGGATGTTGTAGCCCACCGCCGTCGGATCAGCGACCGGCAGCGGCAGCTTCGTTGCGAACGCCGTCGGGTCCGCTACCGGAGTCGGGAACGTGAACGTCGTCGCCATGGCTTAGACCGTGATGGTGGCGTCCACGATCTGAACCGAAGTCACTCCCGACGTGAGCGCCGTGGTGTTGAGGAGGATGTCGGCGCTCGCCGTACCCACCGTGCCCTGCATGGTGAACGTGAACAGGCCGTTGCTTTTCACCATGCGGAAGTACGCAGCCGTGCCCGTGCCGCTCGCCGTGACGGTCGGTCCAGCCCCGTTGAGCGCGCTCGCGCCTCCCGACGCCGCCGCCCACAGGTTCGTGCTCGTCATGTTGAACGTGGCGAGCAGCGAGCCGGTGGCCGGAGCATCGGCGTTCGCCGGGGCCGAGCCGCTGTAGATGAACATCGAGCAGCCGCCGCCCGTGATGTTGCCCATGTTCGGCGTGACGGACGCGGCTCCGCCCCACAGATCCGCCAGCCGGTCGGCGAGCGACTGGCTGAGGTAGATCGTGCCCAGGTTCGTCGGGATCTTGAAGCTGAACGCCGTGATGGTCGTGCCCACGCCCGCCGTGGAGGTCGTGGAATCGATGATCATCCCGCCGCCGCCGCCCGCCGTGGTCACGACGACATCCATCAGCGGCGTCTGCGACGTGGTGAACAGGCGCGCGAACGACAACGAAGAAACGCCCGCAGCCTGCGCGGGCGTGGACGGAGCCGTGGGGGTCGCGAGCTGCGTGACCCCCTGACCCGCCGAGCCCATCCGGGTGTTGATGTTCGGCCCGTAGGACACCGAGGAGAACTCGGCCGCGCCGACCGGAGTCACGCTCGGGTCGGCGGGTTGCGCGCCGTTGTAGAAGTTGACGTACCCGAACGGCGTGCCGGACGCGCTCACACCCGTGAGCATGTCCAGCAGCTTGTTCTTGAAGTTGGTGACGTGAAAGGTGGTCGCCATGATCGGCTCCTATCCGCGCCGCCAGCTTAGGTGCGGGAGTTGGTGAGGGTCGGCGTGATGATGATCTGGTCGCCGTTGTTCTGCACCGTCTTCGGCACCGCGAACGATTCCACCCACAGCAGCAGCCCGGTGGTCGAGTCGATGACGAAGTAGCCGTACACCGTGACCGCCGCACCCGCCGTGAACGTCCACGTCTGCGTCGCGTAGGAGCCCGACGCAGGCTGGCCGGTGGCTCCCGCCGCCGCGTTCCAGTTCGTCTTGGTCAGCGTCTTGGCGGCGTAGCCGAGCGTGCTCATCTCGGTGAGGCTCGCAGCGACCGTGGTGTCGTCGGGCGTGTAGTTGTTGACGAACAGCTTGAGCGTCTGGTCTCCCGGCACGAGGACACCGAGGGCGAACTTCAGCATCGTTGCTTCGGAAGCGGAGGGCAGGATCAACATGTTGGGCTCCTTCAGTGAAAGTGACGCCTACGTAGGCGCGAGTGTACTACTAATCGAGCGCAAATACGTGGTTTTTCATGGTGTTAAGTCGGCAAGATCGGCGAACCAACGTAGTCGTTCAGATGCTTGAGGAAGTAGGCGTACATTTCCAGGCTGTACGGAAAGCGTGTCACCGTGGGATTTCCGTTCGCGTCAGGCTGAGTCGGGTCGGGTGGCGGGTTGTTCGGATCAATCGGCGGGTTGATCCACGCATCCTGTTCGTCGTAGACCATTGCGATGTGCCCTTTTTCATACCCGCCATACATGCGTGTAAAAATTCCAGACACTCCTTCCACATACACATCCAGACGTCCGTTCTTCAGTGGTGCGTAGCGCGCTTCCAGCACGAACGTCCTAGAATCGAACAAGTAGCGATAATCGAGAATAGCGTCGATGTACAGCCAGCAATCCGATAGATCCGTCCCTCCTTGCGGGTACATGCCAAGATCTTCGAGGGTTTCACCAGAGCCCTTGTGCACAGACGTGAGAAACAAGCGATACACCACGCTATGTAACGGGCCCAACTTGATGTGCAAAGCAGTCATAAGCCTCCTCCGCCCTCGCCCCCAACAGGTTCGACGTACTTCGGACTCCACAACGAGCGATATTCGACGTACGCCGGGGCCAACGAAGCAACAACGGGAGAAGGCCCGTTGAAAAACGCCGCCCCCGTCAGCAAAGTAGCCGCGCCATTGTGCTGTTTTGCCAAATACTTCGGCGGTACATCGAACTCGCGCAAAAACCCATCAATGTGCAACGAAGCAGGCAAAATCTGATTAAAAATAGCCTGTCCATTCGGGCTGGCAGTAAGGTAGCCCGTCTGCGCATAAGTCGATCCATTCAACAGAACGATTCCTTCGTAGTTCTCGCCCGTGTAGTCGCTGCTTTCCCATTCTGGCAGCGGGTAATTGGTATACGTCGTCTCCACAGTCCAGAACCCTGCGCTGCCTTCAGGCAGTTCGTAGTTGTATCCTTCTCCACCCGGAGCGAACACCTTGCCGCCCTGCGGAATGTAAAGGCGGTGTCGGGTATACACATACACGGCAGTTCCGATGATCTCATGCAGCACACGCACCGGAGTGCCGTCAGGGTTCAATTGCGTTTTCGAGTCGTACGAAAGCACGGCTTTCGCAGTTACCGTCCTTGTGTACGAAGCCACCGAGTGCATGAAATTGAGATACGGAGGAGGGAGATCTCCCTCAGTGGTAGAAGTCCAAGCGATGTCCAAATTCCCCGTACATTCGTGGTTGTCCGAATAGGGGAACTTGTTGAGTATAGAAGCCGCTACAGCGCGTGGCATCGTCCCCGAGATCAGCGCTGCTTTGTCCGCATCGGAAAGCTGCTTCCGCCATAGACGATCTCGTTCAAGGGGCTTCGTAGCGCGGTCGCTATACCACTCAGCACGCTCCACCGCGAACGGGTCCACTCCGGGCGACATCCCCAAAGAGACCGCAAGCTCGTGCGCGGTCTGTACCAAAAGAACCCCTCCTTCCGCGTCCGTACCCGTCCAGAACACTTCATTCCCTTCTCGGACTTTCGTATAGTCGTACGTCGGCATCCACCGATAATAGTTGTAACGAGTCGGATTCGACCCAACGATAGGCGTCTTGGAGCTGACGAAATTGATGGTGTCTTTTCCATACATCAAAAGAATGTATCGAAAAGTCGTTCCAGGGGAATCAGGCAAAGTGTACGGATCGTACGGGAACCCCCACGCCGGATCTGCGTACACTCCTTGATACCCGCATACATCCGTCGGAGCGGCCGTATCCAACGGAGCGGAAAAAACGAGGGTCGTCTTGGCGTAGTCAGGATTGTTCGGATCATCCGGATACCCGCGAGTGAGCACCGACCTGTCCCCGCCAGCCCATCCAGCGATGTTCCCCCATTTCGGCGTACTAGGAGCAGCCGTCTGATCAATTGCTACGACATAGCGCCCTTGTTGTACGCCACCAAAAGCGACAGACAAAGTCAGGTTGTCTTCGAGCGCGGGAGGAAATGCGCGCGCAAAATGAGTGCCGTGCATGAAATACAGAGCATTATCGGGCGGAGTCCCCACATAGGAGCTGTTATGCCCCCACGGAACATTGATGAACGTCTGCGTCCGCCCTTCTGAACGAAGCCATCTGCCTACACTAGATTGCTCCCACGGAACTTTGGAAGAAATGACTCCTGCCCCATCGATAGTCATCGCCGAGATGCCAGCATAAGAAGAATAGTCGCTATCAGAAATCACATATTCGGAAGTTCGAAACCACGTAACTCGCAAAACGGTGTTCTCATACAGCTTGCGCTTTGCCGGCAACTGGGGATTTGCCGAGCCGTACAAAACCCTGTTCCCTGCTCCGGTGATCCACGCGCGCACGATCCACGTCTTCGTGTACGTGAGCATGCCACGCAGCTTCACCTTGACTCCAGTGGCAGGCTCGAGTGTCTTCGAGAACGACTTCGTCGTGGAGATGTCGAGCGAATCGAACATCTCGCTGAACTCACGATCCGACTGTGCAGCGATGTCGCCAAGCAAGCCGCACAGCCGCTCGGCTTGCCTACGCGCGTAGCCGATCCAGCTCTCCGCGCCCGCATCCAGTTGGATGATCTTGAAGATCATGGCTACACGAGATCCGCAACTCGGTCCTGCTCCGCTTCCACGTAGTCGTCAGCAACGAACGGGCTGTTCTTGCTGTCGCGCATGATCGCGACCGCCGCCTTGAAGCCATTCACTTCGACGATGCCCATGCACCCACGATTCGCGCTGTCCATGGCGATGCGCTCCTCGGTGAGGTTCTTCACGTCGCCTCCACTCTTGCCGAGCACCACGCCGCGCTCGGAGAGCCACATCACGTCCTGCGAATCCACGAAGTTGCATGCCGCGCCTTCGATGGCTTTGTACGGCAGCGTCGGCTTCTGCGTGACGGGAGAGGAGCCGCCCGTCTTCATCGGGCGCGGGTCGCCGTCGATGAAGTACGTGATGTCGGAGCCGACATACAGCCCGTCGTTCGTGCCCTTGAGCAGCGTCACGCGCTCGGGGAACTCGTAGTAGCCGAACACCGGGTGCACGAAGTTGTAGCCGACGGGCTCCGTAAAGTACACGCGGTTCTCGACGGCGATGTAGATCCGCCCGCGCGTGTAGTCCACGAGATGCCCCGCAGGAGGGTTCACGAGGAACTGCGTCTTGAGCTGCTTGCCCGAGCCGTACGGGCCTTGGATGTACGCCGTCGTCACGCCGGTCGGCACGTCGAGCACGCTGTAGAACACGGAGCCGTCCACGTCGCTCACGTAGATGCGCGTGGCGATAACGCGGCTGTCGGACGATTGAGGGATCGCCGTGAGCTTCATGTACCCCATGTCGCCGCCCGTGACCTGAACCCCGAGCGGAGCCCCGGACTCCTCGCCGCTCGCCGTCACGAACACGCACGTGACCTGGTACTTGCGATTGAGCGGAACGGTCGATGCGCCCACCGTGGGCAACATCGCCGCGTTGAACGTGTTCGCTTGCGGCACGTCGAGCGGCGTCACCGTCGGCGGCACGGACGGCGGCACGATGCCCCACGGCTCATACAGGCCATCCACGGTGATCTTCCCGTTGATCTTGGCATTGGAGAAGTAGATCTCGCCGTTCACGTCGTACGCGGAAATCGGGTCGGCGAGCTTCGCATCGGTGAGCACCGTCCACGGCGTGAACGCCTCCGTGCACACCTTCAGCGCGGTGGGCGTCGCCCACATGAGGAACCTGTCCCCGCCGAACACGCTGTGTGCGTTCGCATCGGCGATGACCTGGGAGATCCCGCGCCGCATGCGCACCTTGCCGGACTGGAGGATGTCGCAGTTGATTGCGTTGCGAAGGGTATCGACCGGAAGGTCGAAGTTCGCGCGGCGATTGTCCACTCCGCGCGCCCATCCGTCCATCGAGCCTCCGGTGTACGCCTTGAGTTGGCTGTCTTCCATCGCATCGCTCCTTGAAAGAAGGCGGGGGGTTGTTCCGGGCCACGCCCCGTAAGGCCCCCGCACCCCCCGCTGGCGGACTAACGGGCCGAAAGCATCAGCAGGACGCGGGGCCGCTGGACCCGGTCTGCCCCGTCGTGCCGACCGGTGCTCCCGTCGTGCACGTGCGGTTGTTCGAATTGTTCACGGAACGATTCGAATTGTCGGTGTTGGTCGTCACCGCGCGGTTCGAGTTGTCCACCGAGCGATTCGAATTGTCGGTGTTGGTCGTCACCGAGCGGTTCGAGTTGTCCACGGAAGCGTTCGCCTTGTCGAACGCCTTCATGAGCACCTTGCCCCCGAAGTACCACGGCCCCAGGCCGATGATGTCGTGACCGAGCCCGAACATGCCCTTGATGAAGGCTGTGCCTTCCGTCTCGGGCGGTGCGGGCGGCGGCGCGACGTTCGTCTTGTCGGCGGGCGCATTCACCTTGAGCGAAGCGAACTGGCAACCCTGCGGCGGGCACGTCATCTCGAACAGCGGCTTCGTCTCCGCCGTGCGCTTGAGGTACATGCCGTAGTCGCTCAGGTTTTCCACCGTCTCGGTCGAGCCGTCCTGCTTGGCGGTCGTCTTGATGACGGACCCCGTCTCGGCGATGTCCGGCTTCGTCGCGGTGGTGCCGCACGCAGCGAGCAGCGCGGCGCAGAGGAACACGAAAGCGTACTGCATCAGCCTGTGGTAGATGCTCATTGGACTTTCCTTTCGGCTCGTTGGAGGCGGTTGTTGATTCGGTCGATCACGGTGTTGGTTTTCGTCCGGTTGGTGTCGAATTCCGCAAGTATTCCTGCCACCGTTCTTTTGCAGTCTTGGTACTTGTCGTAGTTGCGGCCGATGATCCGGGCAACTTCATCAGTTCCAATTCCGGCAGGGGCTTGCGCCACTCCGGGCTCAGGTCGGGCACCGAGGGGCACTCCTGCGGCGGCGGCATTGGCGTAGAGCACGAAGCCAGTGCGAATGCACACATCAGACCCAGGGACTTTCGGAACGTACGCATTGAGGGCAGCCTCTCTTTCCCGGCGAATGTCCAACTCCCGCGCCTCGCGTGCCGAACGCTCCTTGCGCAGATCTTCTCGCGCCGTTGCGAGATCCAGCGCGAGCCCGGAGACCATCTCCTGCCGCTCGGCCCGCGCTTTCGCGACGCTTGCTTCGTTCTCAGCCTTGCACTGCCGCGCTCCATCGTTCCTGAGCCACCACGCTCCGCCGACGAGCGCGGCGACGAGGCCGATCACAGCGATCAGCTCCAACGAGATGAAGCCCCGGTTCACAGCACCTTCCCGGCGACGAATCCGGCGATGAACGCGCCGATGGCCCCGCCGATCACCATCTTCATGCGGAAGGAGCGCTCCTTGTTGAGGATCACGGCCGCATGTTCTTCCACGGTGCGCCCCGCTTCGCGCGCTTCCACGAAGATGCGGTCCCGGATCTGCGCCAGTCGTGCTTCGATCTTGTCTCTGGTTCCCATGGTGCCTCCTTTGTGGGTGAGTTACTCGATGTACTGCAACGCTCTGTCGTAGTACTTTTGCCTGCTCTCCAACCCGTTCGTCCCGCCGTTGATGATCTTCGTGATGCGCAGGAAGTCCTCCGCATCAGCAAGTTCGTTGAGCCCGTGGTCCTTCCAGAACCACGCAGATGCCATGCAGCCATCGAACGGCCGCTCCAGCAGTTCGGGCGTCTTCAGCAGCCGCTCGTCGCCATAGATCGCAAGCGAGCACTTGCGGTAGTTGTCCGTGCCCGTGATCTGGATCGGCCCGCGCCCCTTGAACTTCTCGCCATCGTCGTCGTCCTCGGGCGTGTTGCCGAGCCGCTCCGCCAGCTTGCCCGTATCGTACGCATCGCCGGAAGCCAGCTCGGACATGTAGCGAAGCTCACCCGACTCGTGCGCGACCTGTGCGAGAAACGCCGCCATGCGAAGGCGGTTGTTGATCTCGTGGATCTCCATCGAGTCATTGAGCGGCTGGACGAACTCATCCAGCCGCGCACTCGCGAGCGGCATGATCTTGAGCAGGCAGGCTCGAGAAATCAGCACGACATCCCCTTGCGCCTGCGGTCCTTGAACTCGCACAGGCGCGGAACTGCCCAGTGGTGCCGCGTCATCTCGAAGGCGAGAGCGGCGAACGCCACGTTCATCAGGGCGTCGCTCGCATCCCAGTGAGGCGCGAAGCAGAAGTCGGCGAATGCCACGACGCCAGCGAGCCACCACGTGATCATCTCGCACTTCGACGATTGCGGAGTCATGCTGTTCATGTGCAGTACCGCGCACGCACAGATCAGAAGATCCGCTCCCTTTGCTGCGTAGAGCACGAAGGATTCGATCATTGCTTGGTCTCCTCGTTCGTGGGTTGGGGGAGGTTGAACACCCGCCTCGCAAGGCTCGCGACGTGGGTCTTCACCCAGTTGAAAAATCCCAGGATGATCGGGATGAGCAGCATCGCCGTGAGCCCGATCAAGAACGCGAGTCCGCGTTCCGCCGCCGCACTGAGCTGCCACTTCCAGAAGTGCACCAGCGCTTCGGACGCCACCGGAGTGACGTACGACGCCATCGTCACGCCTGCGGCCACCGCACCGATCACGGCGAGTTTCCCGGCCGGTTTCGCAAAAGGCAAGTAAGCGAGTCCGCCACTGAAGCCAGCCGCCGCGTGAGCCGGGTTGATGCCTCCGAAGCCGTCCATTAGCGTTCTCCTTTTGATTACAAACGTCGTGCAAGCACGCACACCGCAATCGCCAACGTCTTGATTGCATCTTTCGCTTCCGCGAGGTTCGTCACGTTCGCATCGACCCACGACGCCACCTGAGCTGGCGTCATGCTACGCAAAGCAGCCAACTTTGCATATGCCCGCGCTGCTTCTGTATCGATCTGTTCCTGGGATTTCACTACGGGGTCGGCTGGCGCGATGGTATTGCCCTGCGCCAGCCACTCCAAGATTTCGGGACTGTCCGCCGGCACAAACGCACCATCCGCTACCCGAACGATCATTTTCCCGAACTGGGGGTATTTGTACATCAGAGCCTCGCGTCCAATTTGAGCCCGACGCCGGTAGTGGCGTAGCAATCACAGGTGCCCGTGGCAGTGACCTGCGTGTACATCTCGATGCCTCGATAGTTCGTAATGCCAAACCCCGGCTGCCCACAGTTGGTAGTGGTCCACGTACCGACAACCGTGCCAGTAGGGGGGACGCGCATGGGAACGGCCAGCAGCCCGTTCCACACGACGTATCCGCCAGCCGTAGAGTAACCGTACAAACGACACGCGAGGTACACCGTGCGATCCAAGTGCAGTTGGTAGAAGCGAAAGCAGCGCAGCAGCTCGTCGTTCCCCTGGGGCCACAGGAACTCGGTGGCGGAACTTCCAACCTCCAGCTTCGCTTTACCGAGGTCCAGCGTGACGTTCTGCGCCACGGCGTTCTCGGTCCACACGAAGACCATGAGGTTATTTACGCTGCTGCCTAGCGTCACCGTTACTGCCGTGCCATCAGTCAGGGTATTCGCCGTGAGCGCCTGCTGCGTCACGTTGGTGACGATAAGGTTCGCCCCGAGGAAAAAGTTACCGGCCGTGTAGTTGGTACTCGTCCAACTATTCACCACATCGGAGGTTGGCGCGTCCGCCGTGCCGGTCCACTCCAAGATGGCGATGCGCACGTTATCCGTAGCGGAGAGCCGCTTGCGCCCAATTTTGAACGTGATCGTTTTGCCACGCAGAGCTTTCGAGATGGAGGACTCGAAGATTTGCAGATACCCCATACGCTGCGCCGTCGCCTGGGATTGCGTGAGTCGCGCCATGGCTGGCATGCCGTTCTCAACGTCAGACAGCGACGACACGGCGATGGTGCTCGTCTGCGTGAGCGCAATCCATTGGTCGTGCGCGTAGGTGTCGTCCGCGCTGGTTGCCGGTGCGTCCTGGTTGATGAGGAAGCTGCCGTTGATAGCGAGATTTCCCCCGACACCGCCACCAGCACCGAACGGTCCAACAGTCGCCCCGTTGATCTGCGCGTACATCCCGGCCGAAGTAGTCCACACGTCGCCGTTCACAGGCGAAGTTGGAGCAGACCCATGCGGAAAGCGCGCAGCGGACTTCCCGGTAGTCGATGCCGCCGTGATGATGCTCGTCGAAGATGATGGCGTGTTTCCAACGGCGAGATGCCCAGACCACGTTAGCGCCCCGCTCGGTTCCCCCGACAGGAAGTTAACGCCCCCGGTATTGAGATAGAAAATCCCGGAAAGTCCAGAACTTCCTCCATACAAGCGAAGCGAAGCCCCCGTCCCGGCGCTCTTTGGTCCGCCCCACAACAGCAGGCTTCCTGTCCCGTCGGAGGAGTCGATCTCCCCCGTCGTGTTCTGAATGGTTACTGCGGTGAACTTGCCGGTGTTCGGCGTGGTTGCGCCGATGGCACCGGGTATCGCCCAGTTCACCCAGGTATTAGCAATGAAGTTTCCAGCCTGAATCTGCTGGATGACTCCAGAAGCGTATACAAGAGGCGCGTAATCAGCCATCAGAACTGCACCGGCTCACCGAACTGGATGAGGAGCTGCGTGGTCGAGATCGCCACGCCCACACGCACGAGATAGCCCGTCGTCGGGGCGGTCGTGGTGAGGTTGCCCGCCGTCGCATTCGACAGGAAGTAGCGCGAACCCGGCGTGAGGCCGCCCGTCTGCCCCGTCACGGCGTCCCACTCGCCCGTGGTACCCGTGACGACGCCGCCGACGACGACGGTGCCCGACGCCGTGTTGGCGATGGCCGCCGATGCGAGGCCGATGGCTTGGTAGGTGCCCGCTGCGTTGGCGTTCGCCTTCGCGACTTGGTCCGCCGTCGCCGTCTTGTACACCGTCTTGAACTTCTCGATGGTGGCCCCGGTCTGGTTCGT
>WBZU01001926.1_pt1 | contig 14915 bp, 18 predicted proteins | sample 5204311 | NCBI WGS metagenome assembly WBZU01 (sample SAMN12344359, study PRJNA552823) | activated sludge metagenome | biome: Activated sludge suspended growth; feature: Nitrification reactor; material: Wastewater; isolation source: activated sludge from nitrification reactor of wastewater...
GGTCTTCTCGCGAAGTGATCGGTACAGAAGTCAGGTTTTGTATCCCGTTCGGGAATCATCTTCTGAGTGGGATTATCGACAATCTTCTGTATGATAAATCCCAGGACATTCTTCTCATCTGCGATTTGAAAACTGGCGCTCGTCCCAACAAGGACAATCTTCACGCCTCTCTCCAGTTCACAAGCTACGATTGGGCGACACGCAAAGACGAGTTCTGGACGGGGTATCCTCCCGAGATCGACAAGTATTGGGGGGTTTCTGGCGGATCTGAGCGTCTTGAGCAGTTCAGGGACACGAAACGTCTAGGCGTTTGGTTTGACTTACGAAATGCGAAAGAGTATCCTGTCGGGCAGCGAACCGAGCAGGACTTTCTGCGAATGTTGAGACTGTGTGATCAGATCGAATTGGCGATCGAACGGGACGTGTATGTTCCTACTATCACGGGTGATACATGCAAGTTTTGTGCCTACAAGGACGTGTGTTCGGTGTATGTTTCTTCAGATCTTTCAGGAGAAGAGGTTGAGTTGTGATCTGGGCTATTATCGCTTTGTTTATTGCTTGGCTTATCTTGGGATTGCTGGTGGCGCAGATTGTAGGGATCGTGACCGAGCACAACGACGGGAATGGATGTGACTGACGTACAGACTCATGATCCGATTCTAGCCATCGGATACGCTAAGACGAATGCTGAGTTGATAGTTGCGTGCCGTGACCTCGGTTACATTTCGGGGGCAGTGTTTGAACCAACGTTTGGGCTGGGACGATTTTGGACTCTTTGGCGACCTGACGATTTCACAGCTTCAGACGTTGATCCTGATCGTGCGCCTGACTTCACTGCTGATTTCACGGACCTACCTGTAGAAGACGATACCTTTGATACAGTTGTGTTTGATCCGCCGTACAAGTTGAATGGTACTGGTGGTTCTCATTCCAGTGATGAGGCTTACGGAGTTGCTGATAAAGTCAAGTGGCAGGACCGCATGAGCTTGTGCATCAGGGGGATCGGGGAGTGTGTCAGGGTCCTCCGTCCTGGTGGGCACCTGCTCGTAAAGTGTCAGGATCAAGTTTGTTCCGGTAAGGTGCGTTGGCAGACCTTCGCGTTCACCGAGGAAGCCCTGAGTAACGGCTGTGAACTTGTTGACCGTATGGAACTGATCTCGTATCGACCGCAACCAAAGGGTCGGTCCCAGGTTCATGCTCGACGCAACCATTCCACCCTGTTGATCTTTAGGAAGGGGTCATGACTACGATCCAAGATATGAGTCTCGATGAGCGTTGCGATGTAGCTGAAAGCTACACGGATCTTATTCGGCAACGATTGTTGAAGTTCTATCCCGAGGCTAAGGGTGTCACCCAGAAACGTGTTGTTACTCGCCTAGATTTTCCTCTAGCTGAAGAGCCTATTGATGCGTCTGCTGTGGCTACGGCAGCGTTGGATGAGATCACGGCTGTGTTTGCCGCTCTACAGAGTAGACCCAAAGTGGGGGACGTTCTGTGCCGTCAGTGGGTAGCTGAGGGTAAGTGGATTCTGCAAGTTCAAACCAACTATGGAGTGGCAAATGGTTGATGTTCGTACCGCTGGTCATCTAGAGTTTCATACGAAACCTAGGATCTTTGTTGCTGGGTCTGCCGGTGTTCGTAGAACTCAGTTTGCAGCATCATTCCCTAAACCGATTGTGGCGGATTGTGGAGCAAATCAGGCAGAGTTAGCTTTGTCAGGAGCCGACTATGCGATTATCAATTCTGAATCTGATTTGTTCGATTTGGTTCTCGAACTAGAGGGTGACACTACTTACCAGACCTTAGTACTGGATGCGCTTGATGGGTTTCAGGATGTGCTACTGGATGAACGTCTTGAGACTGAGCACCGCAACGAATTGGAGGTTGGGGACTGGAAGTGGTTGGAGGGTCGTTTACGGACGATCTTCAAACGACTGAAGACCCTTCCTCAGAATCTTGTTGTTGTCGGAAGTGTCCGTGACACTATGGTTAGAGACACAACAGTGTTTCAGCCCGTGATTCAAGGTGGGTTTGCGTACAAGATTTCGCAATATATGACGCACATGTTGTGGTTGCGAGCAAACACTGTTGATGGAGAGTATCCTCGTGAAGATTTCTATCTTCTTACCCGTCCCGTTTCTGAAGCTGAGTGGGTGGGGGATTTTACGCAGTCGTTGCCTAGGATCTTCCCGGTTGATTTCAAGTCTGATTTCGATCGGATCACAGAGTTCTGGTCGAATGTGGTTGTCGGTGAGTCCGTCGACGTATCTCTAGACATTCCACCTGACGTTTCGGGTGACATTCAGACAGACATTTCGGGTGACGTGTCGGGTGACACGGAGATTCCCGGTCAGTTGTCGATCTCAGACGCTCTGGAATCGGAGGCGGAACCGGAAGTGTCGGGTGATGTGGTGGAATCAGTGTCTCAGTCGTCATGTACGGTCTGTGGCGCTGATGTTTCCAAGGTCTGGGCAGATCTTTCAGTGCTTCGCTTTGGTGAATTGCACTGCGAGAGTTGTTTCAAGAAACTCAACTAGGAAATGTCACAGAGGTAGTGTATAGTGGTAAGTTCATAACCGAAACTGTTGATAGGAAACGGTGCAAATGGAAATCAAGATGCAAGAGAAGTCCACTCGGGATTTTGGGGATGATGACAAGAAGGAGTGGCCTGTCATCCCTGAGAACACTGTTGTGGAATGTGAGGTAACTCGGTGCGAGATCCGGGAACTGAATCCCGAGTTCCGTGCCAAGTACAACATTCAGGACGAGGTCGAAGTCAACTTTGCGTTCAAGGTTGACGATCCTGATTACCCCGAGTTCCAGAATCAGTGGCTGTGGGGTACAGCCAAGCCGTACCTCGACAACTCTGACGGGTGCCGTCTTCGTCTGTGGTTGCAGGCGATCTACGGGATCGATCGTCTACCCGAGGATTACTCCCTCAAGGTGAACGACGCCAATCAGATCCCCGATCTTTTGGGTCTGCGTTGTCGTGTTCTTGTTCGCAACAAGGCGAAGAAGGACGGAACGTTGGCTCATTCCGTGAAGGACGTTCTGCGTCTCCCTGCGACCCGCAAGGTTCAGTACGAGGACTCTTTCTGAGTTAGGTAGTCGCCCCATCGTCTAAGCGGTAAGATCACATCTACAAGGTGTGGGATGCAGGAGTCGGTAGCCTGCTGGGGCACAACAAGAAACAAGACACTACCCATAAAGGATTCATGATGAAGCGGAGCTTTAGTTGTTCAACTTGGTTGAGTATCTTCAGTCCAAGGATATGGTTCTCAAGTTCTCTGGAACACAGGCTTATACGCATTGCGTCTTCTGTGATGAAGACAAATCAAAACGGGGTAGACTCTACATCAACATAGATCCTGAATCTGACCGATTCGGGGTGTGGTTCTGTCATTTGTGTCACGCTAAAGGCGGTTTGAATTCTCTACGAGAGTTCTTTGGTGATCCACCTTTGGACACTAAGCCTTCATACAAGATGTGTCACCTGTTCAATCAGGCAGCACAGTACTACGCTAATTGCCTTCTAGAGAATCCTGAGGCGTACACATATCTGCGTGTTGAGCGTGGTTTCTCTGATGATACGATCGAGCGACTACAGTTCGGTTGGGCTGATGGTGGGGTGTTGAAGTTCCTAACTGATAAAGGTTGGGATATCGAGGATGTCAAAGAGTCGGGGCTTGTCAACAAGTACGGTTTCGACTTTTTGCAGGATAAGATTACTATCCCGTATGTGGAGATGGGTAACGTCACCACTATTCGCGGTAAGCAAATTGGTGGCAAGTATCTGAGTCTTCCTGGCTCGGTTGCCCAGTTGTACGGGATGGATTCTGTTCGGGGCGAAGAGACGGTCGTCTTGTGTGCCGGTGAGGCTGATGCCGCCCTCGTGCAGCAGATGGGTTTCTGTGCTGCGGGTGTTCCGGGCGAGAACATCTGGAAACGTGAGTGGACCGATCTTCTCGATGAAGCCAAGCGTGTGTTCATCGTGTTTGACAATGATCCTGCTGGGCGTGCTGGGGCTGAGAAGGTGGCGAAGACTTTGGGTCCTCGCTCACGGATCGTGTCGATGCCTGAGGCGACCCCCGGACAAAAGAAGATCGATGTCACGGAATGGGTTGTAAACCACAATAAGACGAAGGAAAGTTTCGACTGGTTATTCGCTAAAGCTAAGGGTGGGCTTCTTGTGAGTCCCGCTCAGGCGATGGACAACTGGTTGGAGGTGGAGGGTAACCCTAATCGGGTGGGGCTGCGTTTCAATGTCGAGGAACTTGATTCTCAGATGAATCATGGGTTGACTCCCGGTCAGGTGGTCATTCTGGTGGGGAAGACGAACTCGTCTAAAAGTTTGAGTACCTTCAATTTGATGCACCGCATGAAGATGTTGAAACCCGACATCAAGATTCTGTTGCTGTCTTTGGAGCAGACTAGTTCGGAGTGGATGGAGCGAGCGCACCGTATCCATAATTTCTATGAGCCAGGGTCTTCTATCACTGATACTGTCCATTTCTGGAAAGACAACCTGTTTCTCGTAGAGAAGAACAGGGTTTCTCTTGATGAGTTAGAGGTGGCTGTTGACCAGTTCCGGTATGAGACTGGATCTGAACCTGATTTGGTGGTCATCGACTATCTCGGGTATTTCGCTAGATCGTTTGGTTCTGACGAGTACAGTCGTCTTTCTGATGCGATCATGGCTCTCAAGGGGATTGCTAAGGAGCACAAGTTTGTGTTTTTGGTTCCCCATCAGGCTAATAGGCAGACGGGGTTTGCTGAACAGTTGCGGCTTGACAATATGAGGGGTTCTGGGGTTATTGAAGAGACAGCAGATATGGTTCTGTCTATTTTCAGCACCGACCAGACACCGGGTATTGATAAGTCGGAAGAAAAACGTGAGATTCACATGACGATTCTCAAGTCTCGTGATGGCGGTATCAACGGTAAGGTCATTTTTCAGTTTGCTCCTTTGACGCTAGCTCTGGTTCCTCGTTCAGATCCTTTGGTTGAGAGGGCTATCAAAGAGAAACAGTACGCTTGGGCTGGTGATACTTGGCGGCAGGCTGTTGAGCGTCATAAGACTGGAGACAAGAGCGTTTCCCTGAGCACAGAAGAGGATGTTGATGTTTGACGTAGAGGCTACCGTAGCCGATTTCAGAAAGCTGGTGCGCTGATGCCTAAACAGATTGTAGATGGATCAGAGTTTTTTGATGGTCAGAAGGTTTCGATTCACCAGGGCCGGTTTACTGGCAAGTTTGATCTTGATGAGATTGATGGTGTGACGATTTCTACTGGTGATCAGGTCACTTTCATGGTGACGGTTCGTGCGTCGTCTCCGAAGTTCACTAATGATGCTAAGACGGGGGCTTTGAAACGGGAGAATACCTTCAAGATCGAGTCTGCGTCTCTGATTGACCCTGATCAGGCTAAGTTCATCTACGATTCGATGAGTGTAGATGTCGAGGGTGTTAACTCTGGGCTGATCGAAGCTGAATTGGATTTCCTTTCTGAGGCCCCTACAAGCCCTTCTGAGGCGAGTAATGGGGTTTCGGCTACGGATACCCATGAAACACTAGAAGACCCCTTAGAGAGCCTTCTAGGCCCCTTAGACGGGAAGTTAGCTCCTAAGGACATCTATGGGGATCTGTATGGGCCGTCACCGTTACCGTTCGACAAGCCCAAGCCATCATTTAAGGAGGTGACTATCTGATGGGTATGGAAAAAATCCTAGAAAATGATGTGGTTATCACTGGAGTCAGTTTCACGATTGAATCCTTTGAAATCTCTTATCTCATCAATCAGGAACAGACAGAACTTGCCTCGATCGCACGCTCTATTGAGATTCCCGTCTCAGATGAGAAGCTAGTGAACGACTACATGGACTTACAAGAGTTCCTGTGTGACCTCGTTCATGACGCTGAAGTAGCTATCCGTAACCCCCCAGTACGTCAAGGTGGGGGGCTGAAAAGCTTGTACAGGCAGAGACCTAAGGACATAGAAGGTGAAGATTTTGATCTTGTAGACGAGAATGGCGGGATGGATGGACATTGATGAATTCTACACTAAATGGGGGGCATCCTTCAGGCGTCGATGGGATCATCTAGCTGCCTGTAGAGGGGAAGAACTTGACTTGTTCTTCGATCCAGATGCTGTTGATTTAGCGAAATCTGTCTGTGCAGAATGTCCGGTACGCCTCAGGTGTTTAGATGACGCTATCGCCTATGGTGATCTCGGTGTACGGGGAGGAATGACGGAACGTGAACGACACAAAATCCGCCACCGTCAACGACGATACTCTTCCCAGTTTCGTGCCGACGTGTACGAGTGAACATGTAGCAATTCTTGCTCATTTCAACAGGAACTTCTACACGGCCAAGTGCGGTAACTGTGGTCGAACTTGGTTGGGTGACGAAACTGATTTCACGTTTGGGATACCCCACCCTAACCCATGACTAGCCAACATCACCCCAAGATGATCCCAGTATGTGGCGAAACGCACGCCGGGTTTGCGACCGACGGGTTGGCGTTTTTCTGTTTGAACTGCAACAGGTCTTTCGGGTCGCTCACTGGACTAACTAAACACCTAGATGTCCTCGGATTCAACAAACCTGACATCTGGCTGACGATACGCCCGTTGCTTTAGTATGGTTGTCAAATGCAAGTACTGTGGGAACTACATGGAGAGAGATGTAGCTACCCGTCGAGGTTTGTCATCGTTTTGTTCAGATGAACACATGTACGCCCATCAGTACGAGAAACAGAAGGAAACCAGGGTCCGCCAGGCGAAAGTTGCCCGAGCGGCCGATATCCCTCACGATGTCCGCCAAAGGACTTTCGAGGCCGACGGCCATCGGTGCCGGTTCTGTGGCACCGAATATGTGCTGCATCTACATCACATCAAGTACCGTTCCGAGGGTGGTCCCCACGAAGTGTCCAACCTGATCGTTTTGTGTATGGCATGTCATGAACTTGTCCACACGGACAAAGGGCGTTTCCAGCCGCTCCTTCAAGAGATCGTCTGGCGACGGGACGTTCATGGTGATAAGGTGTCTCTCGTATCGGACATCGAGGGATTTGATGGAGACACAGGAAACTAGAGTATTTACTCTACAACAGGTAGAGCCGGAATGTCAGGGGTTGATACGGACGATGACCCGCATCGGCCCGTTATCGGTGAGTGACGCCCCGCCGAAACTCCGGATGTGGTCGCTAAGGTGGTTGTTGTCGCCACAACAACCACCGCCGCCGGACCCGAGATCGGCGGTAGAGATCTGGGAATGCTGTAACTGTGGGCTCAGTTTAGGCTCTCGTGCTTCTCTGGACGATTTGAGGGCAGTTCAGGGGCATTTCAAGTCCAGAGGCTTGCACGGGGTTTCGCTTAATTCACAGTACTATCTATGGAGATAATTCGATGCAGCACCAAGATAAAGTCACCGAAGTCGAACCTGTATGTCTTTTCGCAGTCTCAGTGGGCCATAGCCTCGTATACGGCATCAATATCTGCGAGAACTGTCTCGTGGAATACATCACTGATGACGGGGACCGATATCCCCCACCCAACAACCATTCGTTTGTTTCTGTAATAAGGTTCAACAAAGAAAGGGTAAGGGAACTTCGTGCCCTTCGTGAACTTACACAACCACACCAGCTACTCAGCCCTTGATGGGGCGTCGAAGATTTCCGAGTTGGTAGCCGCAGCAGCAGCAGACAACCAGCCAGGGCTCAGCATCAACGATCATGGCGTGTGCTGGGGACTGATCGACTTCTACAAGGAATGCAAAAAACAGGGCATCAACCCTATTCTCGGTTCAGAGTTCTACCATACTGATCATGCTGACGATCGTGGCGTGAAGATAGGTGATGGAACTATTGATGGTACCGATAAGCGGTACTACCATCTCACCGTTTTTGCTGAAAACGATGAAGGGTATCGGAACCTCATCAAATTATCTTCGGTGGCGTTTGAGAACTTCTGGTACAAGCCACGCTCAACGTGGGAAACGTTAGAGCAGCATTCTAAGGGTCTGATTGTCACCACGGGGTGTTTGGGTGGGCCTGTTTTACAGAGGTTGCTGCGGGACGACTATGACGGGGCTTTGGCTGTCACTCAGCGCATGGTGGACATCTGCGGCGCAGAAAACGTCTTTGTCGAATTGCAGGATCATGGGCTACCGGAACAGCATAAAACGAACCCGTGGCTGATCGACATCGCTAAGAAGCTGAATCTCAATGTTGTTGCCTGTGCTGATTCGCACTATGTGACTCATGATGATGCTGTCACCCATGACTCTTTGCTTTGTTTGCAGACCCAATCCAAAATTGCTGACACAGACAGGTTCAGGTTTCAAGGTGACCAGTATTACCTGAAAACATCTGATGAGATGAGGTTGGTGTTTGCTGAGATCCCCGAAGCGTGCGATAACACGTTGCTCATCAACGAGCGGTGTAACGTAAAGATTGATTTCGATACATTACACCTACCGAAGTTCCCTGTGCCCGATGGTTACGATTCAGCTTCAGCGTACCTGTCACATCTAGTGTACAAAGGGCTACTGGAACGATACGAGAACCCCACGACGGTTCACTTGGAGCGTTTAGCGTACGAGTTGGGTGTCATCGACACGATGGGAGTCAGTGCATACTTCTTGATCGTGTGGGACTTGATGCAGTTTGCGAAACGTCAAGGGATTAGACGTGGCCCCGGTCGAGGTAGTGCGGCGGGGAGCCTGTGTAGCTACCTGTTGAAAATCACTGACATTGATCCCATCAAATACAACCTTCCGTTCGAGAGGTTCCTGAATCCTTCTAGAGTATCCATGCCTGATATCGACTTGGATATGGAAACGGATCGTCGTGACGAACTGATCAACTACACGATCGAAAAGTACGGTCGTGATCATGTCGCTCAAGTTATCACGTTCAGCGAGATTCGTGCTCGTTCTGCGGTTCGTGACGCTGCAAGAATTCTTGATCTTCCACCGCAGGTAGGGGACAAGATTGCAAAGGCGATGCCTGAACTGCACATGGGTGAACCCACCCCACTGTATGCCTGTATGGAACATTATGATCGTTACGATTTCGGGTACAAGAATGCTGAAGATGTCCGCAACTTGTACGATGCTGACCCTCAGGCCAAACAGGTCATTGATGTGGCGATGGGCTTGGAGGGTCTTATCCGTCAGGATGGGATCGGGGCTGCTGCTGTTGTTATCACTCCGGAACCGTTGACGAACTTTGTTCCCACGCAACAGAAGCCAGATGGCCCGCTTATTACCCAGTACGAGAAGTCCACTATCGAAGAACTTGGGCTTCTTAAAATGGATTTCCTGGGGTTGAGAAACCTCGATATCATCGAGAACACTTTGAAGATGATCAACTATGCGATTGATATCGATAATCTGCCACTAGATGATCCTAGCGTCTACAAGATGTTGTCTGACGGTGACACTGTAGGGGTTTTCCAGTTGCAGGAATCAGGCTGTAGGAGCCTATTGCGCCGTCTTCAGCCACGAAACATTGAGGATTTGGCGGCTGTTCTTGCATTGTATCGACCGGGGCCTATGGCTTCGAATATGCATCTTGATTACGCTGACCGGAGAAACGGTCGTCAAGCTGTCACATATTTCCATCCTGATGCCGAAGAGATTCTATCTGCAACGTATGGCATCTGTCTCTTTCAGGAACAGTTGATGAGGGTCGCTCAGAAGTTTGCTGGTTACAGCATGGCTGATGCAGACATTCTCAGGAAGATCATTGGGAAAAAGCTTATCGACCAGATGATCGAGGAACGCAAGAAGTTCATCGATGGCTGTGTATCCCAAGGCTATTCAGATGAGCTTGGTGAGCAGATCTTTGATATGATCGAAGGCTTTGCGAGCTACGGATTCTCCTCCTGCCTAACAGATGACACCTTAGTTCGTCTAGCTAGTGGCGAACTCGCCTCCATAGCTACGATAGAAGATCGCCTAATCGACGGGGAAGAGGTGCTTCTTGAGTCGGTCATTGATGGGATTTGTTTTCCTGACGTGTGCGAGAGTGTCAATTATTCTGGCGTGCAGGAAGTCTATGAGGTCACCTTCGATGATGAATCATCTATACACGCAACATTAGATCACGAATTCATGTGCGTCGATGGCACCTACCATACGCTTTCTGACATTTACAACTATGACTTGGAGTTACTGTGCGTAGACGCCCACAAAACAAAATGATAACTGACGAATTGGAGGTCCAACGGAGGCGTGCGATGACGCGTTGGCTGCTCAAGACTGTCGCCGCTGACGGTGGCGCTTACGGCGACTTCGTCTGGCCCTTGGAGGTCGGTGCCGAGGTCGCAGCACCGGACTGGTCCGACGCGCCCAAGTGCGGCGGTGGGCTGCACGGCCTACTCGACGGTCGCGGCGACGGTGGACTGCTGAGCTGGTCGCGTGATGCTGTGTGGCTGGTGGCCGAGGTGCCCGCCGACGCTCACCTCGTTGACCTGGGCAGCAAGGTGAAGGTCGATCGGTGCGTGGTCGCCCATGTCGGCGATCAGGCGTCGGCGATAGGGTTCCTCGCTGATCAGGGTGTGGTCGATGGCGTGGTGGGCGCTCGTGTGGTCGCCGGGGACTACGGCACCGCGACGGCCGGGGACTCCGGCACCGCGACCGCCGGGGACTACGGCACCGCGACGGCCGGGGACTCCGGCACGGCGACCGCCGGGGACTACGGCACCGCGACGGCCGGGGACTACGGCACCGCGACCGCCGGGGACTACGGCACCGCGATCGCCGGGTACTACGGCACCGCGACGGCCGGGTACTACGGCACCGCGACGGCCGGGTACAGCGGCACCGCGACGGCCGGGTACCGCGGCACGGCGACGGCCGGGGACTACGGCACCGTGACCGCCGGGGAACGCGGCACCGCGACGGCCGGGTACCGCGGCACGGCGACGGCCGGGGAACGCGGCACCGTCATCCTCGCCTGGTGGGACGACACCCTCGACCGTCGCCGCTGGGTGGTCGGTGAGGTCGGCATCGACGGCATCAAGGCCGACACGCCGTACCGCTGCGATGCGGGCCGACTGGAGGAGGCCCAATCGTGAGTTCTGGAGACAGGTACACCTCCAGTCTCCTAGTCACAGCCTGTGAGCCATGAAGGAGAAGTATGAGAAATATGAAAATCTCTTCCTTAAGTAGAGTGGGGGAAAGGTCAGTCTATTCTTTGACGATGGCTGGAGAACAGCATAACTATGTGCTAGCCAACCACCTTATCAGTAAGAACTGTCACGCGTATCCGTATAGTTTGATATCATATCAAACAGCCTATCTTAAAGCGCACTATCCAGCAGAGTTCATGGCTGCAACGTGTGCTTCTGTGTCGACTAATATCGAGAAGTCATCTGTGTACCTTTACGAGGCACGTAAGATGGGTCTCAAAGTTTCTACCCCTGACATCAACAAGTCGGATTACAACTTTACAGCCGTCGATGGGGAGATTCTTGTTGGGTTGGGGTCGCTACGTAATGTCGGGGTTGCTGCACGCAAGGCCCTAGAGGAACGTTCTGAGAGTGGCCCGTTTACGTCCCTAGTGGACTTTCTGCAACGGGTGAACCCTAACCTGCGGGAACTGAAATCTCTCGCTCAGGGGGGCGCTCTGGACGCCTACGGGACACGTCTGGGGATCGTGTCGGTGGCAGAGGATCTGCTAAACCACGTTCGCAAATCATTGAAAAAGCAGCAGGAATCTTTGTTTGACACAGACGAGTTTTTTGATGTTGTGATTCCTACACACGAGTACCCTCTAGCCACAAAGATGGCGTTGGAGAAAGAAGTCATCGGGATCTATGTGTCGGGGCATCCCCTTGACGGGTTTGATCCTGGGGAGTTCACTATTGCTGACCTGTATGACCTTGACGACGTGTGGGCAGATATCACTTGCATTGTCAGTACTGTGGATCTAAAGACGACTCGTGCCGGGGATCGTATGGCGAAACTTGTTGTTGAAGATCAGACCGGCACATTAGAGGTAGTAATCTTCCCCAAGTCGTATGCTCAGATCAAGGCTCCTAAAGCGGGTGATGTCGTAGAGGTCGGTCTACGGGTCGGACGGGATCGAGATCAGCAGCGCAACTACATTCTCAATAAATGGAAGAAGATCGAGACAGATGACCGAAACGAGGTTGATGGTGAAGTGTTGAAGTTCTATCTACCCAAAGGTTTTGCTCAAGATTCTGTGGCTCTGTCACAGTTGAAGGGTATCTTATTAGATAATCGTGGGTCTGTCCCTGTGGGGTTCTACATTTCCAGGTCCACAACGTTGGCTCTTTCAGAAGAGTTCTATGTAGACAATAGCGATAAACTGAAAGACGAGGTAAAGGCTCTATTTAGTTCTTACAGTTCCCGTTAGAGATGTAAACCTATCTCTAGCGGGGGACCGTGGATGACGAAGAGATCGATCCAGAAACGGCCTCGTTGATCGTCTATCTTGCGTTCAACTCAGCGTTTCACTGTAATTTCAGTCATCATTCTTGGCCGTGCGGCATATGGAATGCGGATTCCTATGTTGGTCGAGGGTGGGGTGGACTCTTTGAACACGGACTGGTTCCCTGTAATTGGAAAGTTCTAACAAGGGAACCTGATGCTGGATAATCTACTGTGAGTGAAGGTAAGTGGAGCCAATCTCGTCGGCGTAAAGACGCTGCACGCAAGTCGTTGCAGCACCGACTAGAATTGGAACGAGATGGCAAACAAAAAAGCTACCACAGGAAAGAACCTAGAGGACATCAAGGAGACGATTTCCAAGAACCTTGGGAAAGGCGTGATTGGATATCTGAGTGATGATGCGTTAGAGATCGAAAGGATCTCTACGGGGATTCTGGCTGTCGATAAGATTATCGGTGGAGGGTTTGCTCGTGGGACTTTCGTAGAGTGTTACGGGAACCCTGGTGCCGGTAAAAGCTTGATCGCTCAGGCGTATTCGGCACAGGTTCAGGCGCTTGATGAGAAAGTCGTTTACATCGACTTGGAGCATTCACTCGATCCACGTACCCTTGCTCTGTCAGGCGTGGATATCGGTACGTTGATGATCGCTCAGCCTGAAACCACTGAGGACACTTTAGGCATCATCGAAACCCTTCTTGACGCTACCGACGTTGGGGCCATCATCATTGATTCAGTTGCTGGTCTTGTTCCTCGTAGTGAGATGGTCGGTGACTATGGCGATAGCCATGTAGGCCTACAGGCTAGGCTGATGTCTCAAGGGTTGCGTAAACTTCGCACCAAGATGACTGCTATTGATTCTCGGGTTACGGTCGTGTGGGTAAACCAGATGCGGTCTTTGATCGGTAACGTCGGGTATGGACCTCAGACAACTACGACGGGCGGTAAGGCGTTAGGGTTCTGGTGTTCGACTCGTCTTGAGGTGTCTCGTGTCAAGAATTTAGGCACAGCAGATAACGTGATTGGTCATCAGGTGAAGGTGAAGGTCACGAAGAACCGTCATGCCCCACCGTTCCAGACTGGTACTTTCGATGTCTTGTACGAGTCTGGGGTGTCGAACGGTTCAACTCTTTTGGATTTGGCGATCGAGGCGAAGCTTGTCAAAGTGTCGGGCTCTTGGTACGCTGACGCCGACACCGGGGAGTCCCTCGGTCAGGGTCGTGTAGCTGCCGCTCAAAGGATTGAAGACGATGCCGAACTCTACGACAAGTTCGTCCAGGCCCTCATCTAAGTTTTTGGACAGGACGCTGCTCGGGGCTAAAGATGGGATTCCTCAACCCGAGTGGGTTTTTCATTACTTTATCGATTGGAAGGTATCAGATCTAGCTTCAGAATGGGGGATTCGAGCACAGCCAGTTACGGTGTTCTGTTTCAACCTTCACCTCAACGATGGTTTGTGCACTAACTGTTTAGGGACTTGGCTATAAATGAGAATGATGATAATCGCTACAGAGGATTTATCGAAGCTCACGTTCGAGCCAGTTTGCTGTCCTGAGCATGTTCGAATCCAACCCGAACGCGGGGGAGCTGGGCCGGGTGAAGTTGTTCGAATCCAACCGATAGGTTGGCGGTGTGCTAACTGTCTAGGGAACTTTTATGCTCGACCTCTTGCTGGAGATCTGCATTTCCAGATCACCCTGTTGCAGTTAAGGCAGTAACTGAAGAGCCCATTGGAACAATGGTGGATCATGTGACACTCAGGGACGAAATGAGGGACCTTATCCATGGGAGGCAGGGAGAAGGTACCCGGATGAGTGGGGGAGTCATTTCTATGACTAGTATTGTCCGTGGGTTCGGGTATCAACATCTCATGCGAAATATCCATTGCTGGAGACACAGGAAGGATTGGAACTCGTGGAATGGTCTTTGCATTTTAGAGTGTTTGGAGTGGCATCTTGTTGATGGAAGGTGCGAGAATTGCGGATACGATTGGGGATCGAATTTTCACGGTGTCCACAACATGCCAGGTATTAGAACTTGAGTGTCTCTATTACACCTATGATGGAAAAATTCGTAATCCTACTGGTGGGAAAATGTGGGACGGCATCTGTATCAATTGTAAATATGACTTCTCAAAAAGAGGGTCGGCCTCTACGGGGTATTGCCAACCTGTGCAGATAGACGAGGCGTCATGATGATCGAGTCTGAATGCAGGAGTTTTTTCTCCAGTAGAGATGAGGTCAATTGTGTCCCGGTCTGTTTCCGGACACATATTGAAACAAAAACGTGCGTCAACTGCGGGTTAGAGTATCACTCTTATGTGGTCGATGACGAAGGTAAGGCTGTTTTTGTTACGGTAAAGACCTCAGAGGGGGTACTGATTGACGAGCTAGGCGTAAGGTACAGTGCGATCCCGAGGGGCGAAGAGTAATGTTGAGAGATCCGTTACAGGAACTGCATTGTACGGCTTTTATAGCTTTGCGGACTGACGTAACG
>WBZU01001927.1_pt1 | contig 14915 bp, 13 predicted proteins | sample 5204311 | NCBI WGS metagenome assembly WBZU01 (sample SAMN12344359, study PRJNA552823) | activated sludge metagenome | biome: Activated sludge suspended growth; feature: Nitrification reactor; material: Wastewater; isolation source: activated sludge from nitrification reactor of wastewater...
ATATCATTTTTTTTTGAGAGAGATAGATAGATACACACACAAAAGATAATATAGATATAATAATAAAAAATAAAAAAATAAAAAGATAAAAATATATTTTTTTATAGTAATAATATAATCTAATAAAAAAAAATTAAAAAATTAATGACGATTTTATCTTTAAATCTTGATATGAATACCAAACTGACTATTAACGAAATCACGTTCATATGACAGTTTGTAAATATTAGTTCCTGGAGAATTATGAACATTACCTAGTTGTTGAGGTTTATTATAACCAAACAATTGTTGTTGTTTATTTTCATTGTAACTTCGAACCTGTCTAATAAGTTCAGTTGGTTCAGCCATACCGAGTCCCATACTTCGACCCATAGAAACAGCCTTGTTAAATTCTTCAGGGTCCCATTCATTAGCACCTGGTACTTGTTCGTATAACATAGGAATAGATTCAGAGTGTCCTACTAAAGTATCATGAATAGGAACAAGCATATTGAGTTGTGTATGAGAAGCAAGACGAACATTAGATTGTCGATCATTGTTATTATTATGTAATGTTTGAGCATTCTGAGATGCAGCAAAAGCAGAACGTTGTGTGTAATCATTATCCTTTTGATAACGTGCAGACAGAACTTCAAAGAATGAATTTTTAGCATAAACTTCAGCCATAGTCTTTTTATAGTCTGTGGTAGTATCAGTAGACGAAGACGAAGAAGTCGAAGAAGCAGATGCTGCAAAAGAAGCCTGTTGCAATGAATTATCACCAACAGCAGTAGTAGGGATAGTAGCCAAAGTAGTCGTAGTATTAGGTTGGCTCTGGGTCTGATTCTGAATCATTTGACTAAAAGTAGGAAACTGTTTCATATCAAAAGTAGGAATCAATGATTTAGGATTCATTTGAGATGTAGTGGTAGTGGTACTACTAGTAGTAGGAGTAGGATTAGGAGTAGATGGTACTTTAGTTTGATTATCTGAATTAGATTGATATTGACCAAAACTAGTAGGTGGTTTTAAAAAATATTCAATCTTCTTAAGTATAGAAGCATCGTTAATAGCACCTGCAATCTGTTCATTTTGTTTTTGAACTTGTTGTTTCTCACTATTAACCTTTTCGAGTTGTTGACGAATATCTTGCAACTCCTTTTCTTTAGTTTCAAGGATAGTCATTTGCTGAGCAGTAGCAGCATGAGCAGTTCGCAAATCAGACTCGAACTTCATAAAGTTATCTGGATTACTAGTAAACTCTGTCTGAAGACTCTTCAAATGACCAAGAATCTCATCTTTACCAGCATCAGTCTTTAAGACGGTATTAAGATTATTACGTTGTTCAATAACATCAGTAAGCATCTTTTCAAAATCCATGATCCTGTTTTTCTTATCCAATGCTTCTTGTTCAATACGTTTAGCAGTTGCTTGTCGTCCAATTTCAGCATCCTGTTCAATCTGCTTAACACGTTCATCATATTGTTGATGTTGTTTCAATAATACTTCCATGACTTTCATTAATTGATTAGTATCCTTAATATCATTAGGATTCAACTTATTAAGATCAATAATAGGCTCTTGAGTAGTCGACGTAGTTGGTTCAGTCGTAGTAGTAGTCGTGGTAGGAATACTAATGGGTGGTGTATCAATAGTCATTGGTACAGGAACACTACTAGTAGTAGTGGTAGGAGTAGGAACAGTAGTAGTTGTAGTAGCAGGAACAGTAGTAGGAGTAGGAGTAGGAGTATCAACAGATTCCATTTTTTATATATTAAAAAAAATGAAGGATTATAAGTTAGATATTTGTAAAAAAAAAGAGATCGATGAATTTTTTTTTAAAATAGGTTTTTATTTTTTAAAATATAATGTTTTTTCTATTTACATATTACAAGAACAATCCAAAAAAATTTCGTTTTTTTAGACTATCTGTGATTGAATCATAGATAATTCATCTAAACTTAATTCATAAATTTTATTAATAATATCTGTATTATTATTATTACTAATAGTATTATTAGTATTTATAGATGCTGCATATGATGATCTTTTAGATACTAGATCAGGATCAAAAATAACAGTGTCTTTACGTCTACCCTTTATACACAAGGATATTTCAAATACTACTTTTTTAGGATCGAAATTTTTATCAGCAGATGCTCTATAAGAATAAGCAGTATGATGCATACTAACTTCCTTTAGGTACCCATCTTTAATACATTTCAATGCAAGAGCATCATAAGGATTATCTAATTCAAAGGCAAGATTTGTAAGTAAACAATTATTATCTTTAGGATTAATAAATGCACTTGCTACATATCCAGTTCTCAATTGTGGTACTTTTTTATCAGGATATAGACTTTGATCTAAGAATGTATGTTCAATAGATACTGGAATAGGAGTATTAGCATTAGCCATCTTATTCATATAATCACAAGTTTCCACTAGTTCTTGTTTAGAAAATACATCATCTCTTTCGTGTGCTGGTACATTCTTATAAGTATCATGAGATGGTTTAGGACCAGGATGTGCTCTTACAGTAACATAATGAATATTTTTACGATCATTCATTTTTCATGTATATTATTATTATATTTTGATATTAAAAAAAATAATTTTCGAAAAAAATGATAATAAATAGATTATTTTAAATACTGTAGATAGAATAAAATTTTTAATCATATATACAATATACAATATAAAATTTTTTTCTGTTACAAAAAAAATGATGAAAGAAGAGGAAGAACAAGAATATCAAGAAGATGAATATGAACATAAATATAAAGAATGTGAAATTATTATTACAAATGAAACACTTTCTGATATTGACATTCCACAATCAAATCATGTTGTTAAAATAAGTATTTGGACTAGACATGTCTATCTGTTCTGGTTTATTAGTTGTATTACTATGGTCTCACACACTTATATAATAGGACTACTTCAAGATAATCCTTTATTTTCTGGAGCAATGGTTATCATATATATCATAGTCATTTCGATTATCTCGTTTACTAGAAACATAGAAATGATAAAAATCACATGTTATGAATATCAATTTGTTTTTTGGAGTCTATGGATCATGTACTCGTTCGTTTGTAGAGGACTTCCAGACTATTTCCATTATATCAGTATTATCATCTCTAATATAATTACATTTATATGTGTATCTATTGCTTTACTACCAGATAGTTATACTGAACCTAACAAGGACTATATTTGTTATCTATTGATTCTATATCTATCTGCTCTTTTTATACCCCATGTTGATGCTAATATATTACATGCTTCTGCTTTAGTATCAACTACCAGAACTCTTTTATATTGCGTTATATTCATATGGATCAGATATAATAATCTATTGAATGTAGACCATGGTGAATTCTATAATGTGTATTATTACAAGGAGGTACCTACTATATTAGAGATATGGGATAAGAAAAAAGTGAGTCAAAGTCATGGATCGAGGATAGTGTTTAAGGAGAAACTATATATACCTCCATGGGCAGTCATTATTATCACTACATGGGTGTTTCTATGTGATCCGTTTTTGTTGTTATTAGTACCAATAGAGATGTATATTATATATTTGATGGGTAGATATGGTAATAATGAAAATCATAAATATATAGTGTCAAAGAGACAACCTTATCTTGCAACTAAATGGCCCTTTAATGTAATTTGTAATCAGAGCATTAAAATTTCATCTAGGGTATTAACTACTTCTAATACTATCAAAAACATTAGTGATATTCAACAACAGAGTGTCTCCAAGATCACAGAAAATCTAGTAAAACAATTAAATGATACTGTAACCATATATAAACTAACACCTAAATGTCCTTCTACCCACCTATTGTAGATAGTATAAGTGATAAAGTAGTAGTAAAATGGACTAAAGATATGGTAATCAATGAATTGAAAACAATGGGGTATATAGAGACATTGAAATCAAGTAATATAAAACAGATTGATATTGATAATAATAATAGGGCATATGAATATATTTATGGAATCTATTTCCTTCTTGTAGATTGAAAACAAAAAAAAATATTTTTTTTAATAAAAAAATGAATTCATTTTTTGAAGCAATAGGGTTTTCAGATTTTTGGAGACGTTTATATAATGAACCTACTAATCAACAAATAACAGATATAAAACAATCTATTTTTGATAATATAATAAAAAATGATAATGCTTCTATTTTATCATCTATATATGAAGAAGAAGAAAGAGGAGGAGATATATATTATCCAGTTGATGTTATTAATCATCAACCAATGATTGTAGAAGATGAAGAATATGAAGACGATGTAATATTAAGTGATTATGGTGATGATGATCAAGAATATATGATACCTATTATAGATATACAATCTTCATCTTCTTCATCATCGTCATCATCACATCATCATCCTACTACTCCTAGACATAGTCATCAGACTACGACTATCATGGATAAAAAGGATTTACAAAATAAATTATTAATCAATAGTCCTCGAAATAGATATGTAGAATTTGATAAAAATCGAAAAAAATTTTTAATTAAAATATTGACTATGGGTGGTATGACCCAGACAGTCACTGCATCAGGTATACACTCTATCATTCAGAAATTTCAACCTATCAGTATCTCTGAACTTTGTCAAATAAATAATAAACGAACACATGATAAATCAAAGAATGCTTCTGTAAATACAATAAAACGTGTAAATACTGAATGGGCAGAGATTATACGATCTAGGAATCAAGTCGACCTATGTTCTGAAATAGAAGACTGTCCCAACTGTACTAAAATAGATAATAAAAAACATGGGTCTATAGTCGATAGTGAGATTCAAATGTTTACACTACCTCCCATAAACTATGATATCAGTAACATGTTCCAATATGTTGACGGAGTCGATTCATGTACTATAAGACTATTACTAGAACTGAATAAACGTAATTGGTCTATTATATCTCCTCAACATAAGATTTTTGACGAAGAACTCAAGATAGCCACTGCTGTAGATATAATATGTAGAGATAATACTAATAACGATCTCATTATCATAGAATTAAAGACATCTAAACATACATCTGATGATTATTATACATTTTCACATCCTGATTATTACTATGATATGATGAGAGCACCTAGATCGTTTCCAGAAACAGGAGGTCAAATACCCCTATCTATGAAAAACGACGATCTTTTACAAATATTGATTACACATGTGATTATAAAGGAGAGATATGGTATTGTACCAGATATATCATTATTAATTAGGTTAGGAGGAGATAAGATATGGATATATGAATTAGAAGATTGGTGTTATGAAATTATGCCTGTACTACGAAGAAATATTTTATTACATCAACAGAATTTACGATCAATGAAAGATATAACTAAATTATCTAGAAAACGAAAATAGATTATTTACGATATTTAAAAAAATTAAATAAAAAAAAACTTTTTTTAAGACTAATTATTATATCAAAAAAAAGGAACAAAAAAAACTTTTTGTTTTTCTTCCTATATAACTTATTTTTTTTTCTTTTAATCTAAAAAATGACTACGGTATTAAATACACCTCGTTTAAATGGACCTAATAATTATCCTATGATGGGTAATATTGGTAGCCAAGTTGAAAAAACATCTTTCACTGGTCCTCTTATGAATACCAATGAACCCGTTATGCCCGGAGGATATGGTTACACACAGTCTATGCATACTTTTCCTTGGGCTCAATTGGGTTCTCAATCGACTCTCTTCTTGGGTGCTACTTGGGAAGCACTTACTGTCGCTCTTGATGGTATGCAAGATATCTTACCAATTGAAAAGACTGATGTATTGAATTTTCAATGGGTCAAGTTTTTTGCTATGGAAGGTGAACTTGTACCAAGGGCTCCTCTTGGTCCTGCTCCTTTGCTCAGTACCGGTCAAGTTATTTACAACGCTACTGTAAGTCACTTCAATCTCGGTTTCGAGATGGAGAATGGTTTTGCTCAAACTGCTCTTGGTCAGAGAATGTATGCTTACAATCTTATGATCATGTCTCATGCTGTTATTAAACGAGCAAATCAGTTACGTATTGAGGCTATCCTTAGATGCTATGAAACAGCGAAACGAGTTCAAAATGCATTAGGATTCAATTGTGTCTCTATTGGTCAGGTACTTCAAAAGGAACTCAATATGTTTGCTGCTGTCCAGAAGGATACTGGTATTCAAACTGCCTTTGCTAGTCTCGTGTCTAGTATGAAGACTGCCTATGCTAGTGCTCGAAACAATGTTGTTCCTACTACCATCATCATGCCCCAGAAGATGGAACGATATCTTACCTTATCGAACAAGACCAACTTCGATGGAGGTATTGTGGGTCTCGAAGAACGTCAACGACGATTGACTGATTTCCCATATCAAAAGTCCTTTGGAGATATGGATATTCGTCTGATCATGAGTTACACTGATGATAATCGAAATGATTTCATTAATCCACTTGGTCAAACAGTCCAGATCGGTGATATGTTTGCTCTTGATCAAGTAGGTACTCCTAGTTGTGAATCCAACGAAAAGTATTGTACCGATAACCTTACTCGATGGGTCATGGATATGTCTTGCAATAATGGAGAGTTCAAACCAGTGACTATGTTGTCTGCATTGAAACACTGTCGTCGATTTGATCGAACTGGATATCTTGATCATAATCATCAAAAACTTGCTGATGATATGAATAATGGTGGTATGGGTATCAACCCATTCACTGTTACTAATAATTGCCCAGACATGTTCTTGTGTCGTGACTCTACCAATGGATCATCCAACTATCGTGTTGCCAAGTATTTTGGTGATATGGAGCGTCTGTACAATCCTTTTGAGTTTCTTGATGCATTCGCTCAGACTGGTTCTTATAAGATCAAGAAGTTACTTGGTGAAAAGTGCCTGAATGATCTTCTTGAAGGAGAACGATTGATGGAAGACATCTATGACTATCATTTGACTTACGATCAAGTAGATGATATTATTGATGAGATTAGTCCATATTATATGAAGAGAAATACAAAAGGTGGTCCTGCAATCTTGTCTGGAAATGAAAATAAGGCCGCAACAAAACTCGCATGTTATAAATGCGCTGGTCTTGGTAATTTCGTAGGTATGCGTACTATCTCTTTATGGAGTACAGAACTAGTACGAGCAGCAAACGCAGTTAGATCATTGTCTGCAGGTTCACCATCTCCAGTGAAATATCTTACTCGTGAAGAATGTGTTATGAATGCAGAAAAGACTTTAGAGATCGTTAAAGTTGCTAGAGCATATGAACAAGCAGTCTTGTCTCTGTTTAAGACAGTAGCAGATCATTTCTCTCATAATTTCTTGTTTGATCAAGATAACTTACCATCTGTATGGAGAATCAAAGATGTTTTCTGTAACTCTGTGAATATGTTTGGAATGTCTGTATTAGACAAGGCATCTAAATTTCCATTATTACGATCGTTCGCACATCAAGGTATTGTTACTGGACAAAATGACGATATTTATAAGATGTATCCAAATTTACAAGAAAAATTATCTAGTGCCCCATTTAACTTTTCATCGAGTAACATCAGTGAATTTATTCTATCTGTATTAAGTCCTAATATCGATTCATCGTATATCAAAGACTTTTGTAGTAATCCTACAGGATTTCATACCAAGTATGTTCAAAAATTCGGTCGTGTCTATGCTCAGACATTGAATCGAAAAGATGGATCATCGCGTAGTTCAAATTTCACGAATATTTATGATGATATTTCAGATACTTACAATGACACGAAAGCATCTAATATTCTCAAAGGTGTTATTAGATTTGTATTGGATGATACTATTTCTGATACTAGCATGACACCTCAGAATATCGATAATTTCATCTCAAGTCTTGCTAAACTGAATGTTAACAGACCTACACATTCTTCATCTAGACCATCTATGAAGTCTAATATCGATAATGATAATGTAGAAGCATTAGACACCTCCTCTAGATTTATCCAAATTGTAGGATTGACTTTTAGTGATGAAACTATCGAAGATTGTATTAGACATACACAAGGTCAAGACGCTGATACTAGAAAACTTATTGCTGATACATCATATATCAGTTATATGGGTCAACTCTATGATGGTCTTAGTGCTAATAAAGATAAAGGATTGTCCCGAGACCTTGAAGAAGCATTCAAACTTCAGTCTTTATCTGATATTAACACTACTACGACTCTAAAGACTCTCGATCCTACATTCAATCGATTCAAGAACCTGAGTGGTAAAGGATATGATCATGGTCAAGATCATCGACCTCCTGAAGAAAGTTGGAGAGGTATTGGAGACTTCCAAAAGGTCACTAAATCTGGTGATATTGTATGGAATGGACCATTGATCGAAGCATGGAAGTATGTAGTTACATCTTCTGGAAAATGTAGTGTGACTCGTGCAGTAGGTCTTCTCTATCTTATGGAGCACATCAACCTTCATTCATTGACTGTATGGTCTACTAAGAATCTACGATTACCCTTTGGTATGCTCATGTTCCGACCATTCAAACGTTACGAGACCTCTGTTATGGCTATGCTCAAACCAGGTCGAGAGACTGGTGTGTTAGTGATGGGTAATGAAGATTGGGAACAAGGTAACAATGTTCAGATCAAATACCAGACAGTACATCTTAGTATCAATCTTGGTGCTATTATCTATGCTCCAGAGAACATCTTCTTGATGTTGCATTCTATTGTAGATGCATACAAGAGTGGTGAAGGACTTGAGTTCTTTGATAGTGATGACTTTACTGTAGTAGAAGGACATGTTCGATTGAGCCATGATAAGTCTGTCTTTGCAGCAATGGTACCTTATCGTTCTACTGATGGAATCAATGATGAACTTATCCCTGTCATGAATCCATGTGATATCAGTGGTCGATGGGCAGATAACTATGCTAGTAGACTTACAGACCGTAACGTCAATGCACATGATCCATCCATGATTAAACCTCACTACCCATCTGCTGCATATTATAACTATGTATGGGGATTCAGTGCAGTCAGTAGTGCTCCTGGTATTTACAGTGGAGACTATTATGATCCTAGTACAGAGTTAAATCGCTTATGTTGGAGAACTACTCAACGTCTCAAGGATGGTCGTTTCATTCGTGGTACTGATCATTTTGGAGATGAGTTAACTTTTGATGGATGTAAACAACGTCGTGTTGTAGGTGTTGAACCTATTAGTTCTAAAGATATTCCAGATGAAGTTGGACGAAGAATTTATGTTTAAGAAATTTGACCTATCTATCTATCTATTTATTTTTTTTTAATCATCATCGGAGTTTTTTTTTAAAAATTTTTTTTTATTTATTTTTTTTCTCAAAAATTTTTTTTTGTTATAATATCATTCTTATTTTTTTCTATCATACATACCTATCTATATATATCTATATATCTATATCTATATCTATAAAAAATTATTTTCAAATAAAAAAAATGTCTAAATCTGCTATTAAATCATGTGTAAGATATTTTTGTACTAAATTATTATTAGACTCTAGTATAACCAAAGATGATATGCCCTTTATTAATGATATAAGTTCATTAGATATGACCCAAGTAGTTCTTATAGTAGACTCTATGATAAAAATAAGATCGTTCTCTAATAGAATACCTATTAAAACAACTATCGTTAAAGAAGATGAAGGTGAAAATTCTGAACTAGCAGATATAATAGATGAAGAAGACCTTGAAAATATGACTGAAGAAGAACGAATTAGTCTTAACTATAGACCTGCAACTTTCAGAGACCTTGTCAATCATATATTCAGAGAAGAAATATATGCTTTTATAAAGGGCTGTAAGATATGTGTTGCTACTATTGATGATTCAGGACATGTACCAAGGTCTAAAGAACCAGAACAAAATAAACGAAAACAATATATCAAGGATATCCCCTATGAAGAATTGACTGATATTAATGATCCTACTAAAAAAATTTGGGATGGGGTCTCGCCTATCCTGACTTACTCGGAACAGATAGTTCCTGATTGGAAATCGATTTGTGCCAGTCGTAAGGCCAGACGTAGGGCTATCCAAGATGTTATACAATATGTGAAAAATGGAAATCTCAAAATAGCATCCGGGCGAAAGTTATACATAGACTATGGAGGTGATAAAGGTTTTGAAGGTCAGCCGATGTGTCTGGAACGTGACGGAAGAAAAATGATATGGTCATTTGAGCCAAAACTTACAAACTATGTAGGTGAGGGTGAAAAAATGATTATATTCTATGCCGACTATTTCGCGCGACTTGGATATAATATATTGAGTTCAAGTAGAGATACAGACTCGATGATGCTATGGTTACACTATATGTCAGATATTATGTCTGACGATTATGACAAAATTGTAGGATTGAGTCCAGAAACCGTCGAAACGATACGGATGTTACGTTCTAGGGTCTATATTCACAGGTTTGGCACTGTCAAAAATCCATTTTTTAAACCACTTGGAAAAAGACCAGCAGAAGATGGTGGTGGTGAGATAGTGACCGTCTATGCTGGTAAAAACGAGAGTGAGATTGCAAAAATACAAGACTATTGTTGTATGAACAAACTATATTCTATACTAAAGAACCATACTGCCTCTATGACTATTGGTAAGAGACCTATCAAGTATCCAGTGCTTAATTTCTGTAGTGTCATGGTCATGGCAGGTAGTGACTATGTAGAGGGGATCAAGGGGATATCTCATGAAACGTTTTTCAATGTTTTTATAAATCATGCAGACTATATAGGCGATATCTTCAAGATTGAAAATGGGTATCCGGGTATTCATGAATGTTTCACTAATGATGGAAATGTACTAGGTGTGATAGATATTAATATAGATGCACTATATAGATGTCTATCTGCTGCTGTTATTACAACACATAGATATCGAACTAGATTGATGAAACCTACAAAGACCACCAAGGATGCTCATCCAGACACTTATAAGCCTATTTTACATAGTATTAATTTTTCAGATATAGTCCAAGTCGTGAAAGAAAGTAATGTAAAAAGGACAGAATGGCACCTACGTTATAACTATGAGAACTACTTTGGAAGAGTATGGTGGAATATCATATATGATATGATCGCATATAAATATAAGCCTCCTGATTGTACTATTGGATTTGGATGGAAAGAAGATGAAAATAAGCATATAGTGATCATAGAGGATGTCGATAAAGTTTAGTAGTTAAAGATAGACATACTATAAAACTACCTACTATGACCATAGATAATAAAATACATGATAAGAATTTTACAGTGTTTGAAATATTTGTTATAGTTATACTATCATAATGATTTATCAAGTTTATTGTTATTATAATACATGATAATAAAATTATAGTAATGATAGTATAATATGATTTTTTATTCATTTTTTTGAAATAAAATTTTTTTTTACATTAAGGATATTGAATCAAATATTTTGAATCTAAATAATTTAAAATTAGATTAAAAAAATAAATAAATGTTTTTATAATATAATATAAAGAAAAATGCCTTTATTAGAGCAAGAAGATGGTGATCAATTCACCAATATACAAAGGCTTAATATTAGTGGTCCTTGTATTGTAACATTAGAAGATGAATTTATTGAATTAAAAGGATGTTTATTATTTTGTGAAATAGTAGCCAATCATGAATTGAATTCTATTTTCACATCTAATGATTCACCTAGAAACGATTCAGAAGTCATTGATGAAGTTAGACGAATATCACCTAGAAGTGCTATTGAAACTAAAATAGATTTTAGACCAATCGATTCATTAATAAATGAAAGGAATCTATTATCATTAGAACCAGAAGTGACTAATATATTCAAACTACCATATAATGGTAAAATCAATAGAATAAATATATCCAATCATGCTACTGTAATTTACAAATTGCAAAGGAATCAACAAGAAGACATGTATATCTATATATCTAACCACTCAGAAATGATATTATATAATCCATATAATCGTTTTAATATATTATCAGTTGTATTGACTAACAACAGTCAATTTTCACACAATGTACATCATCACAAGGCTATCAATATATTAAAAAGATTATATATTAGTGCTTCAAGAGGTTCATATATGAACCTAGTCTTAAAATGTGAAAATTCTCTTACTGAACTTCTATGCAACTATGATTCACTAGTGAATATTAGATACTTGGATACTATAGGTCAAAATATTTTCAAGTATTTTTTCAGATATGATGATAATGTAACAATTACTGATACTCAAAATAATAAGCGTAGATTATTAGACCATAGTCATTGGAATGAAATTTTTATATAAGAAAAAAAAATAAAAATTACCATTTATTTTAAAAAAAAAATCTTTTTTTTTTAATAATATATAAAAATTATAATATGAAAAAAAAATGGATGACTTTTTTAATAATGATGAATTTTCAAATCTTCATTTTGAATTTACTGGTAGAAAAATAGATGAATGGAATAGTAATTCTAATTCTGTAAATGATTTCGCAAAGGAATGGATTGATTCTTTAGAATGTAATAAGATTTGTTTTCATTGCATGATACCATTTAAAGAATCTGAAACACTAGGTAGACTACCATGTGTAACACACTTTGGTACCTATGGAATCGAAGGATGGTCTTGTTGTAAACGAAGAGATGATAGTCTAGGATGTATACCATGTGCTCATGTTACACAACCTAATTGGAAATTCACAAAGACATCTAGGATAGAGATACCCAATCTAGATATAATCAAAATCCCAGAACATATCTTAACTAATGCTATTAGAAGTGCTAAAGTGTATGATACATTTGTACAGACTCCTTCATCTATCTGTTTCTATACTATAGATAGGAAAAAAATAGAGGTATTAGAAAAAAATAGAGGTTGTCTGACTTTTAGACAAGGTCATGATCTTATCAATCATGGAAGACTATTAGATTGGAGAAAGGATGGTATTAGACCATACAATAGTAGTCAACATAAATTATTTATGGAACGATATGGTCATATGGTAGACCATGCAAAGACTTTAATATTATAATACGCTATTGTTATTTCTTTTGGTATGATGATAGTATAATATGGCTGACAGTATGAACCATGGCCATATTATAAAAGTCAGTACCATAGAACTATCCATATAGATTATTCTATTTGTATGACCAAACTCCAACATATTCAAGACATGTAAAAAGACGATTCTATGTAAATATATATGTTTATATCTGTAGTAATAATAAAACATACACATACACCAAAGATAGATTGATATATAACTTATTCTTAACATAGGAAATGGTAGTATTGTACAGACGTAGTGCATATAGTGTGGTAGTATAGTGAATATATTGAAGATATCGTTATCATAGTTATACCAAAGGATAGATATAGACAGGACATGATGGACAGATAACATTAAGAATCTATTATGAGAAGAAAAATTTTTCATATCAGGACTATAGTATTCATATAGTTCTAATAGATAATGTATAGTGACTATATAAGGTGCATTTGCACGAATAATTTTATCTATCCATCTGTTAATAAAAAACTTTTTATAATTTATTTCCATCATTAGATGGTCAGAGTCTATTGTAAATAGAGAAGAATAATTTATTATAATAAACCAAGACATAAAAATAGTCATAATCCATTCCCACAAGAATGTATAATTATTAATACGAGACACTATATATAAAATAAAATCCATTTGTGTTTTTTAAAAAAAGACATCACAAGAACTGACTTTATCACAAATTGAATTAGTCTGTTTTGTTTCAAAATCTTGTCTGCAAAATGAAGGACAAGTCATTCTACTTGGGATATTGTTATTAGTAAAAGCCATCTTAATACTTTTACAATCTACTGTTTGAAGACCCTTTTCAAGGACTACTGCATTAGAGCCAATTAGAACATCTGTACAAAACTTTTGAATACATTCTCTGATGATTGCCTTTGCTTGTGAGGTACATCTGAAAACATTAGTATATCCTAGGTCTTCACTAACAGTACCAATGATTGTTCGTAATGATCTATTAGCAACTGCCTTTGGAATAACATTATCTTTATTCTTACGTTGATGATAGATTTCACGTAATGCTACTGTACCAGGTTTATATCGACGAGGTTTTTTAATTTTAGTATGGTCAATAGATGACTTTGAAGTTGGTAAACGTTTTTGAATTGAACGACCATGACTATGTTTAGATGATGCCATTGATGATCAAAAAAAATTTATAGATATAGATATGGAAGAGGGGGTATAGAATAGGATAATGAAAATAAATAAATAAATAAAATTTTATTTTTTTTTCAATCTTTTATATTTCAAAATAATTTATTTTTTTCTAAATTGATCCTTATGCATATTCACATATTCTTGATTGGCTTGTTGAAGTTGTGCTACCATATATAATAATACTATAATAAAAAAAATAACTACTATAACTAATAAAATTCCAACTACTATAATAAAACCAGTTACATTATCTTGACTACTAAAAGCAGATGATCTTTCTACACCACTCTTCTCAGATGGTATCTTGAGAATATTAGACGACGTAGTTGTACTAACGGTACTAGGGCACATTGGACAATATACTCCTCCACAAAATACAGTATCAGTAAGTGTTGGAAATCCACTATAACAATCTACAAAACCTTGAGGTTTATATATATCTGGTACTATAGCATTAGGGTCTTCTCTGCATATACTACATGTTGTTGCAATATCATCAGTACCTGATGAAGAAATATGTTGATAACATACTAGCATAAAAAATATAAAAATATATGTATGATACATTTTTTTTGTATATTGAAATTTTTTTTTATTTAAAAATTTTTTTGATCATCATTAATATTATATCTTGTCTTATTATTATTTACTTTCATAGATTTTAACTTT